>JACCEC012555332.1_pt1 | contig 11405 bp, 6 predicted proteins | sample 7450121 | NCBI WGS metagenome assembly JACCEC01 (sample SAMN15323455, study PRJNA562643) | freshwater metagenome | isolation source: river surface water | place: USA:Blue River Watershed | collected 2017-08-18 | reverse complement strand
GAACCACAGATTATTGCCTATCGCGAAATGTATACTGCATACTACAACAATTGCAGGCATGAGAATAGTCCCGCACTCCGTGACCCCAATCCTGTTGTAATCATTTACCCCGGTGTTGGCATGTTTACCTTTGCGAAGGACAGATCAACAGCGCGGGTTTCTGCTGAGTTTTACACCAATGCCATCAATGTGATGCGCGGGGCAGAAGCCATTTCTTCATATACTTCCTTGCCACATCAGGAAGCTTTCAACATAGAATACTGGTTGCTGGAAGAAGCCAAGTTGCAGCGCATGCCCAAGCCCAAATCATTGTCGGGCAAGATAGCATTGGTAACTGGCAGTGCCGGTGGAATTGGGAAGTCTATTGCTAAGAAATTTCTCGAAGAGGGGGCATGCGTGATGCTTTCTGATATGGATACAGATCGATTGGCTGCAAGTGTCAATGATCTCAAGAAGCAGTTTGGAAAGGATTTGGTATCAGGCGCAGTGCTAAATGTTACAGACAGGGAAACCATTGAAAAAGCATACAATCAATGTGCACTTGAATTTGGTGGCGTAGACATTTTAGTGAACTCTGCAGGTTTGTCTATTTCCAAACCCATTGAGGAACATACAGAGAAAGACTGGGATATTTTATATGATGTGTTGGTAAAAGGACAGTTTCTGATGACACAGGGTGGTGTCAAAATCATGCGTAAACAGGGCATTGGTGGAGATATCATCAACATTGTAAGTAAAAACGCATTGGTTTCTGGTCCGAATAACGCCGGTTACGGCTCAGCCAAAGCAGCCCAGCTGCACCTGACCAGGTTGAATGCAGCAGAGCTCGGTGCCGATAAAATTCGTGTAAACACAGTGAATCCGGATGCGGTCATTGCGGATAGCAAAATTTGGGAAGGTGAATGGGCGCAGGGCAGGGCAAAGGCGTATGGCATCAGTGTGGAGGAGTTGCCTTCATTCTATGCAAAGCGAACATTATTGAATGAAGTGATACTTCCTGTTGATATTGCCAATGCCTGTTTTGCGCTTACTGGCGGACTGCTGAATAAGTCTACTGGCAATGTGATCAATGTGGATGGTGGAGTTGCTATGGCCTTTGTTCGTTAATTTTTAAATAGTTCAATTTGTCTTTATGCAAATAGAAAATGCAAGGATAGAGGAACTCAATGCACAATTGGAGTCGGAGCACAAAAGAAATTATGATTTTCATGCTGCCGCCTTAACCAATGTTGAAGCAGTTATTGATAAACTCATTGCTTTTCAGGTGGCGATTCCAAGTTGGGCGCTGGGTGCTGGAGGAACGCGTTTTGGACGTTTTTCAATTGGTGGTGAGCCTGGGAACCTGGAAGAAAAAATTGAGGATGTGGGCTTGCTGCACAAATTAAACAAATCAAGCGGTGCGATTTCTTTGCACATTCCCTGGGACATTCCCTCGGATGCTGCAAAGATCAAGGCATTGGCTGCACACCATGGTTTAGTTTTTGACGCCATGAACTCCAATACTTTTCAGGATCAGACCGGACAAAAATTGAGTTACAAATACGGCTCTCTGCAAAATGTTGACAAAGCTGTTCGGCAACAGGCTGTAGATCACAACCTGGAAGTAATCAAATACGGGAGAGAATTGGGCTCCAATTCCATGACTGTCTGGTTGTCTGATGGGTCAAACTTCCCCGGACAACTGAATTTCAGGAAAGCATTTCAAAATACACTGGAAGGCTTACAGGATATCTATGCGGGATTGCCGGAAGACTGGAAATTATTTGTTGAATACAAGGCTTTCGAACCTAATTTTTATAGCATGACTGTAGGCGACTGGGGACAGTCGCTTCTCTATGCCAACAAGCTTGGTCCCAAAGCATTTACATTGGTTGATTTGGGCCATCACCTGCCGAATGCCAATATTGAACAGATTGTATCCCTTTTATTGATGGAAGGAAAGCTCGGAGGATTTCATTTTAATGATTCAAAATATGGTGATGATGACCTGACAGTTGGCTCCATCAGGCCTTATCAGTTATTTCTGATTTTCCGGGAATTGGTTGAAGGTATGAATAGCAGAGGGATGAACCATGCTACTGACCTAGGCTGGATGATTGATGCCTCTCACAATATCAAGGATCCATTGGAAGATTTATTACAGTCTGTTGAAGCCATTCAGATTGCCTATGCGCAAGCTTTGTTGGTGGATGATGCTGAGCTCGATGAAGCCCGTCAATCCAACGATGTGGTGAGGGCTCAGGAGATCCTGCAAAAAGCATTTCGTACCGATGTACGTACTATCGTAGCTGAAGCGAGAAGGAGATCTGGTGCGTCACTTGATCCGCTTCGGGCTTACAGGACTATGGAGATAAGACAAGAGCTTATCAGAGAAAGAGGAGCAATATCAAGAGCGAGCGGACTATAACTCAATAGATAGAATATGTCAGTCATTTCTGCAGTGGCCGTAGTGGATATTGGAAAGACCAATAAAAAGATATTGCTCTTCGATGAACAATACAGGGTTGTATTTGAAAAAAGTGATCGGATGGAAGAAACCATTGATGAAGATGGTTTTGCCTGTGAAGACCTTGATGCGTTGCAGGCATCAGTTATGCGCATTGTAGACGAAGTATTGTCATTGCCGCAGTTTGATATCAAGGCAATCAATTTCACAACCTATGGTGCCAGCTTTGTTTATGTAGGTCAAACCGGAAAAGCCCTTGCTCCTCTTTACAATTACCTGAAACCTTACCCCGAAGAACTGCAGAAAAATTTATACGATGCCAATGGTGGCAGAGAAGTTTTTGTCAGGGTGACTTCATCACCAGCATTAGGGAGTTTGAATTCAGGGCTTCAGGTGTTAAGAATTGCAAGAGAGCAGCCTGCGCTTTTTGCAAAGGTTGCCTATGCTTTGCACCTGCCGCAGTTTATCAGTAGTTTATTCACAGGGATTTTCGTGACAGACATAACAAGTATTGGCTGCCACACCCATTTATGGGACTTCACCAGGGGAAATTATCACAGTTGGGTTGAATCAGAAGGCTTGGAAAAAGTGATGGCACCCATCTTTGCTTCTGACCATGCTGAGCAAATTGTATTTCAAAAGCAAACACTTTGGAGCGGTATTGGATTGCACGATAGCTCTGCTGCATTGATACCCTACCTTGTAAATTTTACTGAGCCTTTTATTCTCATTTCAACCGGAACCTGGAGCATCAGCCTGAATCCATTTGATCAGGTGCCGCTCACTAATGAGGAGTTAGCACAGGATTGTTTGTGCTATCTCCAATATACCGGAAAGCCGGTGAAAGCAGCAAGGTATTTTCTCGGTCCTGCTCATGAGGCAGGAGTTGAAAGGATTGCAGCACATTTTGCATTGCCTGTTGATTTTTTTACTGCCATGCAATTTGATGAAAACTTGTATGAATCTTCTTTCCTTCAATACCAAACCCATGAATTTGCAAATTTCGAAGCGGTGGATTTGATGGAAACCGGCTCGCCGGATTTGTCTTATTATCTCCTCATGCATTGTTTGTTGAAGGAGCAGACAGCCAGCACCCGATTATTGTTAAAACATGGTTCAGTTTCAAAAATATTGGTAGATGGTGGGTTCAGCAGGAATCCTGTATTTATGCAAATGCTTGCGGAAAATTTTGATGAGCAAGTTGTGTATGCATCTGAGGTTGCTCAGGCAACAGCCCTGGGAGCTGCTTTGGTAATGCATAAATACTGGAATAAAAACCCAATAACCCAATCCATCATTGAGTTAAAAGCGTATCACAGACAGATAGCTGGTTAGGTAGATTTTCTAATCAACAATTCTGTGGACTGTATCCTGGTTTCAAATTTTTGTTGAGGCCGCTTGCTTTCCATCATTTTTAGCAATAAGGTCATTGCAGCTTCCCCCATTTCAAAAGCAGGTTGTTTGATAACGGACAGTGGTGGACTAAGCAATTCTGTAAGATCGTTATTGGAGAAGCCAATCAGTGCCAGGTCTTCGGGAATGTGAATCTTTTTACTTTTCATGAATCGCATGCAACCTGTTGTAATTTTATCAGACCCGGCAAAAATAGCGTCGGGTTTAATCCTGAGTCTCATCAATCCATTCATCGCAGATTCCACTTCACTGTATAACATGCCCCCATGGTCGCAAAAGACAATCATGTTGTCTTTGACAGGAATTTTAGCTTCGTTGAGTGCAGCTTTGTAGCCTTCGAGTCTTTCACGTGCAATGGATAATCCTGCATGGTTTGATACCAGTGCAATTTTGCTATAACCCTTTTGAATAAGGTGTTTAGTGGCTTTGTAGGCGCCTTTGAAATTATCTGCAATCACTTTGTGCGTTTCGATTTCATCAATTACCCTGTCCACAAAAACAATCGGTAATCCTTTTTCATGAAGTTCTTTCAGGTAAAGATGGTTCTTGGTTTCTGTGGATACTGAAATGATTAATCCATCGATAAAGCTGGAGGTCAGGTATTCCAGGTTCATGAGTTCCCTTTCCGCTGATTCCATGCTTTGTGAAATGTTTACCGTGTAACCATGCTGGCTGGCGATGGATTCAATGCCATTGATTACCTGCGAAAAAAAGCTGTTGGCAATTTCACTTACAACAACACCAATCGAATGGCTCTTTTTTTCTTTCAGACTTTGGGCATTTCTATTAGGTTTGTAGTTGATCTTTCTGGCATACTCAAGAACAACATGTTTTGTTTCCTTGCTAATTTCATAGCTGTCTCGCAGGGCTCTTGATACAGTGGATGTGGAGAGTCCCAATGCCTTGGAAATGTCTTTTATCGTTACCGCAGAAAGTTTCACACCCTTGAAGATACAATTCTCATGATAATTTTCAAGCTATTTGCTGGTGGCATCGTTATCGGGAACGATTGCGTAAATAAAGACCTAGATTTTTACTTTTCAGGCTGATTTTCTGGCTAGCATTGTATTGTTTAGACTCCTTGCCATGAATATTTTTTCGATTGCAAATACCAAATTGGGTCATAGAGGGCTAGTCAAAATCCATGAAGATTTAGCGATGCCCTCTTTTTTAATCAATAACCTCTAATAAACAAAAGCAACGCTATATGAGAAAAGGCATACTTTTTATTTTCATGTTCAGCTCAATCCTGCAGGTTTTTGCACAGCAAAAACCAATACAGGGAAAAGTTACCGGAGAAGCTGGTCCGCTTGAAGGTGTTACCATTCAACTGAAGGGGAGCGCCACTGGTTACCAAACTGGCAGAGACGGAAACTTTTCTGTTCCGGCATCCGGTTCAGGAAACCAGATTTTGGTTTTTTCTTCAGTTGGATATAAGTCTTATACCATAAGTGCTAAGCCGGGAGCCGTGCTGACCATCGCCCTGGAAAAATCAGAGAGCACCCTTGAAGATGTTGTTGTTGTGGGATATAGCAGTGTGAAACGCAAAGACCTTACAGGGTCTGTTTCTTCTGTGAGTGCCAAGCAAATCAAAGATGTACCATTGTCATCTGCTGCTGAGGCTTTACAAGGTAGGCTGGCTGGTGTTCAGGTATTAAGTTCTGAAGGCGCTCCTGGTGCGGATATACTAATCCGTGTTCGAGGTGGTGGGTCCATTACGCAAGACAATTCTCCGCTTTACATTGTTGATGGTATTCAGGTGGAGAATGCACTTTCAGTGATTGCACCTCAGGATATTGCATCCGTAGACGTATTAAAAGATGCATCTACCACTGCAATTTATGGAGCAAGAGCCGCGAATGGAGTGGTGATGATCACAACTAAATCTGGCAGGCCCGGCAAAACACAGGTCAATTACAATGGCTCATTTGGCAGCAGGGAAGTGCCACGTTTTGCAGACGTAATGTCTCCTTATGATTTTGTGCGCTGGCAATATGAGCGAAGCCGTGGCTCCATCGCAGACAGCACCAGCTTTGCCAGAACATTTGGAACAACATGGGATACCCTTGCTGCGTATAAAAGTATCAGCAACATCAATTGGCAGGAAGAAGTTTTTGGAAGGAAAGCCAGTTTTCAAAATCACAATGTGTCTGTTAATGGTGGAAACCAAAATACAAATTTCAACCTCAGCATCACGGCAAACCGCGAAGAAGGTGTACAGCTGGAGTCTGGGTTCGACCGTAACCTGATCAATTTTAAGCTTGATCATAAGGTTTCAGAGCGTGTAAAAACCGGATTCAGCGTGCGTTACCTCGATCAGAAAATTAGTGGAAGTGGAACCACAAACAGTGGAACCCGTGCCACCAACAGGTTGAGGCATGCCATCAATTACAGACCTTTTGAAATACCAACACCCAATGGTGGGATTGACGATTTTGATGAAGCCTATTTTCTGGCCTCATCAGGGGCAATCAATCCGGTTATTTTAACAAGGGCGGAATACCGTAAGCAATCTACTGCTGCAACTTATATGAATGCCTATGTAAACATTAACCTGGTTAAGAACCTCATGTTCCGCTCTACTGTTGGATATGATAACGGGGTTACAGGTACAGATCTTTTTTACAGCAAAATAACTTCAACTGCCCGAAATTATGCTTCCTTGCCAGTTGCATCAGTAGGAAGACAAACCAATTCTACGCTGAGCAATACCAATACTTTGCAATACACGCTGAATAATTTCAGAAAGCATCATGATATTACCGTGTTGGCCGGACAAGAAACGGTTGACCAGCGTTCAAGTCAGCAAACCACTGAAACCAGGTTCTTCCCTGCTGATATTTCTGCCAACAAGGCCCTGGCCAACATGGGATTGGGTTCAGCTCCAACAGGTTCAGCCCAGCCTTTGCCGTTTTCATTTATTCAGCCTCCCGGAAGAATCTTTTCCTTCTTCAGCAGGGCAACTTATGCGTATGATGACAAATACCTGGCTACAGTAAACGTGCGGGCTGACAGGTCTTCAAAATTCAGTTCTGAAAACGGAACACTTGTTTTTCCTTCAACTTCACTGGCCTGGAGAATATCTCGGGAGAAATTCATGGATAAAATCAAATGGATTTCTGATGCCAAGCTTCGATTTGGTTATGGTGCAGTTGGAAACAACAGAATTGACAACCTGCTCTATTTACAGTTGTATGGCGTAACCGGACAGTATGCCCTCAATCATTCCATTTTACCGGGCTTTGCCCCAACTGCATTGTCGAACCCCGGTTTGAAATGGGAACAAAATATTACAAGGAATATTGGTCTCGATCTGGCGTTTTTCAACAATAGATTACAGTTAACAGTTGATGCTTACAAAAACTCGGCGAACGACTTGCTTTTAGCTGTTCAGATTCCGCCTACAACTGGATATACCACACAAATTCAAAATATTGGCGCTACCTCCAATCGTGGTATCGAGTTTCAGCTAACAGCAATTCCTGTCCAGACAAAGTCATTCACCTGGAATTCAAGCCTCAATATTTCTGTTAACCGCAATAAAGTGGAAAGTCTGGGTGGTGTTAGTCAGATCACACGCAATTCAGGCTGGCAGGGAAGCGACGGCGTTGATGATTACATTGTTAAAGTAGGGCAATCTACAGGTTTAATGTATGGGTTTGAAACAGACGGCTTCTATAGCATCAACGACTTCGATTACAATCCCGCTACCCAAACATACACCATCAAATCTGGGATACCTGTCAATGGCGTATATGGAACTCCGCAGCCTGGTATGCTGAAGTGGAAAGACCTCAATAAAGACGGTGTGATTACTGCTGATGGTGACCGAACTGTTATTGGCAATGCCAATCCTAAATTTATAGGGGGATGGAACAACCAGTTTAATTACAAAAATTTTGATCTCAGCGTTTTTGTCAACTTCGTAGTTGGAAATGACATCTACAATGCGAATAAGCTGGAATGGACAGATGGCGCATTCAGCAACCTGAATATGCTGAACATCATGAAAGACAGGTTTACCAATATCAATGACAATGGTGAAATCGTAAAAGATCCAGTGGCTTTGGCGGCGTTGAATGCCAATGCTAAAATCTGGTCACCAGTGCGCGTTCAAAGGTGGTGGCTGCATTCATGGGCTGTAGAAGATGGCAGCTACCTGAGGATAAACAACCTTACAATGGGATATACACTGCCCAGACAGCTTTCTGATCGTGCTAAAATATCCGGTCTGAGATTTTTTGGAACCGTTAATAACCTGGCTACGATTACCGGATATTCAGGATATGATCCAGATGTAACCGCCAGGCGCAGTGATCCGCTAACACCCGGAGTTGACTTTGCGGCATATCCCCGCTCAAGAACCTGGGTAGTTGGATTAAACCTTTCTTTCTAATCTTATTTCAAGCGCAACACATGAAATCAATAAAAATATCATTACAAGCATTGTTTTCTCTTGCATTCGTCCTGGTTTTGATGCAGGGATGCAAGAAGTTTACAGAAGTTTCACCCGTTTCACAGTACAGCATTGCGGATGCTTTTGCAGACCCTTCGAATGCGCTGAATGCAATCATTGGTGTTTACGATGAATTACAGGGGGATAATGGTTATGGCATCCGAATCAGCATGTACTACCCTTATGACTCCGATGAAGCCATTGTGAGTGGGAACATAGACAATGGCAGAAGAGGTGTTGGCCGGTATCAGCTGTTACTGACCAATGCAGAACTGGCCAATCCATTTCGTCAATTGTACAGGGGAATAGAAAAGGCCAACCTCTGTATTGAACAGATTCCCCAGATGGTTCAGTATACCAATGGTACGGATGCAGAAAAAAAAGAACTCAGGAGGCTTCATGGTGAAGCATTGGTGCTGAGGGCACAATTTTACCAGGAATTACTCAAAAACTGGGGTGATGTGCCGGCTCCAATGATACCTGCCTACAAACAGCCGGAACTTTTTATACCTGCATCAGACAGAGATGAGACGTATGACAAGTTGTTGGCAGATCTTGCTGCAGCAAAAGATTTATTGCCCTGGAGAACAGAGGCCGGTCCGCGCAATGAAAGGGTTACCAAAGGAGCTGCAATCGCCCTCAGGGCCCGCATTGCCCTACTTCGGGGCGGATATGCTTTGCGTTCTACAGGTAAAATGGAACGGAAAGCCGATTTCATCAAATATTATCAGATCGCAAAGGATGAATGTGAAGCCCTCATTGCCCGTCGTGATCAACATACCTTAAATCCAAGCTACCAGGATGTTTGGAGAAAGGTAACTTCATTTGTATACGATCCTTTCGGAGAAATTATTTTCGAAGTAGGAGCTGGTGGCGGAAACGGCAACAGCGATAGCCGGATGGGAAATTACGATGGACCAAACCTCAACAACGCATCCCGTTATGGAGCCGGAGGTGGTGGTGTAGTCATCCTTCCCAATTATTTCTATGCATTTGATTCCGTTGATACCAGAAGAGATGTAACCATAACACATTATCAGGTTACCTCATCAACAAATATCAAAAGTCAACGCAGACTTGGAGAATTGAATACGGGTAAATACCGCCGCGACTGGCGTGTGCCGCTTTTGCCCGGAACAGTTTTAAACGTTGGTTACAATTGGTCATTGATTCGCTTTTCAGATGTTTTGCTGATGTATGCTGAAGCCGTTAACGAAATCAGCGGTGCCCCAACCGCGGCTGCCATAGCTGCGCTTGAGGAAGTGCGTAAAAGAGGATATGGTGCGAATGCTGCGCTTATCGGAACAACACCTACTGACAAAGCAGGATTTTTCAATGCTTTGGTAAATGAGCGGTATCTGGAATTTGGGCATGAAGGCATACGCAAGTTTGACTTGCTCAGGTGGAATCTGTTGTCAGCAAAACTGGCAGAAGCAAGGGCGAATATTCAGTTGATCAGGGATAGAAAAGCCCCTTATGATAAAGTTCCCCAATACATTTATTGGAAAAATAATGGGGAAGAAATTCAGTTTTTTGCTGGCGCTACAGCCCCAGCCACAGCTCAACCCTTCTGGAGACCCACACAAGTGCCTAGTCCGGCTACTGGATGGACAAGAACAGACTGGGCCCAGCAACTTACATCGAACCAAATTGATGGAAAACAGTTATGGGAAGGGATGGCATCATTCTTTGTGCCCGGAAAGAGTGAATTGTTCCCTTTTGATCAGGCAACCATCAGCTCATATCAGGGCAAATTAAAACAGAATCCGGGATATTAATCTATTCAATGAGGAGATGGCGAAATCCATCTCCTTCAGTATTGTTACACATGATCAGGCATTTCCTTTTATTCATTTCGATAATTTGTGGCAATGACTTGCTGGCTCAACCTGAGTCAGTACCAGCATTCCCTGGTGCCGAAGGATTCGGTAAATTTACCATTGGCGGAAGAGGGGGGGCAGTTTTTATTGTCAATAACCTGAATGATGATGGTCCGGGTAGTTTCAGAGCCGCAGTTTCAGCAAATGAGAAAAGAACAGTTGTCTTTTCAGTGGATGGTACAATCCACCTCAAGTCGCCTTTATCTATCAAGGGAAATGTAACCATAGCGGGACAATCCGCTCCCGGTGATGGAATTTGCATTGCAGATCAGCCGGTAAAAATTTCGGGTGATCAGGTAATTATTCGCTATTTGCGCTTCAGAATGGGCGATAAATACCAATCGCAGAAAGGCATGGTAGATGGAAGTGGCTCAGATGATGCCCTTTCTGCTTCCAGGGTTAAAAACCTGATCATTGACCATTGCAGTTTCAGCTGGAGTACAGACGAGGTTTTGTCGGTTTATGGTGGAGACAGCACCACGCTTCAATGGAATATCATTGCAGAACCGCTGAATTACTCCTATCACTTTGAAACAGGTGATAAGGATTGGGAGCATCACGGATATGGCGGCATCTGGGGAGGAAAACACCTTTCAGCCCACCACAATATCTTTGCTCACTGTGTAAGCAGAAATCCCCGCTTCAACGGTGCCCGTTTGGGCTCGTCGGAAGAATTCGTGGACTTCCGCAACAATATCATTTACAATTGGCAAAGTAAAGCAGTCTACGGTGGGGAAAGCGGATCCTATAATTTTGTTGCCAACTATTTTAAGCCTGGTCCCAATACCAAAAAAAGTGCACTGGGAAATATATTGGATCCTTCCAGAACAGAAACCATTCCCTACGGAAAATTTTATGTTGCAGACAATGAACTGGAAGGATATGCTCAGGGAAAAACCGATAACAGGCTTATAAAAACAAGCCTGTATTATTTTTATCTTCCAAAACAACTGAAAACAGTTTAATTGCCCGCAAATTCAGCCTCCCAAGCATATATGGACGCACTTGAAATTGCAGGAGCATCATTTAAAAGGGATACCCTGGATGCCAGAATCATTCAGGATATTTACAATGGAACAGGAAGGATTATTGATGTTCAGGGAGGATATCCACATGGTACAGGGTACGAAATTTCAAAGTCTGCATGGCCTCTATTGAAATCCGGTACTTCTTTCCCAGACACAGACAAAGACGGAATGCCGGATGTATG
>JACCEC011098630.1_pt1 | contig 11406 bp, 6 predicted proteins | sample 7450121 | NCBI WGS metagenome assembly JACCEC01 (sample SAMN15323455, study PRJNA562643) | freshwater metagenome | isolation source: river surface water | place: USA:Blue River Watershed | collected 2017-08-18 | reverse complement strand
CCATCAAATGATTCATCAAATAAATCGTTTCCAAAAAGATCGTCGTATTCGTTAACATCATTAGTATCGTACTGGTCTGTGTCTATCACTACTTCATCCTCATTTTTAGATTTACGTAAAAGATATTTAATAGTAGAATAATCGTATAATGAATAGATCTCGTCAAATTTAATAATACTATGTGTCAATGTGTCAGTGAACAGAAATAAATCATTGTCCTTATTATTTATGTTATAAATATTGATAATGTTATTGTATATAGTATTCAATAATAAATTTATTAGTTCATCTTCAGTCAATATATTCTTATAAGATTCTATCATATCTATAAGATTTATAGATATCTTCGGATACGATTTATTGTTGTGTCTGAATTTATTATACTCGACGGTTAGGTATAATAAATAATTTGTCAACTTTAGTATTCTTTCATTTGGATCAACTACGATACTAGTAAAATATTTTTTATTATAGTCTATTCCTTCAATAGACCCCAAATTTAATAAATAATCGATATCGATATTATATAGATTAGATATTATATTGATAGACTCATTGTTTAGGCTAGTATCCAATTTGACCTTCTTAGATACAGGCTTCTTGTAATTATCTATAATAAAATCTATTTTATTCTGCTTTAAAGATTTCTCCTTATCTATTTCTATCTTATACTTATTCTTATATTTTTGAAAATAATCTGAATCTCGCGTATTGGTCAATGATGAGTTAATTTTACACTTAGTACATGATTCATCAACTAGATTATGAAATTCACCTTCTGGACACTTATAAGTATAATTTATATAAAATCTATTTATATCTATTTTTTCTATATTGTCCAATTTGTAATTTATTAATTTTTTATCATTCAATCCGAACTTAATTGATGAGAATGGTAGTTTTAATATATTTTCATATTTAACCTTTTTAGATTCAAAGACCTTTTCCTTTGGTTCAGATTCATTTGTCTCATATTTTAAATTTTTAACAAATGTTAGATATGAGTTGAATCTATTATTATTGACCAATTTATTATCATACTTATCTATTTTTATAGAGTCATACAGATTTTCGTCTTTGGGTTGTTGTTTATTTTTATTTGGTTGTATGATATTTTTATTCAATATAACCTCTATATCGTTCGTTTTTATGTTCAAATAAGTATTCAAATATGATTTGAGTATTTTATAATTAATACTATTTTCTACACTTCTAACATCTTCGTCCACATTCTTTTCATTTTTAAAGGTTATAGTATTGGTTACTATTAGTTTATAGTATTCGATTAATAAACTTTTAATATCAATATATTGAATTGAGAGTTTAGTAATAGTGGTTGAAGCATACTTAATAAATATTGTAAAACATTGGTTCAACAAATCCTTCAAGTTGGGTGATTTTGTAAATCCCTTAAACCCAATCTTTTTGGTTTGGTTTATTAATAATATGATTATAGTGAATATTATTATCTTTATATGAAATTTTAACAAAATATCTTGTTGTTCACTATTATTCTTCTTCTTGGTTATCTTTTGATTTATTTCAGACAAATGCCCAATAACAATATCTGTTATAGCCCAAACCATAGTCTTTTGTTCTATATCATCGGTTTCTATATCTATATAACTACTAGTAATGTAGAAGGATTCTCTTATAATATATTTTTTCAACTCCTCGTCTACAGACTTTATTGTTGTAGATTTAATCATATTGATAGATTTAAACATATCGAGAGCATTGTGATCATCACTTAGGAAACCTCCACATATCTTACAGTAAAATTTATATTGCAAGCTAGCATCACTAGAATACTTATTCGTAATAATTTGGTTGACTTGATTTATATACTTATCATAATTGAATATTGATTTGTCATTTGAATTATCATCAACCTTTTCCTTAAGTAATTGGATATATAAATACTCATGTGGACATATAAGATCTAGATTACATAATTTACAAACTATCATAGAATCATTTGACTCTGATTGTTCATTGTCAATATACTCATTTAAAATTGTAAATTCTTGAAAGTCTATATTGTTGTTGTTGTAAAGTTTTATTTTTTTGTGGTCGCACTTGTTGTTTAGCACCTGTTTGATATATTCTTGATTTTTTTTGTGTTCCAATAAAATCACATTTTTATATTTGTCGGGTAATTTTTCAACAGAGAACTCTTTGTTGTTTCTAAACAAACAATCATTATGATTGGTATTGAATAGATTTGGGAATCTTAGTTTGGTCAGATTTCTTATAACTATATTGTTCAATGTATTCGATATTATAGAATTTTCATTTTCTATTTTTTGATGTATGATAGAATTTTTAATCTTTATATCGTTCAAATATCCATTTATAAGATCTGGTTTGTTTAAATTTATAATTGTTTCATAAAGATACTCCTGATGGGAATTGAAGAAAGCAGCATATGTTGAGCTGTCGTACTCCTCGGTAAACTTGTACTTCAACACATCATTGAAATCTTTTAATATTTTAAATGATTTGTTGTTTTTATCATTATATTTCTCATTTTTGAAAAACAGTTTTGTGTGTTCTAATTTTGCTTTGTGTATGATATGGTTAATATTGTACAATTGTATATTGTGGAATAATTTTTTAAAATCTTCAAGCAGGGTTTTGGAACTATAATTTATTTCATGGTAATTTTTTTTCTTTATAAAGGATTGTATGTTTTCAAAAATGGATGGCATCTTAGTAAAAAACCCATACACTATCAACTCATCATTTAAATCATTTTTATACAAGTTATTTGTTTGGTATGAAATAAAATCGTATTGCTTATTAGTTTTTATAGATGTATATCCCTTTATTTTATAAATATCTACATCATTATGTATTACTACTGATTTTATTACTTTAGAAGACTCTATCGATTCTAAAATATATTTAATAAGTAGTGTCAGGATATTGACATCATCTACCTTTGTATTTATATCATCTAAGTCATTTTTGACAAACCCATCTATATGGTATTGTTTGTCTCTATCTAGAATGTCTTTGAGAAAGTAATATTCTAGATATGTCTTTTCAAAATAGTCATTTGAATCCATTTTTATTCAATTATTGTGTATATATAAGTAAACAATTATTATTTGAAATTATACTTACATTTATTATAGTCAAATAAATTATAATTTCAAAAGTAATTCTCTTATAATGGATCAGCAAAATAAACAAACTATAAGCAAGTTCGAAATTATAGGTTCTTCATATATAAATATCATTTATAATAATATTTATAACAATGCAATATTATCCAATTCTAATATAAAAAATGTATATGTTGCTAGTCTTTTAGAATATTTAAACTCTTCCAAAGAGGATGAATTCTTTATTCAATCGGTAAACTGTATTTGTGCATATTTTAAATCGTCGACCAAGTTTACCGATTTAAGTTTTAAGGACTGCATAGAATTGCTTATCATTGAATTTGTTCCATCTAATTATTTAAATCAACTAAATAAGCAACAGAAGTCTAAAATATTACATGGTGTTCTACATAATACATTGAAAAGAGTTATCAGTGTTGTTATTAAAGAATATGTAGATATTATTATTGATAACCATCAAGATTATAATAATTTAGTAAAATTGCAAGATATCTATCTTAAAAATCTCTTGTATGAAAAAAATATTCTATTAAGTCAATTTGCAGATCCATCACAAAAAAGTGAGGATGTTGATAAGTTGAAAATTTATGATTTATTAGAGAAATTCAAACAGGAAGTTTCTAACTTAAAAGGTAAAAATGATAAACTTTTGGTTGAACTAAAAGAATCCTCTAATAACTACAACAAACTAAAATCAGATTATGCATTATGTTTAGAAAATAATAAGACCACACAAACAAAATTATACGAATCCTTGAAGGAGATAGAAAAATTAAACTCACATATAAAGAGAATAACAAAAAATAAATCGATACCACAACCAACACAAATTATAGTAGAAGAAGAGGAGGAGGAAGAGGTTGTTATAGTAGATGAGGATGAACAATTAGAAGAAGATGAACATTTAGAAGATGACCATGAGGAGTATGGTGAGACCAATACTTATGAAGATAATATTTTCGAGTCTATAGATGAGGAGGACATCGATATGAATAAAATTCTTAAAAAAAACAATAGTCTATTAGATACTATTAGTTTCGATAAATCTGTAATTATAAACAAAAATGATGATGATTGCTTAAAGATAAACGAACATTTGGATAAACTAAAGACAAATAAAATAAATGAAACACTACTATTTAATTAATATTTATAATATGAATATTGGATAATGAACATAGTGATAAAACCATATTTATAGTGTGTATATTATCAATATTTGGAAAGTTTAATAATATGTAATCATTCGGTGCTCTACTATGCGATGATATGAGTTTAAGTTTTTCATAGAATATTTTTTTGTTTTGGTTTATAAATACAAGTATCAATGTCGATTTGAGTTTATAAATAATTTTATTGGTAGGTATTTTTTCTAGATCTGTAATATTTATAATACAGGAATCAATACTAGTATTGTTGTGAATATAATCTAAAACTTTATAATTATAAGATATTATCATACATAGATTATTTTTTTTTGTTATAGAAGTTCTTGTAATTTCAATTTCTGTATTTTTCAATTGTTTCTTTATCAATTTTTCATACTTAGGAGATATATTATTAATAATGTTTTCAATTATATCGATCAATGAAAATTTGTGAAAAGAATTAGTGTTGTAAGTTAAGGTTTTTTTAAATTTAATTAATGTTCTTTCCAATTGGATCAATTTATTACAAAATGGACATTTACCTTTTATTAGTTTAGTTTCAATCGGAAATACCATATTATAAGATTCTTTATATGTACTTCTAATGACACATGTTTCACATATTGCCTTCATACAACATTTTAAAATTATTCTTTTATTGATATGTATTGGTTCGTAACATATGTTACATTCTATAACGTTTATATTTTCTATCATACGTTCAAATATTGGATCTATTAGTTTTTTTTGATTTTTTATATAAGAAATTAGTTCTTGTAATTCATATTCCTTCTGTTCATTGAGATTAAATACTTTGAGTATAGATAAATAATTTTGATTGTTTTTATCCTTCATAACATTATCATCCATCAAAAATTCGATCATGATGTTAAAATTATTATATTCATTCAACAAGTATTGTGGAATTATAAAATTGAAAAGAGCTGGAACATTATTAATATTCACAATTTCAATAATTTTATTTATATCTATATCGGCATAATCATCTATTGATGTTATTAAAGATTTAATCTTTAAATTTTTTTTGTTGAGTTCGTAAAAATCCTTTTCGTTTATATTAGGATTATCAATGCATTTAATGTTATATTTATATATTCTATCATAAATAATATTATTTAGCAATTCTAATATAGAACTTTTAACCAAATTAAAATATATTTTATTAGAGTTGTAGTTTTTTAATTCCATAAGAAATATCTTCATCTTAGCTTTAAACAGAAAAGTTGGATATACCATAAATATTTTATCATCGATGGGAGATTTTAGATATGAAATTTTGTACGAGATGTTGTAAATTATTATTTCGTTCCAAACTATGTATCTAGTCAAAAATTGGAATAAATCTATTAAACTGTAATAATATTTATTATTTTCATGGATAAACATAATGAACTCTCTTTGTTCATCTATCAATTCCTTCTTCTTAATCTTATTATCTAAAACTATGATGACATCATATTGCGACAATATATTTACATAATTTTTAATAAAATTCAATGAATCGGTATAGTTAGTTATTATTTGATAATTTATATCAGATTTTTCTAAATAAATAACTATATTCTCTAGTTCATATTTATTAATAAGGAGAAGATTCTTCTTATTCAATTTAAATCTATTAAATATCAAAAACTCTTTATCCACAAATAATGATAAATTTAAAGTTATCGTATTCAATGAATTTATTATGTGCGACTTATTGAGATATATTTTTTGGGTAGATAGGATACTGTTAATTTTATTTTCGATATATTTAATCTCCTCAATCAGCTTTATATAGTATTTTTTGTCTATTAACTCAAATCCATCTGTCTCCATTTTAAAAATTAGATAATTATATTATCTTCTATATATTAACTATAACAACTTATATTAATAGTTATATAGTCTATTAATAAATATATTATAAAATATAGTATGTTAGATTAGTATATATTAATATACTAAATCGATTACATAATATATATACTTGTATATAAACATGACGATTTCAACCGATATACACCATTATAATGAAACTGTAATAGCTGAAAATAAAACATTAACTAAATTATTTTCAAATATATTCTACGTAGTTCTATTGATATTGATATCTATATTAATAATTTTTGCATGGATCTATAACAGTACGGTTGATATAAACCAAAAAAATATCAAGGTCGGGATATACTCGTTTTTCTCCACATTGATAATACTGTCGATTAATAATACAATCATAAATAAAAATGCTAAATCATTATACGAAACATCTAATAAACCGTCATACTATCAAGATGTGATGAATCCTAATATTATAAAATCCTCAGAATTTGGCACAGATGAAACAAGAAATATATTTAATATAGAATAAATAGATTTATATAAAGATTTATTAAAATGACTAATAGATTAAACAAATTAGAATTGAACCACGACTCGCTCATTAATAGATCTGTTCTATTATTTGGCGGGAGTAATAGTGGTAAAACTGTTCTTATAAGAGATATATTATTTAATTTAAGACAACATGTACCGATGTGTCATGTTTTCTGTCCGACTAATGATTATAATGGTTCATATACTAATATGATTCCTAAGACACTAATAAAACCAGAATTAAACGTACAAGAGTTAGAAGAGATTGTGTTGAAACAACGTAAAAGATCCGAATTATTCAAAAAGGTTAACAACGTATTAATTCTAAAATCAATAGCATTCAAACTAGATCTAGATCACAAGCTCAAGAAAAAATATTTCATCATGGAGAACTATTACGAAAAACTGTTGGAGAACGACAAAGACAAAAAATATTCAGACCAATTAAAAAAGATGCATGAAGAAGGTACTATCAAATTCTTTAAAGAAGAAATTACTAGACTATACGATCAAAATAAAAATTCAGTATCTTTCACTGAAGCCGAACAGAATACAGTTAAATATTTAAATTTTAATCCAAAAATGGTTATAGTAATGGATGATTGTACATCTGATTCAAAACACTGGGGTAAGAGTACAGTATTGAATGAATTATTTTATCAGGGAAGACACTACAATATAACTACTATTATATCTTTACATAATGATACAGCACTTCCACCAGGTATTCGAAAAAATGCATTCATTAATATATTCACTGAAGCACAACCTGCTAGAGGATTCTTCAAAGCTGGAACAAGTAATAATTGGACGAAAGGAGAAGAAAGAGAAGCTAATGCATTTATAAATGCATTATTTGGTCCGAATTCAAAAAAATCATTTAAAAAATTATGTTACCTAAAGGAGGCAGATGAAAAATTTAAATTTGTTAGAGCGACTAAGAGAGAGGATTTTGTATATAATGAACTTTTGAATAAGATGTACAAAGATGAAGAAGAAGATATTGAACTCGATAATGAATTTTTAAAAAAAATACTAACGTCCTAGACGATATCTATTTTTTAATATAGATGATATATTTGTACAATGATACGTATTCTTTATCCTTATCACTCAATAAGCTTAAATTGTTATATCTATCAAATAAATAATCAAAATTATTAGTATTGTATTCAATGAATCCATTGTCATTGAATATATTAGTTAATGCGGTTGTGTTAACTAGATACTCTCCATAATATTCTCCTTTTCCACTAAATGGAAGAAGAACCTTTATTTTTTGACCGAAATCTTGCAAATACTCACCTTTATAATCTTTAATAATAGAGTATTTCTTTACTCCATTCTCCTCGATAGAATATTCTTCAACATCATTCAACAAATCGAATATTTTTTGTCCATCAAAGCATGTGATGATGACAACACCATTTTTATTAATTAACTCACTGATAAGTTTAACTACATTAGTAATCATATCACTATTTTCAGTAAAATAGTGAATAGCAAAATTACATATAACTAGATTTGCTTGGTTTAAACGAATCATATTCAAATTATCTAAAATGTCATTATAACTAGTATTGGATAAATCTATTAACTTAGTATGGATACGCATAGATATTTTATTTGATAACCCACGTTTACGTTCATTAAGTTCATATAATGCTGAAGTGTCGACATCTACAAATAATCCATTTTTAAATCCTAAGTTCGCAATTCTGAACAGATCTTGACCTTTCCCGCAAGCCAAATCTACAATCCAGTTCTTATAAACCTTGTATTCAAATGTCTTATCAGTTATCATCTGCAATAGATATGTTTTTACGAATGAATTATAATTTCGTTGAGCTTGGTAAGTTGAGTTATCGTTAGTCTTGAAATAACTATTGTCTAGAACCAAACTATCATTTTTAAAATCTTCAATATTCATTGGATTCTTAATCATCTCCCATGTTGTTAAAGCAATATCATAATTATTACCATAATATTCGCCTCTTTCTAATTCTACATTACGATCAGTACGTATTTTAACTAAATTCCATTCATTATTAATATAGTTAAACTCACCTATTTTACCATCTAATTCAAGTTCATCACTATAAAATTCATATAGTTTTGGAGCATCTATTGTACTAAATTGGATAGGAAAATATTGTAGATCGTGATATTTTTCTGGGATTAAATCTTTATAATTTTCGATATAACTTAAATTGTTACGTTCAAAACTTTTATTATTAATGCCACTGAATAATATATACTTAATAGATCTATTAGATTCGATCCCGGCCTTTCTAATATAGAAATCAATAGTAATCATATTACTAGGTTTCCATTTATAGCAATACATGTTTTTATAATTCTTATTAAGATACTTTACTGGATAACCCTGATTAAATACTTTATATTGCACATCTGAAGTTGGAGTAAATATTAATCCATCAATATTAGTATCCTTTACAGAGTTATAGAAATCTAATATTTCTTTATTATAATTCTTATTAGTCAGTCTAATAAAAGTTTTTACACTACCAAGTTGACCTAATTTCACTTTATTAAGAAGTTCTAGTCTTTTCTCAAATGGATACTTTGTTACGTTCTCACTATTCAATACTAAAATATCAAATACTTTCAGTTTAAAGTCTGATTTATAAATCATATTAGATTCATCGCATTTACAATCATCCTCAAATTCTAATTCTGAATCAAGAATAGTGAGTTTATACTTACCTGTCAGAAGTCCTTCATCAAATTTTTTATTGACATAGTAAATCTTATCAGAAATTAGAACATAGTATACATCTTTACCAAAAGTAAAGATTAATGCTAGAACTCTTTTACCATCCGTTTTCTCACATAGATAGTAGTTGTTGATATATGGTAATACCTTACTAGAATACTTTGGTTTATCTAAGTTATGTACATTATTTACCAATGACTTGAATCCTGATTTATTCTGGAATCTACCACTAGAAGACTCTCCATAAATATATTTAGATATCATATAGATGTAACTCTGGTATGCATGTGCATTATAATTGTCCTCTACAATATTTTTTTTGAAGAGATTGATGACTGGATCAATATTATCACCTTCAATAGACTCGATCATGATTTTATAATTATCAAAGTTGTATCTTAGAGTATCCTTCAAGGAAATCAATTTTTCATAAGTGTCATACTTTGAAGGGTCTGTAATAAGAGAATTTTTTATAAAAAGAAATTTTACAATAAACTTATCATTATGAGAACAAGCCATCTCTAGTATATCCTCATTGAGTTTAAAACTTGCATTTCTCTTTGTATTGTAGTTTGAAATCTTATATTCTATCTGTGAATAGTTTAATAGCCCATCTATAACAGTTTTCTTTACATTCAAAATATCTTTTTTGTAAACATCTCCATCGTCATTACTCATCAATCCGGTATTATTGCTATAATTCTTATTAAAAGAGATATAGTAATCGCAACCCAATGAATTAATCAAATCGAAGAAAAGATTAATATTAGATATTTTAATATCATACTCAATAACAGAATTCATATTACAATCGTGTATATATACTTATATTATTATTCAAATTTAGATTTTGAATAGATAAAAAAAATATAGAATAATTAATTTTCGTATATCTTTACAAATAGGTTAACTTTATATTCTTCTACAGTTAATTGATCGCTCATACTACTATTACAAGTCGCGCAACATAAATAAATATTATCTTTAGACCAATCTCCTGAGGATGATTGTGGAATATTATGACTTCTGTGACATCCTGAATCATTCAAATTAATTTTATTAGAACAGCAGTAACATTCAATACTAAATTCATTATCCTTTAACATCTTCAACTTATTGACTGGTTTAACATAATTATATTTAGGCTGCTTAGATTTATTCTTTACATGATTTTGATTATTTAACTTTTTAGTATATGTTGAGTCTAAATATCTATTTTGATCACGACTAGCAATGAATGGAATCTCTTTAGACTCATGAACTACTTTTTGCAAAGTATTATTAACTAAAACTGTTTCTTCACCAAAAATTGGTTTATTTGTTTCAATAATCTTCTCAACTAATTTATTGATATCTGAAACATTAATCGTTTTAAATGTTTCAGATTTGGTATCTTCATAGATAATTGTATCCTTGCTAAAATCATTAACCAATTCTTTAATGTTGTTATCAACAACTGGATGATATGAATTGATAGCATCATACGTTTTATAATTAATTAGTTTAATCATATTATCTGATTTAATATATTGATTTGAAGGAGTGCCGTAAACTTGCATATCTAGATACTGATTAGACCGTACCTTAGAATACATACATCTATTCTTATTATTCTCTTCACGGATAAATTGACGATCCTTATCCTTTTCTTCTACCTCAACTTCTAATCTATGTTGTTTATGTTTTAGTTCCATCATATTAAGTCTCTCTTGTTGTTCAAGCTCCATCTGCTTAAGCTTCTCTTGCTGAAGCAGCAATTTATTTTGTTGTTCAATCTCCATCTGCTTAAGCTTCTCTTGTTTCTCTAATTCCATCTGTTTAAGCTTCTCTTGTTTCTCTAATTCCATCTGTTTAAGCTTCTCTAGCTGTTCCATTTTTAATTTTTTAAGTTTAAGTGATTCAAGCTCAAATAAACTCATTTGTGTCACGACTGCTGGCTTGACCTCCTGCGTCACGACTGCTGGCTTGACCTCCTGCGTCACGACTGCTGGCTTGACCTCCTGCGTCACGACTG
>JACCEC012870167.1_pt1 | contig 11408 bp, 10 predicted proteins | sample 7450121 | NCBI WGS metagenome assembly JACCEC01 (sample SAMN15323455, study PRJNA562643) | freshwater metagenome | isolation source: river surface water | place: USA:Blue River Watershed | collected 2017-08-18 | reverse complement strand
ATTTAACCGCAACACGGGGCGAAGTAGCTGCGATTATTTATCAAGCTTTAGTGTTACTCAAAAAAGCTGACCCGATGATTTGTCAATATATTATAGCATTATCTAAACCCGGAATTGTTAGTACAGGAACCCATGTTTCTGTGAATGGTCGAAAATGGAAATTACCCTGGAGTCAGTGGAGTTCAGGAATTGCGACAAATACCGGAATTAGTGATAAGGGAATTATGCAGGTTTTAGGGATTAATCCCTTAAATACAACAGATGAAAACTCACAGACGGTGAGTTGGTTTTCTTCCAGTCCTTATAAATTCCAGACAACTTGGGATGCAGAATGTCGCTATTTAAAAATTAATCAATTAGCAGAATTATCAGGATGGGATTTAGACATACAAGATCAATCCCTCAATATTATTTCTAAATTGGCAACTGTCCAAGCTTTAACCTTTGAAGAACAGCCTAATTGTTCTCAAATGATTATAACCTTAAATCAGGCTACACCTTGGGAACTTTATCAACAAAATACACAATGGGAAGTTGTGGTTGATGCGGTCACTTCTGCGACCCTTGCTAAACCTTTTCAAGAAAAATCTCAACCCACACCCACTTCGGGAACTTCTGAACAACAAAATGAAGGAGAAACCGCAGGAACAAAACAAAAACCTGCTCGACCGATTGTTAAAATTACGAATAATCAAACAGTGATTCAAGGAACTTTACCGGATGGTTATGGGGTGAAGGTTTCTACCTTGAATAATCCGAATCGAATTTTAATTGAACTCCGACAAGATGCCTTAATTGAACGAGATATTACCTGGACAAAAGGATTGCGCTGGCGACAACAATATATTACCTTAAATAATAGCCGTTTTCCAGTAGTTTGGTTAACGTTAACTCCGGGTTCAAGTTTAATTTTACGCCCAATTTGGGCAAATTTAACAGGAATGAAAGGAATTGACAGCTTAACAAAAACCGTAGATAATTTTCAATGTGTAGGAGCCATTAATGGAGGTTATTTTAACCGTAATAATCTTTTACCATTAGGGGCAATTCGTCGCGATAATAAATGGTTTTCTGGGCCAATTTTAAATCGAGGAGCGATCGCTTGGAATCATGCTGGACAAACTAAAATTGCTCGTTTAAGTTTAAAAGAAACCTTAATTACATCATCAGGACAACGGTTAGATTGTGAATTACTAAATACAGGTTATGTTAAAGCTGGAATTGCTCGATATACTCCTGACTGGGGCGATAGTTATACCCCATTAACGGCAAATGAAATTATTATTATTGTTGAAAATAATATTGTTAAACAACACATTGAATCAACCAATACAACAACGGCTATTACCCTTCCTAAAAATGGGTATTTGTTAACATTGCGATCGTTTCGGAGCGCCTTAAGTTCGTTTTCGGTAGGAACATCTATTACGATAGAATCCCAAACCACACCCTCGGATTTTAATTCATTTCCTCATATTTTAGGAGGGGGGCCATTATTATTACAAAATGGACAAGTCGTGGTTGATGCGGTTGCGGAAGGGTTTAATACTTGGTTTGCGGATCAATCTGCTATCCGTAGCAGCGTTGGAATTACCGCCAAGGGAGAATGGTTAATTGCCACCGTCCATAACCGTGTGGGGGGTGTGGGTGCTAAATTAACAGAAATGGCGCTCTTGATGCAGCAATTAGGAGCCATAGATGCGTTAAATTTAGACGGCGGAAGTTCTACCAGTTTAGTTTTAGGAGGCCAACTGTTAAACCGAATTCCCGATACAGCCGCCCCGGTTCACAATGGTTTAGGGATATTTCACCAATAAACTATACTCAGGGAGAAAAGAGTATGTTAAGCTATAACGCTAATATAGATTGCAGTCCTTATCTCCTTGATATTGTGTTAATTTTATCACAAACTAGGACAAAATTAGGGATAGAAAATGTTGTCTTTTCCGATTCTTAATTTTATATAGCAAGTCCAAATGATTTGTGCTCAAAACCTGTAGGGGTTGGGTCTTCCAACCCAGGTGTAAACAGGGTTGGGAAATCCAACTCCTACCCTCAATATTACAACCCCTACAACCATTGCTATATAACTGCTAAATTCTTAATTGCGGACTCCTGCCATGATGACTCCGGGTGAATTGAATTACTACTATAAAGTGTTAGATCTAAAGCCTGGTGCCTCCTTAGAATTGGTGGATCAAGCTTATAAAGACTTAGCATTTATTTGGCATCCCGATCGCATTCCTGAAGAAAATCAACGATTAAGAAAAATCGCTGAGGAAAAACTCAAAGAAATTAATCAAGCACGAGATAAATTACGCTCTTTATTGCGTCGTTCTTCCTCCCATTCTTCTCAACGAGCATCAACGGTTCACCGTTCAGAATCCTATACTAAATCATCCTCTAATGGTGCAGGACATTCAACGGCGCACACCTATCAACGTCCGACTTCTTCCTATCAATCCTCAACCTATAAAACCCAGGTAAAACCTCCTGAAACTAAAAATGTTCAGCGTACCCAAACACCAGTTAATCCTACCCCTAAACCTTCTCCTTCTCCGCCACCACCGCCTCCAAAACCGACCGAATTAAGTGGATTAAATTACAAAGGTGCTGATTTAAAAGAACGGGATTTTTCTACTCGTAATTTAATTGGTGCAGACCTCAGCGAAGCCGATTTAAGTGATGCGTTTCTGCATAAAGTTAACTTAAGTGGTGCTTGTTTATATAAAGCTAATTTATTTCGAGCTAATTGTTTACAAGCTAATTTAACTTATGCCAATTTACAAGAAGCTAATTTAATTGGGGCTGATTTAAGTGGCGCTGATTTAAGATGTGCTAATTTAACCGGAGCAAAAGTGGGAATCGGGGATAAAATTATGGTAAAATTAACAGGAGCTAAATTAGAAGGAGCTATTTTACCGGATGGAAGTGTTCATCCTCAATAACAAATTTAAAATTGATTAATCTGAAAAATAGATGAATTGAATGGGGTTAATCTATTGTCATGTGCGATCGCAATTTTCAACCCTGGATCAAAAGGTAATATTCACCTGTAGGGGTGGTGTCCCTCCCAACCCAGACCCTACAGGGTTTGGAAACCAAACCCCTACCAGATTTTTTGATCAATCCTACCTTGAAACTTGATTAGGATTGGCTTAAAATCATATCAATTTGTTTCTGAACTCCATCTAATTGTTGACGTTGTTGATCAATCCAGGCTTTTTCTGCTTCCCGTTGTTCTGGGGTTTCTTGTTCATATCGGTTTTGTTTTTCTAAAAAATCATTGTAGAAAGTAATCATTTTTGTTGTAGTAGTCAAAGCAAAATCAAAGCATTCAGAAAATCTTGAAGCCATGTTTTTTTCTATAATTTGTTCGACTCTATTAACAAAAACATCAAATCTTTCTCTATTAATCACCATAAATCCTTGATTTAAAAATACACCTAGATTTGGTTTTACCCACCACTCTGATAAAAGATCGCTCCTATCCCCTTTTATACTAATTAAGTAATTTTTTTGATAATAGTATGAAGTTGGTTTTACTGAAACATTAACTCGCTCGTTGAAATTAAGTAAATTAATTAGATTCTCCACATAACCAAAGTCTAAATTTAATAGAATCTCATTTAACAACTCTAAATTATTATTAATTATTTCAGACATTTTATTGTTAACAACTTTGATTTTTTTATCTAATCCTTGTACCAAGCCATCTTTATCCGAAAGACCTAATTCTTTTTTGAAGTTTCCGCTTTTACTATCTTTAAACCATCTTTCTTTAAGCTTTTCACATTGATTTAACCATAAATTTTTAATTTCAGGAATCACTTCTATCTGACATTTTTTCTGTAACTCCCGAATTCTAAAATCAATCGCTGCTAGTTTTCCTATTTCTTCCCAGAGTTCAGATTTGGGGACAGACATAATTCTCGCTTTACTATTCCAGACATCCTCAGCACGATCTAAATCTTTATAACTAACTCCCATTAACTCTTTTAATCTGGCTGCGGACTGTCTTAACTCTTCAGTACAGGATTGAATTGACTGACTTAACTGCATTGCAGATTGTTTTAACTCTGAAGATTCACCCGGATTATTCTGTACAGAAACCGTTGATGCAGTAATAGACTCGAAGACAGTTAAAAATTCATTCATTGTAGCAAGCCTCAATAAAGCATATCCTTCTACTCTACAAGATTAGAGATACAATTGACTAACTTAGTCAAAAAATATAACCGTTTTTCCGTATTTTTACGGGTAAAAAAATAAAATTTTATTCAAATTTATTAATTATCTGTGAAAATACTTAAATCATTTAAACGAATTTTTTACAGCTTAAAATTTTAGCAATATTTTTTAACTTTTATAGGATGATGAGTTTACAATAATTAAAGAGTTAGGCTAAAAATGATGTCTTTTTTCAATCCTTCCATGCAATTTGTATTTCCTCCAGCCATTCAGGAGGGTTTAGCCAAGGGTGCCTATGAGTTAGTTTATTCTCAATCAGGAACACCTTTAAGCATGGTGAGATGGGCGAAAGGAACAGCAAATGCGGGTCAGTTTGCAGGTCACGCCATTGGTACAATCATGAATAATAGCCCCCTAGCACCCATCACCGCACCAGTGGAAGTGGGTATGGGTTTAGCTCAAATGTATCAGGTTCATCGAGGATTTCAGAAAACTTATCAAGGAATTAACCAATTACAAGCAAGTTTGGGAATTCTACAATCAACGACTGCGGTTATTGGTGTGGGTGTGGCGGTAACGGGTGTTCTTGCTGCGGTGAATTTATATCAAACTTTAAAGTTAAGAGAAGATATCAAACAACTTAAATTAACGGTAACGGGAGGATTTATTGATCTAAAAGCGGCCTTAAAAAATCAAGGTGATAGTATTATTAAACGAATTGATGAAGTTGCAGAAGATATTAAATATAATAGTCATCGATTAATTTTAATTACAGCCTATGGCAAATTTGTTACAGCATTAGATTGGTTTAAACGAGCGATGAACATTGAAGGCGTAAATGCTAGAAATGAGCAAATTAATGGAGTGTTAACAATGCTCTATGATGCTTTAGCTAATTACTCTAATCCCCATTTATTAGAAAATACTTGTGCTGCGGGTCAACTGCGTCGGATGGAATGTACTTGGGCAATTGAACAAGCCATTATTGGTGCTTATCAAGCTCAAAATCAATTAACAGCCGTTCAGGAACACCTGGAACAACTGCAAACTAAAATTCATCGAGAATTACTCAATATTATTAATCAATGTAGTTCAGAGGAAGAACTTGATTTTCTGTTTCCTGAAATCGCCCGCCTTAAAATTCATGATTGTACCGCCTTAAAATCTTGGCAAGATCATACCCATTGGTTTAAAACTTTATCGGCTGATGAACGAGAACAATTAGCAATGTTAGAACCTGAAACCTCAGAAGCGGTTAAGGTTAAAGTTCCGCAAAATGACTTAGCTGTAAAACCTTTAGAAATTCAAATCTATGAAGCATTAAAACAAAAATCCCACTATTCGGCGTTACGAAATCAATTAAAATTTATTGTTAAACCTGAATTACGGCGAGATTATGAATCTTATATTTTCAATAAAGCGATCGCCACAGGTTTAAATGGATTAGCCCCTAAAAATTGGGAAGAAGTACCCGATTTAACCGTTGCTAATCTTTACCATTATTTTCAAGTTCAAGCTTGAATTTTAATAAGGATGAAGCTAAATAAATAAATGGAGCGAAACTTGGAAGTAATCAGCCAATGCTTTCGCTTCCACCTTACTAATAGAACGTTGACCCTGAACGACTTCTGAGACAATATCATTGGAACCCATAACACCGACTAAATCACTTGGAGATTTTCCAGTAACTTCCATCAAATGTTGGAGAATTTCATGGGGTGTACACTCATCAATGGGATAGTGTTCTGATTCGTAGTTTTCAATTAACTGAACCAGTAATTTTAATAATGCTCGTTCTTCAGGAGTGAGCATTTTAGTAAACGTTAATCGTTCAACAATGGCTAAAATACGCTCATACTCCTCCTCCGTTTCAATCACTTGAGGGCTGATTTCAGCTAATAAGCTATTATAAACAGTGTTATCAAAAGTAACGCTCATTTTTCCATCTTTTAACCTAAATAAGCTTGTTTAACTCGTTCATCAGTTAATAACTCAGAAGCTTTCCCAGTTAACGTTAAACAACCTGCTTCTAAAACATAACCTCGATCCGCAATTTCTAAGGCTAAATTAGCATTTTGTTCGACTAATAAAATTGTAACACCGGATTGATTGAGTTGACGAATCACAGAGAAAATTTCTCGAACAATTTGGGGGGCTAATCCTAAACTGGGTTCATCTAATAATAATAATTGAGGACGACTCATCACCGCACGAGCGATCGCTAACATTTGTTGTTCTCCACCGCTTAGGGTTCCTGCTAATTGATGTTTTCGTTCAGCTAACCGAGGAAAGGTGATAAATTGTTTTTCAATATCTGCTTTAATTCCTAAGCGATCGCTGCGGCTATAAGCTCCTAATTCTAAATTAGTTAATATGGTTTGTCGAGATAGAATTCTCCGACCTTCGGGACTTTGAGCAATCCCCATTTTAACGACTTGATCCGGTCGTAAATTCGTGATATCTTTTCCTTGATAAATCAGTTTTCCTTGACGAAGATTAATTAAGCGAGAAATCATTTTTAACGTGGTACTTTTACCCGCCCCATTTGACCCAATTAAAGTAACAATTTCCCCTTGATTCACAACAAGATTAATATCTTTTAATGCTTGAATAGAGCCGTAATTAACGGATACATTAACTAATTCTAACATCATTTATTCATCTCCTAAATAAGCTTCAATGACCGCAGGATTATTTCTGACAATTTCCGGTTCTCCTAATGCAATTAATTTGCCAAAATCTAAAACCGCAATGCGATCACACAACCCCATTACTAAGGGAACATGATGTTCAATTAAAATTACGGTTAACTGAAATTGTGTAGCAATTTGTCGAATTAAATCACTGAGTTCTTTTTTCTCAGTGGGGTTCATTCCCGCCGCAGGTTCATCTAATAATAATAATTTCGGTTCTAAGGCTAACGCACGAGCAATTTCTAAGCGTCTTTGGTCGCCATAGGCAAAATTACGAGCCTTTTGTTCAACTCGATCTACTAATCCAAAAATTGCTAATAATTCTCTCGCTTTCTCATAGTTTTTTTGTTCAATTTTAACAGCTTGGGGTAAACCTAAAATCCCTGAAATCAGATTAGATTTGTTATGAATATGACGAGTGATCGCTACATTTTCTAAAGCGGATAAATTACCAAATAACCGGAGATTTTGAAACGTTCTAGCGATTCCTTTTTCTGCAATTTGATAAGGTTTTAATTGAGTTATGGGATTATTTTGATAAATCAATGAACCTTTAGACGGCGGAATTAACCCAGTAATTAAATTAAATAATGTGGTTTTTCCGGCTCCATTAGGGCCAATTAAACCGAATATTTCTTGATTTTGAACGGTAAAAGAAACTTGATCAACCGCTAATAAGCCGCCGAAATATCGGGTTAAACCTTGTACTTCTAAAATGGGTTGTACTGTTGATGAACTCATCGGTTAACCTTTAATGGATTGTTTATTTAAAATTCCTCGAAACGGATTTTTTCGAGCGATTTTATTTAATAATTCTGGGGTAATTAAGCCTTGAGGATAAAAAATTGAACCCAAAACCAATAACACCCCAAAAATAATTAAACGACCATCCCGTAAAAATTGAGCTAACCATAATGGTAAACTACTCATTCCCCCCATTCCCCGTAACACTTCCGGTAACGCAGTCAGAAGAATTCCGCCTAAAACTGGCCCCCAGAAGGTTCTTGATCCTCCTATTAACACAAAAGCTAAATAAATAATACTACTATCAAAGGTTCCTTGTCGTGCATTCCAAGTATTGAGAAAATGGGCGCTAATGGTTCCCACTAATCCGGCTAAAATTGCCCCCAAAGTAAAAGATAATACTTTATAATAAGTAGGATTAATTCCCATCGAATCGGCGGCTAATTCATCTTCTCGAATGGCACTAAAGGCTCGTCCAGCTTTAATTTTTTCTAAGCGATATAAAAATACCATGCTCAGAATTAATAAAGGAATTGCTACCCATAAATATTCTAAGGGAGTTGCAAAAGGTTGAGGAATAGCAAAAATACCAACCGCCCCTCCAGTTATCTCTAAATTTAATGCTAAAACCCTTAAAATTTCAACAAAAGCAATGGTTGAAATTGCTAAATAAATTCCCCGTAATCTCAGAACTGGAATTCCTAATGCTATTGCCAGAATAGCAGAAGCTAAGGTTGTTATCAACAGTTCGATTAACAGGAAAGAAAAGGGAAAAATTGTTCCGGTGAATTTAAAAACTTGAGTTGATAAAATGGCAGCAATATAACCCCCTAACGCATAAAATCCAGGGGTTGCTAAGGAGAGTTGACCCGCCATTAAGGGTAAATAAACAGACAACCCAAGCACCGCCCCAAATAACATGGAAACGATTAAAAATCCATAGGTGTTTAAAAAATTGATCATGAATTTTGATTATACCTTTTGAATGCGTTTACGTCCTAACAATCCTTCCGGTCGAACTAATAACATAATAAAGAGAATCGCAAAAGCAATCGCCTCTCGATAGCCGGAAAAATCAGGAGGAACAAAGGCTTCTGCTAATCCTAATAATAACCCCCCAATTACCGCACCCGGTATACTTCCTAACCCTCCTAAAACAATCACGCCTAACCCTTTTAACCCAAAACTAATCCCAAAATATGGCCCTGCTATACTCACACTAGAACCCACTAAAGTTCCGGCTAATCCTGCTAAAATACCACTCACAAAAAAGGTTAACGTAATAAATTTTTCAGGGTTAATTCCTAATAAACTAGCTGTGGTTTCATCTTCGGCGACGGCTTGTAATGCTTTCCCGATTTTTGTACCATTCACGAGATAGGTTAACAAAGCAACTATGACCGCACAAACTCCAAAAATAATTACTTGTACGGTTCTAATCATAATCGGTTGAGTTGCAGTTCCAAAATTAATAGCTGCGGGAATATTGCCATAAATATTATCAGGAAAAGTGTAAATTTCTGCCCCAACTAAATATTGAATGACGTTGACAATCACCACCGCAGCCCCTAAACTAGAAACCAGGGTTAATAAGGGGTCAGCCTCTCGAACTCTTAAGGGTTTAAAGGCTAAACGTTCTAACAGAATAGAGGCTAATCCTGCTAGAATACTGCCTAAAATTAAGGCTAGAAAAAAAGGCAATTGAAACGGTAATTTTCCATTGGCTAATAATCCATTAAACCCAAAAACTCCCCCGGATAGGGTATAGGTAAAATAAGCTCCTAAGGTAAAAATCGCCCCATGAGCAAAATTAATTACCCCTAAAATTGAAAAAACCAGCGTATATCCTAACGCAAAAATAGCATAAACACTACCAATTGATAGACCATTTAAACAGGATTGCAAAAACAAGTTAAAATCCATAGTTATTATCAAAAATTAACCACCCTCTCGTTGCTAGGTGGAACCTAGCAATGCTATTTTGCAGGCTCCATCTGCTATCTTACCGGAGGCAGAGCCTCCTGAATTGTGTTCCCTGGTAGAACCAGGGGAACAAGGGGAACAAGGATATGGGCATTATTTTAAATAGGTGAATTTGCCATTTTTTCCCGTTTCATCCATTTTAAGTTGGGCAACATAAAATTGTTCTTGTACGATTTCTCCTTCAGGAGTAAAGGAAATATTACCTAAAACTGTTTCATATTTTCCTGATAAAATGGCTTGATTTAATTGCTCTCTTAGCTGTTCTAAAGATAAACTGCTAATTTTATTTTTCTGGTCAACCGCTTTTAACGCTTCTACAAACACTTGAATTCCTGCGAAGGCTTGGGCGGTAAATTGAGGCGGTTCTTTGTTATTGTCATCCACATAAGTTTTCCGAAAGGTTTTATTAATTGGATTATCAATTTCAGGACTATAAGCTTGGGCAATAATCACCCCATCACATTCTTTTTGACACACCGGAAAAATATTAGAGGTATTTAAACCATTTCCGCCAATAATTAATCCTTGATAACCGAGTTGTCGCAACTGTTTGATTAAATTACCACCATCGGCAGCCAGTCCAGAAATAATAATTAAATCAGGGTTTAAATTAATCGCAGCAGTGGCTTGATTTTGAAAATCGGTGTCTGTGGTTTGGAATTTTTGAACTGTAACTAACTCTAAGTTTAAATCTTTAACGGTTTGTTGAAAGGTTTCCGTTTCTGATTTACTATACGCATCATTTTGAGCAAAGAAAACCGCAACTTTTTTTAAGTTAGGATTGAGTTGTAAAGCAGCTTGTACTGCGTTAGGGGAAACCTCCGCAATGGGTGCAGAAACCCGTGCAATATAATCTCCAATTTCAGGAATTCCTTTAGCAGTATTAGAAGGGCCTAAAACCGGAACTTTTGCTCGTTCTGCAATGGGGTCAGCAGCAAAGGCTTGCTGAGATAAAGATGGGCCTAAAATTCCGACTACTTTTTCTTGAGTAATTAATGTATTAAAGGCATTAATGGCGCTTTGTTCATCGCCGCCGCCATCTTGAAAGGCTAATTGAATTGGGGTTCCATTCACCCCTCCTTGTTTATTAAAATACTGTTCTGCCATTTTCACACCAATCACTTGTTCTTGTCCTAATAATGCAGCGTTACTGGTTTGGGCAAGAACAACTCCAATGGGAATTCCATTCGCATTTTGACTGGTTGTTGTAGTTGAATTGGGACTCGAAGTCGTGTTAGTTCCAGAGGGTTGAGAGGAATTACAGGCTACTACTAAAGAAAAGGTAATTCCTGATAAAAATAGAGGAATAAATTGGCGTCTTTTAATCATTAGGGTGCAAACCACACAAGGAATAAGCGATCTTGCACCCAGAATTGAACTCTTGAGTGCAAGTGTGATGGGTGCTAATTATACAACTGTCTGGGTTTGGATGCAAGCTGATCTTTCAAGATTTAATCACTTCAAAAAATCTGACAGTTTGATAGTTAGAGTCGGTTCAAAGGTTCATCAATCGGCTTATTCAATTGCTGACTTGAAATGTCTGGTTTCCCCCTTTTAATTGTTTGATTAAACTTTGTTTGAACTTTATTTAATCTAGCTCCCTCAAGTTTAATCTTAAGATTTTTATGGTTTAATTGAATCAGATTTTAATTAAAATTACTATAAATAAATGTAAAAATCACCTAAAATACCAAAAAAAACAGCATTTTTTTGAAACGGTATCCCAGATTACCCTTGATATATTTGGTAAAAGTTACTATAATTAACTCAATGCACTCACCCAGGATGTGACGCTAT
>JACCEC010589989.1_pt1 | contig 11409 bp, 10 predicted proteins | sample 7450121 | NCBI WGS metagenome assembly JACCEC01 (sample SAMN15323455, study PRJNA562643) | freshwater metagenome | isolation source: river surface water | place: USA:Blue River Watershed | collected 2017-08-18 | reverse complement strand
CTCCTCGCTGTACAAAGGGTTTGATAGCGTAATTGCTCATCAAGCAAATACCGTTACCACTGCATGTGGCATCGATCAAATAAAAAGCGTTGTTGCTGGTAATTCTCGGTTCGATCTGAACAACCAAGGGGCCTGTTTTGCCTTCAAAAGTCCACGTCAACCCGCGTGTTTCATAGTTAATGATATCGTGTTGGTGCAAGTCGCCTGGCACTTTCGGCGTGCCACGTTTGGCCAGATAACTGGGTGATGCAACCAACTGTCTCTTGCTGGTTCCGAGTTCGAAATGGACCACGCCAGGCCACGTCACGGGCTCTACCTCAATGCTGACATCCAATGATTCCTCAATCGGGTTCTCCGACCGGTGGGTGAATCGCACATCCAGACTGACGCCAGGATGTTGGATGCTGAATGCATTGATCAGTTTTCCAAAGAAGGAGCCCAGGACCCCCGTGGGCACCTTGATTCTCAGGCGTCCTTCTACTCGGTTGGGCTTTAAAGCCATCTGTGCCAGCAGTTGGTCGACCTGATCCACCGCTGCTCGCGTTTTAAGCAGGTGACGACGTCCAGCATCGGTCAACGTCATGCGCCGAGTACTGCGTTCAAACAGTTGAACCCCCGCCTGGGCTTCAAGATGATCGATGCGTTTTTTGACCACGGGAACCGCTATTTTTAGTTTTCGTGAGGCGCCCGTGAAGTTACCGGTCTCGACCACCGCAATAAAAGTTCTCAAGGTTTCAATGATGTCCATCTCAGCCCGCCTACTTTTATGAGTCAAACTATTCTAAGTAATCCCCTTTGGCTTAGACCCAACTGGCACATGAACCGACCATCGATATTCACTGAAGGGCTACTTCATGAGGCAGGGATTAGTCGCTTTCATGCATTAGCGACCATCAGATTTAAAACTTCAGACGATGTCACCGAGATGTTTTATCGGGCTGCACAGGATCAACATACGGGAATCTGGCCCTCGCCTTGACGCTGGTTGGGCCCGCGGTACCCGATCCACGGATGAATCGCTGCGTTTCGTCCACAAAAGGTTGATAAGCCCAGTTAGGTGTTTTACTGGATACGCTTGCCACAGAGGCCAGAAATAGTCGCTCCTTTTGGCTGGCCAAAATACGAGCATGTACCGTTGCCGGATCCCAATCGTCCACAAGTCGGGCGTGCAAATGCGCCTGAGTGATGGAGTATTCAGGTTGTCCTGCGAGGTTCAATAACTCATCAGGATCTGTATCCAAGTTAAATAACATCGGGGGCAGCCCGTGCGTGAAGATGTATTTCCATGGACCCTCGCGCAACATGCGTGATGCAGCCGATACACCTTCTGAACTGTATTCAGAAATCACAGAGCGGTTCGTTCCAGTCTCAGACCCCGTGATCAAAGGGATCAGACTCTGACCATGTAATGGCCCCACGGGTTCTGCGAATTGTTCGCCTTGGGCCCACTCCATGAAGGTCGGCAATAGATCGATCAGGGACACGTGGGCCCCGACTCGAGTTGGCGCATACCGTTTCGGCATCGAGACAATCAGCGGGACTCGCACGGAATCTTCAAAAAAACACTGCTTGAACCACATGCCGCGCTCACCCAGCATTTCACCATGGTCACCACAAAATACCACCACCGTGTTGTCATCAAGGCGAGTTTCCTTGAGGACTTCCAGAATTTTTCCAATTTTCTCGTCGACATAACTCACCATGCCATAGTAGGCATGACGGGCGTTCAAGACCTGTTCATCTGACACACTATAAATATCTTGTGCGTGCGCAACATAGAGCCATTGACTGTGCTCATCAAGTTCCTCATAGGGGATGGGCGGCACACGGGGAGCATCAATGTCTTCTCGGCGATACAGGTCCCAGTATTTTTGTGGGGCAACAAACGGTGGGTGCGGGTGGGTATACGACACCGTCAAAAAGAAGGGCTTGTCTTGCGGCGCTCGAGCCAGGTCATACAGGCACTGTGCGCCCTTGTATTCAACTTCATCATCGTAGTCGATCTGCATACTTCGAACACACGGCCCCGCCTCCAGCACCGGTCGCATGCTCACACCGGTGGGTCGGTAGCCTGGGCCCTTGAGCCAGTCGGGCGTCCAGGCGAAATCAGCTGGGTAAATGTCCGTGGTGAGTCGCTCTTCGTAGCCATGCAATTGGTCCGGGCCAATGAAGTGCATCTTGCCGCAGAGAATGGTTCGATACCCTGCGTGGCGCAGGTAATGTGCCATGGTGGGCATGGATGCTGGAAATTCAGAGGCATTGTCGTAGGCAGCGATGGAGTGTGGTAAACGGCCTGACAACATAGAAAAGCGCGAAGGCGCGCAAATAGGAAAGTTGCAGTAGGCACTGTCAAACACCACGCCGTTTTGTGCCAATCGGCTGAGGTGAGGGGCTTTGACCAACGGATGTCCGTAAAAAGGCAGGCTGGACACGGCCAATTGGTCAGCCATGATGAGGAGTATGTTGGGTTGCGTGTGTTTCATCGATAGATTCATCAGTTGCAGGCTATTCGGGGGTGATGTTGGCCGCTTTGACGATTTGAGACCATTGCTGCAAATCTTGCTTGAAGTAAGCGTCGAAGCTCTCAGCCCTGCCAGGCTTAGCGCTGGTCATGCCAGCGCTGGAGAGACTTTGGTTGAAGTCGTCTTGCGTGAGAACTTTGTTCACCTCAACCACCCATTTTTCGATCACTGCAGCAGGCGTTCCTTTGGGAGCAAACAAGCCTAGCCATTGATCAGCTTCAAATTTATCAACACCTGACTCTGCCATCGTGGGTACTTGGGGAAGGCTGGGCATGCGCTGCGCACTGGTCACCGCCAGTGCGCGTACCTTGCCCGCCTTGATTTGGGGCAAAGCCACCGCGGCGTTGGAGAAGTGGTAATCAATACGCCCCGCGATTTGATCGGTCATGGCCGCAGGCGCACCCGTGTATGGGACATGCAAAACCTCTATGTTCTGTCGCGACCTGAATAATTCAGCCGTCAAATGCGCGGGCGACCCGATACCGGCTGATCCATAGCTCAACTTGCCAGGGTTGGAGCGAGCCGCTTTGACAAGATCTTGAACCCCATTGAAGTTGCTGCTTATGTTCACCACCAATACCGACGGGGCATAGGCGACAACTGCCACTCGCTCCAGGTCCTTGACCGCATCAAAAGGCATTTTGCTTCCCAGTGCAGTGTTGATGGTCAACGCACTGGAGGTGAACAACAGCGTGTAGCCATCTGCCGCCGCTTTGCTGGCCTGATCGGCGCCGATGGTGCCGCCAGCACCCAGTTTGTTGTCAATCACAATGGCTTGACCCATGGCAGTTTGGAGGCGTTGACTCAGTTGTCTTGCCGCCACATCGACCAAGCCTCCGGCCGGCCAAGGCACGACCATGCGAATTTGCTTGCTGGGATAAGCTTGGGCGTATACAGCCGAGCACCCTAACAGAAAAGCCCCCAACACCAGTCTGCAAAGCAGCTGTCTACGATGGGGTACGTCAACAAAAATAGTCATTTTTTTCATGCAGAGCCTCGTTAAAACGCTGGGAGAGTTCGTGGAAAGATGAATTGCCCTTCACCCCAAGCTTCGGTCTTGGAAATATGGCCAGATGCCGTGAGCGTCACGGCATGGGCGATCTGGTCTGCTGCCTGATCAAGTGTGATGTCACCTTGGATCAGACCACTTAAGTTGACATCAATGCCATCTTCCCAGTGCTTGACCGTGTCAGGATTGCCGCAAACCTTGAGGGTTGGGGTCAAGGGGTTGCCCGAAGGGTTGAAGACTCCCATTGAAAACAGGGCGATCTGGGCACCCGCCGCCGCCATGCCAGTGATGGAGCAGGGGCTGAAAAACGGCGTATCCATGAAATACAGACCTGACCGCGTGGGTATGTCACCAAAACGCAAGCATCCCACAAACTTCGCGTTCCCAATCTTACAGACTGCCCCCATGGTTTTTTCAACCAAGGTTGTGAGGCCGGCCTCGATATTTTCGGGGGTGGGATTCACGCCCCTGTAATGGTCACCATCACCTGCCATACGTTGCTCGGTCACACGAATGCAAGCATTGATCGCCTCGGCCACGTCGACAGACACCGACTGGGCTTGGACGACCTCTTCCGCACCAATGAATTCTGCGGTCTCAGACACGATGACCGTCGCACCTTGTTCGATGGCCCAATCGACGAATTTCCCAATTGCCGGGTTGGAGCACACTGCGCTGGACGCATCCGAACCTCCGCACTCCAAAGCAAATGTCAGCTGGGATATGGAGCACGGCACGCGCCGCGCGTGGGCGGCAGCCTGGGTGAGGCGCTTGATGATCGCGCTGGCGGTGTCAATGGCGTTTTGAACACCCTGACAATCCATCACCGCCAGGGTTTCGATGGGTTTATCGTACGCGGCGGCCTGCTGATGCCAGCGTTGTGCGGTTCTTCGGTCATGGCACAGAACCAAGGCTGCTCCGATATTGGGATGATCGAGCAGTTGTCCCAGCATGGCCTCTTGCAGGGCCGCATCTTCGGTTTGTAGTCCTCGTTGAAAATCGCCTTTGATCAACAGAGGTGACCCATGATGTGCCGCGGCCAATTGGGCAATACGATTGCACAAAGCCACCGTCGAGATGACAGCGACATGGTTGCGCACCCCCACACGTCCTCGGCTGCGCTGAAAGCCTTGAAATTCTGTACGACGCTGGGTGCTTGTGGGCTCATTGGCAGTTGTGGACATGAACATGTTCTCCTGTGCCGATATCCGCCGTGGCAACACCAATGACCACTCCATATTTGATGATGGATTCGCCACAAGCAATTGGGCGGAGCGCCGCCTTGTGCCCGAACGGGATGCCAGAGGCAACGGGTTGCCCGTCATGGGTTTGCGTAGCATCCACTTGGAAGTCGAGCAAGGTGGTGACGTTATCGTGGGGGTGTACGGTTAATCCGATGCGCTTCATGGTGAACAAACATGGTTCATTGGGTTGGGAATTGGGCATAACCCTGCAGCGCTTGGAGATCAGGGTCAAAGCCCAGACCGGGTGCCGAACTCAAGGTGACGTGCCCATCGTGGACTTGCAGGTGTTCGCCCAGGACTTCGCTGCGAAGCGGGTTGGGATTCACGTCCATTTCCAGCCAGCCACTTTGGTTCGAGGCCACTAACAAGTGGGCCGAGGCCATTAAACCGATGCCGCCGCCAAGATAATGGGGGCAGTAGGTGATGCCCTGTTTTTTGCACATCTCCACCACCTGCATGCACTCGGAAATACCCCCCCATTTGGCGAGATCGGGTTGCATATATTGCAAGCCCCAGGTACGTGTGGCACGCTCGAAGTCGCTCAACCGGTTCATGTTTTCACCCGCCGCCAGTGGTGTGCGTAGCGCTTGACACAGTCGCTGCCAATCGCTGTCAGCGCTGTCCGCAGCAATGGGCTCTTCCAGCCATTGCAGTTCAAACGCATCCAACATGTCCCCCATGTGCAGTGCGGTGTCGATCGACCAGGCTTGATTCGCATCAGCTGCGAGGAAGTGATCCCCCACGACCTCGCGTGCTACTTGCAGGGTATGCCTATCGACGTCCTCGCCAAAGCCCACTTTGACTTTGAAGGCCGTGTGGCCTGCTTGTTGAGCCAGGGCAATGGTCTCTTGCACACCACTCGGGTTGATGCCGCTGGCATAGACCGGCATGCGCGAACCCGTACCGCCCAGAACTTGGTACAGCGGTTGCCCGTGTTGGCGTGCATACAAATCCCACAGCGCACAATCCAGACCAGCGGCGCACTGATCCAAGGGACCATACTCGGCGGTCTGAAGTCGAAGGATACGGGTTTTCATCTTGACATCAGCCATCAACCGGACAGGATGCGCCGTCGGCTGATTCACCATCAAGGGCACGAATACTTCGTGTAACAACCGATACCGGTGCAGCGCCCCACTGTCCGGAAAGTTGCACCAAACCTCGCCCCAGCCCCGATGACCTTCGGTGTCATCGATCGCGATAAAAAGAGCCGATCGCGCGCGCATGGTGCCAAACGAGGTCACGACGGGCGTTTCCAATGGAATACGGTACAAATAAGGCGTGATGGAGCGAATGTGCGGCAGAGAGTTCACACCTTGAGCTCCATCTCGAAACGGATGAAATCGGCCTTGTAGGTGATTTCGGCCATGTAAAGAATTTCTCCCTTGGGCCCCATGAAGACGCGCACCACCTCTGCCACCGGCGTACTCATAGGAACGCCCAATAACTGCGATGTTTCCACATCAACGACCGAGATTTTGAGGGTCTGGCTTGCCCGACGGATTTTCACCTGCGGCATCTCCAAGAGCACGGGAATGACCGTCTCTTGTCGAAACCGCTCTGGGGCGCGCATGAAAATGGTTTCATCGAGATAAATCGAAATGACACAATACCGTTGCCCTTCCCGCGAGTGCACGCGCCGCAGGTGATGGTAGTTAGCAACCGGTTTGCCACTGCCCGCCGGGAAGCTGGCTGGGCGTGCCAGGCCTTCATCGATCAGGGTCAGCGAGGGCTGATCGTTGCGATAGGCATCAGCCATCTCGAGCAATGATGTCTCCAGACGCAGCGAGTTGGGCCGCTTGGGCAATTGCTGCACGATGGTTCCCTTGCCGCGGACTGCGCTGACGAGACCTTCCTGCGATAGCAGGGCTATGGCTTGTCTGACGGTCACCCGCGCCACATCGAATTCGACCATCAGGTCTTCCAGTTTCGGTAAATGCTCGCCCGTTTTCCACAAGCCTTTTTCAATGCGCTGACGCAAAAGCTGAGCCAGGCGCCAATAGCGTGGCACGGGATGGTCAGGGCTGAAGACCGACATTAGGGTAAATTTCTAAGTTCTAAAGTCCTATCTATGGTATCTTAGATTGGACAAATAGCCAATACAAGGAAAGTTCTTCCATGCGTTTGAGGCAAATCGGTCTGCTGCTATTGCCTTGGTGCCTGCTGATTCTGGGGTGGCACCTGATGGCAACATCAGGGTGGGTGAACGAGGCATTGATGCCCACGCCCGCTCATGTGGCATCCAAGTTTATTGAACTGCTGATCGGCGGCAGGCTTGGCATGGACATTCTCAAGTCGACGCAGCGTGTCGTGCTGGGGGTGAGCCTGGGTATCGCCATGGCTGTACCACTGGGGTTTCTGATTGGTTGGTACAAAGATGCGCGCACCTTTCTCGATCCGCTGATTAATTTCTTCCGAGCCTTGCCTCCTATCGCGTTGATACCCTTGGTGATCGTCTATTTCGGCATTGACGAGCCCGCCAAGGTGATTATTCTGTTTTATGCCTCATTTTTTGCGGGCGTCATTGTGATGTACGAAGGCGTCTCGCAAATCAGTCCCATTTACATCAAAGTGGCGAAGACCCTGGGCGCGACCGAATGGGAAATTTTTTCACGCGTCATCGTGCCACTCACCATGCCCCACATACTCACAGCCTTTCGGGTGGCTTTAGGTGTCGCATGGGCCACCCTGGTGGCGTCTGAGTTGGTGGCAGCTCAACAGGGCTTGGGAGCCTTGATTCAAAGCGCGGGGTCTTATTTTCAAATCGACATCATTTATGTCGGCATCGTGTCTATTGGCAGTGTGGCACTGGCGATGGATCTGGCCTTGCGCGCCGTGTCCCTGCGTTTGGTTCGATGGCAAGAGCGCGTGGAGGCACAGTGATGGCAGCACGCGTTCAATTCGATCACGTATCGGTGTCGTTCCCGACCGATCAAGGACGCCTAGAAGTCGTCAATGACGTGTCCTTCACGATCGACGAGGGGGAATTTGTGTGTGTGGTGGGCCCCTCTGGATGTGGCAAAACCACCTTGATGAACATGCTGGCGGGCTTTGTGAAACCCACCAGCGGCCGAGTGTTGCTCGATGGGCGTGAGATTGAAGGTCCTGACCAAGACCGTGGCGTGATTTTCCAAGAATATGGCGTGTTTCCCTGGCTGACCGTTGAACAAAATATTCAGTTTGGCCTGAAGCTGAGTCGAAGCAAGTCACCAGCGCCTGAACACCCTGCTATCTGCAGCAAATATCTCGAACTGATGGGGTTGAAAGACTTTGCTAAAGCCTATCCCAAGACCCTGTCCGGGGGCATGAGACAACGATTGGCCATTGCTCGCGCCTACGCCGCGCAGCCCGATTTTTTATTGATGGATGAACCCTTTGGCGCCTTGGATGCTCAAACCCGAACCAAGATGCAAAACCTCTTGTTGGAGGTGCTGGCGCAAGAGGGCAAGACGGTCATGATGATCACTCACTCGGTGGATGAAGCCATCTACCTGGCCTCCAAAATTTTGGTCGTCACGGCCAGACCCTCTCGTGTCAAGGAAATCATCCAGGTACCCTTTGCTTACCCACGTCAGGAAAATCTTCACGATGACCCACAATTCGTGGCGCTCAAGTCTCGTCTGCGCGAGTTGGTCATGGCAGAGTACGAGGCGCAACAAATGCTCGCGTCAGTGTCCCGTTAAATCCCACTCAACAAACCACTCAAGGAGAACTCTATGAGCCTGAATCGTTTTGGAAATAGCCGTCGACAATTGGTCCTGAGCGCGGCCGCAGTCAGTGTGGCTGGCTTGTACAGTGCACCTGTTCTTGCGCAGCAGCGCACCAAGCTCAAGATGGGGTATGTCGATACCTTGGCCGTGACGGGACAGTTATGGACGGGCGTGCACCAGGGTCATTGGGACAGAGTGGGCATTGAATTTGAGGCCATCAAATTCAACACTGGCCTGGAGTTGTTTAACGCAATGATCGGGGGCAGCCTGGACATGTTGTCAACTGGTGCCGTCATCTCAAATTTCCCCGCCCGCGGACAAGGCAAAGCCTTTTTGATCAACAACATTGAGTTCGCTACCGCTCAATTGTGGGTGCGCGAAGATATGGGTGTCAAAAATTGGGCGGATCTCAAAGGCAAAAAAATTGCCACCACCATTGGCACTACAGCGCATGTATTTCTCGATGCGGCCCTGCGTGCCAATGGCATCGATCCCACCAAGGACGTTGAATTGGTCAACCAAGGCATGGCCGCCGCGGTCACATCGTTTATATCGGGCGCGGTGCCCGTAGTCGCCTTGTGGGTGCCATTTAATGTGTTGGTCAAACAGCGCGTGCCCAGCGCCAGAATGCTTGTCGACGCGTCCGCTTATTTTCCCAAGTCGGCTATTGTCGGGGGCTGGGCGACACGCAATGACTTTTTCGAAAAGAACCGCGCAGTATGCGCTCAGGTCGTGCGCGGCTGGGCAGCCGCCAATGACGATTTGATCAAGAATTCAGATGCTCTCTTGCCTGTGATTCAATCCAAAAATTACGCTCAGGTACCCCTGTCGGATTTACAAGAGCAGTTCAAAGCCTCCAAGTATCACACCGCCTCTGAGTGGCGCAAGCTCTACCAAGATGGAACGGCGGTGAACTGGCTGCAGCAGGTGACTGACTTTTATACACGCTCTGGTGGCATTCAGAATCCGGTGCCCGCTAACAAATATTTTGATACCGCTTTGTATCTCGATAATGTCAAGGCTTGATGAATGAGTCAACAGGCCTGGGACTACATCGTCGTTGGCGCCGGATCGGCGGGATGTGTCCTGGCCAATCGATTGAGCAAAGTTGGACATCGTGTGCTGTTGATTGAGGCTGGCGGCCAGGACCGTGGGTTCTGGCTTCGCTTGCCGGTTGGCTACTTTCGAACCATATTTGATGACCGTTTTGCACGACAGTTCAAAACCGAACCTCAACACGAAACGGCAGAGCGCAGCATTCTTTGGCCACGTGGGCGGGTACTTGGCGGGTCGAGCTCGATCAATGGGTTGATCTATATTCGCGGTCAGCACGCAGACTATGACGACTGGGCCCAACTGGGCGCACAGGGCTGGTCTTACCGTGAAGTTTTACCTTATTTTCGGCAATCCGAAGGTTATGCGGGAGCTGCCAGTGAGTACCACGGAACGGATGGCGAGTTAGGCGTATCGGATCTACGCAACAGCGATCCCAGCTGCGATGCCTGGCTGCAAGCAGCTCAAGAATATGGCTTGCCTTTCAACCCCGATTTCAATGGCGCTACCGATTACGGGGTAGGCCGTTACCAGCTGTCAATTCGAGGGCGCTGGCGCTCCAGCACAGCGGTTGCTTTTTTAAGGCCTGCCTTGCAACGACCTAACCTAACCGTTTTGACCGGCGCGTTGACATCGCGCATTGTGATCGAGCACGGGCGAGCGATGGGTGTGGAGTGCCTGGTTAATGGACAGCTGATACGGTTGAACGCTGAAGCCGAAGTTATCCTCTCGGCTGGCAGCTTACAAAGTCCTCAAGTCTTGCAGTTGTCAGGCATTGGCCCGGCGGACCATTTACGCTCGCTTGGGATCCCGGTGGTACATGACGCACCTGCGGTGGGGCAAAACCTGCAAGATCATTACCAGGCGCGTACGATTGTTCGGCTGAAAGATCCGATTTCTCTCAATGACCAAGTGCGCAGCCCCATGGGGTTAGCGCGCATGGGGCTGCAATGGCTGTTGAATGAACGCGGTCCCCTGACGGTGGGAGCCGGCCAAGTTGGTGGGTTTGCCAAGACGAGTCTGGCCACCGAGGGACGCGCAGATATCCAATTCAATGTCATGCCGTTATCAGTCGACAAGCCTGGTGACCCTTTGCATCGTTACTCTGGTTTCACCGTGTCCGTCTGTCAGTGCAGGCCCGAGTCGCTGGGCTCACTGCAAATCACTTCCACTGACCCAATGACTGCTCCCCGCATCCAAACCAATTACCTGACAACAAGTCGCGATATCCGCACCTTGGTGGAGGGACTGGAGATGTGTCGAGAAATCTATCGCCAGGACAGTTTTGCCAAGCGATGGGTGGAAGAAAAGTTACCTGGTCCCCAAAGCCTGGAGGCGTTTGCACGGGGCTTTGGTGGCACCGTGTTCCACCCGACCAGCACCTGTCGCATGGGATCAGACCCAGGCGCGGTAGTCAACCCGTCGTTAAAAGTCAACGGCATTGAACGTCTTCGGGTGATTGATGCCTCGGTCATGCCCAAGGTCATTTCAGCCAATACAAATGCCGCCACCATCATGGTGGCAGAAAAAGGGGCGGCACTCATATTGAGCAATGCCTGAACAGTTGAAATACAGACGCTATTAAGTTTTTCCGAAATCAAGCCATACACCACCAACCGGTTCGCAATCAGGCTTCACAACGGTCTGTGCATCTCCATTGGCGGGCCATCGGATCTAACACAAACATTCCCTAGCACTGAACGCCTTCGAACGCAGGCGATATCCATGCTCAACTTGTCCGCAAGTCATGCAATTCCGCATTGCTATGACGAAGTCTTTCCGCCACGGCCATGAATATGCGTTTGAAGATGATCAGCAGCATTCGCTGATCCTGGCCGATGGCACTGGCTAGGCTCTCCCTGTCGATGCTG
>JACCEC011651794.1_pt1 | contig 11410 bp, 9 predicted proteins | sample 7450121 | NCBI WGS metagenome assembly JACCEC01 (sample SAMN15323455, study PRJNA562643) | freshwater metagenome | isolation source: river surface water | place: USA:Blue River Watershed | collected 2017-08-18 | reverse complement strand
CTTGTCAAAGCATGCGTGGATGCTGAGAAAAGCAAAGTCTGACCATCAGGAGGCGATGTTTGAACAAACTTTGCGCCAATTGTTCCGCTGGCGCCAGGCTTGTTCTCCACCACGATGGAGACATTCAAATTGGATTGCATCTGTTTCGCAATCAATCGAGCCGCGTTGTCTACACCACCGCCCGCAGCGAATGGCACGACCAATTTGATCGTGCCTTCTGGGAATTTGGTCTGCGCCGATGCAAATGCTGTTGCCGTTAGCAATGCAATGGACAGCATTTTCTTTGTCAATGAAATCATGTTTGTCTCCAGTTAAATTTTGAACTCACAACCACTTAATCTCTGTAACCTTTGCGCCATGAGGATGAGCCGCCAAACAAGGGGGCTTCAGGCGCAGGGCCGTGGAGCTTGGCATATGACTCAATGGTTTTGGTCATACGCGGCAGCAGCCAATTGGTGACAGATTCACTCACTTCCTCATCCTCTTCCAAGCGGTTCAAGATGCTTCGAATGGCTTGGCTTTGTGAAGCAATAGGGCCTGGTGCAAGCAAAAAAGCCACGACATCTGTCTGGCCTAATCGTTCACTTTCCGCCCATAAATAGTCTGCAATGTCGAGCTCGAAATCTTCGAGCGTGACACTCATGCCACTCATCGTGCATGAGCATCCCATCGCAATGTGCTGACCCGACAGCCGATTCCAAAGGCCGGACAGGTAAGCAGCTTGCTGTTGGGATGCTGTCATTTCAAGTAACTCAAGCAAGGGCTTTGCTTCTTAGTTGCTGTGTCTCAGATGGCTTTACTTCAAAGTTGTCATCCAAGATCACGCCATAGAGTTTTTCGCCCGCTTCGCGACTGACATAGCCTTCACGGACATCATGTGCAACTGCGGCTGCGTCTCGTTTGAAGGGGCTGCCAAAGCCGCCACCGCCGCCAGAGAGCATCTTGTAGGCATCGCCGCGTTCTAAGCGGACGTTAAAAATTTTGGCGTTGGGTAGTTCTGAACTCCATTCACCTTTGTGGCGAATGGCAATGCCGTTTCCTGCCGCCTCACCGCCACCTTCTAGGCCCCAAGGTTTGCAATGCATGCGGTCAATGCGAGTGGTCACCGAGAATGGCGACAAGGCTTGCACCACCATCTCTGCGCCTAGGCCACCACGGAATTCACCTGCGCCTGCGCTGTCTTCGCGAATTTTGTAGCTCTCTACCAAAACAGGGTATTTCGCTTCGAGTTGTTCGGTGGGGCTGTTGTGTGTGTCGCCGTCGTTGATACACACCGTCACAGAGACACCGTCTTCACGCGACTTCGCGCCCCAGCCACCGCCCAATGGGCCAATGCCCACAATGAACAAGCGACCATCTTCAGGCGAAATGCCGTGAATATTGGGGAACACCAAATCAGCGTGGTGGCCCGCAATGGCGCGGTGGGGAATGGCTGGTGCGAGTGCTTTGAAAATGGTGTCGATCACCGTCATGGGGAATGTCATCCAAACTCGCATGGGGTAAGGACGCTCCGCACTGATGACCGTGCCCATGGGCATGATGACTTTCAGGGGGCGGAAGCTGCCGTCATTCACGGGGTAGTCGGTTGGCGTGGTCAAACACTTGTAGGCAACCTGTGCACATGCAATGCCCGTGGTGAAGCCAGAGTTGTAGAAGCCTTTGACTTGCTTGCTCACATCCGACAGGTCCACTTCCATCTCATCACCTTTGACGGTGACTTTGACGCGAATGGGGATGCGTTTGCCAATTTCTAAACCATCGTCATCCATGAAGGATTCCGCTTCGTACACACCATCGGGAATGGACAAGGTGTTTTGACGGGCGAGTGCTTCAGAGGCATCCATGATTTGAAGAATGGAGGCTTGTACATCATGGTTGCCGTAGCGCTGTACCAGCTCTAAGAATCGACGTTCACCTGTGGTGATGGCCGTGATTTGGGCGCGTAAGTCACCCAAAGCACGCTCAGGCATGCGCACGTTCATGGCAATGATGTCCAAGAGGTCTTGGTTGACTTTGCCAGCCGATTGATATTTCACGATAGGGATTTGAATGCCCTCAGAGTAAATATCTGTTGTGATTTGTCCCAAGCTGCCACCCACATCTAACCAGTGGGCCATGCAACAGGTGAAGCCAATCAGTTCACCTTCGTGGAAGACGGGCATCGTGAATGTGAAGTGGTTCAAGTGACTGCCAGTGGTGTAGGCATCATTCGTGACCAAGATGTCGCCAGGGTGAATGTTTTCATAGCCAAAGTGACGAATCTTTGATTTGACGGTTTCCGACATGCCACGGATGAACATGGGCAGTCCTAGGCCGATGGAAACTGTGTCGCCTTCTTTGGTAAATAGACCGACCGTGAAATCCAACGCTTCATAAATGATGAGGTTGTAGGCGGTGCGCATCAGGTTGGTTTTCATCTCTTCGGTCACGGCAAACAAGCCGTTACGGATGATTTCCACAATGACTGGGTCAACAGCCTGTGCGTTTGTGTGTTGTACGTGTGTCGTGCTCATGAGCGGTCACTCCCGATTGAAATTTGAAGGTTGCCGTACAAATCAACTTTGACGGTGTCGCCTGGTTGAACGACGGTGGTGGAGGCGTGCTCTTCGACGAGCGCTGGCCCATGGAACTCATTGCCACTCTTGAGCAAGTCGCGTCGATACACAGGCGTATCGACAAACTGACCTGCGCTGCGGAAGTAGACGGGCTTGTGTGCACGCAACGCTTTGGCATCAGGTGTGGCTTGGCCAGATTCGACGGCGTTGCGCGGTGGTTTTTTCATGCGACCCAACACGGTGACGCGCAAGCTGACGATGTCTGCCGCCTCTTTGGGCGCAGATGTGCCGTAGCGAACTTTGTGCACTTCGTCAAAATGATTTTTAATGGCAGCGCGGTCTTTGCTGACAAAAAATTCGTGAGGCAAGTCAACGGTCACTGCATGTTCTTGACCAAAGTAGCGCATGTCTGCAGCGCGCTCGAAGACGATTTCTTCTGGACGAATTTGCGAGGCGCCAATCGCTGCACGTCCTTCGTCTTCCATTTCTTTGTAATAGGCTTCGATTTCATCGAATGACAAGCTGTCTAAGCGACGGAACACAGAGCGAACATAGTCATAACGCAAGTCGCTGAACAACATGCCGTAGGCAGAGAAGTAGCCTGGCGCATAAGGAATCAAAACTTTGCGGATGCCAATTTCACGCGCAATGGCCGAGGCGTGCAGTGGGCCCGCACCGCCATACACCACCATGGTGAAGCTGCCTGCATCTAAGCCTCGTTCGGTGGTGACAGCTTTGACGGCGTGCGACATCTGTGTCACAGCGATACGCAAAATGCCATCTGCGGCTTTTGTAGCATCCAAGCCCAATGGCTTGGCAATTTTTTCTTCCATCGCTTGCTTGGCACGGTCCAAGTACAGCGGCATTTCACCGCCTAGGAAGTTGTGTTCATCCAATCGGCCCAGAATCAGGTTGGCATCTGTGACGGTGGGCTCTGTGCCGTCGCGTCCGTAGCACACGGGGCCTGGCATGCTGCCCGCAGAGCGAGGGCCGACACGCAATGAGTTACCCAGCTCAACACGAGCAATAGAGCCACCGCCTGTGCCAACTTCAAAAATGTCCATCATGGGAATCTGAATTGGCAAAGCCTTTTCATAGCCACCGATGAGTGCGCTGCCAGTGGTCAATGGGCGACCTTCACTGATCACGCCTGCTTTTGCAGTGGTGCCACCCATGTCAAAGGCAATGGAATCGGGCATGCCCAGCTGTGCACAAATTGCTTGTGCACCAATCACGCCCGCGGCAGGGCCAGACTCCAACATGCGCACGCAATCGCGGCGTGCATGTTCTACGGGAAACAACCCCCCCGTCGATTGAACGGCATAAAAATCACCTTCAAACCCTTTGTCGCTCAGGTGGTGCTCTAGCTCACCGAGATACTCTGAGACACGTGGGCCGACATAAGAGTTGGCGACGGCAGTGGAGACGCGTTCAAATTCGCGGTACTCCTGTGACAGCTCATGCGACGCCGTTACAAATGCACCAGGAATTTCTTCTTGCAAGATGGCTTTGACACGACGCTCATGGTCGGGGTTGCGATAGGAATGCAGCAGCAAAACTGCAACTGCTTCAATGTGCTTGGCTTTCAGTTCACGTGCCAGCTCGCGCACAGCCGCTTCATCTAAGGGTTTATGCAATGAACCATCTGCACGCAAACGCTCTGACACTTCATAGCGCAATGAGCGTGGGACCAGTGGCTCATGCTTTGAAAAGAAGAGGTTGTAGGCGTCGGGGCGGTTCACGCGTCCAATTTCATAGATGTCGCGAAATCCTTCTGTGATCAACAAAGCGGTTTTTGCGCCATTGCGCTCAAGCAAGGTGTTGATCGCAATGGTTGAACCATGCAAAAACAAGTAGCCGTTGCTCAAATCAATGCCAGCACCATCGAGGGTGTTTTGAATGCCTGTGACCAGTTCACCATGGGTGGAGAGTGCTTTACCGAATGAAATGGCACCTGTGGACTCGTCAAAGCAAGCCATATCCGTGAACGTGCCGCCGATGTCGACCGCAATGCGTAATGAGTTATTTGATTCAGACATTGATGTTTCCTTTATGCGGCGTTTGACACCACGTTGCGCAGGGTGCCTAAGCCAGTGATTTCGATTTCAATCACATCACCAGCTTTCATGTAAACGGGGGGTTCTCGACGGTCGCCCACACCGCCAGGTGTCCCTGTGGCGATGACATCGCCAGGGGAGAGGTTTGTAAAACCAGAGAGGTATTCAATGATCACGGGTAGGGTGTAAATCAGGTCAGCCACCGATGCGTGCTGCATGACTTCACCATTCAGACGCGACTCCAAGGTGAGTTGGTTCACATCAGGAATCTCTTTGCGTGTGGCCATGAACGGGCCCAAGGGCCCTGTGGACGGGAAGTTTTTACCTGGAATCCACTGGTGCGTGTGACGCTGCCAATCGCGTGCTGTGCCATCGTTGAAGCAGGCGTAGCCAGCGATGTGATCAAGCGCTTGTGCTTGGGTGATGTTGCGACCACCTTTGCCAATGATGACGGCGAGTTCACCTTCAAAGTCAAAGCGCTGCGTTTCTTTGGGGCGGGGGAGGGGTGCGTTGTGAGCTGTCAAGCTATCTGCGAAGCGCGTGAAGATGGCGGGGTATTCGCTGTCTGCGCGTTTGGTTTCGGCCACGTGTGTTTTGTAGTTCAAGCCGATGCAGAAAATTTTGCTGGGGTTGGGAATCACGGGCAATAGGTGCGCTTGCGTTGCAGTCACGGCCTTGCCGCTTTGGTGTGTCAAAGCTTCAAGTTCATCTAATTTGTTGGCAGCAATGACGGATTTCAAGTCTGGATATTCAGCTTGAAATGCATGAGGCACCTGTATCCAGTTGCCCTCATCCTTCCAGAGGCCATAGGTCTGTTGACCGGCAATTTCAAAACTGACAAAGCTCATCGTTTTTCCTTCGATATATGGCACCGACCATCGGTGCTTCTGAACAATGAGCGCGAGTTTATGGATGCTTAATCCATCTGCATAGAATGTTTTCTGAGATTTCAGATATGCCTAAAATAGCATATCTAAGGGGTCACGATGCAAATTAATGATTTACGACTATTCATCGAGGTTGCTGAGCTTGGCAGCTTCACGAAGGTTGCGGTGCAACGAAATACCGTGCAGTCGCACATCAGCAGGCAGATCAGTGAGTTTGAAAAAAGCTGTGGCGGTGCTTTGTTTAGACGAACAGGGCGAGGTGTTGTGTTGACAGAGTTTGGCGCACACGTTCAGCAGCGTGTGCGTGGGTGGCTCAAAGACAGCGATGAACTTTTCTCGGACATACGTCAAACGTCCAAAGTGCCCATGGGCGAGGTGAGGATTGGGGTATTGCCATCAGCTGCGCATCCTTTGATGACGCATATCTTCAAGCGCCTCCACCATGAATACCCCAAGATTAAATTGAATATTCGAGAGGGGCAGGGCAGCGAACTTGATGCGCTGTTAGACACAGGAGCTGTGGATATGGCGATTTTGTTTCGCTATGAAAAACCAACAGGAAGCGATGAAACACTCTTGTCCACAGCGAATACATATCTTGTGTCGTGCCCAGGTCTTTCGCTGACTTATCCAGACACTGTTGATTTCAAACGCCTCCAAGGTCTACCGCTGGTGCTGCCACGGCGTCCTTCGCACTGGCGATCCATCTTGGATGAAACCGCAAAGAGCAAGGGGTTTAGTTTGCTGGCTGAAGTGGAGGCGGATTCATTGCGCGTTCAAAAGGAAATCATCGCATCCAACCCGCATATGTACGCATTGCTTGGGCCGTTTTCTGTGGACGATGAACTTCGCACTGGAAAATTGCAAGCCGCAAAGGTGATTGCGCCAGACCTCAAGCGTTATGTCACGCTGGCCCATCCGAAACAAGGCCATTTCACACAAGCCAGTCGCATTGTTTCTCAGCTCATCAAAGAAACGGTGGCCCACTGGAAAGGGCAATTGAGCAGCCCGTCTGCATCGAATTAGTCACATCATGCCAACGGGTCTAAGGTTTGCGGGCACTTCACACTTAGGCGCTCCCATGCAGGCGCATCGGTCACGCTGAAATGTGTATCGGATGCTTCAAGTTTTGCTGCACTCAAGCACCCACCCCACACACACCCATCATCAAGGCACACCACATCAGGTCGATCTTCAATCTGCACGGTAGACCAATGACCAAAAGCCATGCGCACATCAGCCGTCAGTCGGCCCGGTGCATCAAACCACGCCATCAAGTGCGCGGGTGCTTTGTCTGCGCCTTCTTTCACGCTGAAGTCCATCGCGCCCTGTGCATCGCAAAAGCGCAAACGGGTCAGGGCGTTGACGATCACGCGCAAGCGGTCTGCACCCTCTAGGTCATCACGCCACACATTGGGCATGCCGCCATACATCTGCGGCATGAAGTTCACCCAGTCGTCGCTGCGCAGCACGGCTTCTACTTCGCCAGCCAGCGTCATGGTTTGCGCGGCTGTCCATTGCGGCAGCACGCCAGCGTGCACCATCAATACATTGTTCACACGCATCGCCATGTGTTGGTGGCGCAGCCAGTGCAGCAGCTCGGCGCTGTCGGGGGCGGTCAAGATGTCTTGGGTGGTGTCTTGCTTGTTGGGTTGGCGCACGCCTTGTGACACAGCGAGCAAATGCAAATCGTGGTTGCCCAGCAAACATTGCGCGCTGTTGCCCAATGCCATCAAGCGGCGCAGCACGCCCGCGTTGTCGGGGCCACGGTTGACCAAATCGCCCAACACATACAGGGTGTCGCGGCTGGGGGAGAACGCGATGTGCGTCAACAAACGTTCTAAGGCGTCGTCGCAGCCTTGGATATCGCCAATCAAGTAAAGTGCCATGTATTGATTGTCTCTAATTAAATTCTCGATGGATGTCTTGCTGATCGTTTTTCTCACGTTGTTGAACGGTGTGTTTGCCATGTCTGAAATGGCGTTGGCTTCCAGCCGCAAAGCGCGCTTAGCCGCGTTGGCTGAGAGTGGCGATACAGGTGCGCACGCCGCGTTGCGCCTGATGGAGCAGCCCACACAGTTTTTGTCGACCGTGCAAATTGGCATCACGTCCATCGGTGTGCTCAATGGCATTGTGGGTGAGGCTGCATTCAGCGACGATTTTTCGTATTGGCTGCTGGTCCAAGGTGTGCCGGAGAGCTGGGCGGCAGGCTTGGCCACAGCCTTTGTGGTCACCATCATCACCTTCAGCACCATTTTGTTTGGCGAGCTGGTGCCCAAGCGCATTGGTCAGTTGTTTCCAGAATCCGTGGCGCGTGTGGCCGCCCCTATGATGTTGGCCTTGGCCACCTTGGCCAAACCTTTTGTGCATTTGTTGTCGGCCAGCACCAGTGCCATGTTGAAGCTGTTGCGCATTGATGTGCATGGCGCACGCACGGTAACGGAAGAAGAAATTTCTGCCAGCTTGGTCGAAGGTGTGGACGCGGGGGTGATTGAACAACACGAGCATCAAATGGTGCAAAACGTGTTCAACCTGGACGAGCGCCCGCTTACCTCGATCATGGTGCACCGCTCTGACATTGAGTGGCTTGATGCCAAGCTGCCCGTGCCCCAAGCCTTGGCCCAAGTGGGCGCGAGTGGTGCGCACTCGTGGTACCCCGTGTGCCGTGGCGACCTCGACAACGTGGTGGGCGCAGTGAGTGTGTCTCAGCTCTTGCGTTTGCCGCCAGGCACCGACATGACAGTGGACGCTTTGGCCAAGCCTGTGGCTTTTGTGCCAGAAACTTTGAGTGGCTTGGATTTGCTAGAGCAGTTCCGCAAGCCCGCCGAGCGTGCCACGGCGCACGGGCGCATGGTGCTGGTGGTGGATGAATACGGTGTGGTGCACGGTTTGCTCACCCCGCGCGATTTGCTGGAGGCCATCACGGGCGAACTGTTGCAAGCCACGCCCACCGACGAGGCCTGGGCCACGCAACGAGAAGATGGCTCTTGGTTGGTGGATGGTTTGATGCCTGTGACCGAATTCAAAGCGCGTTTAGGGCTCAAAGAACTGCCAGATGAAGACCGTGGCATTTACAACACGGTAGCGGGCTTGGTGATGGCCATTTCAGGCGATTTGCCAGCCGAGGGTGATGTGGTCGAGTTTGATGTCTGGCGCTTTGAAGTGATCGACCTAGATGGCCGTCGCGTCGACAAATTGTTGGTTAGCCGCGTCGGTTAAACGGCACTTGATACATCCACACAGGGCGGCCATCACGGCAGGTGAGGATGGCGCTGGGAATCAGCTCTCGCGCTTCAAACTCTAGGCTGACCAACCAAGCACCACGGCGCAATTCGGCTTCGGCTTTTTCTACCGCACGTGGCATGCTTTCTGGGCGTTGGAACAGGTAGACCATGTCAAAGCTGCGCCAGTCCACCAGCCAAATGTCGCCTTGGCGAATGCGCGCAAACGAGCAGCGCATGGCGCTGAGCACGCGCAATGGCCAGCTCATCTCCACACCATGCAACTCTGCACGTGGAAATGCATCACGCAAAGCCAGCAGGCCATCGCCCATGCCACTGCCTGCATCCAAGATGCGTGCGCCTGCGGGCAGGGTGATGTGCTGCTGCATTTCGCGCAGTGCTTTTTTAGGGGTAGGGAACAGTGGTGCGTCACGCCACGCTTTGCGTGGGTACACCAAAACGATTAATCCGAGCAAGAACAACCAAGCAATGGGTGGGATGCTGATGGTGCTTGATGACACCGCCATTGACACAGGAAAACCCAACACAATCAAGGCCTTGCGCATGGGCGTGTGGCCAAGTCGGCTTAAAAATCCGCCCCAAAATGCAGCCAGCACCAAGGCCAAGGTTTCGCTCAGTCCAACACTGTGTAGACCTTTGAAAATAAGCCAAGACGAACCCCAAGCAAGTAGGGCGGGAACGGGCCAAGTCATGAGTTTCATGGTGGAGAATGATAGCTATGAATTCAACGTCCACACACACGCTTACCACCGTAGACGGCATGCGCAATACCTTGCGCCGTATCAGCCACCTCAAGGGGCGACAGCCCGATGCGCAGTCGCTGCAAGAAGTGCGCGCCTTGGTGTCTGCGTTTGATCGACGTGATTTGCTGATTGAGCATTTGCATGTGCTCAACGACACCTACCGTGGCTTGTTTGAGCGCCACTTGGTGGCCTTGGCGCACGAGATGCGTTTGCCCATGGCCGAGGTGTTTGAAGTGGCCACGTTCTATCACCACTTCGAGGTGTTGCCCAACGATGCCAAGCCTGCGGCCTTGACGGTGCGCGTGTGCGATGGCCTGAGCTGTGAGATGGGTGGAGCCAAACAGTTGCTAGCCAAGTTGCCCAGCATCTTGGGTGCTGATGTGCGTGTGATCCCTGCACCGTGTGTGGGCCGCTGCGAACAAGCGCCTGTGGCTGTGGTGCATCAAAACGCTGTGCCGCACGCCACGCCAGACAAGGTGTCTGCTGCTGTGACAACCAAGGCCACCCAGCAAGCCTTGCCTGACCATGTGGATATGGCTGCGTATGTGGCTGAGGGTGGCTATGCCTTGGCTGCTTCACTGGCTAACGGCCGTGCCAAAGCCGATGAGGTGTTGCAGGCCATGGAGGCCTCGGGCCTGCGTGGTTTGGGTGGGGCGGGTTTTCCGGCGGGGCGCAAGTGGCGCATTGTGCGTGAGCAAACTGCACCGCGTGTGATGGCTGTCAACATTGACGAGGGCGAGCCCGGCACCTTCAAAGACCGCACGTATTTAGAGCGTGACCCACATCGTTTTTTAGAGGGCATGTTGGTGGCGGCGCACGTGGTGGGCATTGAGGCCATTTACATCTACCTGCGTGACGAATACCACGGTTGCCGCGAACTGCTGCAGCACGAGCTGGCCGCTTTGCAAGCCAACCCACCTTGCCCACTGCCGCACATCGAACTGCGCCGAGGCGCGGGCGCGTATGTGTGTGGCGAAGAGTCTGCCATGATTGAAAGCATCGAAGGCAAACGCGGCGAACCACGCATGCGCCCACCCTATATTGCGCAAGTGGGTTTGTTTGGTAAGCCCACACTCGAACACAATTTTGAAACGCTCTACTGGGTGCGCGACATCGTGCAAAAAGGCCCGCAGTGGTTCACCAGTTTTGGTGCCAATGGTCGCGTGGGCTTGCGCAGTTTCAGTGTGAGTGGCCGCGTCAAACATCCGGGCGTCAAGCTCGCACCCGCGGGTATCACGGTGCAGGCTTTGATTGACGAGTATTGCGGTGGCATGTTGGACGGGCACACGCTGTATGCCTATTTGCCCGGCGGGGCATCGGGCGGCATTTTGCCTGCGCGACTCAACAACGTACCACTCGACTTCGACACCCTGCAAGAGCACGGCTGCTTCATTGGCTCTGCCGCTGTGGTGGTGCTGAGCCAACACGACACCGCACGCGGTGCTGCGCTGAATGCGATGCAGTTTTTTGCACACGAGAGCTGTGGCCAATGCACACCGTGTCGTGTGGGCACAGCCAAAGCGGTGCAGCTCATGCAAGCACCCCAATGGGACAACGCCACGCTGGAAGACTTGAACCAAGTGATGGTCGATGCATCCATTTGTGGCCTCGGCCAAGCAGCACCCAACCCTGTGCGTTGTGTGCAAACCTATTTCCCTCACGAGGTGGCTTGAGATGAACGCACCCCTGAAAAACTTACCCACGGTTGAGTTCAAACTCAACGACAAAGCTGTTCAAGCGTATGAGGGCGAGAGCATTCTCAAAGCCGCGCAACGCAACGGCGTCGACATTCCTCACCTTTGCTACACCGACGGCTTGCGTGCAGACGGCAACTGCCGCGCGTGTGTGGTCGAGATCAAAGGCGAGCGCACTTTGGCGCCTAGCTGCTGTCGCACGGCGACGGCAGGGCTAGAGGTGTTGGTGAGT
>JACCEC010346856.1_pt1 | contig 11410 bp, 12 predicted proteins | sample 7450121 | NCBI WGS metagenome assembly JACCEC01 (sample SAMN15323455, study PRJNA562643) | freshwater metagenome | isolation source: river surface water | place: USA:Blue River Watershed | collected 2017-08-18 | reverse complement strand
CCATGTGCCAAAACCAGACGATATGCTAATTTTTACTGTAATTGTGCTACTAAAATAGGCTGTCGCATCTGTCCAGTTTAAAGTTGTTGAAGATTGAACACCTGAAGAATAATATCTAAAAGTCTTTCCGCCATATGTGGTTCCTTTTAAGATATTGATTCCTACTCTTTTTTGACTATCTATGGCATTATTAATAAAGTTTGTTCTGCTATCAATAGTTACTTTATTTGTATTAGGAGCATGAAGTTGAGTGACAGAATAGATTCCATTTTGGCTTGGATTTGCCCATTGATCTTTAACTAAAATTCTATTATTGAGGGTTAATACTTGTCCGTCTAAACTTGTCGGTGCATTGTTAAAATCTGTAATGCTATTTGTTGTTCTATTAATTAAAGTTGTTGCAGCTACGCAGTTTGTTAAAGTTCTTCTTGTGGTTCTTTCAATCCATTTTACAGAGAGTCCAGCTACATAATTTGAAGTGGATCCTGGGCCTTTTTCTGTAGCAGTGTCATTAGCATACATAAAATAAGACTTGCCATTATCTGTAGCAGAGGCATTTACGACATTAACAATTCTGCCTCTTTGGATTGGTTCTTCTATGAGGTTATATTTAAAAGTTGAGTTTGGATAAGCTAAATCAACAGTATATAAACCATTTTCAGCCTTAGTTGTTTGAGAGGCTACAAGAATATTATCTCCTACATTTAAAGTAATTCCATCGTGGGTATCTTTAACTTGATCAATAACATTAGATGCAAAGTTTGGGAGATTTGTTAATGAAATTGTTCTTGCAGCGGGTAATGTAATAGGCTCAATTGAATCTAATAAACAATATTTGATTCTATAGCCAAGATTGTATATATTTTGTCTTAGTTCAGGTTTTTTAGTATTTGCATCTCTATAAACATCAGCAATATAAGTGTCAATCCAAAGTTTAATATCTTCAACACTAGAATTGATCCATTTAAGTTGAACGATTTTTTTATCTGAATATAGGGATGCTTGAAAATTGCCAAAATCTACATAAGGAATTTCTGGATTAATTACTGTAGTTCCATTAACATTGTCAAGTTCAGTCCAGATAAAAGCTTGTGACATAAAATAAAAAACCTCTTGGGAATTATACAAAAAGGGGAGAATTGATTATTTTTTTCTCCCCTATGATGTTTCTATCCTATCTTCTGCGTTCTGGGCGATTGAAAATTTCACTAGCAACAGATGCAAGTTCAGATCTTTCAACTTTTCTCAGTAAGATAGATGCAACTAATTGGCTCTTCATACCGCCATTAACTGCGTGAGCAAGACCATTGGATTGAGCATCAAGATATGGATTTTCAACCTGTGATAAATCTCCTAAAAGAATTACCTTAGAATCCTTACCACATCTCTCCACAACCATTCTAGCCTCTCTATTTGTGATATTTTGGCATTCGTCCAGTAAGATAATAGATCTAGGAATACTTCTACCTTGAATATATGCCATAGCTTCTACTTCAATAATGCCTTCTCTAACCATTTCTTCAAACATGTTATTAGAAGAAAGAGACTTAGAACCTAAAATTTGATCAATATTATCTTTGATAGGTCCAAGCCATGCAGAGATCTTTTCAAATTTATCTCCTGGTAATGCTCCAATATCTTTACCGCCAACTGGAATTAAAGGCTTCATTACGATAATCTTCTCATATGTGCCTTCGTTGATTTGCTGAAGTGCAGATGCAATAGCTAAGAATGATTTACCACATCCAGCTTTTCCAGTTAATGTTACAAGAGGAACTGTCTTGTCATATAATGCTTCAAGAGCACATTTTTGTTCAAGATTCTTTCCTTCAATTCCCATATAGGCTTTTCTATCTGCATTGGATTTCTCTTTCAACACTTTAAGATAGCCATTCTTGTTATATGTAGGACATTTTGCTTCACCATAATTGAAAATCAAAAATTCGTTAGGGAAACACTCTCCTAAAGATTCTTGTAATTCTAACGAAAGTTTAGAAATTTCAAGAGCTTCAGATGCCCACAAATTCTTCCAATCAATATCGCTAGTACACTCAATTTGTCTAACACCAGTGTAATCTTGAACATCTAAAAGATCTGCTCTGTAATTTTCACCGTTACAGCCCCAGGTAATAGCTCTAATTCTAAGCCCTGTATCTTTGGTAACGATGCAAACTTTTTTTCGTGGATTAACAGCTTTAAGAGCCAAACAACATTCAATAATTGCATTGTCACTATGGACTTTAACAATGTTTGGTCTTTCATTTTTTTGTAACGGAGATTCTGTGTTGTAAACAAATAATTTTCCGTTTTCGTCATTAATTTTGACACCTTTAATTAAATCTTGAAGAGTGTAATTTTCTAGTTGTCTAAAAACTTCTCTTGCTGCAAAGCCGATATTGTCTCTTTTTGTTTTAATGTCGTCTAGATCATCAATTACGGCCAAAGGAATATAAATATCATTTTCTTTGAATTTATATAGGGCGAACGGATCATGCAGTAAAACGCAGGTGTCGATAATGTAAATATGTTTCGCCAATTTTTTCCTCCAAAGGAGTGGTTTAAGGAATTATTTCCCTACATCTTATTTCTTTTAAACGGCAAATTAGACCTATCAAAATGGCAATTCAGGCGTATCTTCTGCTGCTTGTTTTTTATTTTCTGTGGGTAATTTTTCCAAGAAATCAGCAGCATTTTCGTCTGGTGTAACATTGAAAGATTTTAATTTTAAGATATAATCAAGCTGGCTTTTGTCGATAGTTTTCATTTTATCTCCACTAATCCAATTACTTTGATTATTTTTCTTGTCTTCTTCTCTTTTTTTAGCTTGTAATTCGCCTGATCTAAAAAGCTCTAAATCCTTAAGTAACCCACTACTTATATATTCCTTAGCAGCATTTAATGACGTAGTTTCTAAAAGATTAAAGTCATTGTAAGCTGCCTGTATAGATCCATCATTGCGAGAGATTGATAAACTAGCTCTTGGAATACAGATATAAATTTTAAATGGCAAAGATTCTTCCATTTTAGATGAATCTGTCAATCTTAAAACTTCATCCTCATCGTTGACAATAGAAAGAGAAAGTTTGACTTTTTGTTCAGCTAATGCAAAATCCCATTCATAATTGTGATCCGCAGACTTAGGAATGAATGCTGGAACAACTTGTAATTTATCTTTTATTTCTACAATTTCAAAGAATAAACTAAAACCTACTGTATCTTCTGGTGTGCCTTTTCTGTAGTTACCAATTTTTGACCAGTCTACAGTAAATTCGCTATTGTTTGAAAATTCTGGCTTTTGTTCTTTGCCATCATAAATATCTCGTAAATAGGGATCTTCTAATATTCTTCTGGCTCTAACAATATCTAAAAAAGCTTCCTTAGTCCCGCCAAAATCAGGATGACATGTTCTAGCTTTATTTCTAAATGCTTTGTCTAAAATATTACTGCATTCAACTTTGGCAGCTCTATTTTTTCCATTAGGTAGATCCTCAGCATTAATTCCTAAAATCTCGTAATAATTTTTAGAAAAGTCAATAATTTTATTAGGGTCGAAGCTATCCATAGGGTTTTTTGTACAGATATATTAATATTAAGATTATGTTCAATCTCCACAAATACATATTAGCTACAAAATTTAATCTTTATGGCCATCCTATTAGAACTACTCCGACAAGATTTTTTGCTGATGAAGATGTTCTAGATGATGAAAAAGATATTGTTGAAGAAATGCCTAATGTTGAAGAGGAAGAGGAGATAGAAGAACCTGTAATTACTCCAGATCCTCCCGCAGGTGTTCAAAATGAGATTGTCCCACCAAAACAAGATCCGACAGCAAATTGGCCAGCTTCTTGGTTACCCCCTACAGTTCATGATAATTGTAGATGTGTAATTAGAACAATGCCCGGTGGAAGAAAAATCTGGGAAAAATCAGATACTTGTTGTGAAGTTTGCGCCAATAAAGCTAGAATTTTTAATATTATCCAAAACAAGCTATATGGTGTTTAGGATTTTGTGAATTTAAGATCGTATCCCACCATATTTACATCAATTTTTTTAGATGTTACATAAGCTGTAGGTTCTCTTAGTTTATTCAGTTTACTGGACAATTTTGTTTTCAATTTATTTTCAATTTTAGAAGATCTTATTTCTTTAGATACAATTGATTTAAAAACATCCCAAATTAAAGAATTATTGAAGTAATTATCATTGATAGATTTTTCCATTAATAATAAGGATATTTTATTCTTTATCAATTCATCTAAAAGTAATTCTCTAAATAAATGTTCTAGAGTAAATCTGATGTAATGATAGATTTTTAAATATTTGTAAGAAAGATCAAGTATTTCTTCAATTTGAATCAGATAATCTTGAAACCCATAAATTTGATTGATTTCCCCATTAGTGCCAACTCTATAGACACATTTAATAAAGTCATGATCTACTACGACAATGACTGGGCAACCTGATGGGATTTCTTCTATTTCAGATTCTAAGGGGAAAGAAACACCAAGAAATTGAGATGATTTTTTATAGAACGTTAGGTAGGCTTTCATTTCAATATTAGGGAGCTCATTCTCTTTTCGGTATCATTTAAGATGTAGTTTATAGAATGGCCGTAAGTTTTTTGCCAGTTTTTAAGAGATTTTGTGATTACAGTTTCATAAAAGATTGTATTCCAGTTGTACTTATTTGTATTTCTGGTGACATTCAAGATTTTTTCTCTTGTACTGATAGCAAACTCTTCTCTTTCTTTTATTATTTCTTTAAATTTTTCAGGCAGATTTAAGCTAGAGAATGTATCGATTAATGAACATTCTGCAAAAAAATCAGCCCTTCTAGTATCATAAAAAATAGTAAAACCTAGAAATGAATTTAAGATATCAAGAGCTTTATTGATTTTATTTATAGGAAGTGAATATAGATATTGAGAGTCGATGTATTTATTTAATAATTTTAATCTATCTAATCTAATTTCATCTAAAGACTTAAAATAAAGTTCGTGGTGTAATTCTTCAAATGTTTTGATATTTTCTACTATAACTGAGGGTGAATCTAAATTGTCAGATAAAAAAGAATGTAAAGCTATTAAAATGTTTTCAGAATTCTTGCTCTCTTTAATTTCTTTTATCTTATTAATTATCTCATCTTCAAACGTATGCAATTAATCTTTCTTTCTGTTCTTAAAAATTTTATAGGCAATTTTTTCCACATAAGGTTTAAGGTAAATTGTCCCCTTAGCTCTTACATCTTCTAAATTGCCATATTCCTCCATAATTTCTTCAAGAACTCGCTGAACTCTCCAATTAACGTCATGCTCTGAAGGATTATAGTGGCCTTGCTTGAACAATAAACTACGAATGGCAGTTTCAGCTAACTTCTTTATTAACTTAACATCTCCAATTTCATCTTTGTTCTTAGCAAGTTTAATCCACATAATATTAGTCCTTCAAATTTAAAACATAAGCTACATTTTGACTTGGCACATTAGCTAAACACACAGTAAGTCTATCATCAGCATAAATTACATGAAAATCTTTGCCAACTACTAGATTACCGGAAATAGGGCCGATCTTCTCACTAGGGTTGTACAGGTGGATTTGCCAATTTCCTTTGCCTCTGTTTTGGTTGTTGTCGGGTAATGCCATTTTAATTTCCTCTCAAATACAAGAATACATCCTAATATTCTTGAAAAATAAATATTATAACCTGTGATTCAAGGATAATTTTCTAAGGAATTTGTAAATAAAAGATATGGAACCATTTAACTTAAGTAGATCAGAAAACGAAAAGCAAAAAGAATATCAGAGACAATTCTCTCATCAAGATGAGATAGTTGATCTATCTAATAAAACACTCGATGAAATTGCTTTAATTAACCCAACTTTAGGTGCTATTTTGCAGGAGCATTCTGAAAATTATTTACCATTGCCAGGGTTTACTACTATTTTCTACGGGCATAAACAACTACGAATTCCGAAATTTCAATTCCCTGCGAGGATTCTGGGAAAAATTAAAGATGCTGATCTTGTCAAACAGTTTTTTCACACTCCAGAGCAACTTAGGCAAAATAGAGAACGTGCCTTAAAAGCTACTCAAGGTTATACTCTTTCACATACTCCATATGCAAAATCCGCTACAACTGAAGTTCAATATTCTTCTGGTTCGGGAGAAACTCCAGGGTATGAAAAAAGAATTAACGCACTTGTTCCGAAATTTGACAGATTTCTTTCCGAAACAACAGAAGAATTAAGAGAGCATCCAGATTCATTAGTTTCAAGACCTGCTAGAGATTTAACTCCAAGAGAAGATCAAAAATTCTTCTGGGATTTAGTTCTTATGAGAGCTGTTCTTGATGATGATTTTTATGCTGAAAAAGAAAAAGATTTAAATGCAAATCAAAAAGCTTTTGTAATTGAAAAGAAACAATTCTTAGATACTTTATGCGAGCATTTATCTCTTGAAGATGTTTTAGCTAACATTAGGGCTATTTCAATACAATTTTTAGCAGGGTTTGAAAGAAAATATGATTTGGAGAAAATACATACAATGAAGTTAGTACAAACTCCGGGAAATTGGTATCCAGAAAGAGACGTTCAAAAGCTTATTATGGATTATTACAAGAAACATTCTGTACAATAATCACTAATGAGAGAAATAACAGTACAGAATAGATGTTCGTTCTGTAATAAGAAGGCAGCTCATACTATTATAGATAATTTCAATCTATTTCAAGAGAGCGATGCTATTAAATTCTGCGATGATCATTATTCTTGTTTTCAAGTAGGTAGTACTCTTGGTCAGATGGAGCTTAACGGCAAACTCTTATCAGTACTCCTAAACATCCACGACGAAAAATCAGGCGAAGATCTTAAGAATAACATTTTCGATCTTATTCCTATGGCAAGACAACAATATAATGCCATGAAAGGGAAACGTTCTTATAATCATTTAAGTCCAAAATATTTTTATGATTCTTTAAATAAAAAAGTAATTGGACAAGATGAAGCTAAAAAGAGAATTAGCCTGACTGTATACGAACATATTAGAGCTACATATCAAACTAACTATAATGATAAATACAATATCTTATTATTAGGCCCAAGTGGTTCTGGTAAAACTTTAATCACCACATCAATTGCCAATGATCTTGAAGTGCCATTTGTAATTGGAGATGCTACAGCTTATTCTCCAACAGGCTTTCAAGGAGCAGATGCAGATTCTGTTATTCATGAACTGTTTTTAAAAACCCAAGGCGATATTGATAGTGCTGAAAGAGGAATCGTTTTTATTGATGAAATTGACAAACTTGCTGGAAATTCTAGTAAATCTAAAATTGAATCTCTAAACACCAATACTCAGTTCTCTATGCTTAAACTAATTGAAGGCAAGAAAGTTAAAATTCCATCCTCTATTTTAGGTGATCAGGGTGGTCCAGCTACATTTGTTGACACTGCTAGGATGCTATTTTGTTTTGGAGGAGCATTCAACGGATTATCTGATATTGTAGCTGAAAAACTTAAGATTCATAACAAAAATATCGGTTTCACAAAGAATGATGAGAAGTCAAAAAATGATTTAAAGCCTCATGAAATTCTTGGTCTTGCTACACATGAAATTTTAAACGAATCTTTAATTGATTATGGTTTGGCTGCTGAATTTGTAGGAAGAATTCAAACAGTTGTCATTCTTGCTCCACTTACAAAAGAAGAATTGACTCAATGTTTGTTAGACCTTGATAATTCTCCTATTAATAAACAACAGATTCTTTTTGCTGAACATGGAATTGAATTAGAATTTGACGAAGAGTTCATTGAAGATATTGTAAGCAAAGTTGAAGCCATGGGGACAGGTACAAGAGCTTTAAATAATATGGTGAAAAGATCTGTAAGTTTTGCAGCTTTTGAACATATTGGACCACATTCTGCCAAGCCAAAGAAGATTATTATTACAAAGGATTGTGCAGACCATCCAGAGAAATATTCTACAGTTGATTGGTAAGGAAGAAAATCTATGTGGTACAAATTAGCTACAATCATAAGTGTAGAGCAATTTAAAGAATTATTGAAAAAAGATGCCTCATCTTTAGATGATATAAAAAATAACTATAGATCATTATCCAAAAAGCATCATCCTGACGTTAATCCAGATGACCAAGATGCTAAAAGGAATCTTCAAAATCTTCTTGAGGCATATCAACCGATTAGAGATAAAATTGATGCTACTAGAAATCCATCATCAAATACACCTCCAAACCCTAAACCAAGTCCACCACCAGCTCCAAACACAACAGTAAAAGATTTAACACTAGATAAAGCTGATAAATTAGAACGTCTAAGACCTGATCAAAGTCCAGTTGATGATTTTTATGCTGATACTGACAAGCGTATAGAAGATAAAGATATTAAATTAATTGGATCAAAAGAAGATCGAGATGCTGATTGTATTATTGAAGAAGAAGTATTTATCCAAAATCTCTTAACAAAATTGACTGGTTATGCTCAAATTTATTTCAAGAAGAAAATTTTTACTATTTCTCAAGATACATATAGAGGTAATACAAGTCGATTTTCTCCTGCTCCATTACAAAGAGCTTTAGGGTTAACACCTCCTCCAGGTTTGCTTCCTACAGATCCTAACACTCAAGTTTATGATCCTGCATCTGCTACAGGAAGTCCATTGGGTGATTTTAAGCGTGATAGAGGCTCTATCACGGACCCTTTTGGTAACCCTACAGCCGTAATGCCAGTTAAAGATAAGACAGTTGTCTGGAACACTGCTGATGTTCAGTCCATCATGAGTTCTTTAGAAAAAATTGCCCAAATGCCTGAATTACAAAAGTATGGTGCTAAGGAAATTACTAATATTCTAAGATACCCATTGTTACAGGTAAAAAATAGCGCTGGATCAGTAGATCGTCAAATTGCTGATAAAGGGTTACAATTACAGAGATATGAACCTTTACTGCTTAGGCCAGATGTTCCATTTGGGCTGACTCGTGAAGATATTGTAAGAATAGTTGGTGATCTAAGGCGGGAAATTGATGAATTAAAAAAAGCCAAAAAAGATAAAAAGCCGGATGTCGAAGTAGTTCCATTTAAAGAATTTTATAAACTTACAGAATTATCAAGATATTTTATGTATGAAGGATCTCAACTTAATGGGGTGTTTTGTAAACTAGAAACTCGATTGATCACAATTTTAAATAATACATTAAATACTCTTGGAAAAATGGAAAAGAACAAAAGACTCAAAGATATTTATGAAAATGCTAGAGGCAAAAAATAATGGATAGAATAGCTGAATTAATAAAAATTGATAATATGTTGCATGAATTGGAAATGAAAATTGCTCAAAACCAAACTGCAGCAGATCTTCAAAGAGTATTACAAATCAAAGATCCAACAGCCCTAAAAACAGAATTATCTAAATTTGATCCAGCTATTTTGCAAGCATTATTAAATGAAATTAATAAAATTGAAATTCCAAAAACATTAACAGAAAAGCAAAAGACTGTTATTTCTCAATTAGATCTAATTTCTGAAGCTACTCATGTTCCTGATCTTATTGGTAAACTTCTTCCTAAGATTCAAGGTTTGCAGAATATAGGCTGGATTGCAGATTTTGCTGCTAGAGCTGGAGTTGCTGTTAATGCTGCTCAAAAGATGAATACTCCCACACCTAAACAAATTCAAAAGAAAATGAAGGGCGACCCAATTTATGGTGGTAATGCTGATGTTACATTTACAGGTACAGCCCCTACATTTGGTGGATTAACAAAAGGCCCTAATTTTGGTGATATTCCTATGTCTCAATATGTTCCTAAGTATACGGGTTATGGACATTCTGGAGGCCTTAAAAAACTTAATGATGCAACCGAAGATAATATCAAAACTGCTCAAGCAGAAGTTCAAGTCCCAGATTTCAAGCCTATTTGGGAAATGATTTATAACACACTTAATAGTAAAGATTACACAGATCAACAAAAAGCATCAGTCTTGAACCAAAAATTACAGGAGACAGCTAGTAAATATGGAATCCCCCTCAAATAATATCAAAAAGGCTAAACAATTAGATCAAAAAGGCCAATTCTATGCAGCTGATAAGATTGACAGCCAATTAATTAAAACTGCTCAAAATTTTGGTATTGGTGGATATATTATGGATCCTAATAATATTGGTGGATCTTTAAATACATATCTAGGTGGACAAGCAGGTAGAGGTAATTATGGTTTGAATCCTTATCAAGGTTCTTATATTGATCCTACTGGCAATACTCCTAAAACTCCAGACGAGTTTTTCTATACCATGCAAGATCCAAGAACTGTCTCAACTTTAACTCCTGACCAACAACAGAATTTAATCGATCAACAAAATAGAAAAATTCTAGAGCAAGGTACAAGAACATTAGCTGGTTTTCCTGAATTTAGAAAAGCTAAGAGTTTATATGATTTAGCTGTAAGGTCTAGTGATCCAACAAAAATGCAAGAATTCTACAATGAATTAGCTACATTAATTAAAACTTCAGGTACAAACATTGCAACAATTTTACCAGCTTTAGGAATTAGTCCAACTCAAATGGGTCAAATTTCTGCAGAACTTGCTAAAATTCCCTAAAAAAGATCTTAAATTGTACAAATCTCCTAAAGCTAATCGTTTTGGGAGATTTTTTTTATGTGTCCTTTATATATTCAAGATAAGAAAATTTGTTTTGTTAAATTAACATCTAATGAATTTATTACATCATCTTTATTGCAGAAGTCATTGCCTATGCTTAAAGAAAACTGGTCAAATGAATGTAATGGAGATTTAAATTCATGTTCATTTAAAGAAAAGATTGAAGAAAAAGCACCAGAAGTTAAGGCGCAAGAGACTCCAAAAGAAGAACAAAAACAAACTTTAAGCACAAAAGTATCTATTCATAAACATGCTAACCCTTATGCTGTAAAGTCTGATTTTATTTATTATCCAGCTAATTCTATCCTTACAATTGACGATCAACTTTTAAATAATCTTTCTAAAAATAAAGTTCAAGAAGAATGTGATAAGTTGAAAAAGCCTTATAAGATGGGAGATATTTATATTACTTCCAATGGCGGTGAAAATTCTTTAGTCAAGGCAAAGCAAATCATTCATGGAGTTGTAGCAGGAGAATCTAGGCTTGTTAATGAGGAAGATATTAGATCCAGTACAAGAAAAGCCCTATTACATGCATCTTTAAATGGCGCTCAAAGTATTGTAATGATTCCAGCAGATTGTGGAACTCATGATATTTACGATACAGCTAGAGTTCAATTATCTGCAGTGAAAACATTCTTGCAATCTAATGACATTGTGAGTTTAAAAAATGTCTACTTTGTAATGGAAGACGAGGAATCATATAAGACATTCCAAGAATATTATAATCGCATAT
>JACCEC011566579.1_pt1 | contig 11412 bp, 7 predicted proteins | sample 7450121 | NCBI WGS metagenome assembly JACCEC01 (sample SAMN15323455, study PRJNA562643) | freshwater metagenome | isolation source: river surface water | place: USA:Blue River Watershed | collected 2017-08-18 | reverse complement strand
GCGGCCCGGCGACGCTGGCGTGTTTCCCAGAGGAGCGAGGCCTTGCGGAGGAGGAAGGAGCGTTGCGGGCGCCACGAGGCGGCCATCAGGTGGACGCCGTAGCGGCCGAACTGGTGCCAGAGCGCGGGATCGGCGACATCGCACGCGGGCGCGCGGCCGGGCGCGGGGGGCGCGGTGAGATCGGGCGTGAGGATGGTGACCTCGTGGGCGAGCGGTCCGGACTCGGCGAAGGTGCGGGTGACGAGGCCGGGGCCGGTGGTGTGAAGCACGTCGAAGTCCGTGCGGAAGAGCCGTGGAATGCCGCGGAACATGCGCTCGGCCCACGCGCGGTCCGTGCGGGCGCGGATGCAGTTCCCGACGATTTGGGCGAGGAACGGGTCGCCGGCGGCGGCGCCGAAGGCGTAGTTGCCGAGTTCCCAGTCGATGCCGTGCGCCTCGCGCAGGTAGCGGTTGAGGGAGAGCTCCTCGAAGGGGAAGACGCAGCGGTGCGGGAGGAGTTCGTCGAGGCTTTCGGCGAGCAGGACATCGAGATCGAGGTAGAAGCCGCCGTGGCGCAGCACGGCGAGATAGCGGAAGAAGTCGTAGCGCTGGATGCGGTGCGGGAAGGAATCGAAGACGCCGCGGTAGCGGGGAAACTCGGTGGTGACGAAGTGGAGGACGGCGTCGTCGTCGAAGAACAGGAATTCCCAGTCGGGGTGGAGGAGGCGGAGATTCCGGGCGGCGGCGCGGGCGAGGGGTGGCAGCTCGCGGCGGCGCGCGGTCTGGATGATCCGGCGGGGGATGGACGGCGGGGGGCGCATCAGGAGATCAGGGGCGAGCGGCGGTCGTAGGAAAGCGGATACGCGACGGCGCAGGGGGAGAATTGCGCCACGGGCGCGGGCACCCCGCCGATGACGGCGATGAGGAAGAGGAAGCCGAGGGGCGTCATGCACGCGAAGTTCGACTCGGAGACGTTGGCGAAGAGCATCGCGGCGAGGATCGCGAAGCGGACGACCGCGTAGGGCTCGGCGGTGGCGAGGGCGCGGTTGATCTTCAGGGCGGTGGCGAGGAGGAAGACCGCGAGGACCGTCACGCCGGCGTAGCCGGCGGCGAGGTAGACTTCGAGGTAGCCGTTGTGGGCGGAGAAGGCGATCCAGCCGGGGAGGCGGTCCTGGAACGTGGCATCGTCCCAGAAGCTCATGAAGCCGGTGCCGAGGTAGGGATCGGTGCCGACGGCGAGGAGTTCGCGCCAGACGTCGGTGCGGCCGGTGAACGTCATGTCGCGGCCGAGGCTGGCGATGAAGTCGCGGGAAAAGCCGAAGGTGGATTCGAGGGCGAAGAGGGCGAGGCCGCCGAAGAGGGAGAGCAGGCCGAAGGCGCTGATGCGGCGCTGGAGGACGGGCAGGCGGACGGCGGCGATGATCGCGGCGGCGAGGGCGAGGCAGACCATCGAGGTTTTGCTGTCGCTGATATAGAGCAGGTAGAGGCCGGTGGCGAAGATCGCGCTGGCGGCCCAGCGGTCGATGCGGCCGGGGCGGACGGCGCCGGGGCGGGAGCGCTCGAGCCAGTCCCAGAGGAAAACGATGCCGCAGACGAGGATGAGGGTGCCGAGGGAGTTTTTCTGCGTGGTGACGCCGGTGACCTGGAGTTCGCCCGAGTGGATGCTGTAGGAGCGGCCGAGGTCCGGGAAGTAGCGGAGGAAAACGATGGAGAGCGGGATGAGGAGATACGCGCAGCGGACGAAGACGGCGCGGATGGCCTGGAGGGGCTCGGGCTCGGTGAGGATGACGAGGACGACGAGGAGGTTGCCCGCCTCCTTGGTCCAGCGCTTGAGGGACGAGACGGGGGAGTTGGCCCAGACGACGGTGACGAGCAGGAAGCCGTAGAAGAGCAGCAGCGGCCAGTTGGCGCCGAGCAGCGGGCCCCAGCGGACGGCGCGGCGGGAGAGGACGAGGGCCGAGGCGAGGATGAGGCCGAAGAAGAAGAGGCGGTCGAGCGGGCTGCCCTCGAGGGTGTCGCCGCCGCCGCCGCCGAGCCACATCGAGACCGGGCGGGAGGCGAGGACGCCGACCCAGAGGGTCGGGATCCAGAGCGCGCCGGAGAGACCCGGGCGGGTGCGGATATCGCGGCGGATGAGCCACCACGAAGCGGCGAGGCAGGCGAAGAGGATGAGGTGCGGCATCGACGCGGGCGGCCGGCGGGAGGAAGCGGGCGGGTGCGGACTCAGCGCAGGAGCGTGCGCTCGATGAGTTGCAGGGAGAGGAGCTGGTGGAGCTCGAGGGTGCGGTTGGCGTGGCCGCCGAGGTGCTCGTGGGCGAGCTGGCGGGCGGCGCCGGGGCGGTAGCAGAAAGGCTGGGTGGCGGAGCCGGAGCCGTGCTCGGCGACGAACGGGCGGAGGGCGTCGCGATACCAGATGCGGAAGTGGTAGAACTTGTGGCGGCCGAGGAAGAGCCGTTCGAGGCGGAGCCGGTGGAAGGCGTGGTCGGCGCGGGTGAGCCACCGCGGCATGCCGTAGTCGTAGGCGTATTCGGCTTTGGCGGTGAATTCCTGCCAGCGGTGCGCGAGGTGGGAGAGCAGCGGCAGCGGGCCGGCGCGCAGGGCGCGATCGGTGCCGATGCGGGCGAGGGAGGGATTGCCGCGGGCGATGAGCTCGAGCATCGGCGCGGGGCTCTGCTGGAGTTCGCGGGGGGCGCGGTAGGCGAGGGCGACGAGGTCGTGGTCGAGGAAAGGGGAGCGGGGCGCGAGCTGCGATTTCTCGACGGCGAAGCGGGCGTGGTGGTGCCACGGGACCTGTTTGAACGCGATGAACGAGAGGCGGTGGCCGGTGGCTTCGGTGCGGTAGGTGGCGGCGGCGGCGTCGAGCCGGGCGCAGAATTCCGGCGTGAAGAGCGAGCGGTCGAGGCGGCCGGGGCGGAAGGCGATGTGGGCGCGGAGGATCTCGGAGCCGTAGTTGCCGGTGAGGCGGACGGGGGCGATCGCGCGGGCGAGGCGGTTGACGTGGAGTTCGACGGCGCCGGAGACATCCATGGCGCCGTCGCTCAGGTAAACGGACTGGGTGGCGAGGGTGCCGAAGTCGCGGAAGAACTCCGGGCCGATGCGGATCGTGGTGTGGGGGTGCCGGCAGATCCCGGCGAGACGGCGGGCGATGAGCACATCGGCGCAGTCGCGAAACGGACCGCCGAAGGTGTAGCACGGCAGCGAGCCCGGGGCGGAGCCGGCCCACGCGATGACGGCGCGGCTATCGAGGCCGCCGGTGAGCGACATCGCCACGGGGGCGGAGCCGCCGAGGCAGCGCGTGGCGGCGCGGGCGAAGGTCTCGTGCAGGGAGGCGTGGTAATCGGCGGCGGAGAGCGGAGTCTGGTTTTCCCACGTGGCAGCGTCGAAGTAGCGGGCGCGCTCGATGCGGCCGTCGCGATGAAAGCGCCACGCGGAGCCGGGCGGCAGAAGCTCGATGCCGGTGAAGAGGCTGCGGTTCCGGAGCACGCAGCCGACGGCGAACATCTCGGCGACGCCCTGCGGATCGAGGCGGCGCAGGTGCGGGAGGACGGCGAGGAGGGCCTTGGCCTGGGAGGAAAAAAAGAAGCCGCGGTCGGAGGCGTGAAGGTAGACGCGGCCGAGGCCGAAGCGGTCGTTGAAGAGGGTGACGGTGTCGTCGCGGCGGTCGATGACGAGGCCGTGGAACCAGCCGTGGATCGAGCGCAGGGCGGCGGACGGGTCGGTCTCGAAGTGCGTGGCGAGGCGGCCCAGGGTCGCCGTGGTGACGGGGCCGTGGCCGGAGTCCCCGCCGGCGAGCAGGACGGCGACCTGGCCGGAGTCGCTCCAGCCGGGAGCGTTGGCGGCGGGGGTGTCGCGGTCGGAGACCCAGCCGGCGAAGAGCCCGAGGCGGTCGGACGTCGTGTATCCTGAAAGATGTGACGGCGACTGGCAGAGCGGCTCGAGCATCCGGTGCGGCGGCTCCGCCAGCCGGGGCGGGGCGAGCGGGCTGATGATGCCGGCGAGGGCGTGCATGCGGGAAGTGGAGCCGGCGGGGGGAATTGAACCGCCCGTCTGCCGAATACCGTTCGGCTGCTTTGGCGTTAAGCTACACCGGCGAGGGCAAGAGAGCGTGCGGGGTCCGGCGGCGAGCGCGGGCCCGGAGCGGGACGGAGGAGGAAACGTGGAGCCGGCGGGGGGAGTTGAACCGCCCGTCTGCCGAATACCGTTCGGCCACTTTGGCGTTAAGCTACACCGGCGAGGGAAAGGAAAAGGAGGCGAGTCAGGCGCGGCGGAGGCGCCGGTAGGCGAAGGTGCGGGCGCTGAGCGCGGCGGAGACGAGGGGCTCGGGCAGCAGTTCGTGGAGGCTGCGGTAGAGCTTGCCGGCGATGGCGACGGAGCCGCGCCAGGTGAGCGGGAGGTAGTAGCGCGGGAGGAGGGCTTCGTGGAAGCCGTTGCGGCGTTTGAACTCGGTGACGGAGCTGCCGCGCTTCCGGCCGTAGACATACTGGCCGTAGATGAGGTGCTCGGCGCCCTGCTGCGCGCAGTCCTCGACGGCGGCGGCGAGGAGGGCGTTCGTCGGGTGTTTGTCGTAGTGGGCGTTGAGCGAGAGGATCTGCATGATGCGCGCGCCGCGGCCGACGCGGACGAACTTGATGAAGCCGATGAGTTCTTCGCCGCGGTAGGCGCCGATGAAGCGGCTGCGCTCGAGGTAGCTGGCGTTTTCGCGGCGGACGGTGGCGAGGTCCTTGCCGTAGTGCCAGAAGCGGCGGCCCTGGCGGATGGGGGTTTCGTCGTAGAGGGCCTTGATGCCGGCGACGAGGGTGTCGTCGAAGGCGACGGGGCGGATCGCGATGCCGCGCTTGGCGGCCTTGCGCGTGTTTTTCCGGGATTCCTGCGGGAGGCGGTCCCACCAGCGGGCGAAGTCGGTGGTGTCGGCGACGGCGAGGTTGTCGTGGGAGAGCTGATACGGGTGGCGCGGCCGGGTGTCGGGCAGGGCCTGGGCGAAGGTGAAGAGATCGGCGCCGAGGTCCGAGGTGCGCAGGGCGGCGAGGAACGGGGCGGGATCGGCGACGGGGGCGGCGTGCCAGACCTCGTCGAAGACGCGGGCGATGCGGAGCCAGGTGCCGTCGCATACGAGGGCGTGGCCATCGACGGCGAGAGCCGGCGCGGACGGGGCGGCGGAGGTTTCCTTGAGCGGCAAGGGAGCGGTGGAGGTGGAAGCGGGCATGCGGGAGCGGAAGGGAGCGGAGGTGGAGCCACCGATGAACACGGCCGGACGCGGATACGGGCGGGGACGGAGGGATGGGTCTCCGTGGGCAGCGGTGCCCGGCCGTGGCTCTGCGGTGCAGGGGCCGGATCAGAGCGGGCGTTGGCGGACGGGGTTGAGGCGGAGGAGGGCGAGGATGCGGCCGAGGTGATCGCAGAAGCGGATGCCGTATTTCATGAACACGTGCTGGCCGAGGAGGAGGGCGCCGGGGAGGACGAGCGAGTAGGCGGGGACGGCGACGCAGGACGTGAGGAGCGCGCGGGCGCGGTGGCGGCCGAGCTTGAGGTTGTTGCGGCCGCGGAGGAGGGCGCGTTTCAGGAGGAAGCGGCGGGACCAGCGGCTGGGTGGCACGAGCTCGTGGACGGGGGCCTCGTTGCACCAGACGAAGGTGTGGCCGGCGGCGGTCATGCGTTGGAAGAAATCGACGTCTTCGCCGCCGGTGCCGAACTGGGCGCGGAACGGCGCGGGGGACGCGGCGACGAGTTCGCGGCGCAGGAGGACATTGCCGGTGCGGCAGCTGCCGGCGGGGAGGACGGTGCCGGTCGGATACTCGGGGCGTTCGCAGAAGCGGCCGGCGACGAGCCAGCGGGGCGGAGTCTGGTCGAAGTGCGGGCGCACCGGGCCGAGCGCGCCGGCGGCGCGGTGGGACTCGCAGGTGGCGAGCAGGCGGGCGAGCCAGTCGGTGCCGGGAAACTCATCGTCGTCGATGAAGGCGACGAACTCGCCGCGGGCGTGCTGGACGGAGCGGTTGCGGGCGAGGGCGATGTTCTGCTGCGGCTCGGCGCAGTAATGGGCGGCGATGCGGGACGAGCCGGAGAACTCCTCGACGGCGGGGCGGGCGGAGAGGGCGCGGTCGTTGTCGCAGACGACGAGGGAGAACGTGAAGCGGCCGCCGGTGGCCTGCGCGGCGAGGGCGCGGAGCGTGCGGCGCAGCAGCTCGGGCCGGCGATACGTGCAGATGCACACGGTGAGGTGCGGCAGGAGCATGGGGGGCGGAAGAGCTCGGCGTGGAGAGCTGAGAGCTCGGAGTTGAGCGCCCGGAGTGGAGAGCGGGCGGAACGGTGCCGGGCAGGCGGATCGCGTGGTGGGCGGCCGGTCTTGGGCTCAGTCGGTGGCGGGCTGCAGTGCGCCGGGGCGCGGGGCGGCATCGCGCGCCGGGCGGCGGAGGCGGAAGAGCGTCCTGAGCCGGGCCATCTGTTCGCCGCGGTGGAAGGCCATGAGTTTGGGCGAGACGACGCGCGGCACGCGGGTGAGCAGCGACCAGAAGAAGCCGAGCTGGAACATGAGGCCGCCGACGAGGCGGGGGCGTTGGCGCATCTGGAAGATACCGCGGACGAAGGCCCAGAGCGGGTGGCCGCCGACGTAGTAGGCCTTGCGGCCGTAGTGGAACGGGACGACGAGCGGGTGGTGGTTTCCGGTGCCGAGCTGGCGGTGGTGGAAGCAGACCATCCCGGTGAACGTGCGGGTCTGCCAGCCGTGCATGCGCGCGGTGGTGACGGCGATCCAGTCGATCGCGCCGCCGGGCACGGGCACGTAGCCGCCGACGGAGGCGAAGCACTCGCGGCGGAAGAGCTGGCAGGCGCCGGAGACGTGTTCGAGGTTGGCGTGGGCGTGCGCGTAGTCGTGGCGTGCGGGGTGCGCGTGGTCCTCGACGAAAGGCGTGCCGGCGACGCCGAGGCGCGGGTGGGCGGCGAACTGGGCGAGGAGAAAGGCGTAGTAGTCGGGCGCGAACGTGATGTCGGCGTCGAGGTTGCCGACGAGGTCGTAGTCGTCGGCGCCGAGGCAGGAGAACCCCGTGTTGAAGCAGTGGGCCTTGGCGGCGAAGGTGCGGTCGCGGCGCTCGGGCATGCGGATGAGCTGGATCCAGTCGTGCGTGCGGGCGGCGGCGTGGACGATCTCGTCGGTGCGGTCGGTGGAGGCATCGCTGACGATGATCCAGCGGCGCGGACGGTGCGTCTGGGCGACGACGGCGCGGATGGTGCCGGGGAGGCAGATCTCCTCGTTGCGCGCCGGGGTGATGAGGGCGTAGCGCGGGAGCGGCGGGCTCATGACGCGAGCGGGTTGGCGGCGAACGGGGGGACGGGATCGCGTTGCGGGGCGAGGCGCAGGGCGAGGTGCGCGAGGGCGCGGAACATGGTGCTCTGGCCCCAGTGGAAGTAGGGCGTGCGCGCGGTCATCCAGCGGTAGCGGCGGTAGTGGAAGTGGCCGTCGGGGGCCTGCAGGTGTGCGAGCGTCCAGCGGGCGACGCGTTGGGCGGACGCGAGTGCGGCGGGATCTTCGTCGGCGAAGAGGCAGAATGTATCGATCGCCTGCGCGGCGCACTGGATGTCGATCGGGTAGGCGCGGTCGTGGTAGTAGCGCGGGCGGCCGTCGGCGTCGAAGAAGGTGGCCTTGAAGTAGGCGTAGCCGCGGGCGCAGTGCGGGCGGAACGCGGTGTCGCCGGTGGCGTCGAGGTAGAAGCTGAGGCTGTCGAGGTTGTAGCCGGTGTGAAAATTATCGATCCACCGGTAATGCGGGTCCTCGCCATACCACCAGGAGCCGTCGGGGCGCTGGCGGGCGCAGCTGTAGCGCACGGCCTCGCGGGCGACGGCGAGATACTCGGCGCGGGGCCGGTGTTTCCACGTGCGGGCGAGCAGGCCGGCGCCGAGGAGATTGGAGTTGTGGACGGAGTTCTGGAAAACGCCGGTGTAGCTGAGGCAGGTGCCGGTGGGCGTGGTTTCGCGCGGCAGGGCGAGGATCCAGCGGCAGATGCTGGCGGCGATGGCGAGGTAGTGTTCGTCGCCGAGCTGCTCGAAGGCGTCGACGAACGCGTGGCCGATGAGGCTGGACCACACGATGGTGGGCGTGTGGGCGACCATGCGGCCGCTGCGGGTGGTGAAATCGAAGTGGTTGCCCCAGCAGTGGCCGACGTGGCCGGGCTCGCGGTGGCGGTCGAGCCAGTCGAGGCAGGCGAGGGCGGCGGCGAGATGGCGGGTGTCGCCCTGGGTGGCGAAGCGGCGGAGGTAGCCGGCGGCCATGAAGCCGCGGCCCTTGGTGGAATCGAGCGGGACGACGCCGACGAGGGGGCGGAGGTTGACGGGGGATTTCCAGATCGCCTGCTGCAGGAGGCGCTCGGCGAAGAGATTGCCGCCGGTGAGCGGGCGGAGAAAGGAGGTGAGGCCGTCGCCGGGGTCGTAGCCGCGGTAGTCGCGGGCTTCGACCCAGCGCTCGAGGGCATCGAGAGTCTGCTGGAGCTGCGGGAGAGTCACGGGCGGGCGGTGGCGGCGACCGCGAGCGGGGCGGGGGCGAGCGCGGGGGTGGCGGAGGTGGCGGGAAACGCGGTGGCGCCGTGGTCGGTGGCGGAGCCGGTGGCGATGAGTTCGTCGACGAGCCGGAGGTAGTCGGCCTTGCGGCGGCTCCAGCTGTGGCGCTGGGCGTAGACGGCGGCGTTGGCGGTGAGGCGCGCGCGCAGGGCGGGATCGCGGAGGACGGCGAGGAGGGCGTCGGCGAGGGCGGCGCGGTTGCCCGACTCGAAGAAGCGGACGACGGAGTCGTCGAAATAGAAGCGGTCGATCCGGGTGCTGGAGACGACGACGGGGACGCCGAGGGACATGAACTCCATGATCTTGGTGCTGTAGGCCTCGTTGCCGAAGGAGTCGGCGCGCTTGGGGACGACGCCGAGGTCGGCGTTGGCCATGATGCGGGCGATCTCCTTCACGCGGACGGGCTCGAAGAATTTCACGCGGTCGCCGAAGCCGAGTTCGGCGGCGAGGGCGACGAGGGAGGGTTTCATGTTGCCGTCGCCGTAAAGGTGGAACTCGGCCTGCGGGAGCTCGTCGGCGACGCGGCGGAAGGCATGGAGGGCGATGTCGAGGCCCTGGTGCCACTGCAGCCCGCCGGGAAAGAGGAGGATGAGGCGGCCGTCGTGCCGCGTGCGCGGCTGCGGGGAGAAGACGCGGGTGTCGACGTTGTTGATGAAGACGGAGCAGCGGCCCTCGCTGCGGGTGCGGGCGGCGTATTTGCCGAGCCAGAGGTGATTCGAGACGATGATGTGGTGGGCGAAGTGGGCGGAGCGGCGCTCGATGAAGCGGAGCAGGGTGGCGGTGAGGCTGGGTTTCCCGCCGAGGAACTTGGTGGTGTAGAACTCGGGGACGATGTCGTGGATATCGAGGAGCACGCGGGCGCCGGTGAGCCGCGGATACCAGGCGGCGAAGACGAGGAAATCGGGCATGTTGTGCACATGCAGGAGATCGTAGGGCTGGCGGCGGTGCGCGCGGGTGACCCAGCCGGCGGAGGCGGCGAGGAAGCGGAGGAGGGGCCAGAGGTAGGCGAGGCGCGAGCGCTCGGTCTTGCCGAAGCGATCGCGGATGCGGTGCACGTGGACGCCCTCGATGAGTTCGTGCTCGGGGGTGGTGGCGGAGCGGCGGAGGGCGAGGACATCGACGTGGTCGCCACGGGCGGCGAGGGCCTCGGCGTAGCGGGTGACGCGGTTGTCGCTCTCGTAGAACGAGTGGGTGATCATGCACACGCGGCGGGTGCGCTCGAGGGCGGGGCGGGGCGAGATCTGGGTGGCGTGGCGGGCGACGGCGAAGGGGAGGGCGTGCCAGCAGGCGGCGTTGTAGTGCTGGCGGACGTGGCGCAGGAGCGCGAGGTAGTGCTCGACAGGATACGTGCGCGGGGAGGCGGGCTCGCCGGGAAAGCGGACGTAGTCGGGGTGGACATTGACGAGGGCCATGCCGCCGTGGTGCGCGATCCAGTCGAGTTTGCGCAGCCAGATGGACGGATCGGTCTCCTGCAGCACGAGGAAGAGCGTGGAGTCCTGCGGGAGGGTGTAGGGCAGCTCGAGGTAGCCGCGGTTGGCGGTGGCGGCATCGGGCGGGCGGACCCAGAACGGGAAGATGGTGCCGGCGCCCTCGGACTGCGGTTCGAACGGATCGGTGTCGAAGGTGGACGAGTCGTAGCGGATCTGGAGCTCGTGCAGCCAGTCGAGGTTGCGGAGCATGAAGCCGGAGCGGAAGCCGGCGGCCTGCCACTCGCGGATGTAGCGGTTGATGCGGGTGGCCTTGCGGTCGAAGTCGGCGCGGTCGCGGAAGAGTTTCCCGTCGTGCTTGAGGTCGTGCACGCCGATCTCGAAGCCGCGGCGGCGGAGCGAGGCGCGGAGTTCGGCGGGGACGCGGTAGGAGCCCTCGGGGATGAAGTTGAAGCAGGAGCGGAAGCCGTGCTGCTCCTCGAGGGCGGCGAGCTGCTCGCATTTGGCGAGGCCGGCGGCGCTCTCGACGTCGTGGGTGATGACGAACGCGAATTGGTGGCCGTCGGGCCAGCCGGGCCAGGCGGCGGGCGGGCGGGCGGCGGAGGGATCGATGGGCCAGGCAGAGGCGACGCGCGCGCGTTTGCGGCGGGCGGAGATGCGCCGCAGCGTCATCCGCACATGCCACGGCAGGTAGGGCTTGAGGCCGTAGTAGAAGCGATGGGTGAGCATGCGGTAGGCGCGCGGGCGGGGAGGACGACGCGGGGCGGGCGCAGACGGGTCGGCGACGCGGGGCTCAGGAACCGGCGAGGTTATCCTGGTGCAGGCGGGCGGGCACGTAGCGGCGGGACTTGTTAAGCACGTGGCCTATGAGGGTGCGCGCCTTGCCCAAGAGGAGGGTGGCGCGCTTGTGGAGGACGCCGTCGGTCTTCTCGGATTCGACGACGAGGAGGACCATGTCCATGAAGCCGGCGAGGCGCGGGGTGATGCTGATCTGGCTGATCGGCGGCAGGTCGAAGATGATGTAGTCGAAGTCGCTGGCCTTGAGGCGGGGCACGAGCTTGGTGAAGCGCTGGGGCAGGTTGCGCGTGAGGCGCTCGCTGTTGCTCTCGGTGACGACGTAGAGGCGGTCGTCGACGTGGGCGTGGTCGCGGGCCTCGAGGAGCTTGTCGAGGCCGCAGACGGTCCGGCCCTTGATGAACTGGTGGGCGACGCCCTGGCTGGCGTTCATGTCGACGAGGAGGACGTTGCCCTCGGCGCCCTCGGAGAGGCTGCGGGCGAGGCCGGTGGCGGTGGTGGTGACGCCGGCCTCGCGGGCGAGGCTGGTGACGGCGACGAGCTTGGGCTTGTGGGTGAGATTGATGGACTCGAAGTAGCCGATGAGTCGGTCGCGGAGCGTCTCGTGAAACGGTTGGAGCGGGTGGGCGGCGTCGTCCGCGGGGGCGGGGGCGGCCGAAATGGCGGC
>JACCEC012599493.1_pt1 | contig 11413 bp, 5 predicted proteins | sample 7450121 | NCBI WGS metagenome assembly JACCEC01 (sample SAMN15323455, study PRJNA562643) | freshwater metagenome | isolation source: river surface water | place: USA:Blue River Watershed | collected 2017-08-18 | reverse complement strand
TAACGATCTTTTTCTGCCGAGCTACGTGTAAGGCCACCCTGCATCATGTAATAATCGTTACCATTTGAAACCATAAAGGCTCTGAGTGAGGCTAGTCTAGGCTCTATTTTACCATTTACCAACGAGGGGGTCGTTGATAAACTTACTTCCTCCTGAGCAACATATTCGTGAGGAGCCTTACTAATTTCTTGCCGAAGTTTTTCAAGTTCCTCTTTAGAAAGGGTTCGCCCGTATACCGACCGCATTTTTTGTTTACGATTGGCTTTTTTTACAATGAGGCGAGGGAGGTTTTCAAGTACAAAAGTGAGTTCTTTTTTTTGTCCACACCACCATGTAGCAATAGAAGGCATGAGCAAATCTTGTTGTAAAAAGTATTTTGAACATGACTGCATAAATGCAAGCAGGGCGCTATTTTCGAGGACACTCACTCCAGGAGGATTGATGACTGCGACTTTACCCGAACGAATGGAATGAAGCAAACCCGGTACCCCCAAACGAGAATCTTCGCGAAGTTCGAGCGGGTCTGACCATTCGTCATCAACGCGGCGAATAATGACGTCGATTTTTTCAAGTCCTTCCAACGATTTGAGCCATACATATCCATTTCTAACGACCAAATCGTCACCTTGGGCAAGTGTATATCCCAAGTAAGAGGCTAGGTAGGCGTGTTCAAAGTAAGTTTCGTTATTAGAGCCTGGAGTCAAATAAACTACATTAGGGTTTTCTTTGGTATGTGGAGCAATACTCACTACTCGTTGGTGAAACGTGTTGAAAAAAGGGAAAAGTCGTTCAACAAACATCCCGTCGGTAAGTTCGGGCAATAACTTACTCATAATGCGTCGATTTTCGAGTGCATACCCCGAACCTGACGGAGCTTGGGTTCGGTTGTCCATCAGCCACATTCTTCCGTCGGGGCCACGCGCTAAATCAGCTCCGTACAACAAAAGTTGATTTTCTGATGGGAGTTTTACGTCAAAACAGGGCCGCAAAAACCCAGTATTGTCAAAAATAAGTTCAGGGGGAAGAATCCCGTCACGTACCAATCGTTGTGGCCCATAAATATCCCTAAAGATTAGGTCAAGCACCTGAACTCTTTGCTTAAGCCCTGTTGAAATTTGCTGCCATTCTTTTTCTTCAATCAAAAAAGGAATGGGGTCGAGTTGCCAGGGATGATTGAGGCCATCCGTACTTTCATAAACATTGTAAGTAACTCCGTTTTCGCGTAGTCGGTTGATGATTTCTTGGTTCCGAAAATCGAGCTCTTTTAGCCCCAATTTTTGGAGTGAATCAAACAGTTTTTGCCAATGAGGTTTTACAAGGCCATCGGTTCCAATGACTTCATCGTAGGAGTTGATGTCGCGTTTGTAGGATTGGAGTAAACTTGTTTGGGTATCAGTAAGCATCAAATTCGGGTAATTGAGAATGAGTTTGTTGAAAACGAATGGCAGTAGTAAGTGGTAAATAAGCAAGATTTGTCTAAATTTTACTAATTTATCTACCACTTACTGCCCTACTGCCCGTAAAGAAGAACCGTTCCCACCTAGCGTGCCCGCCAAAAACGCCTTAAATCTAGCGTGTTTGGGTATTCAGGGTTGATGAGCTCAACAGGTGTATTGACTTTGAGGTCTTTTTTATTTTCTGCCATAAATCTCGATACGGAAGCTGTGGGGGTTGGGATGAATTCCACCGTTTGACTCGTGGCTGATGGGGTATGCCCAAAATCCCAAAAGCGGCTAATACGACGAGATTCTGCCTCGTAACTGTTAACAGGATACGTATCAAAACTGCGCCCCCCTGGATGGGAAACAAAATAGGTACAGCCACCTACGACTCGGTTGTTCCAGGTATCAACTATATCAAATACCAACGGTGCATCTGCCCCAATCGTTGGGTGCAAAGCCGACGGCGGATTCCATGCTTTGTAGCGAATACCTGCTACATATTCTCCCTTAACACCAGTTGCGCGCAATGGCACACGGCAGCCATTACAAACCAAGATGTGTCTATCTTCCACAAAACCACTGACTTTGACCTGAACGCGCTCAAGCGACGAATCTACAAATCGGGCCGTACCTGAATTAGATAATTCTTCGCCTAGCACGTGCCAAGGTTCAATGCCAAGCCGAAGTTCTAATTGGATATTATCGACGGTGATTGTTCCATAATGAGGAAAACGGAATTCAAAAAAGGCGTCAAACCACGAAATATCAAACGCATAACCTGCTGCTTTTAGGTCGTTAACGATGTCTACCATATCAAGGTACACAAAGTGGGGTAACAAAAAGCGGTCGTGTAGCTCGGTTCCCCATCGAATCAGCTTTTTCTTGTAAGGTTGTTTCCAGAATTTGGCAATCAATGCCCGCACCAACAAGCTCTGTACCAAGTTCATGTGCTTATGAGGTGGCATATCAAACGCTCTAAATTCTAAGATTCCTAAACGCCCCGTAGAAGAATCGGGTGAGTACAGTTTGTCGATACAAAATTCAGTTCGGTGGGTATTGCCAGTAATGTCTACCAACAAGTTTCTGAAGACTCTATCTACAATCCAGAAAGGAACATTGCCTCCGTCTGGAATTTGATCAAAGGCAATTTCAACTTCGTACAACCGCTCATCTCGACCTTCATCAATGCGAGGAGCTTGACTTGTTGGACCGATAAAAGGCCCTGCAAACAAGTAACTCAACGCAGGGTGATGCTGCCAATACGTAACCAAACTTCGTAGCAAATCGGGGCGTCGAAGAACAGGGCTGTCTGAGGGTTTGGCACCACCAATGGTTACGTGGTTGCCTCCGCCTGTACCTGTATGGCGGCCATCTACCATAAATTTATCGGTACCAAGCCGTGCCAAAAATGCTTCTTCATAGAGCGAACTCATGTTGTCGACGAGTTCTTGCCAAGTCCGAGACGGGTGGATATTGACCTCAATTACCCCTGGATCTGGCGAAACGATGAGTTTTTGTAAACGATGGTCTGAGGGAGGTGTGTATCCTTCAATCCGAACTGGAAGTTGAAGCCGCTCGGCCGTATTTTCAATCGACGCCACCAAATCTAGGTAATGTTCAAGGTAGTCGGTAGGAGGAAGAAACACATAAATGATACCGTCACGTTCTTCTACTGAAAGCGCCGTTTTAAACGTATCGACTTCAAACAGCAACCCATTGCCTTGTTTTGTTGCGGTTTCGTCTTCTTCCGACGGATGTGATGGGACAGGGGCTTGGTAAGGGGGAGCTTCGTTACCATAGCGTTTGAAGGCTATTTCGTGATAATCATCCAACGGCTCTACGTCTTCAAATGGGCTACGGTCAACGGGGCTTTCTCGACGATTTTTGGCAACCACAGGAAGGGATTCGAGTGGTAGACGGAGTCCAATGGGCGAATTGCCTGGAATAAGAAAGCAGTTTTTGCGACGAAATTCCCACGTACAACTCACCCAGTTTTGTGTCCACCAACTCCACTGGACAGGCAATACAAAACCCGCAGGATTATTAAGCCCTTCTTCCAATACGTTTGCCAGCGTTTGGCGCTGTACCGAGTCTTTGAGGTTGGTTTTTAATGGGTCAACGTTGACAGGTAAACGACCCTCTTCTAGAATCCAATAAATAGGGTCTTCGTAAACAGGGATTAAGTTGTTGGTAGGAAGGCCGAGGTATTTTGTTAATTCAATGGCAAAACGTTCGGCATCTTTGAACGAGTATTTTTGTCCTTCTTCTTTCGCAATTAGTACATCATTTTTCCACATAGATTGGCCATCTTTTCTCCAGTAAAGTGCGTATTGCCAACGTGGGAAAAGCTCTCCAGGATACCATTTACCTTGTCCAAAATGGAGTAATCCACCGTGGGCAAATCGGTTTTTAAGTCGTAAGGCCAAATCATACGCCAGTTTGCGTTTAAGTGGCCCATCGGCAGAAGAGTTCCATTCGGGAGATTCGTAATCGTCAATCGATACAAAGGTAGGTTCGCCACCCATGGTGAGGCGTACATCGCCTTCTTGTAGGTCTTTTTCGACGGTATTGCCCACTTGCATGATGGCCTCCCACTGCGACTCGCTGTAAGGTCGTGTTACCCGTGGGTCTTCGTGAATTCGAAACACTTGGTTGTCAAATTCAAAAGCCACTTCACAAACATCAGTAGCGCCTGTAACGGGAGCCGCACTTGCGTAGTCGGGAGTACAACAAAGCGGAATGTGGCCTTCGCTGGCAAAGAGTCCCGAAGTAGGGTCTAAACCTATCCAGCCAGCACCTGGGATATACGCTTCCACCCAAGCGTGTAAATCGGTAAAATCTTTTTCAGGGCCAGAGGGGCCATCTAGCGACTTAACATCAGGGGTTAATTGAACCAAATAGCCCGAAACAAAGCGAGCCGCAATCCCCAAATGACGAAGCACTTGTACAAATAACCAAGCCGAATCGCGGCACGAACCGCTCAATTTGGTCAGGGTTTCTTCACACGTTTGTACGCCAGGCTCCATACGTACATTGTAAAATAAGTCGCTAAAAATGCGTTGATTGAGATGAACTAAGTAATCAACGGTGTTGATGTCGGTCGAAATTTTATTTTTGGCAATCCAATCCACAAGCAAAGGCCCCACTTCGCGCGCTTCCAGATACGGAATAAGCTCTTTACTGAGCATTTCGTCATACTTAAAGGGAAACTTTGCGGCATATTCTTCCACAAAAAAATCAAAAGGATTGATAACCTGTAATCGGGCAATAACTTCCACTTCGATGCTTAATTCGGTTGTTTTTTCGGGAAAAACAACCCTTGCTTGGTAATTACCAAAGGGGTCTTGTTGCCAATTGATAAAATGATTTTTGGGCGAAATTTTAAATGAGTACCCTTCGATAGGCGTCCTTGAGTGAGGTGCAGGCCGTAAACGAAACACGTGCGGGGAAAGAGATACGCTACGGTCGAAGAGGTATTTTGTTTTGTGGGAAATAGCAACTTTAATCGACATAAGGAGTGGCGAAAAGTTAAGATGTGAACAGTGGGTTGACTAAAAAAGCTCTGAAGACGCTCTTATGTAAAAAAAGCAAAAAATATTGGATAAAATAAACTCTAAATCAAAAAATTATACTTTTCCTTTGAGGAGTCATAAGTAGATGAGCCACTGAAATTGACCAAGTTGTTTTTGGTAAACATACCTGCCTTTTTTGGCCTCGTTGCTGCTGTAGTCGAAAAGGAACAAGTGAGAAAATGAATAAACTTTGAAAAGTTAGGTTTATTTTCGATAATTTTCTTTTTTATCTTTTATAATTGCGAATTATTTCAAATAAATACAACAAAAAGATAATTTTTTGCTATTTAATCAGCAAAATCGTAAAAAATAATAATATGCTTCTCCGCACTGTTAAATTTGTAATGGCATTGCTTCTTCTTTCAAATGGAATTACCTACTCCATATGGACACAACCTAACGAGAAGCCTCGCATTATTGTCAGCACTGACATTGGGGGAACCGACCCTGACGATAACCAATCTATGATACACCTGATGATGTATTCTGATTTGTTTGATATCGAAGGTTTGATTTCGTCGCCATTTGGCAAAGGACGAAAGAACGATTTATTAAATATGATTGACCTTTACCAAAAAGACTATCCACAATTGGTAGTCAGCAATAAAAATTTAACACACCCAGTTCAACTACGCCAAGTTTGCAAGCAGGGAGCCATTCTGGAAGCACCTTACAAAGGGTATTCAAATCCTACAGAAGGGTCTGAATGGATTGTAAAATGTGCCAAAAAGAAAAATAAACAGCCGCTTTGGGTACTGGTATGGGGTGGTTTAGAAGACCTTGCGCAGGCGCTGCATGATGCGCCCGAAATTGAGAAGAACATAAAGGTGTATTGGATTGGAGGCCCTAACAAAAAATGGAGCGTCAATGCCTATTCATACCTTGTGGAACACCACCCAAATCTGTGGATGATTGAGGCGAATGCTACCTACAGAGGCTGGTTTATGGAAGACGAAAATGCGCCTAAAAATATGAGTGGAGGGGCTTATTATGAGAACTTTGTGAGCGGCCACGGAGCCATGGGGGCAGATTTTGTTAATTATTACAAAGGGCATATCAAAATGGGCGATACGCCATCGTTGGCCTATTTGATGGTTGGAAATCCGTCGAATCCTAAAGGCGAAAGTTGGGGAGGTCAATTTGCTCCCATTCACCGAAGTTCAAGAACTATTTTTGAACGAAATACCACCACTGCCGACTCTATTCCAGCCTACGGAATTATAGAATGGCGATTCAAAGGGCCTGTGTTATCTATTTCCAAAGACTCAACCTGTTTTACGTTGGAAGCGCAAAATCAACAATGGCCTGGGTATTATTTAGGGAATGGCGTGTATTCAGTACGTTATTCCTCAAAAAAACCTGAAATTGGAAATTACGTACTTCACAGTATAATCAAGGAATTGGATGGGCAAAAGGGGGCGTATGTCAGTACAGTACCTTGGCCAGGAAAACCCAATAAAAATGACTATGCACTTGGTAAAAATTGGTACAGCGATTTACCCAACCCTACTTTGTTTTTAGGAGAACAACAAGGAGCTCGAACCATTTCTAAATACCGTGAGGTGTATCTGACGGATTGGGCAAAGCGTTGGGCTTGGTTAAAATAAGGAAAAAAATAAATACAAAAACTCAAAAAGAAAATAAAAAAAATAAAAGTAAAATTAAACGTAATAAAAAATTTGCTTTTATTTGTGCAATAAAAAATAAATCAAATAATTTCTTTGAATAATACAGATTGGTATAAAATATGAAAAAGACAAATTTACTTTTAAAAAAACTTAAAAATGTAGGGTTGGGTGCTATATTATTGGCATCACCTTTATTAGTAGATGCCCAACGTCGCCCAAGCAACATCACTTCGCCAGAGGTTTTGCCTGATAATTCGGTCATTTTCAGAATCAAAGCCCCCAATGCGACTAAAGTACAAGTTGTAGGTACTTGGTCGAGAGGATTTAAACCAAATGAGATGGTTAAAAAAGACTCGATTTTTGAAGTAAAAGTGGGCCCGATTCCATCCGATATGTATGAATACGACATCATAGTTGACGGCTTACCGATGCTTGACCCTCTCAATAAAGCTGTAACTCGAGACGGTGCTTGGATACAAAGCCGATTGATGGTACCAGGTGGATTGGGTGATATTATTGATGTAAAACCTGTTCCGCATGGCGATTTAAAAGCGGTTTGGTATGATTCACCCACGATTGGTGCACCGCAACGCCGTATGTTTATTTATACACCTCCAGGGTATGATAAAAGTAATAAAAAATACCCCGTAATGTATTTGTTACACGGTGGTGGAGGCGATGAGGAGGTTTGGGTTAGTCGTGGTCGAGCCAATTATATCATTGACAATCTGATTGCTGCGGGTAAGGCAGAGCCAATGATTGTGGTCATTACCAATGGTGATGTAAACAACATCGGTGCTCCTTTGGATAGAACAGCCTTTCAAGGAAAAAAAGACAACACAGGGATTGGGGCCATGGCGGGAGGAAAATTCGAGCAGAGTTTGGTTCAAGATGTAATCCCTTATATTGAAAGTAATTATCGGGTAATAGCAGATGCCAATCACCGTGCCATTACGGGCTTTTCGATGGGAGGATTTCATACCCAAAATACGACTAATGATAACCCCACGATGTTTAAATACATTGGTGTTATGAGTATGGGTTTGTGGTCAGCAGCCCGAAACGATTCTAATTTCGACAAAGCTGGGTATATCACCAAACTTAAAGCTCTTCAAAACGCTCATCCTAAAGTGTATTGGATTGGTATGGGAACGGATGATTTTCTTTATAAAAGTGGGGTAGAATTGAGAAAAGTCTATGACGAAATTGGCTTTAAATACACTTACCGTGAAAACATCGGAAATCACGACTGGAATTCATGGAGATTGTATTTGTCCGAATTTGTTCCGTTGTGTTTCAAGTAGTTGAAAAATGGCGCATTGAACATCCATCCATGTATCAATAAACCCTCAAACTAAGAATGAGTAAATTTTATAAAATATTTTGTGCCTATTGCTTGTTACTTTTTTCTAATAATCAATTAGTTGCGCAGGTAGAAGCCAAACCTAGAATCATCATCACAGCCGACCCAGAGTTGGATGATAATAATTCATTGATTCGATTTATTTTATACAGCACTGATGTTCAAATCGAAGGACTGGTGTATGCCAGCAGTATGTTTCACTGGAAAGGCGATGGCAAAGGAACAAAATGGTACGTGCCAGGAAGAGAATACGACCGCTTTGGCATGAATGCCTGTCCGTGCGAGTCGTGGAGATGGGCAAAAGACGAGCGATTTATTCATGATATTGTTGATGCTTACACCAAGTCATACCCCAATCTTAAGGTACATCACAAAGACTATCCAGCCCCTGATTATTTAAAGTCAAAGATTCGTTACGGTAACATTGAATTTGACGGTGATTATTCCAAAGATACCCCAGGGTCGGATTTGATAAAATCAGCTATTTTAGATGACAAACCAGGCCAGCTTTATATTACCAATTGGGGTGGTGCTAGTACCATAGCAAGGGCCTTGAAATCCATTCAAGACCAATACCAGTTTACCACCGATTGGGTTACTATCAAAAGCAAAATTGCTAGAAAAGTAGTATTGCTTCCTTCAGGCGACCAAGACGATACTTACGCCAATTATATCAAACCTAATTGGCCTGAGATAGAATACCGTCAGTTTAGTAATAGCCCCAATTATGGTTACGGAGCGCAAATCAGAGCCAACGAAACTAATAAACTTTTGCTTACGCCTGCTTGGATGAGCCAAAACGTTATTTCGCGTGGGGCATTGGGGCATCTATACAGAGTTTGGGGCGATGGAAAACAGATGGTGAAGGGGGATATGGTAGATTATTTTGGGCTCTCGGGCTATACTAGTGAAGAATTGAAAAAAATGGGGTATTTTGTTTGGATGCCGCCCCAAGAAAAAGGCTCGTGGCTCGGAGAAGGCGATAACCATACGTTTATGAATATGTTAGGTAATGGCCTACGTGCGTATGAAAGAGGCAGTTACGGTGGTTGGGGTGGTAGATCAAAAACAGATACTGGTCCGATGTTTTCGTTTTCGGGTGAAGGTAGCGCCGACCAAATGGCGCAACAGCTAAGCAACTTGGAGAAAACCAGCTCAACCGATGCGATTCCGTTTCCTGACTTTTTCGCGAAGGCACAAAATAGTTTTGCAGCTCGTATGAAATGGGCGGTGACTGCTAAGTTTTCAGATGCTAACCACGAGCCGAACGTGGGTATTCAAGGGCCGCTTAAAATTATGGCAAATACGGGTCAAAAAGTAAAAATAAATGGCATTGTTTCTGACCCAGATGGCAACAAAGTGTCGGTGAAGTGGCTACAATTACCCGCAGGAAGCTACCCGAATCAGGTTGAAATCAATCATTCGGAGTCATTGCAAACTGAAATTATTGTACCAAAAGATGCTACTGCGGGTCAAACGATTCATGTTGTTATAGAAGCAACGGATGATGGAACTCCTGCACTAACCAAATATCAACGAGTGATTATCGAAGTGAGAGGAAAGTAGTTTTTTAGCCTAACGATATAAAAACCAAAGTCAATGAAAAAAAGCATTTTGCTCTTGTGTGCCCTCATTATTGGGGAAGCTAACATAGGTTTTACCCAAGATTCCAAGCCTCGTACCATCATCACTACCGACGGAGAATTGGATGATGTGGATTCATTTATTCGAATGTTACTTTATACCAATGAATACAAGGTGGAGGGACTGATTGTGAGCAGTTCACAATGGCATTATAAAGGCGACGGTAAGGGTACAAAATTTACGTCGGAAATGGAAATGACCAAAAAACTGTACGGTGAACGTACCGAGCTCCGTTGGCCAGGAGAGCAATGGATATATGATTTGGTGGACGCCTACGGAAAAGTGTACCCAAACCTTATCAAACATTCAAAGGACTTTCCTTCTCACAAATATTTGAGAGATAGAATACGTATTGGGAATATTGATTTTGAAGGAGAAATGGCCAAAGACACGGAAGGGTCGGATTTTATCAAAGCTAAGCTATTGGATGATGACATGACACCGCTTTACTTACAAGTGTGGGGCGGGACGAACACCATCGCTCGAGCGTTGAAAAGCATTGAAGATACCTATAAAAATACCCCACAATGGGATAAAATTTATAGCAAAGTTTGCCAAAAAGCCATTCTTTACGCGATTCTTGACCAAGATGCCACGTACAAAAAATACATCGAACCCAATTGGAAAGAGCTCAAAGTGTATTACAATTCCAAGCAGTTTTGGAGTTTTGCCTACTTTTGGAAAAGAGCTGTGCCTGAGGAGCTTCACTCTTACTTGCAGGGAAAGTTTATGGGCGAAATTATCAATAACCACGGGCCGCTCCTGAAAATGTACTACAGCTACGGGGATGGAAACCCTCCCAAAGGTGAACTAGAAGATATTTACAGCCGCATGGAAAAAGCCAAAAAGAACCAATGGGGAAGTTTTGGCCAGTATGATTTTATTTCGGAAGGGGATTCTCCCGCGTTTTTACACTTGGTAGATGTGGGTTTAAACAACCTCGAAAATCCACAAGATGGCGGTTGGGGCGGGCGGTTGGTGCAGTCAACAACTACACCGAGCCGTTGGGAAGATGGTAAAGCAGCTGTAGATTTTAATCCTTATACCAAAAAAATGGATGATGCTTTTGCCCAAACTCGCTGGATTCCAGCCATCCAAAACGACTTTGCTGCTCGTGCTGATTGGTGTATTAAAGACTTTAAAAATGCGAATCATCCGCCGAAGGTTTCGGTAGTTAGTAAGCTGTTAGCCGTGAAACAAGGGCAAAAAATCACCTTAAAACCATCCATTTCTGACCCCGATGGAAATACAGTTTCGTCGAAATTTTGGCAATACAAAGAAGTAGGTACTTGTAAAGATGAAGTCTTAATCGCTCAAAAAGGGAACATTGCTGAAATTACCATTCCAGCATCCGCTCAAATTGGAGATACTATTCACATCATCGTTGAAGTCGAAGATAACGGCTCGCCAGCATTAACGAGGTATCAGCGTGTGGTTTTGAAAGTAAATTGATTTGACTTCCCAAGACTGGGCGTCCCGGTTTCCAGAACTTGGAAGGTCTAGTTTAAATAATTGTGCAAAATTAGCATAGATTAATTATATTAGCGGCATGAGCCGAAAAGAAAAACACATTGCATTGACAGAAACTGAGCGCCTTACCTTACGGGAAGGGTCGAAATATCACCCAAAGCCAGAATTGAGAGTAAAATGCCAAGGTCTTTTACTGAATCATACAGGCATGGGTTTTAAAGCTATTGCCACTCATTTGGGTGTAAATCATAATACAGTGGGCAATTGGGTAAAAACTTGGGAAAGTGTCGGAAT
>JACCEC010841665.1_pt1 | contig 11416 bp, 8 predicted proteins | sample 7450121 | NCBI WGS metagenome assembly JACCEC01 (sample SAMN15323455, study PRJNA562643) | freshwater metagenome | isolation source: river surface water | place: USA:Blue River Watershed | collected 2017-08-18 | reverse complement strand
CCATTATGTAAATAATAATAATCTTGTTCGCTTACTGTCGCAGTACGATTCAAAATTGTTTCAATAGTCCATTTTATAACTCTTTTATAACCATCAAATGTATAATTTGATTCATATAGATTCAGATCATTTATAATATTATTAATTTCTAATTGATTTAAAAAATCTGTCTGAGCATCTAATAATGAGTTGTTATTTGTAATAGTTATAGTAATACCAGGAGTAGGTTCGGACGCATAAAATGTAAATTGATTTTTAATAAACCATTCGAAAAGTCCTACATCCTGTAAATAAAATTGTGTATCTTCATACTGTTTATCAATCATTCTTTTGTAATAAGATTTATAACCAGACGTTTCGAAATCAAAAATCTTATTTGAATTTGATGAAATTATATTAACATTTGGAATTTTAAATAAATATGCCAAATATGCAATATGACATGCATATAAAGAATTGATATGAATATTGATAGTACTCATATTTATAGTTTATAAAAACAATGAATACTTTAATCGAATTGCCATATGAAATTATAGAACTTATTTTAACAGATAAATCTTCTGATATAACTGTCATTGGTAAATTATCATGTGTATGTAGACATTTTAACAGTTATATATCACCAGGTATAGATACTCTGATTAAAAAATATTTAGCAACTAAATTTCCATATTTAGTTAAATTAATCAAAATAGATAATATTAAATATAGTGATATTAGTTTAGATAAATTAGAAAAATTATTAGATGCATTACATAAAGTTTCTGTAATGAAAAAAAATGTCAAATATCAACATTTATTAGTAGGCTGTTATAATGCGTCATTATTTAGAATGGAACAAAATGAATTCAAATTGAAACCATCTTTGGGAATTGAATTGTATCGATTGGAACAAAGAACATTATCATTATTAACTTCTCTATTTAATTATGTAAAATTAATTCTACCTTCAACAAAAACTCAACTCGAATTCTGGGCTTTGTATCCATTATTTGAATATTCAATTTTGAGTATGGAAGATTCTTATAGAAAAGATGAGTCTATTTTTCAAGATGGGAATCTTATGAAAGATAAGGCAAAAGAAATAAGAAGAAGAATACAATTTGTAAATGTATCTAAAGACATTAAATACAGAATGATGAAATTACTGAATTATATTGATCCTGAATTATCATCTGATGATGATCAAGATTATTAATATTTCTGGTTCAAATGATTAACATTCTACATATATCAGTCTACATATATTTATTAATGTTCTTAAATATTTTAGGAGTTTTCTTTGGTTCAGGGTAATCTTTAGAATAACATGGTTTCCTATTTGATTGATTCTTTTTCTTAATAATTACTTGCCATTTGGTATGTAATATATCTAATTCATTTTCATATATTTTTAAAAATGAATCTATAGCTGGTTTTGGACAGTTATTATCTTTTTGTCTGTTATCTGTATAGTCATCGAAGATTAATAATCCTCCTTTTTTCAATAAATACCAAGATAAAATAGCGTCTTCAAGTACATCACGACTATGTCTACTTGCATCTATATATGCGAAATCAAAATTTATATTTTTTATATTACGCAACATGTCTCTACTATGACCTTTCATAACAGTAACTTTATTTTTCCAGGGTTCTACATTTTTTATAAAAGTATCATATACATGTTTATTTTGTTCACCTTCATATAACCAATGATCAATACAATATAATTCTGATTTAGGATGAGTTAATATATTTTCTAATAACCAAATTGCACTTCGCCCTTCAAATGAACCGACTTCAAGAAATTTTACAGGTTTATTTCTAAGATTACGTAATACTTTATTCCATGTAGGAATATTATTTGTAAACCAGTCTTCTGTAAAACTCATTTATATAATATATTGAGAAGAGATAAGCGCGTTTAAATATTGATGCTGAAATATAATGGTTTTAAAAACTTTTTGCAAAATAAATTTCTTTAAACACTCTTAAATTTTTCACATTTTTAAAGATTATAAAAATACAAAAATAATACAAATTTATTAACAAATTTATTGACACTTTTAAAATATATATTTTTTAAATATATATTTTAATATTTATTTTAATATTTATTATGAAATAAAGCTATAAATAAATGGTAGTTAATAAAACAATCAAAAATATTGAGGAATTTATGAATCTTTTAAAAACACAGGAAAAAATATCTAATAGCTTATATCTATCATTAAAAAATGATATTACACTACCAATTGATCTTTGGAAAAAAATTAACAAAGCTTATAAAATAAATCAAATAATAAATCAAAAAGGAGGATCTCAAATTGTACTAAATAAATTTGCTTGTGGTGGAGGAGGTTGTGTATATACTATAAAAAACAATGGTATTTTAATTAATGATGTATTATTAAAATTATTTCACAATCAAGTTTTAAATCAGAAACATATGATTGACAATATAGATATGGTGCTTAAATTTATTGAAAATCATGGAAATTATTTTATAGAACATGGATCTACATTTAGAAAATTTAAAATAGATGCATTGGATACAGAAAGTATTGAAACATACACAATATATGGACCATTTGGATATTTTGTTAAAAAATGTGATGGTGATCTAGAGAAATTAGATTTCACAGAAATTCCACTAAAATCAATGATGGATAATATTTCACATACCTTGTTATTTATGAATAAACTTGGAATTATTCATGGAGATATTAAATTTCCAAATATAATGCAAAATAATATTGATGGTAATATAAAAACATATATACACGATTTCGATGATTTATATTTTTTAAATTTTATGAACATACTTCCCAGAAAGGATTTTTTTATATTACCACCTACATTTAGTCCTATGTATGTATCGCCTTTATACCTATTATATAGAAATTCAATTAAAAAAAATAGGTTAACAGATTTTGATAATAATTTAGTATCTTGTTATATGTTAACTGGTATTTTAGGAGGAATATTACCTCCTCAAATAAAACAGTGTTATAATAATATTGTAACAATACGTAATGATATATGTAGATTTATCTTACAAATAGAAAAGAATATATACAACAGTCCAAATAACATTAGTCCAAATAACATTCCAATAAAAAAGGGTATAGATGAATATCAGCAATATTTAAATTTATTACAAACAAATCCTAAACTCGAAAATAAAAAAAATGATTTAGTTAGATTTTCAGATATTTATTCATTAGGTACAAATTGTATTGTAAAATCATTTGTATTATTAGATCAGAATAAAGATAAAGATGTCAGAATTTTAGAAGAAATAAAAAAAAAATTATATAATATTGGTTTAAATTATTTATATAATTATTTTACTTTTAAACAAAATTTGATAGGAGGATCAATTGAAACATTAACATATTATAAAAATACAGATCAAAAGCAACATTTTACACGAGCAAATTTAAAAACACCGATTTTAGAAAAATTATATTCACAAATTAAAACTGGTAGAACATTCAATATGGATCAAAAAGATTATGATATAGCAAATAATTTTAAAGTTACTATGGATATTTTAGATATTGATGAATTATTTAAAGCAATACAAAATAAAGATATTGAATTAGCTAAATCCAATATTGATATTGTACAATCATCTTATAATGATAACGTATTACCTAATATAATAGAATTAGATAAGCATAAACTATCATAAATTAAAATTATTTAAATGATATCATGAAACAAAATAAGGATTTCTTTCGTCTAAAATATCCAAAAGTAAATGTATGTTCGGGTAAGTGTATATTCAAGTATATTTTATCATTATTCACAACCATAAAAAGTTATAATGTAATCAATAAGATCCATCTCTTCTTGTTTCCATTTATTTCGCGATTTAATAATTCGCTGAATTATGTTTCGCACTTGTATCCGTTTGCTTGGATTTAGCGGTGGTTCATATAGAACTAAAAGATAATCTAGTTCACTCAAAACTCTATTTGAATCATCCATGTTATCGATTGTATTATGAAATTGTTCAGGAATTTGTTCACAAATACTTTCTTTTAGTTCCACAAGTTCAAGACGTCTATCATTCTCATTCAAATCATCAACTCGTTTCATCCAATCTTTTAAGAATGAATTTGAAAATGGATTTGAAAATGAACATGATGCTAATACTATGGGTCGTGATAATATTGTTCGGTTTGCACGTATACGTGTTAGTGGTATAATACTACTTTTTATATACATTAACGCCATATTCATCATATAAATGAACATAACTGATTTTGTTTTAAATACTAATGTGATTTTATCGATATTTTAAAAAAAGAATAAAAACAAATAATATTTCATATAATAATGAATACTAAAGAAATAGGTAATGAACTTTATTTTTTCGTTGTAAATGAATTTGTAACAAAGAAACTCAAAATAAATAATGCTATTGAACTTGTAAAATATTGTATGGAATTGGTGGATAAAAAAAATATAACAGGTCCTCAAAAGTCAGAAATCGTTAAAATAATCATAGATAAATTGACTTTCCATTATTTTGATGGGTTGAAAGAGAGTTTGTCAGAAGATTGTATTGCAAATTTAAATACATTAACTAAAAATAATTTATTGCAACCAATAATGGATACTATATATAGTGCTGCAAAAGGACGAACTGATATAAGCAATTTGTCATCAGCTCAAATGATGAGTCAAAATCGACTTTATAATATTGAATTACGTAATTGGAATGCCAAACTTATGGGTTTTTAGTTCTATAAAATTTAACTAGAAATTTCTTTAAATATGTATGTTTTGTTTTGTTATTATAATATAATAAATGGCATCATCTGATGAAAAATGTTTCATTATGTGTACAAAGACTCAAGGACAAAATACATTATCATCTATGAAACCGATTAATGACGAAACCCAAAATTTTAAGCAACTTTATGATAACCTTGTTGCATCTTTATCAGCATCATCACAACAAGGGCAAGTAGGACTACAAGGACAAGTAGGACTACAAGGACAAGTAGGACTACAAAGACAAGCACAAAGACAAGCACAAAGACAAGCACAAGTAGGACTACAAAGACACCCACAACCACAAGCACAAGTAGCACAAGTAGTACAAAATGTAAATCAAGCAAGAATAGAGCAAGTAAATACAAAAATAGTATTTGATGCAGCTAAAAAAGCAGCAGAAGATGCTGAAAATGCAGCTAAAGATGCTGAAAATGCTGCTAAAGAAACATCAAAAGCAGTAGAAGATTTAACACAACCAACAAAAATAATAGAAGATTCAGTTAAAAAAGCAGTAGCTTTTACAATTAAACTTACAAACGCTTCATTAACACACAAAATTACAGAATTATTTAAAGCAAAAAGAGATTATATACAAGAGGCTGAAACAATTGCAAACGCAGTTAAACAAAATGCAGACATAGCTAACGAAAAAGCAATAGAAGCAAGACGCAAACAACTTAATGTATGTGAAGCAGCAATAAAGGCAAGACAAACAGCGGATGTAGCAAATAAAGCATCTCTAGCTGCAATAGAAGTAATTAAAAAAGCTGATGCAAATTCAAATACAACAACAGCATCGTCCGCAAGAGAGGTTAACAAAATAACAACGTTAGCGGTTAATAACGCAAGACGTGCAGCAGACAAGGCTGACATAGAATGTGATAAAGCTGGAAAATTAGTTAATAAAGCACGTTTATTTATTGTCCAATCAGAAGAAGTAGTTAAAAATATAAACATAGTAATTGAATTAGCACAAAAGTCAGAAAACACGAAAGAAGCAGCCAAACTAGCGATAAAAAATTCACAAATTGCTATAAAAATGGCAGAAGAAAATATAAAAACACTAGTTAATAAAATATCAGAATTGGAATCTGCTAAAAATATCATTTTATCAACCCTAACAAAAGCACTTAAACCAGAGAGTATATCTTTAAAGTCGTTTTTTACCCCCAAATCAAAACAAAAAAGTAATTCATCTATAACAGTAGAAGGCGTTGTAAAAAAAGCGAATGAAACAGTTACAGAGGTAGAAGATTCAATAAAAATAGCCGACGAATCAGCTAACTCAGCAAATGAAATCGCAGATATAGCTAAAGATTTTGCCAATCAAACTAATGAAGTCAAATTAAAAAACGAAGCAGAAAAATTAGCTGCAAAAGCCAAAGATATTAAAACTAAAGTTACGAAAGAAATAACTAAAATTACGAAAGAAATAACTAAAATTTCTACTATATTATCTAGTTTAAAACAATCAAATATATTACCTAATGCATTTAAAAAAACTGCACAAGTGAACGTGACAAGAAATGCACAAGAAAATGCACAAAGAAATACACCAGTAAATGCACAAAGAAATGCACAAAGAAATGCACAAAGAAATGCACAAAGAAATGCACCAGTAAATGCACAAAGAAATGCACAAAGAAATGCACAAAGAAATGCACAAAGAAATGCACCAGTAAATGCACAGATGATAGAGAACCAAAAAGATCAATTGGATACAGAAAGTAAAGAAGCAAATGAGTTAATAGAAAAAGCAGATATTGCAATAATGAAAGTAACCACACAAGCAGATTATGTCAAAAGCATACTAACTGAAGTTGATAAACTCAAAAATTCTCCAAACAAATTAACTTTTGAAGAAGCAGAATCGATATTAAGTGACGTTCAAGCTGGAATTAACACAACAACTAAAGCAGCAGAAGAAGCTAAAAATATAGCTGAATCATTATTGAAAAAAACAGTTAAAATTAATAAGTTGGTTTCAGAGTCTACAAATGTAGCAAACAGTTCTTTAGATAGCATAATTAGTAAAGCAAAAATGTTTTCTGGTATGGCGAAAAGCAAAAGTGATAAAACGATTGATGCGGCGGAGAAGGCGGTAAAGGAAGCTAAAGATACGTATACTACAATACAAGGAAAAATACAAGAAAAATTAGGAGGGGGTAAAAAAATAAACAAAGCTAAACAAGTATCCAAAGCTAAACAAGTATCCAAAGCTAAGCCAGTATCCAAAGCTAAACAAGTAACTAGAGGTAGGTCACGAAAGACTAAATAAAATATTTTATTTGTATTTGATTCTGATATAGGAATTATTATTTTTACATCTTTTTGTTAGTATATATCAAATGTCTACAGAACCAAAAAAGAAAGTAGTTAAAAAGAAAAATCCTGTTGTTTCAAAAGAGGAAGTAGATTCAGATAATTATACTACCAAAACAGTTAAGAAATTTGAAGATATTGAAAAATTATACAACAATTCGATAAATACTCGTTTTGAAATAGATGTATCACCTAAATCATGGGTTTTACCTAATAGAGTTAAATTCTCAAAAAATTGGCTAGATACAACTTTTAAATATTCCCAATCAAAATTAAAAGCAAAATGTACTGAATGTACATCAACGGACGAAGAAGTATGTCCTGCTATAAAGACTGATTCTGTAAATCTATTTCCACATCAAAAGTTTATTAAAGATTATATTCAATTTGATAGTCCATATAGAGGTTTATTATTATACCATGGATTAGGTAGTGGTAAAAGTTGTAGTTCTATTGCAGCTGCTGAATTATTAATGAATCATATGGATGTTATTGTCATGTTACCTGCATCTTTACGAGGTAATTATATTAATGAAATTAAGAAATGTGGTCGTCAATATTACAATATGAAACAAAGATGGGTTTTTATACCTACTGATACCTTTTCATCAAACGTTCAAGAAGTTGCAGATTTAGTTAAAATAGATAAGGAATTACTAGATAAACATGGTGGATTATGGTTACCATTTAATGAATCTGGAAAAAAACCAAATTTTATTGGGATGTCATCTGCTACTCAAAAACAAGTTATTGAGCAAGTTGATAATATAATTACAAATAGATTTCGTTTTATTAATTACAATGGATTAAAAACCACTAACATAACTGAAATGATGAAATCTGGAAATCCTTTCGATGGTAAATGTATTGTTGTTGATGAAATACATAACTTGATTTCTAGAATTGTAAATGGTGGTAAGATCGGTTCTGCATTATACAAATTATTAATGTCAGCTAAAGGATGCAAGTTAATTTTATTATCAGGTACACCTATTATAAACTATCCATATGAAATATCATATTTAATTAATTTATTAACAGGTCCACAATATAAATATATTATTAATGTTTTAACAGGTTCAGATGACGATATGGATACAGTTATGAATAAAATATTAAATGAACTTCCTGAAATAGATAATGTAAATATAACAGAAACATCAAAAGAAAAGAAAACATTAACAATTACAATATTACCACGAGGATTTAAATACGATAATAGAAAATCATTATTAGTTAAACGTTACGCATCATCATCTTCAGCCAAAGATGATAATGAAATTATTCAAGAGTTTATTAGTCTATTAAAAAAACATAATATTACTCTCATTAACAAGAAAATAATTACAAAAGAATATAAATCATTACCAGAAGATGATAAAGAGTTTAATAAATATTTTGTGGATATGGAACAAGGGAAAATTATAAATCCAAGGTTATTTTCTAGACATGTTTTAGGAACAGTGTCATATTATAGTACATATTCACCTGAATTATATCCTAAATGGGAAATTGAAGAGACAAACGAACTTATGACAGATCATCAATTTCATTTATATGAACGTGCTCGCATAGAAGAAAGAAAAAAAGAAAGTAAATCCAAATCTAATAAAGACACTGGAAATATCTTTAAAGACACAGGACATGTTTATAGATTCTATTCACGCGCATTATGTAATTTTGTATTTCCAGAAGATATTAAAAGACCGTATCCTAGCATGACATTTTTAAAGAATGAGATTGATGATGATGAGGATAATATGAAAAATCTAGAAAAATTCGCAAAAGATACTGATGAAGAAAAAACAAAGAACAAGCAAAAGGAATATGATACATTACTACAACAAGTTTTAGATAAATTAAATAATTCAGATCATCTTAAATTAGATAATATTGGTAAATATTCTCCAAAATTTAAAAAAATAATCGAAAGAGTAAATGAGATTAAGGGAACCTCATTAGTATATTCTCAATTTAGACGTGTAGAAGGATTAGGTATATTATCTTTGGCATTAAATAAAAATGGATGGGCTGAATTTAAAATTAGAAAAGGCAAAGATGGTGAATGGGATATAGATATCGCAGAAGAAGATATGACTAAACCTAAATATATTGTATTTACTGGTAATAACGAGGAAACGCAAGTACTTCTTAAAATATTTAACTCGGATAGAGAAAATATGCCTGCTAAAATAAGAGACAAGTTACAAGAATTATCAGTGGATGGACAAGTAAATAATAAACAAGGATCTATTATTAAATTATTGATGATTACTCAATCAGGTGCTGAAGGTATTTCACTGAAAAATGTAAGAAGTGTTCATGTATTGGAACCTTATTGGAATTATATTCGTATAGATCAGGTGATTGGTCGTGCAGTAAGAACATGTTCACATACAGAGTTACCTCCTGCAGATAGAAATGTTAAAGTTTTTATTTATAATCTGAAATTTACAGCAGAACAACTTGCTTCATCATTTACAATAAGAACCCAAGACAAATCAAACACCACTGATGAACATATTTATAATCTTGCAAAAAAGAAAGCTACTATTGTTAATATGCTTCTTGAACATGTTAAAAAATCTTCTGTTGATTGTGCTTTAAATGCAAAAGAACATTTATCAAAAGGTGAAGTTAAATGTTTTGCATTTCCTGTTAATTTAGACGAGAATTCTTTTGCATATCAATTAGATATGAATGATGAGACATTTGATAACCAATATGTAAAAGATGTTGAACAAGGTGAGTGGAAAGGACAAGTATTAGTAACTAAGAAAGGTAATTTCCTGATTAGACCTGATACAAATGAAGTTTATGATTATGATTTATATCTAGAAAGTGGTAAATTAGTAAGAATTGGATTTTTAAAAATTGTCGGTAATGAAAAACATATTGTTAGAAATTTATAATTACATTATAATTACAAACCAAGTTTAACTTTTACAATTATAAACAATAATAATCTAGAAAAATAATAATAAAAATTTTATATCAAGAGATAATATAGAAATGTCTTGTACAAGCTGTGGTGCTGGTGGTCCAGGATTTTTTGCTGAACATTTTACTGATGCTGAGGTCCCGACACAAAAAAGTAATCCGTTCTCTGTAGGTGGTAATATGCCTCAAAAAGTACCTTCTGCATGTCCTGCAAAAGATATGATGAATAATTGTATTTATACAACTCAAGGTATGTTTGTATGCAATATTGAAAATAAAGAAGAAGGTCGTGGTGTAGCTCAGAATGATGATATGATGAGAGAAACTATGCGTGAACAACGTATTTTTTATAATACAGCACCTTGGGAGATGCAATAAATTTAAAATTATTATTTTTGTAAAATTAATTATTTATTATTAAAATAATTAATTTACATTTTATTTATCTAATAAGTAGGATTTACAGGTAAATTATTTGATAAATAAATATAAAATTCTGTTTCATTTGATGAATTCTGAATACCTTGATATATTGTTTGAATAAATAATGTTATATCATGAATTGCATTTGATGCAGTAGTAAAATTACTATATGAATTATTCGAAAATCCACTGGTATTACTCCAGATATCATTTGATTGAATAAACAGATTGCTCCAGATTAAATTAGATTGATTACTAGAATAAGTCCAAATATCATTTGATTGAATAAACAGGTTACTCCAGATTAAGTTAGATTGTCCGTCGGCATTACTGTTTATCATTGAAATATTACAATAGGTTGAATTAGAGAAACCATTGGTGTTAGTCCAGATGTCATTGGATTGGATAAACAAGTTACTCCAGATTAAATTAGATTGATTACTAGAATAAGTCCAGATATCATTGGATTGAATAAACAGGTTACTCCAGATTAGATTAGATTGTCCATCGGCATTACTGTTTATCATCGAAATATTGCAATAGGTTGAATTAGAGAAACCATTGGTGTTAGTCCAGATATCATTGGATTGGATATACAGATTACTCCAAATTAAATTAGATTGATTACTAGAATAAGTCCAGATGTCATTTGATTGGATAAACAGATTACTCCAGATTAAGTTAGATTGTCCATCGGCATTACTGTTTATCATTGAAATATTACAGTAGGTTGAATTAGAGAAACCATTGGTGTTAGTCCAGATATCATTAGATTGAATAAACAGATTACTCCAGATTAAATTAGATTGTCCATCGGCATTACTGTTTATCATCGAAATATTGCAATAGGTTGAATTAGAGAAACCATTGGTTTTAGTCCAGATATCATTAGATTGAATAAACAGGTTACTCCAAATTAAATTAGATTGATTACTAGAATAAGTCCAGATGTCAT
>JACCEC010995019.1_pt1 | contig 11418 bp, 14 predicted proteins | sample 7450121 | NCBI WGS metagenome assembly JACCEC01 (sample SAMN15323455, study PRJNA562643) | freshwater metagenome | isolation source: river surface water | place: USA:Blue River Watershed | collected 2017-08-18 | reverse complement strand
CGGGGTTTGCGAGCAGTTGTGACGCGAGGGTGCTGGCGCGTTTGCGGACGAGGGCATTGTTGAGGAGGAAGAGGGATTGGGTGGGGACGACGGTTTGGGTTCGTTGACCTGCGGTGGTGGCTGGGTCGATGAAATCGAATACGGCGCGGAGTTTGTCGGATGGCGAGAGGCCGTTTCGGAAGACCGGGAGGTAGATGGTGCGTTCGAACTCCTGTTTCTCTCGGGGTTTTGCGTGTTTGTAGTTGGGCGGGTTAACACCTTTGAGAGAGAGGGAACCGCAGTTTTCTGGATTTTCGAGGACGAGGGCTGGGCCTCCGCTGTCGCGCGCAAGTTCGCCACTGATTGCGAGGAGGGAGTCGCGGATGGCCTCTGCATCGAGGCGCTGACGGTTCATGCGCCAATAGGTTTTGTTGGTGGGATCCAGTTTGTTGGATTCGGGGAGATTGGCGCTCGAGAGTCGATAGGTGCGGCTGAGGACGAGGGCGCGAAGGAGTTGTTTTTGCGACCAGTGGTTTGCCATGAAACGGGAGGCGAGATGGTCGAGAAGTTCGGGGTGCGTGGGGAGTTCGCCGCGCGTGCCAAAGTAATCAACACTGGGAACAATGCCGGTGTTGAACAGCTTCTGCCAGATGCGGTTGACGGCAACGCGAGCGGTGAGTGGGTTGCGTTTGTCGGCGAGCCAATGGGCGAGTTGGAGTCGGCCACTTTGCCCGGTTGGGATGGGGGGGAACGGCTCCCATGACGCGACCCTCAGTGTGCCTCGGGGAACAATCGTGCTGGTGGCGTAGGGATTGCCGCGAATGTAGATGGGCATGTCGGACGGGGTTGGTCCGTCAGCCATCGCGAATGCGCGCGGGGTTTTGTCTTTGAAGAAGTCGGCGTGCGTGATGTCGCCTGCGATTTTTTTGAGACGTCCGTCGATCTCGTCCCTGCGTTTGGTGAGGGTTTCTTTGTCGGGGGTTGGTTTGTTGTCGGTGGTCGAGGGGGAGGCGGCTTCAGGCGAGGCGGGTTTTGCGGGTTCGCGTTCGGCGTTGTCGGGGGACGATGCGCTGGCGGTGGGGGAGGGTGGAGCGGGATTTTCCAGTGCGGCGAGTTGTTTGGACAGGGTGGTTTTCTCTTCGGTGAGAGTCTTTTGTTCGTCCTTGAGGCGGGCGATTTTTTGATCGGTTTCGGCTTCTTGTTTGGCGCGGGCTTCGCGCTGTGCGGGTGTTTCTGGAAGTGGGGTGGAGTTGAGGGTGCTCCAGACGCCCATGTCGGGCATTTTATGGGAGGAGGGTGAACTCCGGAGGGTGCCGGCGATGGCGTAGTAATCTTCGAGGCCGACGGGGTCGAACTTGTGATCGTGGCAACGGGCGCATCCGAGGGTCATGCCGAGGAAGGTTTGGCCGATTTTTGCGACTTGGGTGTCGATGTGATCCGCCTCCATTTTGGCTTTGTCGGGGTTCACGATTTCGATGTCTCCGACCATGAGGAAGCCGGTGGCGACGATATTTTCGGCATGATCCTCGGTGGATTTTGGGGGGAGCAGGTCGCCCGCGATTTGTTCGCGGACGAACTCGTCGAACGGTTTGTCGGTGTTGAACGCGTTGATGAGGTAATCGCGGTAGCGCCAGGCGTGTTCGGCGTAGACGGCGTTGGAAGTGCCCATCATGTCGGCATACCCGGTGAGGTCGAGCCAGTGGCGGGCCCAGCGTTCTCCGTAGGACGGATTGGCGAGCAGGCGATCGACGACGGTTTCGAAGGCTTTGTCAGAGCGATCGTTTTCGAACGCGCGAATCTCGTTTTCGGAGGGGGGGAGTCCGGTCAGATCGAGCGAGACGCGTCGGAGCCACGTGTGGCGGGAGGCGTCGGGGGCGGGGCGGACGCCTTGTTTTTCTTGGGTGGACCGGATGAAGGTGTCGAGGGGGTCTGTGGGCCAAGCGGGATCGGCGAGGGTTGGGGGTGTTGGGTTGTGGATGGGTTTGAAAGCCCAAAAGGTTTTTCCCGCGACGAGATCGATGGTGGGTTTATTTTTTTTGGATTCTGAGGTGCGCGGGTCAGGGGCGCCGGATTGGATCCATGCTTCGAGGAGAGCGATTTCCTCGGGGGGCAGCTTTGCCTTGGGGGGCATGGCGAAGTCGGCGTCGAGGTAGCGTACGGCCTTGATGATCAGGCTTTGGTCGGGTTGGCCTGGGCGGATGGCGGGTCCATTGTCGCCGCCTTGTTCCCATCCGCTTCGGGAGTCGAGGGCGAGGCCGCCCTTGATTTTTTTATCGTGGGAATGGCATTCGAAGCAGCGGTTTGCGAGGAGGGGCTGGATTTTGTTTTTGAAGAAGTCGGGCGAGGAGGGGGACTCGGGGCCGGTTGAGGCGGCGAGGAGTGAGGGGATGAGGTTGGCGAGCAGGAGGAGCGTTGGGGGGAGGGGGCGCATGGGTCCGGCTAGGGTTGGGATTCGTCGAGGTGCAGGTCGCGGAGGGCGGCTTCGAGGTGGCTTTTCATGGCGGCTGAAGCGGCGGTGGGGTTGCGGTTTTCGAGGGCTTTTTGGATGAGGGCGTGGTGTTCGACGGCGGGACCTTTCCCGATATGGCCGATGGTGCGGAGTCGGCTTTCGAGGCCGAGGTCGGCGAGGGAATCGAGGATGAGGGAGAAGATTTGGTTACCGCTGGCGGCGGCGACGAGGTGGTGCCATTCGATATCGGCTTGGATGGCTTCTTCGTTGGAGGAGGCGTTTGCGAGGCGTTCGTGGGCGGCGCGAGTGGCGAGCAGTTGATCGTGCGACGCGTTTTGTGCGGCGAGGGCTGCGGCGGCGGGTTCGATGGCGTGGCGGGTTTGATGGAGTTGGCGGAGGCGACTTGGGAGGTCTGGGATGAGGAGAGCGAGCGAATCGCTGAGGGGGCGGTGGAGTTGGCGAATGATTTTGATGCCGGTGCCGTGTTGGATTTCGAGGAGGCCTTGTTGTTCGAGGCGCTTGGTGGCTTCGCGCACGACGGTGCGGCTGACGCCGAGTTGTTGGGCGAGGGAGCGTTCGGGCGGGAGCCAGGTGGCGCGGTCGTGGTCGTGGTCGGGTTGGCCGAGGATGAGGTCTGAGAGGCGCGAGCAGACTTCTTCGACGAGGGATGCGGGACGTTGGAGAGCGCTGAGTTGCATGGAAGGTTGGCGAGCGGGGAGGGTGAGTTGTTTAGGAAACGAGGCGCTTGCCGGTCAGAGGTCGTACCACTGGGGGCTTCTCTGAGTAAACCTTCGATTTCGGGGAATGTTAGAGGGGCGGATTCGAGAGGGCTTTCGTGGAACGGCTTCAAAACTCTTGGCCTTGGTGGCACTTGGAATGCGCCAGCGGTAACCGTTTCGCTTCATCATGCAGATTTTTAACGTCATTTCGTTTTGGCTGAGGAGAGAGCGCGCTTCAGGTTTGCTGGCGTTGTTGATCCTTGGGTTGGAGGTTTTGGGGGCGCCGCTTCGGGTGTCGTCAGATTTTGAGGGGGGCTCGGTTCGGAATGTGGCGGTGAATCAGGAGACGCGCACCGTGGAGTTTATGCCGGGCGGAGACCCGGTTCGGGGCTGGCCGTGTTGGTGGTATTTTAAGGTGGAGGGTGTTTCGGTGGGGGAGCGGGTTCAGTTGCGGCTTCGGGCGTCGGATGCGACGGTGCTGGAAGCGGGACGTCCGCTGAGCAAGCCGTTGGCGGCGTCGTGGTCGATGCCGAACCAGGCGGCGTATTCGCTGGACGGGAAGGTGTGGTTACAGACGGAGAAGGGGGTGCGGGAGGGGGAGTGGATGACGTATTCTTTGGCGGTTGAGGCGTCGGAGGTGTGGGTGGCGTGGGGGCCTCCGTACACGCCGCGGACGGCGGCTGAGTTTGTGAAGACGATTGCGGAGGGGCGAACGGATGCGGTGGCGGGGGAGCTTTGCCAATCGCGGGAGGGGCGTTCGGTGCCGATGCTGAAGATTCAGCAGGGGGTGAGGCCGGTTGCGAAACGGTTTGGGGTTTGGGCGCAGGCGCGTCAGCACGCGTGGGAGAGCGGATCGAGTTGGGTGGCGCAGGGATTTGCGGAGTGGATTTTGTCCGATCATCCCGAGGCGCAATGGTTGCGGGAGCACGCGGAGGTTTTTGTGGTGCCGATTATGGACGTCGACAATGTTGCGACGGGGAATGGCGGGAAGGATGCGATTCCGCATGATCATAACCGGGATTGGTCGGATGCGCCGCACTGGCGGGAGACGGTGGCGGCGCAGCGGGTGGTTCGGTCGCTGACGGAGGAGGGGCGGATGGATGTGTTCCTTGATTTGCACAATCCGAGTGCTGGGGATCCGACGTTTTTTTACGCCTTGAATCGGGACATGCTTCCGGAGTCTGCGCAGGGGTTGCGGGATCGGTTTATCGAGTTGAGTTACGGGCGGATTAGCAAGGGGCAGCCGTTTATTCCGATGAGTAATCGGCCGAAGTTTACGGGGCCTGATTACCATCCGCTTTGGCGTCAGATCAGTGCGAACTGGGTGGCGGTGAATGCTAATCCGCACACGGTGGCGATTTGTTTGGAAACGATTTGGAACTATTCCAACAGCAACACGGTTGGGTATCGCGCGGTGGGATCGCGGTTGGCGCAGGCGGTTCGGGATTATCTCGCGGAGCGTCCGATTCGCGAGTGAGGCGGGGTAAGGTTTTTCGGGGGGAGAGGCGGGTAGAGTGGGAGGGTTGCGTTGAGGGTGTGTGGTTTTTTCTTCACGGGGGGGCGGCTTCGGGGCTTTCTGGAGGTTTGCCGTCGGACGGTCTGGCGGGTGATTCTTGAGATTTTATGGAACAGCAGATTCAACAGTTGAGGGACGAGGCGCTCGTTGCGATTTCTGGGGCGTCCGACGAGGCCGCCTTGGATGAGGTGCGGGTACGATTTTTGGGGAAGGGTGGGAGCATTACGGCGTTCAACGATCGGATGCGGGAGGTGGCGAAGGAGGACAAGCCACGGATTGGGAAGGTGTTGAATGAGGTGCGCGGGGTGGTGACGGAGGCGATTGACGAGCGGCGGACGTCTTTGGTTGCGGAGGCGGAGTCGCGTGCGTTTGCGGGGGTGGATGTGACGTTGCCGGGAACGCGGATGTTGAGTGGGGCGTTGCATCCGATTACGCAGCTGATGGATCGGGCGGTGCGTATTTTTCGACGGATGGGTTTTGCGTTGGCGGACGGGCCGGACATCGAGACGGAATGGCATTGTTTTGATGCGTTGAACACGCCGGCGGACCACCCGGCGCGGAACGAGCAGGACACGTTTTACATGCCGGACGGGAGGCTTTTACGAACGCACACGTCGACGGTGCAGATTCGGACGATGGAGGGGAATCCGCCACCGGTGCGGATTATTGCTCCTGGGGCGGCGTATCGTCGGGATGAGGTGGATGCGACGCATTTGGCGCAGTTCACGCAGATGGAGGGGTTGTATGTGGCGCCTGGGGTTGCGTTGTCGGATTTGAAGGGGACGTTGGAGTATTTCTTTCGGGAGTTTTTGGGGTCGGGGGTGGAGTTTCGGTTTCGGCCGCATTTTTTCCCGTTTACGGAGCCCTCGTTTGAGGTGGATGTGCGTTCGCCGCAGTTGGCTGGGGGGCGGTGGTTGGAGATTGCGGGGTGCGGGATGGTGGATCCGGCGGTGTTTGAGGCGGTGAACGGGCGTCGGAAGGATCGGGCCTACGATCCTGAGGCGGTTTCGGGGTTTGCGTTTGGGTTTGGATTGGATCGGTTGGCGATGGTGATGGGGGCGGTTCCGGACATTCGGTTGTTTACGGAGGGGGACCAGCGCTTTGTCGGACAGTTCCGTTGATTGTTTTTAAGGCTCTAAAAATTAAAGTGATATGAAGGTTTCATTGAAATGGTTGCGCGAGCGGGTGGAGTGGTCGGGGTCGGTGGAGGAGTTGTGTGAAGTGCTGACGATGGCGGGTGTGGAAGTGGAGGGGATTGAGCGGACGGGCGCGGACCTTCCGCAGGTGGTGGTGGGGCGGATTGCGGAGTTTTCGCAGCACCCGAATGCGGATCGGTTGAGTGTGTGCAAGGTGGAAGACGGGTCAGGGACTCTTCGTCAGATTGTGTGCGGGGCGAAGAACTTCAAAGCGGGGGATTTTGTGCCGTTGGCGTTACCGGGAGCGGTGCTTCCGGGAGATTTTCGCATTAAGAGCGGGAAGTTGCGGGGGGTGGAGTCGGACGGGATGATGTGCAGTCCGGAGGAGTTGGGATTACCGCAGAAGGTGGATGGTTTGTTGATTCTGGGGGAAGGTCACGCGGCGGGCACCCCGTTGAGTGAGGTGTTCCCGTCGGACACGGTTTTGGAGTTGGAGATTACGCCAAATCGCCCGGATTTGTTGAGTTACGAGGGGATTGCGCGGGAGGTTGGTGCGTTGACGGGACGTCCGGTGCGGGCAGCGGAGGTGGTGGAGGGATTGCCGGCGGTTTCGGGAGGGGAGGTTTCGACGGTGGCGGGTTGTCCGCTGTACGTGTTGACGGCGTTGGAGGGGGTGCAGGTTGGGGAATCTCCGGGGTGGTTGCGTGAGAAGTTGGAGGCGGCGGGGTTGAGGAGCATCAATGCGGCGGTGGATGTGACGAACTGGGTGAACTTGGATTTGGGGCAACCGATGCATGTGTTTGATGCGGATTTGGTTCGCGGGGATTTGCGGGTACGGTTTGCGTTGGAGGGGGAAGTGTTGAAGGCGTTGGACGACAGGGAGTACCGGTTGGTTGGGGAGGATTTGGTGATTGCGGATGATACGGGTCCGGTGGCGATTGCGGGCGTGATGGGAGGAGTGGCGACGGGGGTGACGGGTTCGACGTGTCGGATTTTGTTGGAGACGGCGGTGTTTGATCCGGCGTGCGTGCGGCGGACGTCGCGGCGTTTGGGTTTATCGAGTGATTCGAGTTATCGGTTTGAGCGTGGGGTGGATGCGGTTGGCGTGGTGCGTAGTGCTGGGGTGGCAGTCGCGCAGTTGAGGGCGCTCTGTGGAGGAGCGGTGGGGAGTGTGCGGGTGGGAGGGAGTGCGGAGGCGGCTGAGCGTGCGTTGTGGTTGCAGGGGAAGGCACCGGAGCGGGTGGTTGGGTTGCGGGCCTCGCGGGTGGAGGGGGTGATGGGGCGTGTGGTTGACGCGGCGCGTGTGGACGCGGTGTTGCGGGCGTTGGGGTTGGTTCCGGCGGGTGACGGGGCGTGGGCGGTGCCTTCGTTTCGACGCGATTTGACGCGGGAGGCGGATTTGATCGAGGAGATTGCGCGTATTGAGGGGATTCAGTCGGTGCCGGCGCGAGTGCAGGCGTGGGCTTCGGCGGAGAGCAAGGCGGACGTTCGGCATGACCGGTTGATGACCTTCCGGAATCGCGTTGTGGCTGCGGGATACTTTGAGGCGCGGACGATGACGTTGATTGGCGAGAAAGAGACGGGGGGATGGGTGGACGGGGCGTTGCACTTGAAGGTGAAGAATCCGTTGAATGCGGATCAGGCGGTGTTGCGACCTTCGTTGTTGCCGGGGTTGTTTCAGGTCGCGGCGCGTAACGCGCGCGCTGGGAATGCACCGGTGCGGGTGTTTGAGGTGGGTCGCGTCTTTCGAGCGAAGGGGCGTGAGGAACGTTTACACGCTGCGTTGATTCATGCGGGGGTGGTTCGTCCTGCGGGGTGGAAGGGGCATGGCGGGGTGGATGCGGATTTTTTCCATGTGAAAGGGGTATTGGGTGCGGTGTTGGGGTTTGAGTTTGAGACGGTTCGAACGGAGATGGTGGGGTGTGCGATGGCGGCTTCCCTGCGTGTGGCGGGGAAGGAAATCGGAATGATGGGCGTGTTGCGTCCGTCGGAGGGGAAGGTATTGGATTTGCCGGCGCACGGGATTTTTGCGGAGGTCGATTTGGATGAGGTATTTAGGTTGTGGGGCGTGGCGTTTCCGGTTTACCGCGAGATTCCGCGGTTCCCGTCGGTGAGTCGTGATGTAGCGTTGGTGGTGGATGGAGGTCGGACGCATTCGGAGGTTTTGGCTGCGATTTTGTCGGTGAAGGAACCGCTGTTGGTGGATGCGACGTTGTTTGATGTTTTTACGGACGCGACGGGGCAGCGGTTGGCCGTAGGGAGCAAGTCGTTGGCTTACTCGCTGGTTTACCGCTCGTTGGAGCGGACGTTGCAGGCGGAAGAGGTGACTGCGGCGCACGACCGCATCAAGAAACGGCTTCAAGAAGTTGTCGGCGCGACCTTCCGCGAGTAGTGTTTTTCCTCAGACTCCGGCAGATGCTGGAGTCCACGATCTTTCCCAGTACCGAGAGTTTTGTCGGTTTCGTTTGAGCTTTAGGGTGTGCTTGAGGGCGTGCTAGGGAGCTTGGCGAAGTCGGCGCAAATTTGCCCTGCGTTGTTCGAGTAGAAGTCGGAAGTCCTGTTCCGGTAATTATATAATACTTAGGAGGCCAGGGTGGGCGCGTTGATGACATGCCTTTTTAGGAAGTCTGATGCCCGCCCCAGGTCATCCGCCCGTTAATCCAACGAGGGTAACGGGATTCCGGCATGACGGCAAAGGTGGGGCAATCTCTCGGGCTGGGGAAGGGGCGGGGATCGGCTGGTTTTGGAAGAAGCGGGCGACTCGAGGGCGAGTGCTGCGGGATGGGTCGTATGGGTCGTATGGCCTGCGGGGGGGGCGCTTCTAGAACTTTGGGACGAAGGGGGAGCGCATTCGGCGTTCGAGTCGGCGTTGGGCGGCTTCGTGTTCGGCTTGGATTTGCTCGGGCGTTTTGCCTTCGTTTGGGTCTTGGGGAGGTTCTTCGGGCGGGGGAACAGGTGACTCTGTAAGTATTTGATGCTCTGCAGTTTGTTTGGCGAGCGTTGTATCGGCGTTGGGAGCGCTCTTTTCTGAGTAGGGCTCAGACGACGGTTCGGGTTGGGTCGAGCTGACTTCGAATTTATCGTCGCCGATGGGGAGGGAGTCGGGGGCGGCTGCGGCGTTGGCGCGGGCCCGTGCGATGTCCTTTTGATAATCGAGTAACTTTTTGCGGATGAGGTTGTTTGGGATTCCTACCTCGGTTCGGGAGAGGGGGCGTGGCATGACTGCCAGTTTGGTTAGGATCCAAGGGCCCATGACGCCGTCTGGGTAGCGTTTTGAAAAGATTCGGCAGCGGAAGCTCCGGACTGGATTTTGAGGGTCGGGTGCGACGGTGAGTTCGGGTTCATTGGCACCGAGGACGGGAGTGGAGTCCTTCATGCCGGGAGACCACGTGTACCATTGGAAGCCGGTTGCGTCTTCGTCGTACTCGCAGGCGGGCATGAGCATTTGCGGGCTATTCGGGTGAAGCTCGAACTCGAGCGGGCTTTGAGCGACGACCTTATTGTTTGACCGGGCGACGTCGGCGGCGACTTTGTGTGGGCGCACGGTTTTCATGACGGCCCGAACTTCTGGGCGGGACGCTTCGTCGTCTGGCGAGGTATCGGAGGTGGAGCCGAGGATTCGCGAGAATGCGTTGAACACTTTTCGTCGGCTTTGTTCGCCGATGATTTCCATGACGTAATCGATTTCTTTTCGGGTGACTGGGGGGGACCACTCGAATTCGACCATGCCGGAGAGGTACTGCCAGTAGGGGTTTTCCGGCCAGTGCAACATGGTTTGTTCGAGGTCTTTACCCGAGTAGCGGGAGAGAACGACGAGGGAGAAAATGGCTCGGAGGTCGGAGTTTCTGAAACCGTGTTGGAGGGCAACGGGCGCAAGTTCTTTGAGGGAGACCCACGGAAAATCGCGACTGAACCGGACGAGTTCGTGGTTCGGGTTGACGAGTGAGTCGAGTTTTGGTTTCGAGAACAAAGCTGAGGGGGGGTGGTTGCGGAAGTGTAACGGCTTCAGGTGGTGGAGGGAAGGGCGGGGACGGGGTCGAGCTCGCCGGATTGTAGCCATGCTTTCACGAGGTGTTGGAATGACCGGGAAGGGGGTGAGAGCGGTTCCCCCTGCCAAGCGAGCACGAGAGGGATGGTGATTGGGGGGGAAAGCTGGGTGAAGGCGAGCGGGGCGTTTGGGGGGACGACTCCTTCGGTGACGACGCCTAGGCCGACTCTGGCTTCGACGTAGGTGAAGACCGTGCTGATGAGGCTTGGGGTGCGGGTGAGGACGGGGGCGAATCCGGCGCTTCGACATCCGGCGAGCACGGCGTCATGAATTCCGACGCCTTCTCGGCGCGCGAGGACGACGAGTTTTTCGCGTTCGAGGGCGGACCACGGGACGTTGAGTGCCGAGGCGAAGGGGTGTTCGGGTGGGGAGACGACGCCGAGCGGTTCTTCGCGCAGGGTGAGCGTGTGGAGTCCGAGGTCTCGTGAGAGGGGAACGGGGCGGGTGAAGCCGAGATTGAGGCGGCCTGCGGCGACCATTTCCCAGACGCGTTCTGGGGTGCGTTCTTCGAGGTGGATGGCGACTTTGGGGTGGCGGCGTCGGTATTCGGCGAGGATGCGGCCGAGGAAATGGCGGGTGGGGGGGCCGATGTATCCGATGCGGAGTTCGCCTTCTTCGCCCTGGGCGGCGCGGCGGACGGATTCGAGGGCGGACTGGTGTTGCTCCAGGAGGGTGCGGGCTTCGCGGAGAAGAATGGCGCCGGTGTCGGTGAGGCGGACCCGCTTGCGGTTCCGGTCGAGGAGGATGGTGTCGAGTTGATCCTCCATCTCTTTGACGGTGCGACTGAGGGCGGGTTGGGCGATGCGGAGTCTGGAGGCGGCTTTGGAGAAGCTGAGTTCTTCTGCGATGGCGACGAAGTGTTTGAGTTGCCGGAGGTCCATGTTATCGCAGAAAGGTATGAGTATAATCAGAAGAGTCTATTTTTGTTACAAGAAAAAGGGGTTACGGTGAAGGGGTGTCAAATCTGCAACTTGCTGTTCACTTCTTCCTTCAGTTGGCGGTGATCCTTTTGTTTTGCCGCGTGGTGGGTTGGGTGGCGTCGCGATTTGGTCAACCGCAGGTGGTGGCTGAGATGATTGCTGGGGTTTTGTTGGGGCCCTCTTTTTTTGGGGCGGTTTTTCCGGAGTGGCAGGCGGCGGTTTTTCCGTGGGACCGTTCGCAGCAGGTTCGGGACACTCAGAGTTATTTGTTTCCGGCGTCGCAGTTGGGTTTGGCGTTGTACATGTTTGTGGTGGGGATGGATTTTCGGATGGACATCATTCGTCGGCGTTTGAGTAGTTCTTTGGCGGTTTCTGCGGCGGGAATGGTGGTGCCGTTTGTTCTTGGGGGGGCTTTGGGTTGGTGGTTGCACGGAAATACGACGCTTTTTCCGCAGCGGACTTCGTTGTTTGAGGCCTGTTTGTTTTTGGGTGCGTCGATGTGCATCACGGCGTTTCCGATGCTGGCGCGGATTATCCACCACAAAGGTTTGAACGGGACGACGATGGGGACGGTTGCGATTGGGGCTGGCGCGTTGGATGACGCGACGGCGTGGGCATTACTGGCGGTGGTGTTGGGTAGTTTTGATCGGG
>JACCEC012048097.1_pt1 | contig 11422 bp, 6 predicted proteins | sample 7450121 | NCBI WGS metagenome assembly JACCEC01 (sample SAMN15323455, study PRJNA562643) | freshwater metagenome | isolation source: river surface water | place: USA:Blue River Watershed | collected 2017-08-18 | reverse complement strand
GGCCACGGTCGGCTACGTGCTGCCGGTCCAGGTCGGCGAGGGCAGCGACCGTTGGAGCACCGGCCCCTGGTTCTTCCGCGACGAGCGCATGTACCTGATCCCGGGCGACTCGCCGATGGGCTACCGCCTGCCGCTGGACTCGCTGCCCTGGGTGGCGGCGTCAGACTACCCGTATCACATCGAGCAGGACCCGAGCGTGCCGCGCGACGCGCTGCCGGCCGGCGCGACCTTCCTGCACCAGTACGCGCCGCACCAGTACGGCGGCGGTTTCGCCGAAGGCGGCACGGTCGCGATGCAGGGCCGCGAATACGGCTGGCATGTCGATGGGCCGTCCGACGCAGCCGGCAGCGCCGGGATGCAGGCAGGAACAGGCCGCCGAGCTGGCGCCAGCGGGTCGCAGGACAGCCTGCGCCAGCCCGCACGCCAGGAATCGGCGCACTGGCTCACCCGCACCGCGCTGTGCGTCGAGGCACGCGACCCGCAGCGGGCCAACGGTCCCAAGGCCGAGGTCAGGCACGGCGGCGCCAGCAGCCATCTCTACGTCTTCATGCCGCCGCTGCAGCGCCTGGAGGACTACCTCGACCTGCTCGCCGCGCTCGAAGCCACCGCCGCCGAACAGGGCGTCAAGATCGTGCTCGAAGGCTACCCGCCGCCGCGCGACCCGCGCCTGAAGCTGCTGCAGGTCACGCCCGACCCGGGCGTGATCGAGGTCAACATCCACCCGGCGAGCAGCTTCGCCGAGCTGGTCGAGCGCACCGAGTTCCTGTACGAGGCCGCACACCAGACCCACCTGTGCGCCGAGAAGTTCATGACCGACGGCCGGCATACCGGCACCGGCGGCGGCAACCACTTCGTGATGGGCGGCGCGACGCCGGCCGACTCGCCCTTCCTGCGCCGCCCGGAGCTGCTCGCCAGCCTGCTGGCCTACTGGCACAACCATCCCAGCTTGAGCTATCTGTTCAGCGGTCTGTTCATCGGTCCGACCAGCCAGGCACCGCGCGTCGATGAGGCGCGCAACGACCAGCTCTACGAGTTGGAGATCGCGCTGGAACAGATCGCCAGGAACCGCGAGTTGCACGGCGATGCCATGCCGCCCTGGCTGGTGGACCGCACGCTGCGCAACATCCTGATCGATGTCACCGGCAACACGCACCGCAGCGAGTTCAGCATCGACAAGCTCTACTCGCCGGACTCGGCCACCGGACGCCTGGGCCTGCTCGAGCTGCGTGCCTTCGAGATGCCGCCGCACGCCCGCATGAGTGTCGCGCAGCAGTTGCTGCTGCGCGCGCTGGTGGCGCGCTTCTGGCAGCAGCCGCGGGTGGGCAAGCTCACGCGCTGGGGCACCGAGCTGCACGACCGCTTCCTGCTGCCGACCTTCGTGCAGATGGACTTCGACGACGTGCTCGACGACCTGGCCGATTTCGGCTATGCCTTCGACAAGTCCTGGTTCGCGCCGCATTTCGAGTTCCGCTTCCCCGCCGTGGGACAGGTCGCGGCGCGTGGCATCGAGCTGACGCTGCGCAACGCGCTCGAGCCCTGGCATGTGATGGGCGAGGAAAGCACCTCGGGCGGCACCGCGCGCTATGTCGATTCGTCGCTGGAGCGCATCGAGGTGCGCGTGAGCGGCTGGAACGACAGCCGCTATGTCGTCACGGTCAACGGCCGCGCGCTGCCGCTGCACAACACCGGCACCGTGGGCGACTATGTGGCGGGCGTGCGCTTCAAGGCCTGGAACCCGCCGTCCAGCCTGCATCCGACCATCGGCGTGCATGCGCCGCTGGTGTTCGACATCGTCGATACCTGGACGCAGCGCTCGCTCGGCGGCTGCCAGTACCATGTCGCACACCCGGGTGGACGCAACTACGACGGTTTCCCGGTCAACTCCTACGAGGCCGAGAGCCGCCGTCTGGCGCGCTTCTTCCAGCTGGGACACACGCCGGGCCGGCTGCAGGTGGCGCCCGCCGCGCCGAGCCGCGAGTTCCCGTTCACGCTCGACCTGCGCCACTGAGGCCGGCGATGAAAACCGCGAAGCAGGCATACTCTAGCGGTTTTCATCATCCCCACTGCAGAAATTGAACCTCCAGCCGCCCGCACCGCTACCCGACGCCTGTGAGCAGGCGCTCGCGCTTGCCCGGCCGGTCGCGACCGGCCACCATGACGAGCTGCGCGGCGGCCTGTCCGGCGGGCCCGCCGGCCTGACGCCGCAATGGTGCGAGTTCTTCCGCCAGCTCGGCAGCGAGGGACTGGCAGACCTCGACCGGCGCAAGCAGGGCGTGGCGCGCCAGCTCAGCGACAACGGCGTCAGCTACAACGTCTATGCCGACCAGGACAGCCTGCAGCGCCCCTGGTCGCTCGACCTGTTCCCGCTCATCATCACGAGCGACGAATGGGCCGGGCTCGAGGCCGGCGTGCTGCAGCGCGCGCGGCTGCTCAACGACATGCTGTGCGACCTCTACGGCCCGCAACAGCTGCTGCGCGAGGGCCTGCTGCCGCCGGCGCTGGTGCAGGGTCACCCGGGCTACCTGCGCGCCATGCACGGCGTTCGGCCACCGGGCGACACCTGGCTGCACCTGGTCGCGGTCGATCTCGCGCGCGGCCCCGACGGCCGCTGGTGGGTGGTGTCGCACCGCACGCAGTCGCCATCCGGCCTGGGCTATCTGCTGGAGAACCGCATCACGATCGGGCGCCAGTTCCCGGCGGCGTTCAATTCGCTGCGGATCCAGCGCCTGGGCGCGAGCTACAAGGCGCTGATGCAGGGCCTGCGCGCCCTGAGCCCGCGCGGCGCCGACGCCCGCATCGCGCTGCTCACGCCCGGTCCCTACAACGAGACCTATTTCGAGCACGCCTACCTGGCGCGCTACCTCGGCCTGCCGCTGGTCGAAGGCAATGACCTGACGGTGCGCGACCAGCGCGTCTATCTCAAGACGCTGCACGGACTCGAACCGGTCGATGTGCTGATCAAGCGCCTGGGAGACGAATGGCTCGACCCGCTCGAACTGCGTCCGGACTCGGCGCTGGGCGTACCCGGGCTGATGCAGGCGGTGCGCGCCGGTCACGTGCTGCTGGCCAACGCGCCAGGGTCGGCACTGCTGGAATCGACCGCCATGCTGGGATTCCTGCCGGCGATCAGCCGGCATCTGCTCGGCGAGCCACTGAGCCTGCCTTCGCTGGCGACCTGGTGGTGCGGCGAGGCGGCCAGCCTGGCCGACGGACTCGAGCGCGTGTCACGCAGCGTGGTCAAGCGCACCTATCCCCGGGCCAGCAACGAGGCCGAGATCGGTCCCAGGCTCGACGCGGCGGCCACCGAGCGGCTGCGCGAGCGCATCCGGCTGCATTCCGACCAGTACACGCTGCAGTCCTACCTGCCGCTGTCGCAGCAGCCGACCTGGAACGAGGGGGTCATCCAGCCACGCGCGGCGATGCTGCGCCTGTTCGCGATCTGCGACGGTCCGCGATCCTGGCGCGTACTGCCTGGCGGTCTGGTGCGGCTGGCGCCACCAGGCCAGGCCATCGCCTCGATGCAGAGCGGCGGCGGCAGCGCCGACTGCTGGGTCCAGACCGAAGGCGAAGTCGATCGCACCAGCCTGCTGGCCGACGCGTACAACGCGCGCGCGCATGCGCAGCAGAAACGCATCGTCTCGAGCCGATCGGCCGAGAACCTGTTCTGGCTGGGGCGCTACACCGAACGCGCCGACAACAGCCTGCGGCTGGCACGCATCACGCTGCGCCTGCTGCAGGGCGGGCAGCTCAACAGTCCGGAACTGCAGGACTGGCTCGGACGGGCGGCGCGCCAGCATGGCCTGGTCAGGCATGACCAGGCGGCGCCCGGCCAGTCGGCGCGCGCCTTCGAGCGTGCGCTGATCGCCAGGCTGGCCGCCAGCACCGGCGCGACCAGCGTCGGCTACAACCTGCGGGCGCTGCGCCAGTCTGCCGACCAGGTACGCGAGCGCCTGTCACGCGAACTGCGCGCACTGATCGAGCGCGTGGACGACCAGTTGACGGCGCGCCTGGGCGCATTGAGTGCCGAGGCCGACTATGCGCCGCAGGAAGCGCTCGAAATCCTGAACGAGGCCAGCGGCCTGCTGACGGCGATCACCGGCGAGCAGACCGACCGCATGGTGCGCGACGACGGCTGGCGCATGCTCAGCATCGGCAGGCTCATCGAGCGCCTGCACACGCTGGCCGGCGCGCTCGCGCTGGCGATGGAATGCGGCTGCCTGCGCCGGGACGACGGCTTCGAGGCCATCCTGGCGCTGTTCGACAGCACGATCACCTTCCATTTCCAGTACCAGCAGCGACGCGACCGCACCGCCTTGCTCGACGTGCTGGTCGTCAACCGCGACAACCCGCGCTCGCTGGGCTGGGTGCTGTCGACGCTGCGCTCGCGCCTGGCCAAGCTGCCGCGTGCCGATGAAGGCGGCGCCACGCTCGCCAGCCTGCTGCCAGACCCGGACGGCTGGACGCTCGACGACCTGATCACGCCTCCGCTGCAACCCTTCATGCGCCAGCTCGAATCCGCCATGCTGGCGCTGTCGGACCAGCTCGCGCAGCGCTACTTCAGCCACGCCGACCGTCTCAACACCAGCCTGATGGCCTGAACATGCTGCTGCGCATCGTCCACCATACCCGCTACCGCTACCAGGCCCCGGTGCTGCTGGCTCAGCACCTGGCGCACCTGCGCCCGCTCGAGCATCCCGGGCAGCAGCTCATCGCGCACCAGCTGACGATCAGCCCCGAGCCCTCGCAGCTCGAACAGGGCTTCGACGTCTTCGGCAACTGGCGCAGCTTCTTCGCGCTGCAAAGCGCGCATGAGCAACTCGACGTCAGCGCCGACAGCCTGGTGCGCACGGCCCCGGCGGCTGCGCTGCCGGACTCATCTCCCTGGGAGCAGGTGCGCGAGGGCTTCCGCTACCACGCCGGCGCGCGCTACGAAGCGGCCAGCGAATTCACCTTCGCGTCGCCTTATGTGCCGCTCGACGAGGCCTTCGTCGCCTTCGCCCGGCCCGTCTTCACGCCCGGGCGGCCGCTGCTCGATGCCTGCGAGGCGCTGTGCCACCGGATCCACACCGAACTGAAATACGAGACCGCCAGCACCCAGGTCAACACCCCGGCTCTGCAGGCGCTCGCGCAGGGCAAGGGCGTGTGCCAGGACTTCGCGCACATCATGACCGGCTGCCTGCGCAGCCTCGGGCTGGCCGCGCGCTACGTCAGCGGCTACCTGCTGACGCAGCCGCCGCCGGGGCAGCCGCGCCTGATCGGCGCCGACGCATCGCACGCCTGGGTCTCGGTCTGGTGCGACGGGCGCTGGCACGACTTCGACCCGACCAACGACCGCTGCGGCAGCCCGAGCCCGGGCGAGGACTATGTCACGCTCACGATCGGGCGCGATTTCGGCGACGTCTCGCCGCTGCGCGGCGTGATCCAGGGCGGCGGGGCGCACAGCCTGCAGGTCGAGGTCACGGTCGCGCCGCCGGACGAATACGAGATCCTGACCGGCGCCTGTCTAGAATCGGCCGACCAGATCCTCCCTTCACTGAATCCCGCCACGGAGCCCACATGAGCGTCTACGACAAACTGCAAGCCCTCGACATCACCCTGCCGCCGGTCGCCGTACCGGCCGCGTCCTACCTGCCCTATGTGCAAAGCGGCCAGCTGGTGTTCCTGAGCGGACACATCGCCAAGCAGGACGGCAAGCCCTGGGTCGGCCAGCTCGGCCTGACCATGACGACCGGGCAAGGCCGCTCGGCAGCCCGCGCCATCGCCATCGACCTGCTGGGCACGCTCGAACACGCCTGCCGCGCCGCCGGCACCGACCTCGACGGCGTCAAGCGCATCGTCAAGGTCATGAGCCTGGTCAACTCGACTTCGACCTTCACCGAGCAGCACCTGGTCACCAACGGCTGCTCGGAGCTGCTCGGCGAGGTTTTCGGCACCGCCGGCACGCACGCGCGCAGCGCCTTCGGCGTCGCACAGATCCCGCTGGGCGCCTGCGTCGAGATCGAGCTGATCGCCGAGCTGGCCTGATCCGCGCCGCCAGGCCCGCAGGGCCGGCACAGTGCATGAGCGAATGCCAGGGCACCATGCTGGCACGTTTCATGCTTGAATCTGGTGCAAAACCCGGATCGAGGCTGAATCCGGGAAAAAATCCCACCCGATTCACCACAATCAAGCATGGACGCACTCAAACAGGGCACCGATGCCCTCTTCATACTGCTCGGCGGCATCATGGTGCTGGCGATGCACGCCGGCTTCGCCTTTCTCGAACTCGGCACGGTCCGCGGCAAGAACCAGGTCAACGCGCTGGTCAAGATCCTGATCGACTTCTCGGTCTCGACCGTGGTCTATTTCCTGGTCGGCTACGGCGTCGCCTACGGCACGCATTTCCTGGTCGGCGCCGAGCAGCTGGCGCAGCGGAACGGCTATGACCTGGTCAAGTTCTTCTTCCTGCTGACCTTCGCTGCGGCCATTCCCGCCATCATCTCGGGCGGCATCGCCGAGCGCGCCAAGTTCTGGCCCCAGCTGCTGGCGACCGCCATCATCGTCGGCTTCGTCTATCCCTTCTTCGAGGGCATCGTCTGGAACCAGCATTTCGGCGTCCAGGCCTGGATCAAGGATCTGACCGGCGCCGAGTTCCACGACTTCGCCGGCTCGGTCGTGGTGCATGCGGTGGGTGGCTGGATCGCGCTCGGTGCCGTGCTGCTGCTCGGCGCACGCTCGAACCGCTACCGCAAGGACGGCGCCATGAGCGCGCACCCGCCGTCCAACATCCCCTTCCTGGCGCTGGGCGCCTGGATCCTGATCGTCGGCTGGTTCGGCTTCAACGTCATGAGCGCGCAGACGGTTGACAAGATCTCGGGCCTGGTAGCGGTCAACTCGCTGATGGCCATGGTCGGCGGCACGCTGGCCGCACTGCTCGCCGGCAAGAACGACCCCGGCTTCGTGCACAACGGCCCGCTCGCCGGCCTGGTGGCGGTCTGCGCCGGCTCCGACCTGATGCACCCGATTGGTGCACTGGCAACCGGTGCCGTCGCCGGCGCGCTGTTCGTCCACATGTTCACGCTGACGCAGAACAAGTGGAAGATCGACGACGTGCTCGGCGTCTGGCCGCTGCACGGCCTGTGCGGCACCTGGGGCGGCATTGCTGCCGGCATCTTCGGCCTGCAGTCCTTCGGCGGCCTCGGCGGCGTGAGCTTCTCGGGCCAGCTGATCGGCACGGTGATGGGCGCCGGCTGGGCGGCCATTGCGGGCTTCGTGGTCTATGGCGCGATCAAGGCCAGCCTGGGCCTGCGCCTGAGCCAGGAAGATGAATTCGAAGGCGCCGACCTCAGCATCCACAAGATCCGCTCGACGCCCGAGCGCGAGGCCAGCTGGTAATCCCGGGACCGGGACCTGCGTCACGACAAGCCGCCCGCCCGGGCGGCTTCTTCATTTCCGGCCCGACAACATGGGCAAGCACGGTCCGGGCGCGCCCGCTGGCAGCGACTGCCTACAATCCCAAACATGTTCGCCACCCGCCTGCTCAATTTCCTGCGGCCGTTCGCGCTGCTCGCCTGCGGCCTGCCGCTGGCCGCGCTGATCTGGAACGGACTGCATGGGCAGCTCGGCAGCAACCCGGTCGAGCACCTGATCGGCAGCAGCGGCGACTGGTCGCTGCGCCTGCTGCTGGCCACGCTGGCGGTCACGCCGCTGCGCAAGACGCTGGGCCTGCATGCGCTGGCGCGCTGGCGGCGTTTCCTGGGTGTCTGGTCGTTCGTCTATGCGCTGCTGCACCTGGCCGCCTACGCCTGGCTCGACCTCGGGCTGAACCTGACCGAGATCACGCACGACCTCATGACGCGCCCGATGATCACCGTCGGCTGGCTGGCGCTGGCCTGCATGCTGCCGCTGGGTCTGACGTCGAGCAACGGCGCGATCCGGCGGCTCGGCGCGGCCAAGTGGCAGCGCCTGCACCGGCTGGCCTATCTGGTCGCCATCCTGTCGCTGCTGCATTTCCTGCTCAAGAAAGCCGGCAAGAACGACTTCGCCGAGGTCTGGATCCACGCCGGCTTGCTGAGCGCCCTGCTGGGCTGGCGCCTGCATGATTTCTGGCAGCGCGGCGGCTTGGCGCGCTGGCGCGAGCGCGGCGCCTCAGGCTGCACGCATCACGGCGGCGCGATGGGTGCGGACATCGCACCGATCAGCTTGCAGCGCAAGCGGCACTGAGCGCGGTCCGGCTTCACGACGCTGGGCAGCGTTTGGACGCAGCCCCCTCGGTAGAATTCGAGACGGCCTCGATCCGGGTCCGCACGAAGCGCTCGCTGAAACCCGCCAAGAAGGCCAGCACCAGATACGCGCTCATCTGGTCGATGTTCGCCGGCAGCAGCGACACGGTGCCGGCCTTCTGCAGCAGGACTGCAAATGTCGCCGTTGCGGCGCCGATGATGGGCTTGAGCGCGAGCAAGGTGCGCTGCAGGTAGAACTGCGATGAAGTCGTGTCAAGCGATTCCTTGCTCCAGAGTGCACTGACCAAGCCGCCGATGGCGCCGAACAGCATGACGCCGGCGATCTGCAGATGGCTGACGACCGCGATGGGTGGACAATGCGGCGGCGTGCAGGGCGTGGGCTGGCTGACAAGGATGTCGGGCAGCAAGCACCAGACCGCCACCAGCAGGAGCAGCAGCCCGAAGCCCGTCAGCATCAGGCGCTTGCGCAGCAGGTTGACGGTTCGCCAATGCGCTTCGCGTGCCGCTGCCGCCCGCCGCGACCAGATCTCGAGCTCGGCCCTGATCCCCTGCAGCGACCCGCTGGCTGCACTGCACGCAGCGTCCACCCTGGTCAGCAGCGCCTGTTCGAGCCGCACGAGCTCACGCTCACAAGCTTCGCACTGACGGCCACTGAGGTAGGAGCTGGAGGCCCGGATATCCGCCAGCAGCGCCAGCAACTCGGCGGGCGGCAACCAGGCGCACAGGAGATGACGAAGCTGGTCGATGATGGACCAGACCGCGTCGTAGCGGTCATAGGGCAGGATGTCGAAGAAGCGATGCTCCAGGATGTTGCTCGCGTCCGTCAACCAAACCCTGACCTGCTCCCGGATCGCAGCATCGACATCAGACCGTCTTTCGAGACCATCCACCAGCAGGCTGAGCTCACGAATGCGGATCACCAGATCAGGATCGCGCCAGGTATGCACTGGCTGACTGAAGATCCCCATGATCAGGACAGGAAGACCCGAGGCTCACCGGTTTGGCTGCAGCCCGGATCAGGCGCGGCCTCCAAGGCCGCCCAGACAAAACGCTTGTGCACCATCCCCCTCCCCTTCTGGGTGAAATGACACCCAGTCGGGACATGATAGGCAGGCCGGGGGGCCATGTCAAAACCGGTTGCCAGCTCAGAGCCGGCGCAGCACCCGGTTCGGCTTGAAACCGAAGCTGGCGTCCTTGCCCTTGCGACCGCGCGGCAACAGCGCGTTGTTCAGGCTGCGGATCTCCAGCGTCTCCTCGCGCAGCTTGCCGCCACGCCCCACGCCTTCGATGCGCACGCTGCGCGTGTAGGCGGCGGCACCGGCCATGCGGTCATCTTCCTCGAGTGCCAGCAGCTGCAGGCCGCGTCCGCCCTTGGGCTGGTGCTTGAGCTCGGCGAGCTCGAAGGTCAGGATGCGGCCGCCTTGCGAGATGCAGCAGGCATGGGTCGCGGCGGGTTGCACCGTGGCCGCGTCCGGCGCCACATCGGCCGGAGCCGGCAGGGGGTTGCCGTCCTGGCCAGCCAGCCGCACCAGGCCGGCGCCAGAAACCGGCGACGGCGCGCAGACGGTCTCGCCCTCGGCCAGCGTGATGAAGGCCTTGCCGCCCTTGTTGCGCGCGACCAGATCGGCGACCGTGGCCAGGAAGCCGTAGCCGCCCGTTCCTGACAGCAGCAGCATGGTGGCCGCAGCGCCGGCGAAGTAGTGCAGCGGCTGCGTGCCGGCTTCGAGCTCGATCAGCGTCGTGATCGGCTGGCCGTCGCCGCGCGCGCCCGGCAGGCTGGCGACCGGCACCGAATAGACGCGGCCGTTGCTGCCGAAGACGATCAGCTGGTCCACCGTGCGGCATTCGAAAGTGCCGTGCAGGCCGTCGCCGGCCTTGAACGCGAAGCCGCCTGCGTCGTGGCCATGTCCGTTGCGCGCACGCACCCAGCCCTTGGCCGAGATCACCACGGTCACCGGCTCATCGACCACCTTGATCTCGGCCACCGCCCTCTTCTCGGCCTGGATCAGCGTGCGGCGCGCATCGCCGAAGGTCTTGGCGTCGGCCTCGATCTCGCGGATCATCAGCCGCTTCAGGCTGTTCGGATTGGCCAGGATGTCCTCGAGCTTGCCCTGCTCGGCGCGCAGCTCGGAGAGTTCCTGCTCGATCCTGATCGCCTCCAACCGGGCGAGCTGGCGGAGCCGGATCTCGAGGATGTCCTCGGCCTGGCGCTCGGAGAGCTGGAAGCGCTCGATCAGCGCCGCCTTGGGCTCGTCGCTGTTGCGGATGATGGCGATCACCTCGTCGAGCTGGAGCAGCACCAGCTGCCGGCCTTCGAGGATGTGGATGCGGTCGAGCACCTTGCGCAGCTTGTGCTGGCTGCGGCGCGTGATCGTGGTCTGGCGGAACGCGACCCACTCGGTGAGCATCTGGCGCAGGGATTTCTGCACCGGCTTGCCGTCGAGCCCGACCAGGGTCAGGTTGATGGGCGCCGAGGTCTCAAGGCTGGTGTGCGCCAGCAGCGCGGTGATGAGCTCCTGCTGCCCGATGCTGCGGCTCTTGGGCTCGAACACCAGCCGCACCGGCGCGTCCTTGCTCGATTCGTCGCGCACACCGTCGAGCACCGCGAGCAGGGACGCCTTGAGCTGGGTCTGCTCCTGGCTCAGCGCCTTCTTGCCGGCCTTGAGCTTGGGGTTGGTGAGTTCCTCGATCTCTTCGAGCACGCGCTGGCTGCTGACGCCGGGCGGCAGCTCGGTCACGACCAGCTGCCACTGGCCGCGCGCCAGGTCCTCGATCTTCCAGCGCGCGCGCACCTTGAGGCTGCCGCGTCCGCTGCGGTAGGCGTCAGCGATGTCGGCCGCGCTGCTGATGATCTGGCCGCCGCCGGGGTAGTCGGGGCCGGGGATCAGCGCGAACAGTTCGGCGTCACCCAGCTGCGGGTTGCGGATCAGCGCGACGCAGGAGGTGGCGATCTCGCGCAGGTTGTGGCTCGGGATCTCGGTGGCCATGCCGACCGCGATGCCGCACGCGCCATTGAGCAGCGTGAACGGCAGGCGCGCGGGCAACTGCTTGGGCTCTTCGGTCGAGCCGTCGTAGTTGGGCACAAAGTCCACCGTGCCCATGTCGATCTCGTCGAGCAGCAGGCCGGTGATCTTGGACAGGCGCGCTTCGGTGTAGCGCATGGCGGCGGCGCCGTCGCCGTCGCGCGAGCCGAAGTTGCC
>JACCEC011104430.1_pt1 | contig 11424 bp, 7 predicted proteins | sample 7450121 | NCBI WGS metagenome assembly JACCEC01 (sample SAMN15323455, study PRJNA562643) | freshwater metagenome | isolation source: river surface water | place: USA:Blue River Watershed | collected 2017-08-18 | reverse complement strand
TGTGTTCACCACTTGCCCTGGAATTTGTGCGCTCTTGCCTCTGAACAAAGCAATCACTTCGTCGTTTTGGTTACGCACCGTCATGTCGTACACACCGTGGCGACCGCTGAGCACTTGCTCTTCGCCTGTGCAAGTCAACACGTCACCTGCGTGCGCCGGTTTTAAAAATTCAATGCTGGCTGCTGCTGCCACGGCATTTTTATTGTGGCTGTTGCATGCGAATGCAAATGTAGAGTCGGCCAGCGTGAAGATGAACCCGCCATGACACATGCCGTGGCCATTCAGATGCAATTCGCGCACCTGCATGCGCATGCGTGCATGGCCGGGCGCGCACAACAGCAACTCCATGCCCATGGTGTCTTTAGAAGCCACATCAACTGCGAACATGGTTTCGCCTACTTGGGCAGCAAGCGCCTCTGGAGTGACCGTGGTGTCCATGGCTTATTGACCGGTGAATTGCGCAGGACGTTTTTGCAAGAAAGCAGAAACGCCTTCGATGTAGTCATGGGTTCTACCGAGAGCAGATTGGGTATCGCGCTCAACATCGAGTTGTTGGTTCAAACTGCGTGCACCGGCTTCGCGCAACAACGCACGTGTCGCAATCAAGGCTTGGGTGGGCATGGCTGCCAATTTGTTGGCCATGTCCATGGAGGCGGCGACACTGTCTTCGGCCACATCCCAAATCATTCCCCATTCTTTGGCTTGGGCTGCAGGCAATTTGTCGCCTGTCATGGCCAATGCCATGGCACGCGCCAGACCTAATCGCTCGACCAAAAACCAACTGCTGCCTGCGTCCGGTATCAAACCGATTTTGCTGAACGCTTGTATGAAACTCGCACCAGGTGCAGCAATGGCAATGTCGCAAGTCATGACCAGCGATGCACCTGCACCGGCGGCCACACCGTTGACGGCGGCAATGGTTGGCATGCGCAACTGCTGCAAACGGCGAGTGGTGGGGTTGAAAGCCTGGTCGATCACCGGACCCGGATCGGCGCGCTCCACCAAATTGGGGCCTTCAGCGAAATCGAATTCAGCCAAATCTGCACCCGCACAAAACCCACGGCCTGCGCCGGTGATCACCAAGGCGCGAATTTTTTCATCCGCTTCGGCTTGGTCAAGCGCTGCCCATAAATCGTGGTGCATTTGGCGCGTGAAACTGTTGAGGGCCTGCGGCCGGTTCAACGTGACTTTGGCCACGCCGCCGTGCACCTCATACAAAACTGTTTTTTCGCTCATGTCTGTCTCCTTTTTCGGGTAATTTAACACCGTGCTGATTTTTCATTCCTTGGGTATAGTTGCCAGCATTCCACAATCTGAGCGGAGCCTCTCATGTCTTACGAATTCATACAAGTGCACACCGAAGCCGACAAGGTGGGTGTCATTACTCTCAATCGCCCTAAACAACTCAATGCCTTAAGCCCGGATTTGATGGTTGAGCTCGGTACTGCGTTGCTGGCTTTCGATGCAGACGCGGCCATCGGTTGCATCATCATCACCGGCAGCGAAAAAGCCTTTGCCGCCGGTGCCGACATCGGTGCCATGGCCACTTACAGCTTTGCCGATGTTTACAAAAACGACTACATCACCAAACACTGGGAAACCATACGCAGCGTTCGCAAACCGGTGATTGCCGCAGTCAGCGGTTTTGCACTGGGCGGTGGTTGTGAACTCGCCATGATGTGCGATTTCATCATCGCTGCAGACAACGCACGTTTCGGTCAACCTGAAATCAAACTGGCCATCATTCCCGGTGCCGGTGGCACACAACGACTGCCTCGCGCTGTCGGTAAATCCAAAGCCATGGACTTGGTGTTGACCGGTCGCATGATGAATGCCGATGAAGCAGAACGCGCTGGACTCGTCAGCCGCATCGTGCCTTTAGACAAGCTCATGGAAGAAACACTCGCCGCTGCGCTGATGATTTGCGGCTACTCCCAAATCGCGGTCTTGGCCGCCAAGGAATCTGTCAACCGTGCGTTTGAGAGCGGCTTGAGTGACGGCGTGATGTTTGAGCGCCGCATGTTTCATGCATTGTTCGCTACACAAGACCAGAAAGAAGGCATGGATGCGTTTGTCAACAAGCGCGCTGCCGATTTCAAACACCAGTAAACCGCCACTAACGGAGCAATACCATGGCCAGACTTTTTCGCCCGCAAACCGGACTGAGCCTATGGAAGGCTTTGTCAGGTGTGATCGTTGTGCTGTTGGCCGTCGTGTTGCTGGGGCCGGTCAACGACTTCGGACCCGACACGCCCACACCGCGCCAAACTGCTCCCACCTCAATCAATGAACTTGATGCGTGGTTGGCACAGTCTGAAGCAGGCTTCAAAGACTTGCGGGCGGGCACGGCCAAAGGCATTGTTTGGGTCCAAGGCGAGAAGCGCAAAACCGCGTGGTCGGTGGTCTACATCCACGGGTTTTCTGCCACCCGGTTAGAAACTGCGCCAGTGGCTGATGAAGTGGCCAAAGCCTTGGGTGCGAATCTGTTTTACACACGCCTCACCGGCCACGGACTCAATGGCGAAGCCATGGGTCAAGCCAGCGCACAAGACTGGATGGCAGACACATTGGAAGCCATTCAAATCGGCCAATCACTGGGCGACAAAGTGCTGGTCATCAGTTGCTCTACCGGCTCCACTTTGTCGACATGGCTGGGCACCACACCGCAAGCGACCAAAGTCAACGCGTTTGTGTTTATCTCACCCAATTTCGGTTTGAAAAACAAAATGTCCGAGTTGATCAACATGCCCTGGGGCAAACAAATTGCAACTGCTGTGTCTGGCAAAACTATTTCTTATGAACAAACCGATCCCAGAGAAAAGACAGCTTGGACAGGTTCATACCCGACGAAGGCGCTGTTCCCCATGATGGCCTTGGTCAAGAAAGTGCGCGACAGCGATTTGTCTGCTTTCAAAACGCCGGTGTTGGTGCTCTACAGCGCAGCTGACCAAACAGTCGACCCTGACAACATCAAACAGGCATTTGCCGACTTTGGTTCAACCCAAAAAACGATTGATGCCGTGATTTACAGCCAGAGTAAAGGACAGCATGTGTTGGCCGGTGATATTCGCGATCCAGAATCTGTGCAACCCATGGCAAGTTCTATCGTGAGCTGGACACAATCTTTAAATAAGCCATGACCACTTCACACATTGCCAGCACCATGATGCCGGTGCACTTGTCGCTCAACCATTTGCTGGAGCGCGCCGGTCATTTGTTTGCAAGCAATGAAGTGGTCTCGCGCTTGCCAGACAAGTCGTATGTGCAACATACCTATGGCGATATTTACATACGCACCCGCAAGTTGGCTCAGGCCTTGTTGAACCTGGGTCTAAACAAAGGGGACCGGGTGGCCACACTGTGTTGGAACCACCATGTGCACTTGGAATGCTATTTCGGCATTCCCGCCGCAGGTGGCGTCATGCACACATTAAATTTGCGTTTGTCGCCTGATGAACTGGCTTGGATTGCCAACGATGCACAGGACCGTTTTTTGATTGTGGATGATGTGCTTTTGCCCTTGCTCCAACAGTTCAAACACCTGTGCCATTTTGAAAAAATCATCGTTGTGCCTTTTTCCGGACAAGCCTTGAGCGGCACAGAATTGAATTACGAAAACTTGCTGGAGAACACTGACAGCACCCGCTTTGAATATGTCGAGCACCATGAAGACGATGCAGTTTCCATGTGCTACACCTCTGGCACCACAGGCAAACCCAAAGGCGTGGTGTATTCACACCGCTCCACCTTGCTGCATACCTTGGTCGGTTGTCTGGGTGACTTCTGGTCGTTGAAAAGCACCGATGTGGTGTTGCCCGTCACGCCTATGTTTCATGCCAACAGCTGGGGCATTCCTTATGGCGCCATGATGATGGGCAGCAAACTGGTTTTCCCCGGCCCGCATTTGCACCCGGAAGACTTGCTCGATCTGATGCAATACGCACCGCCGACTTTGGCTTTGGGTGTGCCTACGATTTGGATGAGCCTGATTCAAACCTATGAAGCCTCATTGACCACCTCACCCGGACGCTGGAAGCTGCCTAGCGGTATGCGCAGTTTGGTTGGCGGTGCAGCAGTTCCGGAAGCCTTGATCAGGGCTTTTGACAAACACGGCATTTGGATCAAGCAAGGCTGGGGCATGACAGAAACCTCTCCCTTGTGCACCATTTCTTATTTGAAATCTGAATTTGCCAACGACACCGAGAACGAACGTTACCGACGCGCCGCCATGGCAGGCATTCAAGTGCCTTTGGTCGATTTGCGTATACGCACTGACGATGGACTCAATGCAGCATGGGACGGCAAGCAAGTCGGCGAGATACAAGTGCGTGGTCCATTCATCACAGGCAGTTACCACCAAGTGCCTGTGCACGAAGACAAATTCACCGCAGACGGATGGTTGCGCACTGGTGATGTGGCCAGTGTGGACACCGCCGGTTTTGTGCGCATCACTGACCGCACCAAAGACTTGATCAAGTCGGGCGGTGAATGGATCAGCTCAGTCGATCTCGAAAATGCTTTGATGGCGCATGCATCAATTGCAGAGGCCGCCGTCATTGCCATACCGGATGAAAAATGGAGCGAACGGCCACTGGCTTGTGTGGTGCTCAAACCCGGCGCCACATTGGCAACAGCCGCATTGAATGAACATTTGTTGTCCATGGGTTTTGCCAAATGGCAATTGCCCGACCGGTACCAACCCATAGAAGCGATTCCTCGCACTTCAACCGGTAAGTTTTACAAATTGAAATTGCGCGAAATGTTTCCGGCGTAAAGCAGCAGCTACTCGCTTATCTCAACAAGAAGTGGGTGTTAAAGCGTACCGTGTATTGACACAGGTTCAATGCGCCTCGTCCCAGTTTTTACCAACGCCGACCTCAGCCAGCAAAGGCACTTTGAGTTCAGCCACTCCAGCCATCAATCGGGGAATTTCTGTTTTCACCCAATCGACTTCGGCATCCGGCACTTCAAACACCAGTTCATCATGCACTTGCATGATCATGCGCGTGCCTTTGTGCTCGGCGTCCAACACCTGTTGCACCTTGACCATGCTGAGCTTGATCAAGTCTGCCGCCGTGCCTTGCATGGGCGCGTTGATGGCCGCACGTTCTGCACCAGCGCGTCTCGGGCCGTTGGGTGAATTGATCTCGGGCAAATACAAACGTCTGCCGAACACCGTCTCCACATAGGCTTGCGCCTTGGCTTGCGCGCGCGTGTCGTCCATGTAGCGTTTTACGCCGGCAAAGCGTTGGAAATAACGCTCTATGTAATTTTTCGCGGCTGTGTTGTCTATGCCCAAGGCTTTGGCCAAACCAAACGCACTCATGCCGTAAATCAAACCGAAGTTGATCACCTTGGCATAGCGACGCTGTTCACTGCTGACCGTGTCGGGTGTGAGGCCAAACACCTCAGCGGCGGTGGCTTTGTGCACATCCAGTCCATCATGACACGCTTTCAACAAAGCCGGGTCGTCGCTCAAATGCGCCATGATGCGCAATTCGATTTGGCTGTAGTCGGCGCTGGCGATCACGAAACCGTGCGGTGCGACAAAAGCCTCGCGCACTTTGCGTCCCTCGGGTGTGCGGATAGGAATGTTTTGCAAATTCGGGTCGTTGCTGGAAAGCCTGCCGGTCACCGCCACGGCTTGCGCGTAATGCGTGTGCACTCTGCCGGTCAGCGGCTGCGCGAGCTGCGCCAGCTTGTCGGTGTACGTGCCTTTGAGTTTGGCCAGCGACCGGTGTTCCAGAATTTTCTTTGGCAACGGGTAGTCTTCGGCCAATTTCTCCAACACTTCTTCGTCGGTGCTGCGCGCACCGGTAGCCGTTTTTTTCACCACCGGCAAACCGAGTTTGTCAAAGAATATTTCGCCGAGTTGTTTGGGGCTGGCGAGGTTGAACGGTTGCCCGGCAATTTCGTAAGCGTCTTGCTCCAACTGCATGATGCGCATGCCCAATGCATGGCTTTGCGCGGCGAGTGTGGGCGCATCAATCAACACGCCGTTGCGCTCAATGCGGTAAAGCGCTTCGCTGCTTTGCATTTCCAGCTGGTAAACAAAATGCAATTTCTCATCGGCTTGCAGCAACGGCCACAGTCTTTGATGCACAGCCAACGTGAATTCTGCATCCTCACAAGCGTAATGAGAGGCACGCGCTACATCAACTTGCGCGAATGAAATTTGGTGCGCGCCTTTGCCACACAAATCTTCGTAAGACAAACCTTTGCGGCCCAAGTGCCTGTCCGCCAGACTCTCCAAACTGTGCGGCTTGTGCACTTCCAACACATAGCTTTGCAACATGGTGTCGTGAACATAGCCTTGCACTTCGATGCCGTGGTTGGCAAACACATGCCGGTCGTATTTCACATGCTGACCGAGTTTGTGTTTGCTGCCATCTTCCAACCAAGGCTTGAGTTTTTGCAACACCTCTTGCAGCGGCAATTGCGCAGGCGCATCGGCGGCGTTGTGCGCCAGCGGTATGTAGGCGGCCTCGCCCGGGGTCACGCACACACTGATGCCGACGATTTGCGCTTGCATTTCCACCAACGATGTGGTCTCGGTGTCCAGTGCCACCAAATCGGCATGGGTTATTTTGGTCAACCATTTGTCAAAGCTGTCCCAGTCCAACACGGTGTCGTATGTCACCTCTGCTGAAACCTCAGGCGCAGGCGCGTCAAACAATACACCGACTTCACCGACACCGCCGCCTTGGTGAGCGCTGTTTTTATTTGCAGGCGCGTCAGACGACATTGCACTGACCAAACCCTTGAAACCGTATTGCTTGTAAAAGTCGAGCAAGCCTGCTTCGTCGGCGGCTTGCACCAAAATGCCTTCCAGCGACGGCCAGCCGTTGACATAAGCACTGAGGTCGCAATCGGTTTTCATGGTCACCAATTGGCGGCCTGTGGCCAACCAATCGCGCGCTTGGCGCAGGTTTTCACCGGCCACACCTTTGATCTCATCGGCACGCGCCATCAATGCATCTAACGAGCCATATTCGGCCAGCCATTTAGCAGCGGTTTTGGGCCCGACCTTGGGCACACCGGGCACGTTGTCTACCGTGTCACCTACCAGTGTTTGGAAATCGATCATCAATGAAGGCGGTACGCCGAACTCTTCGGTGACACCGGCCACATCGCGTTTTTTGCCGTTCATGGTGTCGATGATGGTGATGCGCTCGTTGACCAACTGGCTCAAGTCTTTGTCACCGCTGGAGACGATGACATTCAAACCTTGCGCGGCCGCCACATGCGCCAGCGTGGCAATCACGTCATCGGCTTCCACACCGGGCACGTCGAGCAGCGGCCAGCCCATGAGCCGCACCAAGCGGTGAATCGGTTCGATCTGGCTGTGCAAATCGTCCGGCATGGGCGAACGTGTGGCTTTGTAGTCCGGGTAAATTTCGTCGCGAAACGTCGGTCCCTTGGCGTCAAACACGCAGACCGCGTGCGCGGTTGGCCATTCGCGGCGCAGGCTTTGCAGCATATTGACCATGCCGCGTATGGCACCGGTGGCCTGGCTGTTCGGGTCGTTGCGATCGGCGCGCAAATCGGGCATGGCGTGGAACGCGCGGTACAGGTAGCTGGAGCCGTCGACCAGCAGTAAAGTGGGAGTGTCTTGCATAAGAAGGATTGTGCCTACAATCTTGCCTTCCCTTAGCAACCAGCTGTTCGCAACCCGTCCATGGCCGTTTTCACTGAAGTTTCCGAGCAGCAAGCCGCAGAACTGTTGAGCCAGTTGTCGATTGGCGACTTGGTCAGTTTGCAAGGCATCAACAGCGGCATAGAAAACACTAACTATTTTCTGACAACCGACCAAGGCGAATATGTCTTGACGGTGTTTGAGCGCTTAAACCACGCGCAATTGCCTTTTTACCTTTACCTGATGAAGCATTTGGCATCCAAGGGCATCGCCGTGCCGGACCCGCAAGCCAATTTGCAAGGTGAAATTGTGTTGACCTTGATGGACAAGCCCGCTGCCGTGGTCAACCGCTTGTCCGGGGAATCTCAGTTGCAACCCACCGAAGTGCATTGCGCCGGTATGGGCAGCACCTTGGCGCACATGCATTTGGCTGCGCAAGACTATGGCCGGCATCAAATCAATTTGCGCGGTCTGGCTTGGTGGAACGACACCGTGCCTGACATCTTGCCGTTTTTGTCTTCTGACCAATCACGCTTATTGACGCACGAGCTGGCCTACCAAAACCACTTGACCAGCTTGTCTGCTTACGTGGCCTTACCAAGCGGGCCTGTGCATGCAGACGCTTTTCGCAACAACGTCATGTTTGACGCTGACAAACTCAGCGGCGTGTTTGATTTTTATTTCGCCGGTGTTGATCACTGGTTGTTTGACTTGGGCGTGTGCATCAATGATTGGTGTATCGATTTAGAAACCGGCGTCCTAGACACCGAACGTTTCCATGCCATGCTCAATGCATATACACAGGTGCGCCCCTTGAGCGCGCAAGAGCGCCAAATGATCAACCCGATGTTGCGGGCAGCCGCCTTGCGTTTTTGGATATCGAGATTGTGGGATTTCCATTTGCCTCGCGAAGCGAGTTTGCTGCAACCCCACGACCCGATGCACTTTGAACGCATACTCACGCAAAGACTGCATCACCCTGTCACACTCTGACCTATGAAACTCAATGTTGTCAAAGCCCGCACAGGCTCACTTTGGGTGCGACAAGGCATTCGCAATTTCTGGCGTCAACCACTGGCGCTCAGCGGATTGTTTTTGCTGTTCATCGCACTGGCTTCTATGGCGTCCATGCTGTCCTACGGCGGAAGCTTTTTAGGTTTGATGTTTGTGCCTGTCGGCTCCCTCGGCTTGATGGCCGCCGCACGCGAAGCCGACCTGGCCCGGTTTCCCATGCCCACCATGTTGGTCATCGGCTTTAAAAACGGCGCAACCCAAAGCAAAAAAATGATTGCCATGGGCTTTCTCTACGCCTTGTTGTTTTGTTTTATTTTGGTGATGTCCACCTTTTTTGACAACGGTGAATTTGCCCGCATGTACATGTCCGGCAGCAGCCTGAATGAAAGCAGCATTGTCAACGAAGACTTTCAAACGGCAGCTCTTTTTTGTTTGCTGATGTATCTGCCCTTGTCCACTTTGTTTTGGCATGCCCCGGCCCTCATGCACTGGCATGCACAGCCTTTAGCCAAAAGCATCTTCTTTAGTTTCATGGCGTGCTGGGCGAACTGGCGCGCTTTTGCGGTGTTCGGCCTGACATGGCTGGGCATATTTTTATCAACCAGTGTGATTTTGAGTTTGATCAGCATGGTGTTTGAAGACGGTCAAATGTCCATCACACTCATGCTGCCAGCCATGCTGATGTTGGCCGCTATGTTTTTCTCTTCCAGCTATTACAGTTTTCGCGACTGCTTTATCAGCGAGCCGGTGCTGGCTTAAACACAGTTAAATGGGTGTGAGTTTGGCCACAGACAGCGCCAGCCATTTCACGCCGTGTCGATTGAATTTCACTTGCGCGCGCGCATCGTCGCCAATGCCTTCCATAGACACCACCGTGCCCTCACCAAACTTGGTGTGAAACACTTGCAAACCGCTGCGCACCCAAGCGTTCGGGCCACTGGCTGTCGCGGGGTTAGCGCGTTGCGGAATGGAGGGCGGCGTCGATGTAAAAAAACCGGCGCGGCCTGAATCGTTGTTGCCAAAACCTGTAGGTCTGCTGCCCCACATCTGAGGTGCTTGCAAACCTGTTTTGGGCGTCAACCATTTCAAGGTGTGCTCGGGCATTTCATCAAAGAAACGGCTCTTGATGTTGTAGCGGGTCTGGCCGTGCAACATGCGGGTTTGTGAATGGCTCAGATACAAGCGCTTGCGTGCACGCGTGATGGCCACATACATCAAGCGACGCTCTTCTTCCAAGCCTTCGAAATCGCTCATGGCGTTTTCATGCGGAAACAAACCTTCTTCCAAGCCGGTGATGAACACGCAATCGAATTCCAAACCTTTGGCCGCGTGCACCGTCATGAGTTGCACGGCATCTTGACCTGCCTGCGCTTGGTTGTCGCCCGCTTCCAAAGCCGCGTGGCTGAGAAATGCCGCAAGTGGCGACAAGGTTTCACCCGTGTCTGTGTCTGGTTGCAAAGGTGCACCGGCTGCAGCGGCGGCAGCGGCTTGCGAAGCCGCAAAGTCGGCTTGGCTTTGCAAGGCTTCATCGACGGGCAAGGCCACCGCGTCTTTGCCAAAACCTTCTTGCGTGACAAAACTCTCGGCCGCGTTGACCAACTCTTGCAAGTTCTCCACACGGTCCGCGCCCTCGCGCTCGGTCTGGTAATGCTCTATCAACTGGCTGTGGTCTAACACCAGCTCAATGATTTGCCGCAATGTTTGGCCTTGGGTTTGCTCGCGCAACACATCGAGCTTGGCAACAAATGCAGATATGTTGGCACCGGCTTTGCCGCCAATGCTGCTGACCGCGTCGTGCAAAGCGCAACCGCTGGCACGGGCTGCGTCTTGCAATTGCTCGATGCTGCGCGCGCCTATGCCGCGCGGCGGGAAATTGACCACGCGCATGAAACTGGTGTCGTCGCGCGGGTTCTCGAGCAAACGCAAATACGCCAGCGCGTGTTTGATTTCAGCGCGCTCGAAAAAGCGCAAACCGCCATACACGCGGTAAGGCATGGCTGCGTTGAACAAAGCGGTTTCAATCACCCGGCTTTGTGCGTTGCTGCGGTAGAGAATGGCGACCTCGCTGCGCGCTGTGGCGCCTTTTTCGCCATCGCCGTCGCGACCATCGCGCAGCAGTTGTTTGATCTCTTCCACAATCCAATTGGCTTCTGCCAAATCGCCGGGCGACTCCATCACACGCACCGGTTCGCCTGCTCCTTGCGTGGTGTGCAGGTTTTTACCGAGACGGGTTTTGTTGTGTTTGATCAGTTCGTTGGCCGTGTCCAAAATGTGGCTGTGGCTGCGGTAGTTTTGCTCCAGCTTAATTTGATGCTGCACCGCGAACTCATGCACAAAGTCGGCCATATTGCCCACACGCGCGCCGCGAAACGCGTAAATGCTTTGGTCATCGTCACCGACTGCCAACACAGCGCTGTGTGCGCCGCAAAGCAATTTGATCCAAGCGTATTGCAGTTTGTTGGTGTCTTGAAACTCGTCAATCAAAATATGTTTGAAACGCTCGCGGTAATGTTCGCGCAACGCATCGTTGTCGCGCAGTAACTCGTAACTGCGCAACATGAGTTCGCCGAAGTCCACCACGCCTTCGCGCTGACACTGGTCTTCGTACAACTGGTAGAGCTCGACTTTTTGGCGGGTTTCCGGGTCGCGCACGACCACGTCTTTGGGTCGCAGGCCTTCCTCTTTGCAACCGGCGATAAACCATTGCACTTGCTTGGGCGGAAAGCGTTCATCGTCGATGTTGAATTGCTTGAGCAAGCGCTTGACGGCAGACA
>JACCEC010503214.1_pt1 | contig 11424 bp, 8 predicted proteins | sample 7450121 | NCBI WGS metagenome assembly JACCEC01 (sample SAMN15323455, study PRJNA562643) | freshwater metagenome | isolation source: river surface water | place: USA:Blue River Watershed | collected 2017-08-18 | reverse complement strand
TTTTTATAATTTTTTTATAATAAAAAAATTGAAATTATTAGTAAGATATATTTATATAAAGAATTATTTACATTTAAATTATATATAACTATTTTATTTTGTAATAAAAGTTTAGATTATATATTAGTATAAAAAATGATTTCATTTATTAAAATATGTGGAGCAACAATGCTCTTAATAATTTAAACATATTCATAACCGGCATTAGATTAATAAATTTCTTCTAATGAATTATCACTTCTAATATAAGCATTGCGAGGTGATGAACCAATTGAGCCTTAAACTCCTGTTGCTGAACCTAATGTTCCAGTTCCTGAGCCTTAAACTCCTGTTGCTGAACCAGAAACATTAGCAGAAGAACCATATGAAACTATATTTGAAGAAGAAGAAATTGTTTAATCTCCTGACTAAATTAGTTCTTCACCTCCTGTATCTGACACAAAAACGGAAGATATACCATAAATGTTAGTATATGTTGAATATAAAAATTAACAAATAATAATTGACTTGACATATGTTGAAATTTTTGATCTTGAAGAATTTATATATGATGAATTAGAAGGTATCGGATTATCCGAAGAATAAAAAAATTAAATATCTAAATCTATTTCCAAATAGATTTAAGGTATGCCTTCTGATAATTTAAATACATAAAGTTCATTAGGTTAAGGTCAATAAACTATTAAAGTTATTGTAACAAACGATGAAGCATAAATACAAAAAATTTAACAAGGAGAAGAAATTGGAGATAATTCGGATAATTCTGATAATGAATTATCAGATAATATTGACATAAGAAGTATTACAAGTTCTTCAAATTCTATTTTTGATTACATAAATCTAAATATAATACTTGTATTATATATTTGTATGACATTTAATATATTATAATGATCATATTAAATAAAAAACATTAATTATAAATATATATTAAAAATTTTTATTATTTTTTTATTATTTATTCAAAATCACTTGAATTTAACAATGTAAATTGGTGGGGTGTTTTTGTCTCCTGAACAAGCGAGTTTTTCAATACCTGCGAATTTAGATTTTTCTTTTAATACAAATTTATCGCCACGAGTGCTCATTGACATTTTAGAAATGGCAACAAGAAGACCCATTACGCCAACACGAGGACTTACACGGTCAGAAGCTACAAGATTTGAAATTATTTCTTTACCTGTATCTTTGTCGGTCATTGTTCGTGTGCCTGCACGGGGATTAATAAGAATGAAGTTTCCAAATCCAGAAAGCATATCAGTTTGTTCTTTTTCGGTAAAAAGACGAGATTGTTTTACTTAATCAGTAAATTCACCTCCATTAAATTTAGCTTCGGCGACAGCAGTATTTAAATCCCATTCAATTTTTTCAATATACTTCATACCATCATAAGTATATACTCTTGGTTCTTATTATAGTTTTTTGGAACCAGATTTGGGTGCTGATTTAGGTGCTGATTTTGCAGCAGAAGCAACTTTGGAACCAGATTTAGGTGCTGATTTTGCAGCAGAAGCAACTTTGGAACCAGATTTAGGTGCGGACTTTGGTGCTGATTTAGCAGACGCAACTTTGCTGTTAGTTTTTTGAGATTACATTGTGTTTAATAAGTTTAATTTTTTATTAATCTTTTTATATATATATTATAAAAAAATTATTATAAATAATAAAAAAGATAATATAAAATAAGTATTATATTTAATATATAAAATGTCTTATTCTTTAAATAGAAATGAAGCAATATAATATTTAAAATAACTTGCGATTATTGGAATATTATTTTTTGTAGCATTTACATATAATGGTTTTATGAAGAATTCCAATGGAATGTTGTCAGCGACACAAATATTTGTAAAAATAACTGGACCTAATTTTTACAAATATTTAAAAAAAACAATTAAAGATAAAATATTAATACCTCTTAAAAATAATTTTGAATGGTGGGCAATATTATTAACAAAACTTTTTAAATAAATAGCTATTTAATTCTTTTAATTATTAAAATATGTAATAAATGTTATTATCACAAAATCTCCATACAATTATATATTTTTATTTTTAATTCTAATATAAATTTTAACATATTATTCATATATAAAACTACCCAATTTCGGTCTTTATAATAAATATCTTTCAACAAAAACATAAGATTAAAATATTGATATTGAAACATATGATATGTTATAAGATATTAATGACAATAGTGTATTAATTGAAAATATTGTAAAAGGAGAAAGTTTTGATAATAATGATAAAGAATTATTGAAAACATATTTAAATGAAATGTTTTTAAATATGGATGGAATTGGGTAATAAAATATAATTAATTTTTCATAAATTTATGAAGCACACTAAATGTTTTAAACAACATTATAAAATTTATAACTTAAATATATTAAACAAAATATTAGTTAAAATCTTTTTGATTTTAAAGTTAAAACATTTATAACACCTTCTGCTGCTGATATTTAATCTGAATTATAAAAAACATCTGGATTAAATATTGAATTAAACACTAAAAGAGTTGAACTTCCAAAAGAATAAGTTATATAATAACTATAAACTACAAATGATAACAAATAATAATTATAAGAATAAGATGTAAAACAACGAGCAGAATAATGGTATATTGAATGGAAAAAAACAGGTAAATTTAATAATGAATAATAAACTTAAAAAAACACAACCGATTAACCAGTAAATAATTTATAAGGAATTGTAAATAATCATGTTTAATTAATTTTAAATAGAAATATTAAAAAAGAAAAATTTACTCCATAAGATATCTCAAATAAAACAAATGAAAATAATTAAGAAGTTTCTGTTAATTTAAATTTAGAAGAAAATAGTGCATAATATTTAATTTATTATATGTCAAATATCACAGAAAAATAACTATAAAATTAGTCTTATTTTACTACATTTGGACTTGAATAAATTGATAAGTTATAGAACGAAGGATATGTAAAAGATTTTAATTAAAATCTAAATATAATGTATCTATCAAATGATACTAAAAAATACTTAGATTTTCTTTATACCTTAAATTTAACAGAAAATTAAAGAAAATATATATTAGTCGCAATTAATTAATATATTAAAAAATATCCAAAATCTGAAAATTTAATAGAACTTAAAAATTATATAGAAAATGTTTTAAATTAAAAATATGTCAAAAATGAAGATATACTTGTACATATTGAAAAATTATATGAAAATAATGTATTATCAAAAATACTTAATTGGAATTAAGAAGACAAAAATAAAGAATATAATCCAAAAAATTAATTAATGAATACTATTATTACACCTACAAAAAATTATACTTCAAGTGATATTTTGTGGTTTGTAAAATAAATTGAAGATAAAGACTTTTATTTTAATAAATTTTAATATACTTTAACATAATATTAAAGACTTTAATAAAAAAATACTTTTTAATTATTTAATCAACAATATCTATATAGTATTTTTTCACAAAAAAATATTACAGATACAAAAGATTAATAATGGTTTATATAATAAGGTATTTTATCTTGTTTGAATTCAATTCGTAAAAATAAATATGAAATGTCATTAGCAAATACATTATCTAAACTTCTTATTTTGGTATAAAAATTTGATACAAATGAAAATATTACAAATTAAATTGTTATTGATAATTATATGAAATATAAAAAATATTAATATATTATATCTTTAATTCGTCAAAGAAGTATTAAAGAAAAAGAAATAGAAAAATATTTATAATATCTTCATTTAAATTTAATTATTTCAAAACTTGATAAAAAAGTCTAATAATAATTCATAGAAGCAATATAAGAAAAATATTAAGCATATAATTAAATATTTAATATTAATATTTTTATTAAGAAAAAATATATTTTAGATTTAATTTAAAATGATATTGTTGATATTGTTGATTTATAGGAAAAATATGCTCAATGGTGGAAAAATAATTTATTATTCTTTTTAAATCGTGGTTTAGAAGCTATTACATTTAAAGATATTGGTGGTATTAGATATATGAGTGGATTTCCAAAAAAACTATTATTTTTAATACGATATCGTATGGAATTAGTTATGGCAAATATTGAAAAAAGAAAACCAATATATACAATTCCAAGTGATTAAAAAGATAGTGATTTTTTTAAATTTACATGGAAAGATTTAGGATTTTTACACTTTTTAAATCCATTTATGCTTGCTACTGAACGAAAAGAATTTATTAAAATTGCATAAGAATATAGAAGATTTGAATTATATAATTAAAAATTTACAAGTAAAATATCCGAATTAGAATTAAATATTGTTGGTGATTTAGAAACCACAAATCAAGTATTACAAGATGCTTCTTCAAAACTTTAAAATACCACAATTGAAGGTGGAAACTCAAATGTATCTTCTGAGTTTAGTGGTAAAAAATAGTATGTATGTGACCATTAAAGAAGTGGTAATAAATATGCGATGAATTGTATGAATAATGAAGATGGTGAAATGTAAAATATTTTTATTGAAAGTAATATATATTAATATTTTAGATAAAAATAGGATGAACTGACAAAAGATCGTAAAATTGATAATGTTAGTAATAAAAGGGGAACAGACCATTTGGATTTATATGACAAAGATTATTATAAATATTACGATCATTCATCTGATAATAGATATAATGAATGTTTAGATAAGACAAATCGTAGAGAAAAATATTGGAAAGATGTTGGAGATTTTATGGATTTTTATTGTAGAAATTAAAAAAAACCATTATATTATAATATGGTTTTTGATCCAACAAAAATGATATTTTATGCGGGTAGTGTTGGAAATGTTAAAAATATGGAAGACTGGGGAGAAAGAAATGATATAGATAGATATACTATTGTTTAAAATATCGCAAATAAAAATAATATTAATGAAATTATTAAAATGTATAGCGATTTAGCAAATAGCAGTGATTCAAATGGTTATTCACGAGATGGACCAAAATATTTTAATTTATTAATGAAATAATTGTTTTTATCTAAAAGTTATTTGGACGCGGGTTATTAGTTACCATTACCTGGTATGGAAACAACTGTTCATGAATTCTTTATATGTCATGATAATGACGCCGATGTTTGTACAGACTAATTACCATTTGCACCATTACCAGAAGTTGAAGAAAAAGGATTTTGGAGAAGCGCAATTAATTTCTTTAAAAATCCATTAAAACCATTTACAGAATTAATTAAAAGTATTATGTCAATTATCGGTTCATTATTAACAATATTTAAAATATTCATCAAATTAATAACTACATTATTTAAAAATCCAGAAAACTTTTTTATAACACTTGTATAATTTATTTTTGTCATAATATGGAAAATTGTTGATTTATTAATACTTGGACCATTCCTTACAGTATTTTATAATATATTTTAAATCTTATTTAGATTAAATATTACTATTAGTTATTTAACTCTTGGATTTATATTATATAGTATTATTGTTTTGGGATTAGTATATTTAATAGTATTTTTAAATCCTATTGGAAAATTTTTGTTAAAAGTTGGTTTATCTATTAAAAATTTTCAAAAAATATAAACAATAAAAGATATTACAAATGAATATAATAAAAAATATTCACACATTAATAAGGGTGCAAATGTGTGTTATGGTAATTATATACCAAAAGGTAATATGTGTTATAGGGATAATTACTCTTGGAATATACCATAATATTCAAACGCAGCAATAATATATTAATTATCTACAAAGACTAATGAATTTGCATAAACATAATAATTATAATTATCGACACATAAATTATTTGGTAAAAAACCTGAAAAATATATTAATAAATTATTAAATGAATATTAACGCAGAGAAATGTTGTAATAAAAAACTTCTTAACAATTATAAAATTATAGTAAAAATACATGTAAAAATGTTGATAATTTTGATAATAAATCACTAATAATATAATGTTAAAATATGTTATAGAATATGGATTAAGGATAAACATAAAAAACATGGGAATATGGATATGGTAATTGGGGATATTTTAATTCATAAATAGATATGAATAACTAATAACAAGATATTGAAACTAACAATAAAAGTAATAAAATTGCGATAGGAATAACTATATTATCTGTTGGTATATTGTTATTTATGGTTCCATTTAAGGGCATTACAATGTATGCAAAATACGCATAAGATTTCAAAAAAAGTATTAAATGAAAAACATTTATTTATATTATTTTATATTATTTTTTATATTATTTGTTTATATAAATAAAATAACAAAATATATTAAATATTTTAGATTATGGATATATATAAATAGAAAACTAATCCTATATTTATTGTATTTGTACTTGTATTGATTGCTGTGTTTCTTATGATTATGGTTAAAGAAAACTTTATTATTAACAAAAATACAAATTAAATGTATATGGAAACAGAAAAATAAAAAGACAAATATTATATTGAAAATATGAATAAAGGTGTTGAAGGTGGTATATTAGAAAACGAAGTAACACCAGAAGATGCAGCAATTGATGTTAAAAAATAAAACAATGATAATATTTCATATCTAAAACCTGACGCTGGATTTCATAAAGATTTGATATAAGATGATTTAAATGATAATATGTCTCTACATTATACGATATACGATCATCGTTCTTATTTAGAAAATGGAATTTAATGGAAAGATTTATCATATCATGCAGACAGAAAAAGATTAAATGACGATAAAGAAATAACAATTGGAACCAGAATTATTCGTGATGGTAAATTTTATGGTTAAGTATCACCACCATATTCGTCTGAATCGGGAATTAATTTAGACAATTATTGTTTGGTATTACCACCAACTTATCATTTGGGAATATAAGGTAAAGCTTTTACAGTTTTATTTTATGGAAAATTTAATCCAATTTAACATATTCCATAAAATGGTGATAATGTTCCAACCAGTGATTCATTTAAATTATTATAGTTTTTTGCAAATGCACCTGAAAATTTGGGATTAGAGATTAATATAATACCCATACCTTCATAAAATGTTAATAATGTTGAATATTAATTTGATATTACATTGCGTTGTGGAAATCCCAGAAGAGTACATACATTTTAACCATATTAATTGACAGAAGAATCTAAAAAAGATAATTTTAAAATTAAATATGACTAACCTTTTTAAACATATGCTTTTACTTTTACAGATGATGGAATTGAAATATATATGAATGGATAATCTAATTAATTTAAGTGGAATAAAATTAGTAAATAAGTTCCAATTAAATAAATTTTCTGGTCAAATAAATAAGCACTTATTAACGCAACTAAAAATATACCCATTGAATTAAAAACTTTTACAATTATTGACAAACCTGTATCTGACGCATATATTGTTAAATATAATTAACATTATAATTAAAAAGAAATAGAATGGACAAAGGAATGGCAAAAATTATAATCATAAAAAGACAATAAAATTAAAGATTTGGAATCAGTTGAATAAAAATTAAAAGACTAATTATCTAAATTATAAAAATGCCCTTTTGAAAATTCATAGAATTTAGACAACCCATGTAATAAAGAATGTTATAATGTTGTTTGGTCTGGATAAATTATTAACAATGGTGATTATCGTTATTAATAAAAACCACTTACATCAAAATGCGCATAAAGAATATAAAAATATTGTAATAGTCAAAACGACAAAGAACCAGCGTGTCGTTGTTATGATATTGGTTTTGCACAAGATAATGCTTATTGTAAAGATTAATCAAAAACATTAAATTATTTAGCTTCAACAGAAGAATAAAGAGACGCACAAAATGTAAAATCTGGATTATAAAAAATATTAGGAGATGGATAATTATTAAGAGATTTAAATATTAGTTAAAAAAATTCAACATCTTCTATAATTTCTAATTTGTTTTCTAAACCAGAATAAGAAGTAAAACCAGAATAAATTAAATCTCCATATTAATTTAAAAGTATGTTTTAAGACACAAAATCATTATTGAATATATCTTCTTCAAAAGATGAATTATAAAATACACCAACATTATTAGATGCATATAATATGTTATATTTGAATGAATGAACATTTTCATTTTAAATTATTAATAAATTTTTTCAACATAATAACATTTTCTTAAATATTTGGTCGTTTTTAATAGTCTATTTATAATAATTCTAAAAATATTGAAATTATTTCACTGATATGTTTTTATTTTAAAATTAATTTGTTTTATAATAAGTATGTTAATAGTGTCATATTTAATTAATATTAATCTTAACCTTTCAAAAATGTTTTATAATCTGATTAAATATTATTGATATTATTTTATAATTAAGTTTTTGTGTATTTAGATTTAAAGAATGGTATAAAAAATTCTTCATGTTTGGTAATATATTTTTAATTGAAATTATCTGAATATAATTATTAAAATTATTCCATATTTATTGGATTATTTTGTTTTATAAAATAACCAAATATTTTATTTTCAGGAGTAGAATATAGACTATTATGTAAAAAGAAATCAGCAAATGTATTTTTTAGAAAATTATCATTTTAACTATAATTTTCAGAAAGATTAAAATCTATGAATTTAAACCCGTCAAGAATATTATAAACAATGTTATTATTTTTTATATCACCATGCATTACATAATTCTTTTAACATTGATCAATAAAATCATATAATTTTATATATTGTTTCAATACAAATTATAATTCATATAATTCATTTACTTCTATATCTTTTAAAATAATTCCCCCATAATTATAATATATTATACGATATTATTAATTTTATTCATAAAATTTATCATTATCGCAAACAATATCAAGTTATTATAATTTTTTACCACTAATATATCCATCACTACACATTTATATAATATTTTAATGAAGAGGGTCGATTTTTTTCATAGTTTCATAACTTTCTATTTCTTCATCCGCGTATTTGTTTTTGAAAAATACTTTACCTACAATGTATTCTTTATCTGGACATTGTTATTTTATTGTTGAAGGTATTTTTATTTATGATTTATTTGATTAATTAATATTGTTTTAATCCTATTTTAAAATTTATTCTTTATCAATATTTGTTTAATTGTTTTTTTAGGTTTGTTATATTATTTTATTTTATTGTGAATTTAAAATTATTGTAGGATTTATTATTTCGGGTTTAGTATTATTTGAAATTTTAACTGGTTTATATTAACTATTAAATTTTGAGTTTAATTCGTTTTAGATGTTTTTGTTTTTTATTAAAAATACACATGAATATGTTCCACTACCAACATACCAAGTTTTCTCCCAACTTTGTGAGTTAGATAATTCACTTTATATTGTTTTTAAATTAGATAATTATTTCTACATTTTATTTCAATAAATTTAAAAAATTTTAAAAAATAAATAATATAATTTTAAAATAAGTAAATAATAAAATTGATATTATATATATAAAATGGCATCAGTTGAAGAAATTTAAGTTAGATATAGTTTTTTAAGTATTTTAAATAGAGAACCAACAAATACTGAATTAACTTTATATGAAGATGCATTACAAAATGCTACAAAAACAATAAATTAAATGGAAACCGAAATATTATAAAAAAAACAAGGCAATATGACTTATAATGGAAATTATACACTCACACTTTAACCATATTCTGGTAATAGTTTTACTGATATAGATTATAGTATTGGTATGATTTTAGGTAATGGTAAATTAGTTGGAACAACAAGTAAAGATTTAGGTAAATTAGAAAAAATGTTAATGGCAGCGGAATATGTTTATGATAAAAATTCATCAACAAATACTATTCCAGTATTCAACACAACTATGCTTGAAATAAATGGTGTTAAAGAAACAAATAATGCCGCAATTAGCAATGTATCATAGTCTTTAAATATGTACCAAGGTATATATACAGTATCATTTACATAAGTTATTAGTGGAATTGATGTTAATATTAATGTAAAAACATTTATTAGTAGAAATTATCCATTTGTTGTAGTATAAAGATATAGTATTACTCCTGATGGAGGAGACCTTACTAATTTATAATTACGCCATATTATTACAAATGATAATGGTTTGTAACATTAATAAATGAGAAATGGTATTATTGACATTAATGGAACATCATATAATTTATTAACAGGATAAGCATAAGTTTCTAATAGAAATGAATTTATTGGTTTTGGTAGTTATTATTAATTTAAAGATATTACAAATGATACATTAATTACAACAACAAATAGTGGGGGTATTTCAAATACAGGTTTAAATGTTTATAAATTTTAGAATTTTGGTTATAATAAATTCACTTTAGCAGAATTATCAGACGGTGTAGAATATGGTATAGATATTTTAACAGTATATTAAACTGAAAAAAGTATTGGAAAATTCAAAACATTAAATAGTATTGAAATTAATATTGATGAAACAATTAAAAGTATTATACTAAATATTTTTGGAACATTTACTTTTGATGAAATTGAAGTAGAACATAAAAGATTTTGGGAAAATTTATATACAAATAGTGATATAAATGTTTATCCCAAATAAGAAATATTAACTCCTTCTGACTCGACAGAATAAGCAGAATATGATAGTGTTTTGAATATACGAAGACTTTTAAAAATTAGTTAATATTTATTATATAGTATTATTAATAGCACTGTTTATGATGAATTTTATAGTGATATAAATTATTTAGTTGATATTGATGGGACACTTTATGATACAGGAGATTTATATATTGTCCCATGTTTAACAATATTATAAACATCTTTGGTTGAAAATATTTTAAATTTTAGATATGTATAATTTTAAGATTTGAAAAATTTTTCAACTACATATGGTAGATAAGGTATATAATTTCCAGTTAATAATTTAATGACGAATACATAGATTTTAGAATATGATAGTAGTGCTCTTAAATATTTATATAACATTGGTTTAATGGCAATAAGTGCTTGGAATTATTACAGGGTTAATAAAAATATGGATTGGTTATAGTCAAAAGGTGTAAATATTATTTAAGGTGCCGCTGATTATTTTATAAGTATATTAAAGTATGATAGTGGAAATGATGTGTATGTAATTAATAGTAGTGTTGGTTTAAATAATGTAGATGGTTCAAATAATTGTCTTGTAATGTATGTTGTATATTTAACAGTAAAATATGCTTTATAAGCAAGTTATGAATTAAAATTTTTATATTCTTCAAAATATCTTATATATACTAAGATTAAACTTCCTGTAACTTCGGGAACAGTTGTTTAGGTAGAAGAAGGTAATCTTTTAGCAGGTGGAAGTGTATCTTTAATGAATTATATGGAATAATTTTTAGTTTTAAATAGTTATTATCATACCGATTTTTTGATTAAATACCAAAATGTTTCAAAATCTG
>JACCEC010677177.1_pt1 | contig 11425 bp, 15 predicted proteins | sample 7450121 | NCBI WGS metagenome assembly JACCEC01 (sample SAMN15323455, study PRJNA562643) | freshwater metagenome | isolation source: river surface water | place: USA:Blue River Watershed | collected 2017-08-18 | reverse complement strand
CCCGTGTTGTGATCGATTTCTCCGGTCGTCCCGGACTCGAATTTCATGTGCCTTTCAAGCGCTCCATGATTGGTTCTTTTGATGTTGACCTCACCCATGAGTTTTTTCAGGGTTTCGTCAATCATGCACTCGTGACGCTGCACATCGACAATCTGCGCGGCGAGAATGCGCACCACCAGTGCGAAACGGTGTTCAAGGCATTCGGCCGGGCCCTGCGCATGGCGGCCGAGCTGGATCCGCGCGCGGCCGGTACCATTCCTTCCACCAAGGGCAGTCTCTGACCGATGTCAGCCGCAGTCTTTGCGGCTCCAGAACACGCCAGTCCGCACCAAAGCCATGAATAGAATCGTCGTCGTCGATTACGGTATGGGGAATCTTCGCTCGGTGGCCCAGGCCTTAATGCATGTGGCACCCGAGTCTGAGGTTCGAATCTCCGGCGATCCCGAGGTACTTCGCCAGGCCGATCGTGTCGTCCTGCCAGGGCAGGGTGCGATGCCCGACTGCATGCGCTCCCTGTGTGAATCTGGCCTGCTCGATGCGCTAATGGAGGCAGCCAGAAACAAGCCGCTGTTTGGCGTGTGCGTGGGTGAGCAAATGCTGTTTGATGCGAGCGAAGAAGGCGATGCCAGCTGCCTTGGGCTCATGCCCGGCAAGGTCGTGCGTTTTCAGCTGGAAGATCAGCTGCAGCCGGATGGCTCGCGCTTCAAAGTGCCGCAGATGGGTTGGAACAGCGTACAAATCAGGCAGCATCATCCCCTGTGGGATGGCGTGGCCGACAACAGCTACTTTTATTTCGTGCACAGCTACTACGCGGCACCGGGAAACCCGTCACATGTGCTTGCCGAGAGTGTGTACGGTGCCCCATTTTGTTGCGTTGCAGGAAGGGATAATATTTTTGCGACCCAATTCCACCCTGAAAAAAGTGCATCGGCTGGTTTGCAGCTGTATAAAAATTTTGTACATTGGAACCCTTGACTCGCGTCCCTGGCGCCCGCCTTGCCTCAACTCTTGATTAACTCTTCCCGCCCCCAGTAGCCATGCTGCTTATACCTGCTATCGACCTCAAAGACGGCCAATGCGTACGCCTCAAGCAAGGCGACATGGATCAGGCCACGGTCTTTTCCGAAGATCCCGCGCAGATGGCGCGCCACTGGCTCGAGCAGGGCGCGCGGCGCTTGCATCTGGTCGATCTCAATGGCGCATTTGCCGGCAAGCCGAAAAACGAGCCAGCGATCAAAGCCATCCTCGCAGCCGTGCGTGGCTATGCCGATGAGCACGACATCGAGGAAATCCCCGTGCAGCTCGGCGGTGGTATCCGCGATCTCGATACGATTGAGCGCTACCTCGACGATGGTATCTCCTACATCATCATCGGCACCGCTGCGGTAAAAAACCCTGGCTTCCTGCATGACGCCTGCAGCGCCTTCCCCGGTCAGATCATCGTCGGGCTGGATGCCAAAGATGGCAAGGTCGCGACGGATGGCTGGAGCAAGCTTTCTGGCCATGAAGTGATCGATCTCGCCAAAAAATTCGAAGACTATGGTTGCGAAGCCATTGTCTATACCGATATCGGTCGCGACGGCATGATGAAGGGTGTCAACATCGAAGCGACCGTCAAGCTGGCCCAGAGCATGACGATTCCTGTCATCGCCTCGGGTGGCGTTCACGATGTCAAGGATGTCGAGGCGCTGTGCGCTGTTCAGGATGAAGGTATCGAAGGTGTCATCTGCGGTCGCTCCATTTACGAAGGCACGCTCGATCTCCGTCAGGCACAACGACGTGCTGATGAACTCTCCGGCGAACTCGACGAAGACACGGAAGACACCGAAGACTGACATGACCCTTGCCAAGCGCATCATCCCCTGTCTGGACGTGACTGCCGGGCGGGTTGTCAAAGGCGTCAACTTCGTCGAGCTGCGCGATGCGGGCGATCCGGTTGAAATTGCGCGCCGCTATGACGAGCAGGGCGCGGATGAGATTACCTTTCTGGATATCACGGCATCTTCCGATGATCGCGATCTCATCTTGCACATCATTGAAGCCGTGGCATCACAAGTCTTCATTCCCCTGACGGTGGGTGGTGGCGTGCGCGTGGTTGATGACGTGCGCCGTCTGCTCAATGCCGGCGCTGATAAAGTCAGCATGAACACCTCGGCGGTGACCAATCCCCAGCTCGTCGCTGATGCGGCTGACAAATACGGTTCGCAATGCATCGTGGTGGCGATTGATGCCAAGCGCTCAGACGCGGGTCATTGGGAAGTCTTCACGCATGGTGGGCGGCGTGCGACCGGACTGGATGCGGTCGAATGGGCGCGCAAGATGCAGTCGCTCGGTGCCGGTGAAATTCTGTTGACCAGCATGGACAGAGATGGCACGCGCTCGGGTTTCGATTTGCCACTCACGCGCGCTGTCTCTGATGCCGTATCAATTCCGGTGATTGCATCCGGTGGCGTAGGCTCGCTGCAGGATCTCGCCGATGGCATCACCGAAGGTCATGCGGATGCCGTTCTGGCCGCGAGTATTTTTCACTATCAGCATCACACGGTGCAGGAAGCCAAGCAATTCATGGCGGCATTGGGCATTCCCATGAGGCTGACATGATTACGCGAACCAAGTGGCTAAATCGCATTCATTGGGATGAGAACGGGCTGGTGCCCGTGATTGCGCAAGAAGTCGGCACCAATGAGGTGCTGATGTTCGCCTGGATGAATCGTGATGCGCTGGCGCGCACCGTGGAACTGGGTCAGGCGGTCTACTGGAGTCGCTCCCGCAAAAAGCTTTGGCACAAGGGCGAAGAATCCGGGCATTTCCAGGAAGTGCAGGAAATACGTGTCGATTGTGATCAGGACGTACTGCTGCTGAAAGTAAAGCAAATAGGGGATATTGCCTGTCACACTGGCCGACATTCCTGCTTCTTCAGTAAATTCGAGCACAATGGCGAAGAGTCGGACTGGATCGAAGTCGATCCGGTACTGAAAAACCCGGACGACATCTACAAATAAACTATGAGCGACGTGCTTTCGCGCCTGGCGCAAGTCATTGAGTCACGTAAACCCGAAGCGGGCGGCAATCCTGAGACCTCTTATGTCTCGCGCTTGTTCGACAAAGGTGATGATGCCATCCTGAAGAAAATCGGCGAGGAGGCCACCGAAACCGTCATGGCTGCCAAGGATGTGCGCTCGGGCGCCGATGCCAGCAAGCTGGTGTATGAATGCGCGGACTTGTGGTTCCACTCGCTGATCATGCTTGCGCGTTTTGACCTGAGTCCTCAGCAAGTGCTGGATGAACTGGCGCGCCGCGAGGGTTTGTCGGGCATTGAGGAAATGGCCAATCGCAAGCTGAAGGAGCGCGAGCAAAGCGAGCGGAAAACCTGAAGCGCCAAGTCATTAAGCGGCTTGCGGTCCGGCGGCCTTGCTATCGACTTGACGAGGCAGGTTCCAAGCTGCATTGAATTTGGATCCGCTGGCAGACAGACTGCGCCAGATAGCTTCACGCAGATTCTCAAAATACGGCGCGTGCGCCTCAAAACACAAAGAAAGTGAGACAAATCGTGGATAACTGCATTTTTTGCAAGATCGCTGCTGGCAAAATTCCATCGAAGATCGTCTACGAAGACGATGATGTGATTGCTTTCCATGACATTAACCCGGCCGCGCCGGTCCATGTGCTGATCGTCCCCCGCGAACATATTCCGACGTTGGCTGATGCTAATGAGAATCACACGGCATTGTTGGGTAAAATGATGCTGCTCGCGCCGAAACTGGCGGCAGAGCTGGGTGGTGGCTATCGTCACACGCCCGAGGGTCCGATGGGGGGATTCAAAACACTGGTCAATAGCGGTCCTGATGGCGGTCAGGAGGTGTACCATCTCCACTTGCACATCATGGGCGGTCCCCGGCCATGGCGCAGCGAACGGTGATATTTGCCGTGAAATTATTTATTAGATGAGAGCCTGCGGGTTCGGCTAGGAGATACAAATGGGTTCGTTCAGTATTTGGCACTGGGTCATCGTGCTGGTGATTGTCATGCTGGTGTTTGGTACCAAGAAATTGGGCAACATTGGTTCCGACCTCGGCAAGGCCGTCAAGGGTTTCAAGGATGGCGTTAAAGGTTCCGAAGAAGATAAAGGTGGAGCGCCGTCTCAGGTGACGGACAAAGCCACCATTGATGTAGAAGCCCGCGAAAAATCCAAGAGCTGATACTGCTTCCTTACGGCGATGGCGGCCGTTCCCGGCCGCCCGCTTTCCTCCTGACTTTCTGTCCCGATGATTGACCTTGGTCTTACCAAAATCGCGCTGATCGGTGCGGTTGCGCTAGTCGTGATTGGCCCTGAGAAGCTGCCAGCGGTGGCTCGCATGGCCGGTACTCTGTGGGGACGTGCGCAGCGGTACATGAGCAGCGTGAAGGCGGAAGTCAATCGCGAGATGCAGATGGAGGAGCTCAACAAGATGCATTCCGGCTTCATGAATGCCACCTCCAAAATCAACCAGACGGTCAACCAGAGTTTTTCCGAGGTTCAGCAAAATTTTACCGAGGCGGGTGCATCGCTGACCGAAGCCATGGCCGAGGCCAATCAGGCCTACACAGGTTATAGCGAAGCCTTGCGCGTACCCACCGATGAAGAGCTGGCTGCCAAGCGTCGCGATTTCAGGAAGAAAAAACTGTCACAAACATCTTCATTGCCGATTTGGTTCAAGCGATCGACGGGTCGCAAGACGCGTGTAATGTCAGGCGCGGCGAGAGTTGCGCGCCACCGTCCGAACATTGGCAGAACCATCAGATTTTTCAACTAAAGCATGGCTGACGACAACACCCCTGGCATGCAAGAGACTTTCATCTCTCATCTGATCGAGTTGCGTACGCGACTCGTTCGTGCCTCTGCCGTGGTGCTTGTCGTTTTTATTGTCTTGTTTGCGGTGTGGCCGGGTGCAGCTGCCGTCTATGATTTTCTCGCGCAACCCATGATGAATGCGCTGCCCGAGGGATCGAAAATGATCGCCACCGGCGTCATCACACCTTTCATGGTACCCATGAAAGTAACGATGATGCTGGCGCTGATGATTTCGCTGCCGTGGGTGTTGTATCAGGCCTGGGCCTTCGTCGCGCCGGGACTGTATACCCATGAAAAACGTCTGGTAGCGCCTCTGATTATTTCCTCCTCGGCGCTATTCATACTGGGTGTGGCGTTCTGCTATTACTTTGTGTTTGGTACCGTGTTCAAATTCATCAATGAATTTGCACCGAAATCCATTTCGGTGGCACCGGATATCGAAAATTATCTCGACTTTGTGTTGACCATGTGTCTCGCATTCGGAATCACTTTCGAAGTGCCCGTAGTCGTGATCGTGCTGGTGCGCATGGGTCTGGTCACTGTGGAGAAACTCAAATCCATTCGACCCTACGTGATTGTGGGTGCCTTTGTCATTGCCGCTGTGGTGACGCCGCCCGACATCATGAGTCAGCTGTTTTTGGCCGTTCCCCTGTGTCTGCTTTACGAAATTGGCTTATTGCTAGCGCCGCTGTTTGAAAAGGCGACGCGGGCGCCCGAAGAAACTGTCTAATCCTCTGCTCAGGGTGTAGGCCCTGCTGCCCTTAGCCACTTCACCAGTGGTGCTGCAGCTTTGAAATCTGCAAGCAGCAAATCGGGTAGTTTTTCGGGTGACAGTTTCGTCACATTGACTTCCCGCCTAACCATATAACTCTTCAGTTTCAGAAATTCCTGATGCGGCGCGTCAGCGTCAAAGCCTTTGGGCAAACGTATCAGCGGGTCTTTTTCTACCAGGCCGCCGAAAATCGTGTGTAATCCCTTGTCTCGCAAAAGACGTTGAAAGCCCGAAGCATCATTGACAATGTGCTGGCGCACGGCACGCAGACGATCGGCGGGCGGTCCGTATTCGCCGCCACCTACAAACAAAATCCCTCGGGCGTTAATGTGGAAATAGTAGGCGGGACCGCCACCCTGACTGGGTTTTTTGAGACCGCTGGTGGTAATCGCTGCAGAAAAAGTAGTTTTGTATGGTGGCTTTCCGCGTGCGAAACGCAGGTCCCGGTTCACTCTGAACATCGCTTTTTTCGGATTGCAATGGGTAACTGCCGGATCGAAGCGCGTGATGCCGGCTATCAGTGTTTCTACCAGCGTCAGTAGTTCGCCACGCAAAATGTCGTAGCGTGGTTTGTTCATCACAAACCATGCGCGGTTATTGTTTTCTTCCAGTTCGGAGAGGAACTGAATCAGATCTCGAAGATGCATGATGTTTACTCGCCGTCCATGGAACGACGCGGTTTCGAACGAGGTCTGCGGCCTACTGTGATGTCGATGGTGGCTTCGCGCGACTTTCGCAATACAGTCAAACGCACTTTCTCGCCGGGTGTGAGCTGCGCCACCAGGTTGAGCATTGACACCGTATCCGAGACGGGTTTGTCGGCAACCGACAAGAGAATGTCACCCGGCTTCACGCCCGCTTTGTCGGCCGGCCCGCCCCTGAGTACGCCTGCAATGATGGTGCCCGTCGATTTTTGCAGACCGAAACTCTCCGCCAGTTCGGGTGTAATGTCCTGCGGCTCGACACCGATCCAGCCACGCACGACCTGACCATTTCTGATGATGGCATCCATCACCGTTTTCACTGTGGTGACTGGGATCGCAAAGCCAATGCCCAAGGACCCACCGCTGCGCGTATAGATCACATTGTTGATGCCGAGCAGATGGCCATTGGTGTCGACTAGCGCACCACCCGAATTGCCGGGATTGATTGCCGCATCGGTCTGAATGAAATTCTCGAATGTATTGATGCCCAGATGATTGCGACCTAGCGCGGAAATGATCCCCATGGTCACTGTCTGCCCTACACCAAAGGGATTTCCGATGGCCAGAACCACATCACCCACTTTGGCGTTGTCCAGGCGGCCCAAGGTGATGGACGGGAGATTTTTGAGATTCACCTTGATGACAGCGAGATCGGTATCCGGATCGGACCCCACCAACTTGGCAGGAATCTTTCTGCCATCGGCGAGCGCGACTTCCATTTCTTCTGCGCCATCGATCACATGATCATTTGTCAGAATGTAGCCTTCGGAACTGACAATGACCCCCGAGCCCAGACTGAATTGTTTTTCATCCTGTGCGTACGGACCGTCACCGAAGAAGCGCCGGAAGAAGGGATCGTTATTGAAGGAATGTGCCTGAGATCGCGCTTCCTTGGTCGTGAAAATATTCACCACGGCGGGCATTGCGCGGCGTGCGGCCTCGCGGTAACTGCCTTGCGCTGCTCGCGAGTCCGATTCTGTCGCTTCTTGTACAGGTACCGGTTTGGATTCGAGATGGATACTGCTCGAGCCGCGTGCCAGCCACTCGGGTTTGAGTGTCGCTACAATGAACCACAGCGCGAGCGCCACAGTGACGGTCTGCGCAAACAATAACCAGAGACGACGCATAACAGGGATGGAAATGAGCTTAAAAAAAGTCGACCGGGATATGCTGGAAAAACATCTTGCCAGCACGCTGGATATTAACCGTTTTCGCGACTATTGCCCCAATGGATTGCAGGTCGAGGGACGTGAGCAGATTCAATATGTCGTTAGCGGTGTGACGGCGAGTCTTGCGCTGATTGAAGCCGCGCTGGAAAAGGGTGCAGATACCTTGCTCGTCCACCATGGCTATATCTGGAAAGGGGATGATCCTCGCGTTGTGGGGCACCGGCAAAAGCGTCTGAAAATGCTGCTCTCTAACAATATCAATTTGTTTGCCTATCATTTGCCCCTCGATGCGCATCCGCTGTTGGGTAATAACGCGCAATTAGGCCAGCGTCTTGGCCTGAAGTCCGATGGTCGCTTTGGCGAGCAGGATCTCGGTTGGCTGGGCATAACAGCACCCGAAATCAAGACGGTGGGAGAGCTTGCGCGCGTGGTGGAGCGCGAATTGGGCCGCGCTCCTTTGGTCATCGGTAACTCAGAGCAGACCATTGGCAGGATTGGCTGGTGCACTGGCGCTGCACAAAACGCACTGGCCGATGCAATCGCCGCCGGTGCGAGTGTTTATCTGAGTGGCGAAATTTCCGAGCAAACGGTGCATCTCGCGCGTGAATCGCAAGTCGCTTATATGGCATGCGGCCATCATGCAACTGAGCGCTATGGCGTGCAGGCACTTGGTCAACATATAGAAAATCAGTTCGGCATTCGGCACGAATTTATCGAGGTATCTAACCCCGTATAAATCAGGCTTGCGAATACGCAGCGAGATGGGAACTAAACCCGTAACTTGTCCACCGAAGCTTTCGTTTGCAGCCAAGTCTGGACCGACATGTCGCCCATCGCGTTATCTCCTAACTGCCGAGTCATGGTTGTTGAGGATGATGTCGTTACTCGTCTTCTTTTGTGTAATGCCATCGACCTTGAACCATCGCTGACCCTCACAAGTGCCTTTGGTTCGGTCACCGATGCTATGCAGGGACTGGAGCAAGAGGCCATCGAATTACTGTTAACGGATCTCGGTTTGCCAGACGGTTCCGGCCTCGAGATTATTCGTCATTGTCGGCGTGTGTGGCCCGAGGCGGACATCATGGTCATCACCATGTCCAGTGAAGAATCCCAGGTGTTCGCTTGCATCGAGGCTGGCGCTTCCGGTTATGTACTCAAAGAGGCGGGACATGCGGATATCGTTCGCGCCATTCTCGACCTGAGAGCAGGGGGTTCTCCGATCAGCCCGATGATCGCGCGTAAGGTGCTGGCGAGAATGCGTGGCACTCGTCGTCCGGAAGAGCAAGGCTCGTCGATTGGTATGGCCGGATTGACGCGTCGTGAAAGTGCGATCCTCGAATTGATTTCCCGTGGCGGGAGTTTTGCGAAGGTCGCTGCTGCGCTCAGCCTGTCCGTTAGTACGGTGCAGACGCATGTCAAGCGTATCTACGGGAAGCTGTCGGTACATTCGCGCGCAGAGGCCGTATTTGAAGCGCACAGACGTGGCCTGTTGCGTTTCGAGCCTGATTCGGAGCACAAGACTGCACAGAATGGTTCGGCGGAGCCGGAGAAGACGAATTCTCCAGACCGTTAATTTGATTATCAAATTAAAAACTTATTTCTCCGCACCGCATATTTGCTCGCTTTGCGCGAGGGGATTTGCCCCCTTCCACAAAAGCAGAGTGAGCTCCGCTATAATAGAGGGTTTCCGGAATTTCCAACCTTGTTTGCATTTCTCTGATCGGGATTGAGTTATGAGTGACGAAAATCAGGTCGACCCGGGCCGGCGCGGCCTGCTGGTTGCAACTGCCGCTGCAGGTGGCGTCGCTGGCCTTGCTGCCGCTGGCGCGTTTGTCTCCACATTTGAGCCATCCGAGCGCGCGAAAGCCGCTGGTGCACCGGTTGAGGTGGATATTGCCGATCTCAAACCCGGCGAAATGAAGACGGTTGAGTGGCGTGGCAAGCCTGTGTGGGTAATCAAGCGCACACCAGAAATGGTGGCGTCCTTGAAAAAGACCGACACTCAGGTGGCTGATCCAAAATCCGAACGCAATCCCAACGAACTTACGCCGGAATATGCGCGTAACGAAACCCGATCCATCAAGCCGGAAATCCTGGTGGCCGTTGGCATCTGCTCGCATCTGGGCTGCTCGCCAAGCACCAAATTTCAATCGGGCGCTCAACCTTCCCTGCCGGATGACTGGGCGGGCGGCTTCCTGTGTCCTTGCCATGGTTCGACATTTGACCTCGCAGGTCGTGTCTTCAAAAACAAACCGGCCCCGGACAATCTTGAAGTGCCACGCCACATGTACCTGAGTGACACACGAATTGCAATCGGCAGAGATGAGAAAGGCGAGGCTTGTTCATGGCTTTTGTTGAGAAAAAATTACCGGCCGATGCGCCGATTGCACAAAAAGCTTTGGGTTGGGTTGATTCCCGTTTTCCGCTGACCAAACTCTGGGAAGACCAGTGGGGCAAGTATTACGCACCCAAGAATTTCAATTTCTTTTACCTGTTTGGTTCACTTGCCGCATTGGTGCTCGTGATTCAGATTGTCACCGGTATTTTCCTGGTGATGAACTACAAGCCGGATGCACAGCTGGCATTTGCTTCAGTCGAATACATCATGCGCGAAGTTCCCTGGGGCTGGCTGGTGCGCTACATGCACTCGACCGGTGCTTCGGCATTCTTCATCGTGGTTTATCTGCACATGACGCGCGCGCTGCTGTACGGTTCTTACCGCAAGCCACGCGAACTGATTTGGTTGTTCGGTGTTGCCATTTTCCTTTGTCTGATGGCAGAAGCGTTTTTCGGTTACCTGCTTCCATGGGGACAGATGTCCTACTGGGGTGCGCAGGTAATCGTGAACTTGTTTGGCGCCATTCCGTTCATCGGCCCTGATTTGTCCCTGTGGATTCGCGGCGATTACGTGGTCTCCGATGCAACGCTGAATCGTTTCTTTGCCTTCCACGTGATTGCGATTCCTCTGGTCCTGCTGGGGCTGGTGGTGGCTCACCTGATTGCCTTGCATGAAGTGGGTTCCAACAACCCAGACGGTATCGAAGTCAAAGAAAACCTCGGTCCCGACGGTCACGGTGTCGATGCCATTCCTTCGCATCCGTATTACACCACCAAGGACATATTCGGCGTATCGATTTTCCTGACGATTTTCAGTGCAGTGATTTTCTTTGCACCCGAGTTCGGTGGTTACTTCCTTGAATATAACAATTTCATTCCGGCCGATCCGCTCAAGACGCCGCCGCACATCGCGCCTGTCTGGTACTTCACGCCGTTTTACTCGATCCTGCGCGCGACGACATCGCAGTTCATGATCGCGTTGATCATCGGGACGATTGCTTATGCTGCATTGATCGTGTTCCGCACGCGTTTGCCGCAACTCATCAAGAATGGTGTTGTTGGCATTACGGTTGTGCTGGTGATTGGCATGCTGGTCTTTGATGCCAAATTCTGGGGTGTGGTCTTGATGGGGGTTTCGGTACTCATCCTTGCGGCGTTGCCCTGGCTCGATCTCTCGCCCGTGAAATCCATTCGCTACCGCCCTGATTGGCACAAGATCATTTACATCGTATTCGGCATTGCCTTCCTGGTGCTGGGTTACCTCGGTGTTCAGGCGCCTACAGCAGCCCGTACCTTTGTCGCTCAGGTAGGTACGCTTGTCTACTTCGGTTTCTTCATGCTCATGCCATGGTGGAGTGCCATGGGTGATTTCAAGCCGGTGCCGAAGCGCGTGACTTTCCAGCCGCACTAAGCCGCAAAGGAACAAGAATGAATATCTTTAAAAAATTAATGGCGGTATTGGTGCTGGCACCGGTGATCGCTGTTGCTTCCGATGCAGGCTTCCCTCTGGATCGGGCACCGGACCGTGGTAGTGACCTCTCTTCGCTGCAGAATGGCGCGCGACTGTTTGTCAACTATTGCTTGAATTGCCATTCGGCATCGTTGGTTCGTT
>JACCEC012474985.1_pt1 | contig 11426 bp, 10 predicted proteins | sample 7450121 | NCBI WGS metagenome assembly JACCEC01 (sample SAMN15323455, study PRJNA562643) | freshwater metagenome | isolation source: river surface water | place: USA:Blue River Watershed | collected 2017-08-18 | reverse complement strand
GCTCTTACATAATATTTTTGATAATCTTGTTCAACCCAATTAATTTCATAATTTTCAAGCTGCCTATCATCAAATGAAATTACAGTTTTTTTGCTTGTCAGCGCTTGAGGTATATATATATTTCCCTTTGTTGAAGTTTCAAAGTTATTTACATAATAAAGCGAATTATCTTGACCGATAAAATTAACTTCAATTCCTCCGCTATCAGTCTTAGAAACATTATTCCACCAAGTCGTAAATGAGTTGTTAAAATTCCATTTGTATGAAGTGGTGCTTCCAAAGCTTGCTGTGTAAATTCCACTTTTTGTACTACTGGACGAATTAATATTAACTAAAATTCTGTCACCACTATTGATTGGAACATCAAAATCTTCTGGGCTCGAATAAGAAGAAGAAATTTTGTCAACTGTAGTCATTGCTGCTACAGTTGTGTATCCAGATCCAGTGTACGCCGCATTGTAGTTAAAAAATTTGACTGTGTTTGATCCTGGAGTTGTTCCATTAGATGCACTAGTGAATAGCATATAAGTGGTAGCAGAACCAGCTGTACCGCCTGTCACGTAGATCAATCCACCGTTTTGAATAGTGTATGTATCAGTATAACCTAATCCTGTTTTTGTTGTTGGACCAGATGTTGCTTCCCAAATACCGTTTTTGTATGCGTCTGTCTGATTTGTGATTAAAATTCTATCATTTAAAGATACTATTCCCTTGCCAGTAATTTTTTCAGAAATATAAGTTACGCCGTATCCGCTACTTATATTTGATAAAATAATGTTTGATACTGGAGAATATCTGTATTTTATATTACTATCAGAGATTGCTATCCCAGATATATTCAATGTAAAGTTCTGAGCTGTTTGGTCAGCTCTATTCATATAAAAATATTGACCACCATTAATATTTTGATTTAATGTGGTTTTTATAGCCAAAGCGGAAATGCCTGCTCCAGAATTATATGCATTTGATCTTCTAGCCACAACTGAAGAACCAGTTGAGACTACAGTATATATTCCATTTTTATAGCTATCAGGTACTAAAATCCCGTTTTGATATCTGGTGGTTGTATCTTTGATCAGTACAGTGTCATTTGTTTGTAAAGCATAAGTAGTACCGCCAGTTGCTGAAATAGTTACTGGTAGACCATAAATTGTTGCAGCTCCACCTGAAACAAATTCAAAGCTTCTCAAATCCCAATTTAAATTTGTCGTATTTAAAACAATAGGTCCTTGTGTATTTAAATAAAAAGTACTTTGAGCATTGACTGTTCCTGAAGATACATACACAGGGGATAAATCGATAGATGAATAGCTTTGATTGAAATCACTTGTTCTTGTTAACACCCATGTAGTGGCTGTTCCACCTATTGTACTTAATGCGTAAATTCCATTACTTGCACCAGTGCCTCCACCTTCATTTTTAACTAAAATTTTAGTGCTAGAAGATGTAACATTAACGCCATCAATCACTAATGTTGTGGCAGCCCCAGTGGCAGTAAAGGTATTTGATGCTGCAGACCATATTGGAGAGTCAGGTAAGGTATTAGTAGTTGCTAATCCTACTGTAATTGTGAAATCATCTGTTGTTTCAAGATATGCAGTAACAGATGTGTAAGTGTTATGATAAGTTGTTTCTGACCAATTTAAATCTCTATAATCAGGATTTGCGGAGGCTGAATAAGCTCTAAAATTTCTTCCACCATATGTTGTACCGTTTAAAACGGCAACATCAAAAGCATCACCAGCTTTTATTTGAGATGTAACTCCTGTTGATGATGTCCAATATGAATCTAAAGTAGAAGTTGAGTTTCTTGGATCTGAAAATGAGTTTTGATTTGCTGCATATTTTGATGCTACTTTGTAAACTCCATTTTCAGTGTAGTTATCTTGACTTTTAACTAAAATTCTGTCATTAACATTTAGGCTTGTGGCTATTGTGCTACCTAGATATTGGGATGCAGTTATAAGTACAGTTTTCCCTGAGCCTGATCCTACAGTTGAATGATTTATTGATGTAGCATATTTAACATCATCTAATAAATCATTAAAGTTTCTCAAAACCCATTTTACTTCATCTACAGTGTAAGTAATGGTTGATAACGGAGCTTTTGTCGTGCTATAAGCTAAGTAATATGAAGTACCTGTACCTGGATTTGCGCTTATTCCATATCCTGCTCTCAGAACATTATTAGATAAATTTGCTCCTAAAAAACTCACACTTTTTTGTGCATATACTTTATAAATACCGTTATCTTGGGTGCTTCCAATTGCTTGTTGATTTTTAAGAAGAATTAGATCATTAAGCGCAGGTGTGTAAGATCCGATACTTCCTAATATTCTGAGTTCAGATGTATCAGGATCTCTATCAAGTGGAGCAAATGTTGAAGCTATGCAATCAGGTAAATTTTTAGACTCAAATTGATTTAAAACTACATATTTATATTTGAAGCCATATCTTTTTACTAAATCTTCAGGATTTTGTTGACTTAATCCATCAGGTAAAACTCCAACATCTGCAATAAAAGAATCCACCCAGAGTTTTACATTTTCTACAGATGTATTGACCCATTTTAAACGAAATAACTTTTTATTCCAACTTCCTTGACGAATTGTTCCCATGTCAACATATGGTAGTTGAACAGTTGAATCCGTAATATTTCCGTTGTTATAATCTAATTCGTGCCAAACAAAAGCATGCGCCATATTTACATCTCAAATAATAGTTTTATACAATCCAGCTTTTTATTTTTTTTTGCTGGATGTATTTATCTTCTTTGTGCTTCAGGTCTGTTAAAAATTTGACTTGCAACTGCTGCAAGTTCTGATCTTTCGACCTTGCTCAAAGTAACTGTAGAAACTAAATTGCTGAATTTTCCGCCTTGAACTGCATGTGATAAACCATTTGATTTAGCATCAAGGTAAGGATTTTCAACTTGTGAAAGATCTCCAAGTAAAACTATCTTTGATTGTTTACCACATCTTTCAACAACCATTCTTGCTTCACGAGGAGTGATATTTTGACATTCATCCATGATGACAATAGCATTAGGAATAGAACGACCTTGAATAAAAGCCATTGCTTCAACTTCAATTATTCCATCTCTTACCATTTCTTCAAACATATTTCCTCCAGATAATGTTCTGGAGCCTAAAAGTTGATCAATGTTGTCTCTCATAGGACCAAGCCATGCGGAGATTTTTTCAAATTTATCTCCAGGCAAAGCACCAATGTCTTTTCCACCAACAGGAATTAAAGGCTTCATGACAATAATTTTGTCAAATGTTCCGTCATTTACTAACTGAAGCGCAACCGCTAAAGTTAATAATGTTTTTCCTGTACCAGCAGGGCCACAGAGGGTAATAAGTTGTGCTTCAGGGTCAGCCAGTGCAGTCAAAGCACATTTTTGTTCAAGGTTTTTACTGGTAATTCCCATGTATCCAGGCTTGCCAGTTTCTCTACCATTTGACTTTTCTTTGAGGACACTTAATACGCCTCTCTTATGATATGTTGGGCACTTGTGATCACCATATTCAAAAATGATAAACTCATTAGGAAACACTTCTCCTAATGAAGTTACTAATTCTTTCGATAATGATGATATTAAGATTTCTGTATCAGCCCAGAGTTTTTTCCAATCTTCTGGATTTTCAATTGTAACACTTCTCAGACCAGTAAATGCACTTGTTTGTATTAAATCTGATCTATAGTTCTCTGCTTCACATCCCCAGGTAATAGCTCTTATTCTCAATCCTGTATCTTTAGTAACAATAGATACTTTTTTTCTAGGATTTGCTGCTTTAAGAGCTAGACAGCATTCGATTATTGCGTTGTCGCTATGAACTTTGACAATGTTAGGTCTTTCATTTTTTTGCAATGGAGATTCAGTGTTGTAAACAAAGAGTCTTCCATTTTGCTCATTGATTTTAACCCCTTTTAATAAATCATGTAAAGTGAAATTTTCTAATTGTCTAAAGGTTTCTCTCGCACTCCATGCTACGTTGTCTTTTCTGGTTTTGATTTCATCTAAGTCATCAATTACAGCAAGAGGAATGTAGATATCATTCTCAGCGAATTTATAGATTGCGAAAGGATCATGTAAAAGAACGCAAGTGTCGATAATGTAAATATGCTTTGCCAAGGTAGATCCTCCCTTTATTACGATGTGAGCAATAGAACTCACGTTGTTTAATTCTTAAATCCCTATCTATTAACCTGTTCTATAAAGGGAGTTCTGGCTTATCTTCATCTTTTCTAGAACTTGATTTTTCACTGAGTTTCTCCAAAAAATCTGCTCCATGCTCATCTTCTTCGACTACAAAAGTTTTCATTTTTAAGATGTTTTGTAATAGTAATGCGTCATGGTTTTTCATTTCTTGTTGATTCATCCAAGTATTGTCAACAGTTTTCGAAATATTATCTTGATTTGAGCCATTTATTTTAAAATCAAATAAATCTTCTTTGAACTTATCTGAATCTAAATATTGTTTTGCTTCTTCTAGTAATGTTGTTTCTAAAAAGATATGATCATTGTAAGCAACTTTTTTAATCGCTCCATTTGCCATAATTCTGCCTGTTGGAGCTACGATTTTATTTTGTTCTCTGATATATTTGACTCCAACTTTAGGGCAACAAATATATATCTTAAATGGTAAAGATTCTGATATTTTGTCACCATCAGTCAATCTCAAAACTTCCGTTTCATCATTTACTATAGATATGACAAGTTTAAGATTTTTTATGTTGAGTTGATGATTCTGAACTACAAAATCCCACTCATAATTATGTTCATGCAACTCTGGAATAAAAGCTGGAATTAAATCAAGCTCTTTCTTTCTATTGCAGATTTCTAAGAATAATGAATAGCCAACTGTATCTTCTGGTGTTCCTTTTCTATAGGTTCCAATTTTAGACCAATCAACAGCAAAGTCATCTACGCCATCAATAGTAGCAGTCTCAATAAATTCGCCCTGATCATAAATTTTTCTTAGTAGTGGGTCTTCAATTATTCTTCTGGCACGTACAAGGTCCAAAAAAGCTTCATTACTACCACCAAAATCAGGATGTGCAGTTCTAGCTTGTTTTCTAAATGCACGTTCAATAATATTAGCTAATTCAACTTTATCTTTTCTTATTTCAGATAAAGGTAAATTCTCTCTTACTAATCCTAAAATTTCATAATAGTTTTTAGAAAAATCAATAATCTTTTTCGGATCAAACATATCACTCATATCTGTTTTATAAAGGTTAAATATAGGTTCTGGATAAATAAAAAACATATGTGGTATAGATACGCTGTTCAATATAATGCTTTTGGCCAAATTATTAAGGGTAATCCAAAAACAAAAAACTTCATCACCAGACAATTTGGGGATGAAGTGGACCCTGAAGCTATAAATGAACCTTTAGTTGAAGAAGAGCCACAAGTTAATCAGGAACAACCAGAATTAGAACCTGAGACTGAATTTACTCCTGTTCCCACAAATGTTCCGCCAGCAATTGAAACTCCTGCAGGTGTCAAAAATAGGCAACCAATTAAAGTTCAATTGCCTCCTAATATCAAAGTTCCACCACTTCATGAGTTCTGCCATTGCCAAATAGATACATTGCCTTCAGGACAACAAGTGTGGAGATTAGGCAACGGAGAAAATCATTGCCAAGAATGCGTTAATATGAGGGATATTTTTAACGCAGCAAACGAACAAGCTTATAATAGTTGAGTTCTGATTTTTATCTCATAATCTTCTAAATCTATATCTATTTTTTTACTCCATATATTTTTCATTGGCATTGGAGTTTTTGTAAGATTAGATAGCATTTTTGACTTTAAGATTGCTGTGAGATTTGTTTTCCTTATATCTTTTGAAATATGTCTTTTCAAAACTTCAAAAGGAATATCGTTTGGAAGATAATTAGAAAATATTTTTTCTTCCAAAGCTTTTAACTCTGATTTAAAAGTTATGATTTCTTCTGGAGATAATGCTTTAAATGATCCTAATAAGAGATGATTTAAAGTGTTATAAGTTCTTAAATATTTATCGGTCAAATCAAATATTTCTTCACTTTCATTTAAGTAATCCACAGTGCCAAATATTTGATTAAGTTTTCCACAAGAACTTACAATGTAAATACCAACAATTTTATCTTTAAGCATTGCAACCAGAATAGGCTGTGCAGATGCAAATTTATAAGATTTCAAAATTTCAATATTAGATATGTTGTTCAAACCTAATAAAGAAAAATCTGGAATATTTGAGTTTGATTTTCTAATAAAAACTAAACTAACACTTATCATAACTCTGTCTTTTTAAGGATCAAAGCATCAATCATTTTATCTTCATAAGAATAAAGCTTATAAATTTCTTCAGAATCCCATAATCCTTGCCATAGTTCATTTATCTTTTCAAATAACGCTTGGTCGGATACAGAGTTCCAGCTGTACTCTTTCAGTTGACTATCAAATTTTTTCTTAAAGATTTCTTTTTTATTTTGTCTATCTATTAAAATGGTTTTCAAATTTGGATCAATTTCAATATTTTTAGATGCTATGTAATTTATTATATTCTTGTTACAAAATGGAGACATTCTGGAACAATCATAATAAATTTCCCCTTCTCCATAACAATTTAAAATGACTTCTTCCACTAATATATAAAGTTTTTTTCTTTTGTTTAAGGGAAGAGAAATTATATCTGTGATGTTCAGATTAAGTTTTTTGATATTATTTTTGTTTTTAATCAGTAAGTTTTTAGAACTGAGGAAAAATAGTTCCTTTTGTATATCCTCTCCAGTGGTAAATTCTGTGATAAATGAGCAAGGCACGAAATACCTAAGCATTAAGTATGAATGCAAACTTAAAAGAATTTCTAAGGAGAGGATTTTGCTAGAAGAGTGATTGTGTATTTTTTGTTGTAACAATAACTCAATTTTTTCTAACATTTTGGACAAATAGTTTGTGAATTTCTTTTTTCACAAATGGCCCTAGCTTTCCATCAGTCTCTAGAATAAATTTATCTAGATTGTCATATTCCTTATTTAAGTAGTCGAAAAATTTCCTCACCTGACTTTTCAACTGCTTTTCAGAAGGATTGTAGTTTCTTTTTTTAGCGGAAAGATCTCTCAACTCTTCCATGGCAAGAAAAGTAATCATCTTACTCATATAAGTTGGGTTACTCTTGTCAATTGGCTCTGTTTTTGAAAATCTATACCACATTATTATTTGCCTACTACATCATTTGATACAAACTTTGAATTTAAAACAAATGCAACATTCTGGGAAGGTACATTAAAAAGGCATATTTGATTTCTTTCGTCTTTGAAAATAATATGAAAATCTTTTCCAACGGTCAAATAACCTTCAATTGGACCGATCACAATATTAGGATTGTACGTTGTTACAGTCCATTGTCCTAATCCCCTATGTTGTGTTGTCATATCTTGAATTGCCATACCGAACCTCACAATTAAAACTACAGTAATTTACTCCTATTTAAATTTTTCTACCTCTATTAAAGGATACAAAAAGTCTCTATAAGAAAAATATATGCAGAGGTGGTTTTTATGATTAAAGGGTTTAATTTCAAGAGATACAAGATATCTCAAATGCAAATTGATGAAGAAACTGGTGAAGTTCTTGATGATGAACAACCAAAACCAGAAAATTTTGAAACAACAGGCTTTGCACATGGTAGAGACACTATCGATTTAGGAGATGTTAACGATATTCATTTTTTAAGATCAATAGGTTCTCCACTTCCATCCATGATTGAACAATATTTATATAAGCCAGACAGTGGAAGAGAGCCAACTGTTATGAGATTTGGCAATAAAACCTTAATCATCCCTCCTAAAGTTGGATTGGCATATTTTATATCCAACAATAAGTTAGCTAAGTTTGCTTTCATGACATCTGATCAAATCGAAGAAAATGAAAGAAGAGCAAGAGATTTTGTAAGAAAATCTACTTTATCTCATACACCTCGCCCAAGATCTGCAACTGTCAGTGTTGGCTACTCTACAGAAACAGCTTCAGGTAAAGGAGCTGGAGATAAAAGAAAAATTATTCTTTCACCAAAATTAGAAAGCTATTTAACTTCTGAAGAATCAACATCAAGAGATGCAAGATTAAGACAAATGGAATCTCAGTTCACTGGTTTCAATGCAGATATGATCAGAGCAATTTTTGACCCCTCTTATGATGCTTCAGCTGCTGCAAAAGAAGGCAAGCTTTCAAAAGACGACTTCAGAATTATTCAGATGAAAAAGCAAATGCTCAAGCAACTTGCAAAAATGTCTCCAATGGCTAGACCTTCAATGAGAGAAGTTGTTGTTGCTTTATTGAAAGGATTAGAAAGAAAGTTTGAGTACGATAAGATTCACAGCATCGAGCATGATGTAGATCCAGACAGATGGTATCCAGATGACATTGAAAAAATGGTAGCAAGAGCCATAAAATCAATGGAATCAAAATCTAAGTAATGTATAAGGCTTTCTGAGGAAAGCCTTATTTTATGTTAAAAACTGGAATCATTCAAAGCGGTAAATGTTTTCTCTGCAACAAGAAAGCTTACAAAGAAATCAAAGACGATATTAATGTATTTGATTTACCATTTCAAAGATTATCTCTCTGTCAGGACCACTATCAAGTTTTTCATGTTGGTAATGTTCTTGGGCAAATGCAGTTAAATAATATACTTTTGTCATTCATTCTCAATCTTGATGATGATGTTAAGGGAGAAGAACTAAGAGAGAAGTTGTTTGAGTTAGTTCCAAATGCAAAACTTCAATTTCAAAGAATTATTCCAGAGAATAACACAAATTTAAAATCTTCTCCTAGAGATTTTTATGATTCTTTGAATAAAAAAGTTGTTGGTCAAGAAGAAGCAAAGAAAAGAATTTCAATCACTGTATTTGAACATTTGAGAAATATTACCAAAGCTAAAACTAATGATAAGTTTAACATCTTGCTTCTTGGACCATCAGGGAGTGGAAAAACTCTTATTATTAACACTATTTCAGAAAAAATGTCTGTGCCTGTAGCAAATGGTGATGCAACTTCTTATTCACCTACAGGATTTCAAGGTTCTGATGTTGATTCTGTTATTCATGAGCTTTATTTGAAATCTAATGGAAATTTAGAAACAGCACAAAATGGAATAGTTTTTATTGATGAGATTGATAAATTAGCTTCTTTTAATCATACAAATACAAAATCAGAAGCTTTACATTCAGCCACACAAAGCTCAATGTTAAAACTTATTGAAGGTAAGAAAATAAAACTTCCTCAATCTTTAACTGGAGAGCAAGGTCCGCCAGTATTATTTGATACTGATAAAGTATTGTTTTGTTTTGGTGGGGCTTTTAATGGTCTTCAAAATATTGTTGCGAAGAAGCTGGGATATGCTGGTAGAAAAGTTGGTTTAAAAAACGATCTTGTCACTGATATCGAAGAGCAAATAAAATCTTTTGAAATTTACAATCAAGCTTCTCATGAAATCCTTACAGAATCTTTGATTGAATATGGTCTATCTACTGAGTTTGTTGGAAGAATTCAAACTATAGTAGCTTTATCACCATTAGATTATAGTCAACTTAAAGAATGTTTATTAGGAATTTCGTCATCTCCATTAATTAAAAACACACTTCTTTTTGCTGAATCAAATTATAGAACTACATATACTGATGAGTTTGTTGATGGAATTATAAATCGTGTTTTGAAGATGGGAACTGGAACAAGAGCGTTAAATTCACTTGTCAAAAAGGCAGTTTCATCAGCAGCATTCGACCTTTTAGGAAACTTTAACAATAGAGATTCTGAAATTATTTTTGATGCTGACTGTATTGATGCTCCAGAAAAATATGTTTTAAAAACAAGGACAAGAAGGGCTAAATCAGTAAAAGAACTCTAGAGCGTATTCTGGAGAAATCAATTGAATAACAACGATTTAAAATCAATCATAAATACAGCATGCAAATATGATGATAATGAAGTCCTTGAAAAAATAGCCTCTAGCAAGTTAATTAAGACTGCTGGAATAAGAGATTTGTTGCAAGGATTAGGATTACAAGTATCTCAAACAGCAAACGAAAGTCAATTTAAGAATAAAGCTGAATTAACTGCCTTTCTATCAAGTTCTACTGCAATTGATGACATTGAATCTAAAAAAGAAATTTTGGAGTGGTGGACAAATAAAATCAAAGAAATTGGCCCATCATCAGTTAATATTGATGTAGCTTTATTTGGCTCTTCAGTAAGCACACTAAGAGAAATATCCTTTACACCTAAAAATTGTGTTGAGCTTACTGACTTAATTCAATTATGGAACTCATTACCAACTACGGATTTAAATAAAGTATATGGTTTAGATCCAAATTTATTTTCTGGACAGTCTGGTGTTTATAGTGATAAAGAAAACCCACCATTAGTTTTTGATCAAACAACAATTGATTCTTCGGGAAGAGAAATTTGGGATCCATCTTTTGGTGGGACAGCTCCACCTGCGGCAGGAACAGTAAATACAGGAGTTCCTTTAGGAACAAAATATATGAATATCCAAAAAGGTGGTGGTTCAAATATGGGTTTTCTTGATTATTTAAGAAGAAATTTGAACTCCATCAATCCGCCAAAATTATCAGAAAATATTCATATAAAAATATTTGATTTACTTAATTCTGTTATGACAGACAAAGCAATGTCTTCAATGATTAGAAAAAATGCCTTAGCTGAAACACCGAGGGCAGGATTGATTTCAAATTGGAAATATATTGTCTCGCTTCCAAAAGAAATTGAAAATAGAATGTCAAAGACTCCAAAGACTTTGATGGACTACAAGCAAAAATTAGCATTGAAAAAATATGGAAGAGATTTATCACAAATTTTAAATAGTAGAATTAGATATCAAGATTATGTCTATAACCCTCCAAGCTCACCTTCATCTTCAAGCTTAAACCAGGGCCTTGAAAGAGAAATTCCATTCTATAAAATTAATGAGCTCTCTAACAGTTATTTTATGGACCCTGCTGTAATGCGTCAAATTAACCCATTAATTACAAGGACTGGAGAACTGTTAAACAAAATAATTCCTGAGTTAGACAAAGATACTAGCTTAACTAGAAATATTTTGAAATCTGTTATTACACCAAGTGATTATTTAAATACTAGGGGAAAAACGTTCCATTAGGATAAAGTTATGAGCAAATTTATTAAGCTTTCACAACAAATGGAAGATCAAGAACAGGCACAACAAAAAACTTTAAGTAGTCTTGATGCTGCCAATATTCAAAAAATGAAAACTTTGAAGGGAAATTTGTCTCTTCCTATGGTTATGGGAGAGCTTGTAAAAATTTCAAGAGGCCCAGGCACAGAAGCTCAAAAAGAAGCTGCTGCAGCAAAATATCTTCAATCTGTGATGAATAAACTTACACCCATG
>JACCEC010474507.1_pt1 | contig 11426 bp, 17 predicted proteins | sample 7450121 | NCBI WGS metagenome assembly JACCEC01 (sample SAMN15323455, study PRJNA562643) | freshwater metagenome | isolation source: river surface water | place: USA:Blue River Watershed | collected 2017-08-18 | reverse complement strand
GCATGAGCACCACTAGGAACGTCATTAGTGAAAATGTTAACACCCTTTAATCCAATTTCTGGCATTTCAGTCGAAACCAATTTCAACAATTCATTACCCAAAGAACTGCCAAATTGAATGTATTGACTGGTTGGATGACTCTTACAAAACGTAGAAATGATATCATAAATCTTAGTAGATACATGTCTCGGTATGGAAATTTTTTCTAATAAATTAAGTATGCGCATGAAATAAAGTGATTTAAGTATTTAAAACAATCAATACACAAAACAAAAAGCCGGCACTTGCCGGCTTTTTATCATCCCACCTTCAAAAATCTTTTATTGTGACGCTCACGAGCCGCCGATGCAAACTCAGAAAAATTTCCACATTTGTCTTCCCACCGAAGCATCTCTCGGCAAGCAAACCCAATGTCCGAACGATTAAACACAGCCACTTCCTGATTCACCACACCATCAACTAAACATCGACAATGCCACCTCTTCCCAATCCTACGAACCGTTATTTCATGCTGACATTCACCAACAATACACCTCACCATCCTAACAATAGTAATTATCTTAGGTCTCATCATTCACCACCAATTTCTAATTCAATTACATCAATAGCAGTCCGCAATGAAGATACTTTCTCCATCATACGATCTCGCATACTCGCTAAATCCCGAGCCCGTTCCCCACGAATGTATTCATGAAACACGCCAACAGGTTCATCAGCATTCACCACAACAGTCGGAATTCTAATAGACACTTCCCCATAATAATCTTTAATAATAAAGATATGATTATCACCAAAAATATGGATAGACTTCAAAACATACCCAGTAGGACGCATAATACCATTCCCAACATATTGAGTAATATATCCACATACGTCAACAATACGCCAGTCATCTTTCATGTATTCATTTCTAATACAAATTAGAACATCAAGATGCTCCAGTAATTCAGAAAATTTCCCTGTCTGATGAAAATTTTCAATTAATTCAGAAATCTTACCCACAATTACCCCCATTCAATTGAAACTGCCTAAACGCTTCCTCAGAACGAACAATCTCACGCTCATAAAACAACTTTAAATTCTCCAACCGATCAACCTCATTCCTAAGAACCTCAGCACGAGTTAAATGCAACTGACGACCCAATGATACCATAGGTTTCTCACTGTCAACAATGTATGACTCCAACAATACACAACTCTCAAAATCCTCAAAATAAAACGTAAAATAATAAACCCTACTGGCAGAATCATACGCTATATCAAACAACTCTTCATCATGCCGAATTAAATCTATCATCCCACCATCTAAAGCCCACTCATTCTTATACACGAAGATTTCATTCAACATACACACTAATTCAGATACCTCCGAATCAGTAATACAAGACTTCATAAACTTCTCAACTAACTCCCTCATTACATAACCACTCTTCATAAATCACTCCAACTGCTAGTCTGCAACCGATATAAAGCGAAATTAACTTCAGCCTTCAATTCCGCCAATTCTTCCTGCTGACGCCTAATTTTCACCTCCATCTCAGGAATACGACTACCTAATATACGATGCAAATGCCAATAAGCATACGACGACTGAGGATGATTACTCTCAATACACTCAATCGGAACCATCATACAACCTCCCCTAACCCCATCACTTACATTAAAAAAATAAAATTCCCCCTCTACTTCAATACGAATAACACGAAACCCCTTCGACAATGAAATTGAAGGACTAAAATCATAAACCGATGACAATAGCTTATGAATAGACATCAACATTTCAATAAGCTCATCACTAATAGTTTCATCACCATCCATGAACCGATCACACAAAGTCTTCAGATGCATCAATGTCCCCCTATTATAGATTAAATCATAATACATAACCACATTAGAATTCACCCCACACTATCCCAATTAACAATTCTCGTTATGGGAGACTTTTTGGGCGAAAGGTGAAACGCCACAATTTTTTCCACAACACAAACACCATCAGATTTAAGTTCAACCATAGACGACATAGAGAACCCACAGATCAACTTATCATCTTTAACCAAACTATCCATCGCAATTTGTCCCACTGGTGTGTTAAGAATCGTTACATTCCCAATAATCATGTCATCCACAATGGTTAAGTCATTAATAATGTGCGAAACATGCTGTAAAGCAACATACTCCGAAACCACATCACCATCACATACAATGGTCCCCATATAACCAACACCGGCCCCATTTAATGTATGCAACGCACGATAAATGGACTGCATATCATATTGGTTAACCGTTTCCCGCAAATCTGTAAGATTCACATTGTGAAATTTAATTTTCTCTTGCATACACAATTTTCTATTAACCACAAAACTTATACTTTATCATCACCCTGAATCAATCGTAGACGAGAATACGCTAAATCTTCAAGCTCCGACTTACAATTTCTAACAGCCTTCTCCAACGAACGTAACCTCATCTCATGAAAATCTATGTCCCTCTCAATCGCATTCAACTTAGCAGCATACAAAGGATCAGAAGCTTCAAAAATCGACATGTCCAAAAATACCTGCTGAACATTAAACTCAGTTTTCTCATCACCAACAATAACTAACACCAATTTGTTACCAACCACCTTAGAACAAACAATGTCGCCATCACCTAACATACCCTGCCCCGAAGCAAGTAATACCTTGTCAAACTCAGACCGCCAATTACCCGTCTGGTTGAACTTTTCAATAATAAGATTAATCATCATCACTCCTTTAAAAACAACGCGGGCCGCGCCAGAACACACCAAGAATACCACCCCACCACAGACCAGTCAAGGATTGGTCAAGGATTAATAAAAAATTAGAACCACCAAGGATTTACATGACGGACCTCAACAGTAAGAAAGATTTAACATTATCACCATCAGGAAACATTGTCGATATATTCATAGGAAATTTATTGTGAATAGGAAATTCCACTAGGAAATGAAAAAAGTGCAACTTCTGCGAATTCCTATTAGGGGGTTTTTTCATTTTGGGAAGTGCAAAAAATGCCATTTTTATCACTTTTTCGTGCATTTTTCGCATTTTTTCCACTATAAATCTGAAAAAAGTGCAATTTCTGGCAAAAACATAGGGGGTTCGACCCCTCCGGAAGTGAAAAAATCGGCAAAAATGCAATAAACTGCCAAGTTTTTTCACTATAAAATGAAAAAAGTGCAATTTCTGCGAAATTGTATTAGGGGGTCCGATATTTTAGCAAGTTTTTTTAACCCTGTCAAGCGTAGGGGTATTAAACCACACCCTTGACAGGGTTATTTTTATCATTTTTGGCGGTACCCCTACGTTCCGTGTGGTCATTTTTGCCGACTTGACATTTAAATTTTTCAATTTATTCATTTTCGGTGCGGGTTTTTCCATTTAAGAATTGAAAGATTTGATAAAAAATGAAATGTGAAAAATTACAATGTAAAGTTTTGTAAAGTTTTGTAAAGTTTTGAATGTAAAGTTTTGTAAAGTTTTCACGTGAAATAAAATTCTTTTCACGTGAAACGTGGTCCTGGTACGTTCCAGTTCCACAAAAGAAAATAAAAAACCCGGACCCTTTAGGGGTCCGGGTTTTCAGGGTTTGCGGGGTATCAGTCACAGTTACCGGCACGTAATGCGCGCCGGGTTTTGATCAGGTCTGCTAATTCTTCCACCGTATTACACGTGAACGAGAACCATGAACCGTTTTTCTGTGCAGCAAAATCAACCAGCACCGCATTATTAAAACGATTGTCCAAAAGGACGGCAACATTTTCTAAATCCAGAACCGCACAAACCGTAATCTCAGGGGTCGAATTGAGCGGGAACGCGCCCGGTGTCGAATCCAAGTGAAGGCCGAACTGGCTTGCGTCGGTCAGGAATTTTTCCGAGAACTTCACGTTTTGCATGTTTAGCTCCAAGTTTTCCACTTACAGAACAATGCCCGATTTTGGGCTGACAGGTCTGACGGGATTGCCCGACCTGTCGTGTTTAGCGAATTATTAAAGAACAGGCCCCTATCTTATCGCCGAAAAAATCCCCTGTCAACAATGGGGGCAATGGAATTGAACGGTTTTGGTTAGCTGGTTTGAACCATCGGGAAACATTGTGTAGGTATGGCATGGCCGCATTAGAACGGGCTATAGGACGTTTTCAGGGGGCTGACCTATCAACCCCCTAGACCATCGAAAAAATCGCTCTACGGGGCCATACGCGATTCTGCCAGTTTTGGAGGGGTGAATTTTTCACGGATTGACCGAAACTGCGAAAAGTGCGAAATTCGGCAAATCTGATACTATAAGAAAAAAGAAACAAAAAGAAAAAACCCGCCATGTAGGCGGGTTCTTCACTTTACGTCATACTTTCTTGACGTAAAAAATACTGCATGATTTATTTTCACGATCATAAGTATCATGTCCCTTCACCTTGAAATTGATAGTAAAGGTTTCACCATCCTTCACGTCACAATTCTTATTCCACCAGACCAGCTTATGCCCCGTGGATGTGATAAGGGTAACCTTTTGCGACGGTCCAAAATCCGTTGAATGGGTGGATTGACGCACCACGGAAACCGGGACTGCGGTGAATTTTTGTCCGGCTTCGCCAAAGAATTCATCTTTGAATTCAATTTTCTTCTGACCACGGAAATAAACCGCAGTCATTGACGCGATCATATTAATCCGCTTCCATGGTGCATACTCGCCAGCGATAAGCGATTGAAGGTTAAAATAATAATCTGCAAACCGGCCTTGAGAATCCGGGTCGATTTTCATGATGGTTTCCATAATGGTATCAACATCGGGATACAGGGTTTTCACCGCATCGCGGAATTGTTCACCCTCATGGGGGTTATTCAGGATGAAAGAAACATATTCACCCGTGCCGCTTCCTTCCCCTGCACGACGATATCCACCGTGATACTTTGCCACCGCCAGCGCCAGCGCGAGAACTTCCCGGACGTTATACATGCGGGGGGAATTGGAAAAGAATTCTTCATTCTCGCTGCCGGGTTCCACGGCAAAATCTTCAGCGATGCCAAAGATTCGGACCAATGCCCGGGTTATGTCGGCGCTGGTGCCGGTGTAATGCTCCACGCAGCTATTCCCCACTTGGAACAGTTCGCAGGTTTCCTTGTTCCTAAAAAGGAACGTGGAGGTTCGGCGGTGCGCAGTATTGCAATGGGCGCAGTAAAGCGGGCGGGTCCGATGTTCGCCAGTGTCAGAATCGGAGAAATTGAAAATCATACGCGGGCCGTCGCGTTCATCCAGCCGACCAACAATCTGATACCCGGGGATACCGGCAACAGTGCCGGAAATGGAAACCTGGGTATAGCCCACCAGAATTGAAACCATCGGATGATCGGAAGGCAGTTCCACGTGCCGGCCACCAATGGCACCAAAATACTTAAAGGTTTCTTTACCCTCCACCATCGAGAAGATTCCCGACTTGTTCGCCTTCGCAAAGGCGGCTCGCAGATTTTCCAGATTGTCCGAATGGACAACAAAATTGGCTTGAACTTGGTGCGCGCCGGTTTCGATGATCATGGTAGAACTCCTTAAACCCGTAAAGAACATCTGCAGGGGACCATCCCCTGCTCTGTGACCAGTATAGGCGAAACCAGCGCCAGCACAAAGACCTATTTTTTGTAGGGTCTTTGTGCTGGGAGAAAAAAATTATTTTATTTCTATTCCTTCATCGCCATAAAAATCGGCGACTGCATCAGGCGCAGTCTGAAATTTATATTCTTCATTGATTTTTTTCAATGCCCAATGATTGAAGGAAATGATAATGTCATTGACTTCGCTTTCTTCCTGATTGGTAGACCAGCCATGCGGATGCTGATCATTATAGGCGGTCACGCTGGTATTCTCCCGCCACATAGAACACTTTGCAGAGAGTTTGTAAAAGTGTCTGCGCTGAAGATTGCGCCAGTCTTGAGCGAGTTTAACTAATTCTTCATCATGCGAATAGTTCGCACGGATTTTTTCCATGAAACCTTTTTGATAGCTGATAGTTCCAGATACGGCAAAGTATTCATTCCCCCCGCCAATGCTATAAGCGGTTTCCGGTTCATCGCCGAACAGGTCCAAAAAAGCAATTTTCACCATGTCGATGGTGAGTTCGTCCCAGAACTGGAAATTCTGGAAGAATTGTTCGGTCAACGCGGTGCGCTGGGTTTCCGGCAGATCATTGAACTTTGCGGTCGGCATGCGGGTTCTCCTGTTAGGGTGAGGCTTGATGATACCACAATCAGCGCCAGCATCAAGCCCCTTCTAGCTGAAGGGTCAAATCTTGGTAAACGGTTTATCCCATTTCCCCACGGACAAGGAAATATAATAACCACAATCGAAGTAGTCCCTTTGAGAATCGGAATTGTCGTAATTTTGACAATTCATGGCTTTAATGATATCTTCAATCAGTTCCAGCCCCTTCCCGGAAAACCAAGTTTTCGGAAAGTAGTGGTTGACTGCGAAGTATTCCGCTTTATCGTTTTGCAGTTTGCGATATTCCTCCATCAAGTCAATTTCACATTGAAGAATTGCCATGGACAATTCCATGTTGTTGCGCACTGTCAAAGAATACTTGACCTTTTTGCCATGTTTTGCAATGGCGGCATCGATTGCAGCCTTGATTGCCTTTTTCTTTGCTTGGTCTATGTAAGCCATGAAAATTCTCCACAATTGGTTAACGTGAACCAATCATACCACAATCAGCGCCAGCATCAAGCCCATTCTGACATTGTGGCTTATAGCTGATTGGATAGGGAATTCTAGGATGAAAGATGCCAGCTAGAACCGCATAGAACGGCTTACATGACGTTTTTCTGACTGGAATGCCACAACATAGGTAGAAAGGTTTTTAATCGCTCTATGAGGCTATACGCGGTTCTGCCGGAATGTTCAAATCACTTTCAATTTTATCAATTGAACAGGGTCGGATTATGCACCCCGGTCTACCTGTATGTCCGCCCCCCGATGCTGTAGAGAAATTATAACGCAAAAAGCCCCTTGCGGGGCTTTTCCATGCTGGCAGGGTGGAATTATGTCGGCTGGCGGTTCAGATCGTCGCCGGTCCAGATCCAATTAGACCGACCATTGTTCAGCGCGATAAAACCATCTTCCAGCCGGACCACTCGCATCGGCGCAGGGTCACGGTGGAGCTTGCAGAGCTTGCGGGAAAAGAAATTCTCATGGAACGGACGGTGCGAGACACTGGCACGGACTTCTGAAATGGTCGGCATGCGGGTAGACAACCCGTGCGCCTTTGCATGGTCCCGGGCATCGGCGCGATTGGCGAACGGGCCGATGCGCTGTCCGATCGAGAACTTTGCGGGTGCATAGGTTGCGACAACCAGAAGCTGAATTTCCGTTTCAGTCTTGACCACGGTGACAAAGGCGACAGTCATGGGGAACTCCAAAAAGGCGCCCGGGTATCGAGCGCATGAACACAATTCTATTCAGGGTTCAATTCCCTGTCAAGCCCTTATTTATTGTGGGGACATTCGATAGTTCATGCACATCCCATTGTGCATGTGGAACCAGTATTCCACGCCATCAAGTTCAATGGTCAGAAACCGATGCGAACCATAATGTTCTTCAGGTTGCGCCAGTCGATAGCGGTTCACACCCAGCTTCCACACATCACCATTTCCCCGGACTTCGATCCGCTCATCCTTGATGATCTTCCCGCACCGCCAGACATACCGCATAGCAGTGTCACGATGTTCGATGGTGCCAAGCTTGCGGGTCAGTTCAGATTGTTTCACGTGAAATCTCCACTAGGGAATTGTCAAACAGGGACTTCTGAGAAAATCCCTATGGGGGTTCGCTTTTCAGTGAAATCATTGTCCCATACACCAGCGCCAGCAGTCAATAACCTATTTTTCGTGCGGACTTGCGCAGCAGCATCGAAGTGGTGTTATAATTTCTCTACAGCATCGGGGGAAGGACATACAGGTAGACCGGGGTGCATAATCCGAGGCTGCCCGTGTTGGTCCGGGAACGTACCAGTTTATAGATACTAACGGCGCGGCTGTTAGTATCTTTTCACAATGTGAAATTTCCAATTCGCTGTTAGTATCTTTTCGCATGATGAAATGTAACTAATGGTAATTTATCAATTCGGGATAAAAAGAATAAAAATAATAAAAAGGGGATTTCTCGTTTTATTGAGAAATCCCCCCCATTCAGTCAAGTTCAGAACTTCGGCTGAAAGATTCTGAAATGCATTTCATCATTGGTGACATCGTACCACACGTCCGCATGTTCCAATTGCCCGAATTTCTCCCGGATGGTTTTGAGAAATTGTTCCATGTTTTCGTATTCTTCCAGTTCTTTCCTGTCATTGAAGGACACCCCGCAACCAGAACAGGATTTGTTCCGATTCATCCGTGAACGGGGTACCCGATACCGGGGTTTCCATATTTTCATCTTCCGGAAACGTGAAGATGATGGCCTCTTTCATACCGGCCACGATGTTGCGGATTATTGCCTGCTTGTTCATGGTGTCACTCCTTAAGAGATTACATTGTAGCACAGTCAGCACAGAAAAGATGTTGTTCATGCTGGCATTGTGGATTAAATTTCCTTGATGCCTGCCGCCAGCTTTTTGCGCAGATTTTCCAGATACTGCACGTGGCCCTGATACCACTCGAAATTTGCAAGAGACACATTGTCCCAAGTGCCATCCGGACGCGGCTGGAACCTGTTCATCTGCACTTTCATGTTTTCCTCATGCTCAATCATGATTGACAGAATGTTAGAAACATCCTGTTCATGCATTTCCAGTTCAATCTTGACCATCTTCGTTCTCCTGTTGGTGTAGAGAAATTATAACACCATTTCCCAAGAATTTTCTATAGCCACTTTTAGATTGTGGACATAGAAAATTGGCCCCTTGCGGGGCCATGGGTCACGAAATTTTGCTCATCATGGTGTAAAAAACAACACCTGCAAGGAAACCCGCTGACCCGTATTGTATCCAGTCCCATTTTTTCTGGATTTTGGCGCGGCGTGCATACACTCCAAAGTCAGAACCCCTAGAATGTTTCTGTTTTTCCTTCATGCACATGGTATCGAACCACTTTTCGGTGACCATCAGGAAAAGGAATGCAACACTGGCGGCCACGATAAGGGGGAACATCCATTCCGCCGACATCAGTTCAAAAAGGGCCGTGTCCGTAGCCTGTTCAATCTTGGACCGATAGATGATGACTTCGCTCATGGCGTTTTCCTTACTTGGTGTTGCGGATTTTGGTGACAAGCTTCATGATGGTCTGGAAACCGACAGTCCCACGCGGGAACTCCGCACCTTCCAGATTCACCACCACGCGCCGCGCCATTTCCGTGGTGGACATCTGAGGGTTTGCCTTCGTCATGGCCTTGACCATGCGGGCCGCGATCTTTTCGCGAACCTTGATGTAGTCCGCGCGGTAGGCTTCACGTGAAATGCCGAAAGTGGGATCGTCGCGCATCGCCAGAACTTCGATGCCCAGCTTCGGGGCCTCCAGCTTCAGCCATTCACGGGTGGTCTCTTGCGACAGACCGGCCACATGGCCCGCCTGAATCACTCGGCTGGTGTACACGAACCCTTGCGAGAAGGTCGGTTCAGCCTTGATGATGGCTCGGACGGTGTTCATGGCGACGGTTTGCTTGTTCATGGTGTTGCCTCAGATTGGCGGGTTGGTGACTCAATGACTACATTCTAACAGGGTTTCGTTTCTTGTCTAGTCCCCTGTCCGCAGTAGGGTCTTTGCCTTCGCTACATTTCCCCCGCTGCAGTGAATACATTATAGGCGAACAACCATCATCCATGCAAGCACCACACTGCCAGTAGGGAATTAAAAAGAATTGAACAGGGTCGGATTATGCACCCCGGTCTGCCATTCTGACCGTCCCCCGATGCTGTAGAGAAATTATAACGCAAAAAGCCCCTTGCGGGGCTTGTCCATGCTGGCAGTAGGGTCTTACTGTTCCTGTATCTCGATGGCATAGGATTGTTCACCATTAACATACCACTGCCACACCAGATTTTCGTATTTGGACATCTTCGGATGCGACAGGCCGACTTTTTCAGCCGCGTGCATGATGTCTTCAGCTTCAACCACCTGCACCAGCGTTGCAGACTTGAACACATTGAACTTTTGCATGTCGTGGTCCCTTTCGTTGCGGTATGGTGCTATTGTAGCAAAGAAAAGCCCGCTATGGCGAAAACCATGCGGGCAGTAGGGACAATTTATCAGTCACTCACTGAAAATAGCAAAAAGATGAATCAAACCAACAATTAGTGTTGAAAAACTCTTGTTGATTATCTTTTAGGCGTATGGATGTTGTAGAGAATGTTTTGGTTTTCCCATTCATAAATGTCAATTTTACAGTTCTAACTATCCCATAATCTATGGTCCCATAGAACTGAGATTCGAATTTGTATGACCATAATCTTCGATTGGACCAATACCCGTGAATTTTTTGGATCGAACTTTATCGTCCACCCGATTATAAAAATCCACGACAATTTCAATGTATTTTATTGTATTTGCTGGAGTATATGATGGTGAATAACGATTCAGTATCTGAAAATTAAATGTATCTTCCATCCCATATTCACTAGGCCAATGCATTTGAAAATCAAAAATAAAATTATCCCTCACCATGCTTTTGAATTTGCTAGACAAAAATTCAGTGTTGGAAACATCTGGATGACCTTCATACGAAAGTGCATCAATCGGATTTATGTCCCGCACGGTTGTAGGATTAAATGAGACTAATTTCAAATCGTGATCACCGGGAATCTTAAAATATTTAACTTGGTCCAATAGTTCAGCTTCAGCAACATACTCACCATTTGAACACTGAATTATTTTAGAAATTATAATACTAATTCCTTTTCGGTAAAATTTCGATGTATTTTTTGATTTACACGCATCCTCAATTGCGGAATGGGGTGGGTATGGCGATTGAGTGTTATACATAAGTGTGCTTGCAGAAGCAGCAAAACACATGAACATGAAAAATATTGCAAGTAGTTTCTTCATAATCATTTAACACCTCCAAAAATTAAAACGGAAACAATTATAGGGCCACTGGCCGAAATGGTCAATAGCCCTATTCACATCATGGCATCAGCAGATTTTCACGTGAAACATCGCATCCGGGTTGTCGGCCAGCACCTTTTCCAGAAGCAGAACCCGGAACTTGCGACGGTCCATGTTCAACAGGACCGCCAGGGCGTTCACGTCCAAAGTTTCGAAATACTTTTTCACCCAAATGGTGATATTATCTTCGAACATCGAATTTTCGAACTCTGCACTTTTCTTCAGATTGAACTGGATAAACGCGAACGCATAGTAACCCGATTTCACATCGTGATTTTCAAAATTGTTATCCTTGTACTGCGTCCACTGTTCATAGAAATGGCGCT
>JACCEC011034103.1_pt1 | contig 11428 bp, 8 predicted proteins | sample 7450121 | NCBI WGS metagenome assembly JACCEC01 (sample SAMN15323455, study PRJNA562643) | freshwater metagenome | isolation source: river surface water | place: USA:Blue River Watershed | collected 2017-08-18 | reverse complement strand
GCCATGATAATTGGTACGCCGGCTGCCAATGCCATATAATAAAACCCTGTTCGGAGTTTTTTTACATTTTTCCTTGTCCCCTCTGGAGCCATAGCTATCAAAAATTTATCATGTTGATTGAACTTATCAACTACTTGTTGCACCTGATTTTTCTTTTCGCTTCTAACAAGTGGAGTTCCACCTAAAGCATAAAAAATCCAGCCAAAAGGTGGTTTGAATAACTCTGCTTTTCCCAAATATTTGATATCCAAGCCAATACTCGCTCGTACACATAAACCGACGAAGAAGTCAGCTGTTCGGGCGTGCGGAGATGCAACGATTAACCCTTTAGGAATAGTGGGTACGTTTAATATTTTCCACCCTAAGAGAGAAAATATTTTTTTTACTATCAATCGAATAATCATGTTATAGGTTTAGGTTAAATTGTATAATTAATGTAGGTGTTCGATTATAACAAATGGTTTGGGACTGAAACAAATCACAAAAACCAGTAATGCAATCCACCCCAAAATCTTCCTCCCCAAGCCAAGTTTTTCGCTATCGAATGTTTTTGGATGATAAATTCCCAAGAATCTTCCTAAAACAAAGCCAAAAGCCAAAAATCCAGAATAGCCAATGATTTCAGGGAAGAAATAAGAAAAAATCAGTTGAACACAAACCAGTAAGAGTGCTAAAATCAAATTATTCAGTTTTTCTTCAAATACTCTCGAAAAACTAAGATACACAAAATAAATATACAAAATAAACTTCAATAGTAATTCTAGAAATAAATTTTCATCGAGTACCCGAAATTCATAAGGATTAAACAAGCCTAATCCTGCATAAAAAACGAATGAAATAAATAGTATAGGTGAAATAATATTAAACCATTTATCACCAATTAATCCATATAAAATATGTCCGCCATCCAATTGTCCGATTGGGAAAAGATTCAGTGCTGTGAAAAACAAAGACAAATATCCTGCAAAAATTATTGGATAATTAGTATATAAATAAGGATGAGGCAAATCGCCTATGGCAACATAATTTTCAAAAAAATTAAATAAAATACTATCTCCTAACTCAATTGAAATATAATCCGGACTAGTTTCAAGGAAGTGACCATATTCATTCCCAAATTGCCTTAAAACGGGGAAAATATCAAAAACATATTCTAAGGGTGGTAGATGAGTAAACCCATACCACAACACACCCAAAGATGCCAAAAACCCTGCCAAAGGACCAGCTATACCTATATCAAAATATTTGATTCTTGAAGTAATTCTTTCTTTTATGCGGATAAATGCCCCCATAGTGCCAAATGTGGAAGTCAAACCCGCAAACCAAAAAGGTATATAATAGGGTAATGTTACTTCTGTTTTGTGTTTTTTTGCCATGAAAAAGTGACCAAATTCATGGATAGTCAATACCCCTAAAAATGGTATGGAATACATCAATCCATCAAAAAGCTGATCAATAGTAAGTCCATTTTCTCCAAAAACAGGTCGCCCATATATCCATTCAGCACCCGCCAAAGTTGTGGAAATCAGTGTGAGTGAAAAAAGAGCAATTTGTATAAAAAGGGTACGATTCATGATGAAGTATAAAAATTAGAGCAAGGATTGACAATAATGTGTAATATCTGAGGTTGGTTCAACGAGAATTGTTTGCCAACCAAATTTTGCAGCTGATTCAATATTTTTCAGATTATCATCAAGAAATAATATATTTTCTGGCAAAATATTAATTTTTTCAGATACAACTTTATAAATTTCGGTATCTGGTTTCCAAAGACCCATTTGGTAAGACAAAAAGACTTGATTAAATAATTCGTCAAGATTCTCAATTTGATGTTTGTCTTTCAGATACATATTTGAAGCAATTATATGTATATTATTGGTATTACTAAGCAAATAGATAGGATATTTTTTACGTATTTGTCTTAATAATTCAATTCTTTTCTTTGGAATATCTAATAAAATAGCATTCCAAGCAAAATCTACTTCAGCATTACTCAGAGGGAATCCGATTATTTGTCGAATAATTTCTCTAAATTCCTCATCCGAAAATTGTCCTGTTTCATACCTTCTAAACAAATCGTTATCCGTTATTTTTTGAGCAATAAACTCTGGTGATTTTCCAGTCAGTTGAGCAAAAGTATTATAAATACGATTAAAATCTATGTTGATAATAACATTACCAAAATCAAAAATTACTGCCTTTATTTCCATTCTTAAAATTACAAAAAAATGTGTCAATTGTTTTTCAAACGACAGACACATTTTTTTTATTTGATAATAAATTTAAAATAAATAGCCCTCAAATACATCAACGTTGAAAAATCACCTGCTCATTTGGTACTCTATTTCGATTGCCAAAAATTCCTTCAGGCTTTGCTACACCGCACGAAATAATCATATTGATTTCGGCATCAGCTGGCAAATCAAGGATTTTTTTTACTAAAACAGCATCAAAACCCTCCATTGGACAAGTATCATATCCTTCGGCTTTCATACTCAACATAAAGGTTTGGGCAGCCAAAGCACAAGATTTGTGTACCGTAATTCTTTGGTCTGCTTTTGTAATAAATCGAATAATTGGTTTTCCGACTAAAGCATGATATGCCACAATGAAAAATCTGATTAATGTAGAAATGCCAAGAAAATCATTTCTATATAGTAAAGGCATTAATTTTCCATAATAATTTAATGCTCGTTTTTCTCTTTCTCCAGGTGTTTTTCCCTCTATATTTTTCTTCAATACAGATAAATTCCAATCTGCTCTTTCTTTCCATTTGTCCAAACGAGTCACAAAAACTACCAACTCTGAAGCGGTTTTTGCAGCAAGTTGCCCAAAACATGCTTTTGCTAATTCCGCTTTCACTTCTGGTGTGGATATTTGATAAAACTCCCACAATTGCATGTTGGAACTATTAGGAGCTAAAATGGAACGTTCTATACTTTTTCTGACAACATCAGAGTTAAAAGGTGCATCTGCATCATAAATTCTTACCGAACGTCTTGCTTGTACAATTTCATCAAAGGTCATTATATTAATATTTTTTAAGTAGAACAAACAAGGGCAAACATTTATTTGCCCTTGATAATTATGCCAAAAAGTTTTTAAACTTTTTGAGTGCTTGATCGATTCCAGAAGCGTCACTTCCGCCCGCAGAGGCAAAATGAGGCTGTCCACCGCCACCACCTTTTATTTCTTTTGCTAATTCCTTGACAATATTTCCAGCGTGTAAGCCTTTTTCTTTTACCAAATTTTCGTCAATTATAACTGCAATTTGAGGTTTTCCTGAAATTTCAGCTCCTAAAATACCAACAAATCCCTTCAAACTATTCTTCAAGTCAAAGCTCAATTGTTTTAAAGAATCCGCAGAAGGAACTTGTACCTTTGCATTGATGACTTGTAAACCATTGATATTTTCTACTTTTTGTAATAATTCAGATTTTAAGATTTGTAGTTTTTCACTCTCAAGGGCCTCAATTTTTTTCTGAAGAATATTACGCTCAGTCATCAAATTTTCTACGGCTTTAATCACATCACTAGCACGTAATAATTCTTTTAACTGAGAGTTTAGAGCTAATTGCTCATTGATTACCGCAATTGCTTTTTCGCCAGTAAGAGCTTCTACTCTTCTGACCCCCGCAGCGACCGAACCCTCGGATACAAACTTGAACAAACCGATTTGACCCGTTGCAGAGACATGTGTTCCACCGCATAATTCTACAGAAAAATGAGGGTCAAATACTACTACTCTAACAAAATCACCATATTTTTCACCAAAAGTTGCCGTTGCACCCATCGCAATTGCATCAGCAATTGGAATATTTACTTTTGTTTCAAGAGCTACATTTTCTCGAATTTTTTGATTTACAATTGCCTCAATTTGATTTAGTTCAGCATCTGTCACTTTCGAAAAATGCGAAAAATCGAATCTCGTAATCGAATCATCTTGATATGAACCTTTTTGAACAATATGATTTCCTAATACCTGACGCATAGCAGCCAACATGAGGTGCGTGACGGAGTGATTAGCTCTGATTTTATTTCGTCTATCTTCATCAATATGAGCTACAATTGTATTGGCTGTTGATAAAATCTCATCAATATTTTTATCTGATGAGATATGAATAAACAAATCATTCTCTTTTTTGGTATCTTTAATGTTGATAGAATGATTTCCTATCATCAAATGCCCTGTATCGCCAACTTGTCCACCCATTTCTGCATAAAATGGTGTTCTATCCAAAACAATATGATACTCTTCTCCTGATTTATTTTTAACTTTTCGATACTTTATAATTTGTGCATCACAAGATACTTCGTCATAACCCACAAATTCAAAATCACTACCTTCCGTTAATTCAACCCAATCCGAAGCTTCTTTGGCTGAATCTTTTCTCGAACGCTCTTTTTGTACTTGTAGAGCCTTTTCAAAACCAGCTTCATCAATCGAAAATCCTTTTTCACGGGCAATCAATGCTGTCAAATCTGCTGGAAAACCAAAAGTATCCGATAGTTCAAAAACGATATCGCCCGAAAGAATTTTATCAGTATTGTTTTGGTCTGCAAAAATCAACTCTAATCGGCGTAACCCCGTTTCTAAAGTTCTTAAAAAAGATTTTTCTTCTTCCTCCACTACTTTTCCAACAAATTCTTGTTGGGCTTTTAATTCCGGGAAAACATCTGCAAATTGTTCTGCTAATACCGGTACTAATTGACATAAGAATGGCTCTGAAAATCCTAAATAAGAATAGCCATAACGAACAGCTCTACGTAAAATTCGACGAATAACATAACCCGCTTTGGCATTTGAAGGAAGTTGCCCATCTGCAATTGTGAAAGCGACAGCACGAATATGGTCAGCAATGACTCTCATGGCAACATCTACATAATTATCGGATGAAAGCGTACCATTTTCTCCGTACTTTTTTCCAGACATTTTCTCAATAACTTGAATAGTATTTTGGAAAACATCCGTGTCATAATTTGATTTCTTCCCCTGAATCGCCATACAAAGACGCTCAAATCCCATTCCAGTATCCACGTGTTTGGCAGGTAGAAGATGTAAGGATTTATCTGCCCTACGCTCAAACTGCATAAATACATTATTCCAAATTTCAATTACTTGAGGATGGTCATTATTGACTAACTCCTTGCCCCCAATTTTATCAATTTCTGCTTGGTCTCTTAAATCTATATGGATTTCCGAGCAAGGACCACAAGGCCCTGTGTCTCCCATTTCCCAGAAATTATCTTTTTTATTTCCCAAAATAATTCTATCTTCACTGACCATCGTTTTCCAAATATCGAATGCCTCTTGGTCAAACGGGACACCATCTTGCTCATCTCCTCCAAAAACAGACACATATATTCTATCTTTAGGTAATTTATACACTTCTGTCAATAATTCCCACGACCATTCCAAAGCTTCTTTCTTGAAATAATCTCCAAAAGACCAATTACCTAACATTTCGAACATTGTATGGTGATAGGTATCAAAGCCCACATCCTCCAAGTCATTATGTTTTCCACTTACTCTAAGGCATTTTTGAGTGTCCGCAATTCGTTTAGAGGGCGGAGTCCCGTTTCCTAAAAAGAAATCTTTAAATTGTGCCATCCCTGAATTATTGAACATCAAGGTAGGGTCGTTTTTTGCAACCAATGGAGCAGACGGAACAATCAAGTGTTGTTTACTTTTGAAAAAATCCAAAAAAGCCTTACGAATTTCGTGAGAAGTCATTCTTTTAATATAATTTACAATGTTTTCATTTTCAAACTAAGTGCAAAAATAGCTTAAAAATTAGATATCTGTATTATTTCATCCCAAAAAATACATTGATGTAGTATTGATGGTTTATAGTTAAGGTGGATTTTGTATTTTGTTTGATAAATAGAATCTAAATCTATACTATTCTTGAATAAATACAATTTAGTAAGGTTTGAAGAATTCAGGTCTAATAATGTTATATTGCATAAGTATTTGTAAGATAGTTCGGATGATTAAAATGAAATAATCCCCGAAATTTACCAAATTGGTACAATTCTGGGGATTATTTTATTGTAAATACCTAAAATGCAATACATTACGTTGTAAATGGAAACCTAAATAATCTCGGAAAGAAATGCCTGAGACTATTGGAAATTTTATAATCTTTGGCGAACGGCTTCGTACAAAATTATTCCACAAGCTACCGAAACGTTTAATGAGCCTATTTTTCCGTTCATTGGAATTTTTGCATTAAAATCTGATTTTTCAAGCAAATTGTCAGAAATTCCGTCTTCTTCCGACCCCATAATGATAGCCGTAGGAACACTAAAATCAATCTCATATAGACTTCTGTTGGTCTTTTCTGTACAAGCTACAATTTGCATACCTGATTGTTGAAGTTCATTGACGGTTTGCCATAGATTATTTTCACGACAAACAGGAATAAAATTCAATGCACCAGAAGATGTTTTCATGGCATCTGCATTGATTTGAGCAGCACCCTTTGCAGGAACTACAATCGCATGAACCCCTGCTGATTCAGCAGTTCGGGCGATTGCTCCGAAATTTCGCACATCGGTAATTCTATCCAAAATTAATACAAAAGGAACTTCACCTTTCTCATAAATATCAGCAATAACATTTGATATTTTTGCATAATTGACCGAAGAGATGAATGCAATTACTCCTTGATGTACTTTTGTAGTGATACGATTGAGTTTTTCCAAAGGTACTTTTTGTACCGGAATCCCCCTCTCAATGGCGATTTTTTCAACTTCCTGATGCCCAAATTCTCTTTGAATTAATATTTTTTCAATCTCTTTACTACTTCTTAAAGTTTCCAAAACAGACTGAACACCATAAACAATATCGGGTTTTGAAGGTTTTTCATAGCCAAGCGGTAAAGGTTTTGCAAAATACCTTTTCTTGACAGCACCTTTGTCTGATGAAGAATCTTTTTTGAATTTAGATTCGAATTTTCTGTTTAGTCCACTACTTTTCCTGTTCTCCATGCTTCTACAAATGGATACCAATACGCTTGATATTCGGGATACCGAACTAATTCGTAATAGTTATCCGTAAATTGATTTGATTTTTTGTTAAATGTAAATATTATTTCTGAAAAATTTAGGTTTTGCGAATATACCCAAACTTCCCGATCTCTACCTCTTTGAACCCTATTTGGAGGGCCTAAAATGGTATAAATCATGCCTTTATCGGTTTTCCAACCTTCTTTATAGGTTGTGAAGAGCCTATTACTTTCTTCTATCCGACGATAATAGTTTTTTATGATTTGCTTGGCAGTAGCCTGATTTCCGTTGCTTAATGTCAAGAAAAATTTATCAAGTGCCAATTTCGCATTTTCGTTTTCCATGATACTACGCATTTCTTGCGTCGAACTCATGTAAACAATTGGTTTTATGAGCAAATCTGGCTGTGTAAGTTTCGGAAATCGATTATCTACAGATAGTATTACGAAACCTTGTTTGAGTTGATTGGTATCTTCCACTACCAAATATAAACCTTCATCAGGTAGTTGTAATTGCTGATTACTTTGTATTTTTATAGTCTTTTCATGCGACATACCTCGTTCAATACCAGCCCGAATATTAGTGGACATAGGAGCCTGTGCTGGACTAAAATCGTTTTTGTAATGAAGCAAAAATAATTCCCTTGGATGTTTTTCGACACTTTGAATTTTAAAGGTATCTTTTTTATTCAAATAACCACGAAATATCGGTATATCGCCATTGTCTGTAAAAATGCCAAATCTATCATTTAATCGCTCGCCATTGAAATCAATACTTAAATCATTATTAGATTTTTTGGTTTCAATGACATCATAAATCTCGGTTAATAACAATGCTTTAGGAAGATTTTTGAGCCTTGGAATTTCAAATCGTATTGAAATTTTATTATCTTGAAAATGGCAATTTTGTTTATCTAAATCAACTTTTCCAGAGGCTAATCTTTCTCTTAAACCATAATCTGGTTGTAAAAGCCAATTAAATCTAAAGTTTTCACTTAACTGTTGAAGGTAATTTTCTTTATTGATATTTTCAACTTCAATTTCTAAGAAAACTCTCACAAAAGACGAATCACGCAGTAGATACCTGCTTTTTATAGCCAGTACAATCGGACGTTGTGGCTTACCTGAAGCAATAGTTTCTGTTTGCTTAGCTTTAGATGGAATAGAAGCTGTTTTTTTGCTCAATGTACAAGAAATAAAAAAAGCAAATAAGCTCAAAATAATTAGGTTTCTCATCTATTTTTCGAAAATACTATAATTTGTTTGAAAAAATGCTTAATGTAACTTTGTCTATCAACGATTATGAAAAAACTAATATTATCAAAGTTACTTTTAAATTTTCACTTTGCAATACGATTTAATGAAAACCTATCGAAATTATTTTTTCTTATACAATTTCTGAATACCAATTTGAGAAATTATGAGAATGGTCATGTATCTATGATGATAGTTTTTGTAAATTTGCCAAAAAAATAATGATGGAAGATATTTTAAGTAGAGAAGATATAGAACTATTGGTTACTAAATTTTACGAAAAAGTACATACTGATTCTAATTTAGCTCCTATTTTTGAGATGAGCCAAGAACATTGGAATATCCATTTTACAAGAGTAGTAAATTTTTGGGAAAATTGGCTATTTAAAACAGGTAGTTATGATGGCGGAATGATGTGGGTGCATCTACAAGCAAATCAAAAATCCCCTCTAACCACAGATAAATTTGAACGATGGTTGGCATTGTGGTTTTTGAGTACTGATAGTTTGTTTGCTGGAGAAAATGCCGATTTTGTAAAGGGAAAAGCCTTAGAAATTGGTCAAATTATGCACGCAAGAATGAATCAACAATAAAAATGGAGACCAATATTCTTGGTCTCCATTTTTATTTATCATCTATTCATAGTCATCAAGAACTCTTCATTATTTCTAGTGCCTCGCATTTTTTCCAAGAGAAATTCCATAGATTCCATTGCATTCATGTCGGCCATGTGTTTTCTCAGTAACCAAACTTTTTGTAGCATATCTTTATCCATTAATAAATCCTCACGTCTAGTACCAGAAGCTAAAATATCGATAGCAGGATAAACACGTTTGTTGGAGAGTTTTCTGTCTAATTGAAGTTCCATGTTTCCTGTTCCTTTGAATTCTTCAAAAATAACTTCATCCATTTTGGAGCCAGTATCGATTAAGGCGGTCGCTATGATTGTCAATGAACCACCATGCTCTACATTTCTGGCAGCACCGAAGAAACGTTTTGGTTTATGAAGGGCATTGGCATCAACCCCTCCAGATAATATTTTTCCTGAAGATGGGATTACAGTGTTGTACGCACGTGCTAATCTGGTGATTGAATCCAATAAAATTACTACATCATGCCCACATTCAACTAATCTTTTAGCTTTTTCCAATACAACACCCGAAACTTTTACATGTCTGTCGGCAGTTTCGTCGAAAGTAGAGGCAATGACTTCAGCCCGGACACTTCTTTGCATATCCGTAACCTCTTCGGGGCGTTCGTCGATTAATAAAATAATTAGATATACTTCTGGATGATTTCGGGTGATGGCGTTGGCGATTTCTTTGAGCAGTACAGTTTTTCCGGTTTTAGGCTGAGCCACAATCATTCCTCTTTGTCCTTTACCGATTGGAGCAAACAAATCTAATACACGTGTAGAGTAAATATCAGGTCGGCTGCTTAATTTTATTTGTTCTTCTGGGAATAGGGGAGTAAGGTATTCAAATGGTATTCTATCACGAATTTCTTCTGTTGTTTTTCCATTTACAGATAGAACTTTGAGTAAAGCGAAGTATTTTTCTCCATCTTTAGGTGGTCGAATTGCACCTTTAATTGTATCCCCAGTTTTGAGACCGAATAATTTTATTTGTGAAGGAGAAACATAAATGTCATCGGGACTGGCAAGGTAATTGTAATCTGCTGACCTCAGGAATCCATATCCACCTTCTTGCATAATTTCCAAGACACCATCATTTTCAATAATTCCATCAAACTCTTTAATTAAATTATTGTATTGTTTTTTAATATCTTTTGAATAATTATCTGGGACTTTTTTCTCTGTTTTTGGTTCAGGGATTTCGGGTAGAATTTCGTCGGTTAATCTTGCTAATTCATCCATCTCGGCATCAATCTCGGATAGGTCAAAATCAGAACTTTCTTCTAAATTGATTAAAACTTCATCAGGTGCTGTTAAGGTTGTATTTTCAGACACAAAATTATTTGTATTTGATTCATCTATCTGCTCATCTTTTTCTGAAACATTCAGAGAAGGTGCCTGAGGAGGAGTTGGAACTTCATTGCTTGACTTTGGAGAGCCGAAGGAATCATCTTTAGGAATTCTTTTCCTTAATTTTATTACTTTTTCATCCTTAAACAAAGGCTTGGACTCCGTTTTTAACTCAGTAGGAATGGGCGATGAGGTAGTAAAAAGCTCTTCTTTTTGAGAACTTTTTTGAGAAATCGACGATTGATTGCTTAAAATTTTATCAATCAGTTCGGTTTTACCGGTAGCTCTTACATCTTTAACGCCGAGTTCAATACAAATTTTTCTTAACTCTGAAAGAAGTTTAAGGTTCAGTTCTTCTGGTGTGTACATACGAAAGAATTAACAATACGTTACATTAGCATAATAGCTGATGATATTTGTCAAATTAATATTAAAATTGATTAAAGGAAATGACACTTCAATCCTCCTGTGATTTTCTCAATGAGCAGTAAAGCTATTTAAAAACAAAATAATGATGGAATCTACCCGCCTATTCGTAAAAAGCATCATGAAAGATGAAAAACCTAAAGGGAAGTGCTTAGTTTGATTTGAGTGCAATTTAATAATAAATTAAGCATATTTGCAAACGTTTTTAGTTTTTTTTAGAAAAAATTAATTTGTTTTCTTAGTTATTTACTTTTGAGGGTTCTTATTATTTTTTTCTGTAAAAATTGAGGGAATTACTGCCATTTTTATCCCATTTTCTTTCAATTTTTCAGAAATCTTATAATTTATCTCTTGTCTAATTTCTTGGCTTTTCCAATAATCAGATGTACTTGCAAAAAATACGACTAATACATCGATTGAGTATTCTCCGATTGAATCAAGTTTAATATGCCCTTCTTTTTTATTGGTCTTTGGGTGCTTATCAAGAATTTCTTGGATTTCCTGAATACTTTTTTCTACTACCTCTAATGAGGTTGAAATATCTAATCGTAAATAAAATTTATGTCTCCGTTCTTTTCTTTCAGATAAATTGTTCAAGATATCCGATACCAGCATTTGATTCGGAACAACTATCAAACTACCGTCCACATGCCGGATTCGAGTACTTCGAAAACCAACTTTTTCTACTTTTCCCATCATTGTCCCAATTTCTATATCATCTCCCACAATAAATGGCTGTTCAGTAAACAAGGTG
>JACCEC010454659.1_pt1 | contig 11429 bp, 11 predicted proteins | sample 7450121 | NCBI WGS metagenome assembly JACCEC01 (sample SAMN15323455, study PRJNA562643) | freshwater metagenome | isolation source: river surface water | place: USA:Blue River Watershed | collected 2017-08-18 | reverse complement strand
GGCAGCAGAAGTGTCGAGGCCGCCAGGGAAGGCAATGCCGACTTTTTGGCCTTTGGGGAGGTGCTGGAGGATGGTGCTCATGGTGTGTCGTTGTGCCCAGGATTAACCGAAGTGGCAGATGTAGTGGTAGGGCTCGGTCACGCGAATGTCGCGCTCGGAGTTGCCGGAGACGTCGAATTTTTCGCCACCGCTGGACTTGACCCAGCCGGTGCTGCCGTCGACTTTGTATTCGCAAAAACCAGCCACGCACTCCATCACTTCGGGGGCGGCTGTGTTGAAGGTGAGGGTGGCGGGCAAGCTGACGCCAACCGACAGCTTGGTGCCGTTGGCTGTGGTGATGGCGTGGCTGATGCATTTGCCGTCAAAAAACACATTGGCTTGGGTGGTGATGCTGACGCTGTCGATTTTTTCTGTGGTCATGGTGTGCGCTCGGTATGAATTTCAAAACCCTAGATTTTAGGTGACCCAAAACAACAAAAGCCGCTGAATGCGGCTTTTGCTTGCAATCCACCCCTCAACGAGGTGTATGGATGCGTTTTAGTAGCGTGGGGCAGAGCCGGGAGGCGGCACGTTGCCATAGCTGGTGTTGACGGCAGGGGCCATGGGTGTGATTTGCAAGCGCACCGTGGGACCTGGGTCTTGTGGCATTTGCACGGTGTATTGCTTGCCAGCGAACTCGTAAACCACGTTGTACGCCATGGTGCGGTTCTCGTAGAACATTTGTTGGCTGCAGTTTTGAACATTGCGCACCTCGGGTGTGCCAGGGCCTTCAATTTTGTCGCCCAGAATCGCGCCGCCAAACAAACCCAACATGGTGGCTGCGGCACGGCCAGAACCTTGACCCATGCTGTTGCCGACAGCGCCACCTGCGATGGCACCCATCGCCGCACCAGCACCGGATTTTTGGCCTTGTGTCACCACTTGTTCGTTGTTACACACTTGGCGAGGCACAGCCACTTGCTGAATGATGGGTGTGCTGGAGATGACCTTGCCCACTTCTTGGGCTTGGGTAGAAACGCACGCCAGCACAGCCATCAAGCCTGCCAGCAAGTTGTATCGAACAGATGTTTTTTTCATAGAAGATCTCTTTGCAAAATATGGAACGAAGTGTAGTGCTTCATGCTATTTCGTCTGTCAAGCGGCGGTAAAGACCGCCTCACAAGCCTCCAGCTAGAACGCGCGCCCAAGCCTCGGGGTTGACGCCCACCACCACGGTGTGGCCTTTGACCAGCACAGGGCGCTTTATCACACTGGCGTGCGCGAGCATCAACGCGCGGGCGGAAGCCGTATCGACCACGGTGGCTTGCAAGTCTGGGTCGAGTTTGCGCCAGGTGGTGCCTTTGCGGTTGACCAAGACGTCCCAGCTCACCTGCTGGAGCCACAGGTCCACCGCCTCTGGGGGCACACCTTGCTTTTTGAAGTCATGAAACACGTAGTCCACGCCATGATCGCTCAGCCACACGCGGACTTTTTTGACGCTGTCGCAGTTGGGAATACCGTAAACGGTGATGGTTGCTTTGCTCATGGGGTTGAATCATGCCGTAAACCAAATGGCCCATGACGGTGGGCGACAATTCAGCCATGAATTCACTCGAGAGTTGGCTCGCACATTGCGAGCGTTTGCATCCCAAAAATATTGACATGGGACTCGATCGTGTGCGCACGGTTGCCCAACGCATGGGGCTCAGGTTCGATTGCCCCGTCATCACCGTGGCGGGTACCAACGGCAAAGGATCGACGTGCGCCATGTTGGAGGCGTGCTTGCTGGAGGCCGGTTACCGACCTGGTGTCTACACGTCGCCACACCTGGTGCATTTTCAAGAGCGTTGCCGTGTACATGGTGAGACGGTGCAGCCCCATGATTTGTTGCCGCACTTTGAGCGCGTGGAGGCTGCACGAACCCAAGAGGGCGAGGTGTCGCTGACTTACTTCGAGTTCACCACGCTGGCTATTTTGAGTTTGCTGGCAGCGTCCCCCATCGATGTGGCCATTCTTGAAGTGGGCCTGGGTGGGCGCTTGGATGCGGTGAATGTGATTGACCCGACCTGCTCGGTCATCACCAGCGTGGACCTGGATCACATGGACTTTTTGGGCCATGACCGCGAAACCATTGGACGCGAGAAAGCCGGCATCATGCGCACGGGCCGTCCTGTGATCGTGAGTGACCCTGTGCCACCGCAAAGCGTGATCGACCATGCCACCGAGATCGATGCAGACCTGTGGTTGTTTGGCCGCGACTTCAACTTCACCGGCGACAAACAGCAGTGGGGGTGGGCCGGGCGCGGGCGTCGTTACAGCGGTTTGGCCTATCCTGCGTTGCGCGGGGCCAATCAGTTGGTCAATGCCAGCGGGGTGCTGGCTGCCCTAGAGGCCTTGCGCAGTGAAATGCCTGTGACGGCACAAGCCATTCGCAACGGTTTGGCGATGGTCGAGTTACCAGGACGCTTTCAAATCGTGCCCGGCCAACCTGCGCTGGTATTCGATGTGGCACACAACGCTCATGCGGTGGCGGCGCTCTCTGAAAATTTGGATGCGATGGGTTTTTATCCCACCACCCACGTGGTGTTTGGCGCGATGGCCGACAAAGACGTGGCGCCCATGCTGGCGCGTGTTGGTCCGTTGGTGGACCGTTGGTACTTTTGTGATTTGCCGACTGCGCGTGCCGCTCTGGCCGCGCAGCTGCAAGCCACTTGGCAGGCCACGAACACCCGAAAAGATGTGCAAGCCAGCACCCACGCGAATCCACAAGCGGCGCTCGATGCCGCTGTGGCTGCCGCAGACCCCGCTGATAGAATCGTGGTGTTCGGATCGTTCTTCACGGTCGGGGGTATTTTGGCGAATGGCATACCCCGTCTAGACGCCCCACATTTGAGCTCCTGAGACCCCATTCACATGGCTTTTTTCAAGTTTCGATTGCCCGGCCAATCCGCTGGCGAATCCCAAGGCAACCACAGCAACACCCCTGCTGAAAGCGTCGACACCTTGCGTCGACGTGCTCGCCATCGTTTGATCGGCGCGTCGGTGCTGGTGGTGTTGGGGGTGGTGGGATTTCCTTTGTTGTTTGACACACAACCGCGCCCGGTTTCCGTTGACATTGCGGTTGACATTCCGGACCGCGCAAGCAGCAAACCCTTGGTGGACACGTCCAAAGCCAAAGCCAAGCCCTTGTCTGCAGCGGCTGGCTTGGATGCCAAAGAAGAAGTAGTTTCTGACAGCAAACCAGAAACCAAGGCGGTGCCTGCCAAACCTGAAGCGGTTGTGGCGGCGGTGGTGCCAGAGCCAGAGGCGAAAGCCGTAGCCAAGCCCACAGAAACCAAGGCCCCTGACGCTAAGTTGGCTGACACCAAGCCTGCGGATACCAAAGACACGGGGACGAGATTTGTGGTGCAAATAGGCGCTTTCAATGACGAAGCCAAAGTGCGTGAAGTCCGCGCCAAGGTCGAGAAAGAGGGCATTAAAACCTACACCAACATCGCACAAACCAAAGAAGGCGCGCGCACGCGTGTGCGTGTCGGGCCTTTCACCAGCCGTGACGAGGCCGATAAGGTAGCTCGCAAGATCAAGCAGTTGCAATTGCAACCGCAAGTCTTGACGCTGTAAACCGAAGATGCAGATGTTGTCGGCCGTGGATTGGATTCTGCTGGCCGTCTTGAGCTTGTCATTGTTGCTGGGCGTTTGGCGCGGCCTTGTGCAAGAGGTGTTGTCGCTGGCGGGTTGGGTGGTTGCGTTTTATGTGTCGCAAATGTACGCACCCCGCGCAGCGGCATGGTTGCCCATGGAGGGCAGCAGCCAAATGTTGCGTTATGCCGCAGGTTTTGTGGTGGTTTTTATCGCGGTGTTGGTGGCCACGGTGCTGGTCAGCTGGGTGGTGAAAAAGCTGGTGTCTGCTGTGGGCCTAGGCCCTTTGGACCGATTGCTCGGCAGCTTATTTGGTTTGTTGCGCGGCGTGGTGATTTTGTTGGCAGTGACCGTGATCGTTGGAATGACGCCAATGCGTGAAACTGAAGCTTGGAAACAAGCCCAAGGCGCCCAGTGGCTGCAACAGTTTTTGCATGTGTTGAAGCCGGTGTTGCCGGCTGATTTTGGAAAGTACCTCCCCTAATGTGTGGCATCGTCGGCGTTGCAAGCAACGCACCTGTGAACCAACTGATTTATGACGCCTTGTTGCTCTTGCAACACCGAGGTCAAGACGCCGCGGGCATCGTCACTCAGCTGGACCGTAAATTCTTTATGCACAAAGCCAAGGGCATGGTGCGTGATGTGTTTCGCACGCGCAATATGCGAGCTTTGCCCGGCAACAACGGCCTAGGCCAAGTGCGTTACCCCACGGCGGGCAATGCGTTCAGTGAAGAAGAGGCGCAGCCTTTTTATGTGAATGCGCCCTATGGCTTGGTCTTGGTGCACAACGGCAATTTGACCAATGCGCATGCTTTGAAAGCCGAGTTGTTTTCTGAGGATCACCGCCACATCAATACCGAGAGCGACTCGGAGGTTTTATTGAACGTGTTGGCGCATGAGATTGACAAAGTCACACGAGGTTTGCCACTCAAGCCGGATGATGTGTTTGACTCCGTGCGATGTGTCCATCGCCGCATCAAAGGTTCCTACGCGGTGATCGCCATGATTGCGGGCCACGGTTTGCTGGCTTTTCGCGACCCTTTTGGCATTCGTCCCTTGTGTCTGGGTCGGGGCCAAGATGGCACCTATATGGTGGCCAGCGAGTCGGTGGCATTGGAAGGCACAGGGCATGTGTTTGAGCGCGACATTGCGCCAGGTGAGGCGGTCTACATTGACCTCGCTGGCCAAGCTTATTTCATGCAGTGCGCCGATGCACCTCAACTCAAGCCTTGTATTTTTGAATACGTGTATTTGGCACGACCTGATTCGACGATGGATGGCATCTCGGTGTACCAAGCGCGTTTGAATTTGGGTGAAACCTTGGCCAAGCGCGTTGTGTCTGTGGTGCCGCCAACGGACATTGATGTGATCATTCCAATTCCTGAATCCAGTCGCCCCAGCGCGACGCAGTTGGCGCATTTGCTGGGTGTGCCTTACCGCGAGGGGTTTGTGAAAAACCGTTACGTGGGCCGTACCTTCATCATGCCGGGTCAAGGGGTTCGCAAAAAATCGGTACGCCAAAAGCTCAATGTGATTGCCAGTGAGTTCAAAGGCCGCAATGTGCTGTTGGTGGACGACTCGATCGTGCGTGGCACCACCAGTCGCGAGATTGTGCAAATGGCACGCGACGCGGGTGCGCGCAAGGTCTACATGGCCAGTGCGGCACCACCCGTGCGGTTTCCCAATGTGTACGGCATTGACATGCCCACACCGGAAGAACTGGTGGCACACAACCGCAGCATCGACGAAGTGCGCGAACTCATTGGCTGTGACGCCCTGATTTACCAAGATGTGGATGCCATGAAACAAGCCGTGCGCGACGCAACCGCCGGTCATTCTCCTAAGCTCGACGGCTTTGATGCCTCGTGCTTTGACGGCGTCTATGTGACGGGTGATGTGTCGGTCAACGACATCGTGCGCTTGAATGAGAAACGTGTGGGACAAGAGGAAGGGGCAGAGGACAACTCACGCCTCGCGCTGCCCAACCCTTCGGAGTGACCCAAGAATGAGCCAACACCCATTACCAGACGATTTGCATTTGGAAACCTTGGCGGTGCGCCTCGCCGCCGACCGCAGCCAGTATGGTGAAAATTCAGAAGCCTTGTACTTGACCAGTGGTTATGTGCAACCCTCTGCCGAAGTTTCGGCGCGCCGCTTCGCCGGAGAAGAAGACGGCTACACCTATGGCCGTTCGGGCAACCCCACAGTGAGCAGTTTTGAAATGCGCTTGGCCGCTTTGGAAGGCACGCAGGCTGCCTTGGCCACGTCCTCGGGTATGTCAGCCGTGATGTTGATGCTGTTCAGTTTGCTCAAAGCGGGCGACCATGTGGTGTATTCGCAGTCGATGTTTGGCTCAACCCTCAAACTGGTGGGCTCTGAGTTCGCTCGCTTTGGCGTCGAGTCCACCGTGGTGCCTCAAACCGATTTGGCTGCATGGAAAGCGGCGATTCGCCCCAATACCAAGATCTTGTTTGCCGAGACGCCGACCAACCCTTTGACCGAGGTGTGCGACATCGCCGCCTTGGCTGATATGGCCCACAACGCTGGCGCCTTGCTGGCGGTCGACAACTGTTTTGCCACACCGATTCTGCAGCGTCCTGTGGACATGGGGGCAGACATCGTGATGCACTCAGGCACCAAGTATTTGGATGGCCAAGGTCGTGTGATGGCTGGCGCTTTGTGCGCCAACGAGAAACTGATCAAAGAAAAACTGTTGCCTGTCATGAAAAACAGCGGCATGGTGTTGTCGCCCTTCAATGCATGGGTGGTGCTCAAGGGTTTGGAGACGCTTGACATTCGCATGCGCGCCCAAACTGCACATGCACATGCGCTGGCCGAATGGTTAGAGCAGCATCCTGCTGTTGCCCATGTGTATTACCCAGGTTTGACCAGCCATCCACAACATGCGTTGTCGATGAAGCAAATGTCAGGCATGGGCGGTGCTGTGTTGTCGTTTGATGTGAAGGCGGCTAACCCACAGCAGGCGCGTACCCGTGCCTTTCATGTGCTTGATAACTTGCGCACGCTGTCGCTGTGTACCAACTTGGGCGATACCAAAACCTTGCTCACACACCCTGCGAGCACCTCGCATGGCAAGCTCTCTGAAGAGCAGCGCCAAGCCGCAGGCATTGGCCAAGGCATGATTCGTTTGGCCGCAGGCCTCGAGCATTTAGACGACATGAAGGCCGACTTGTTGCGCGGCCTCAATACCCTTTGATTTTTATTTCTGCATGACCAAAATTCGTACCCGCTTCGCGCCGTCTCCCACAGGCTTCATTCACTTAGGCAACATCCGCTCCGCGCTGTACCCTTGGGCGTTTGCCCGTGCCACGGGCGGTGATTTCATTCTGCGCATTGAAGACACCGACCTCGAACGATCCACGCAAGCTTCTGTGGATGTGATCATCGAAGGCATGAAGTGGTTGGGACTCGACCACGACGAAGGTCCGTTCTACCAAATGCAACGCATGGATCGTTACAAAGCGGTACTGGAAGACCTCAAAGCAAGCGGTCATGTCTATCCCTGTTACATGAGTATGGAAGAGTTGGATGCCTTGCGCGAACAGCAAATGGCCAACAAAGAAAAACCCCGCTACAACGGTACCTGGCGCCCTGAGTCAGGCAAAACTTTGCCTGCGATTCCTGATGGCGTGAAGCCCGTGTTGCGCTTTAAAAACCCACAAGGTGGGTCCGTGGTGTGGGAAGACAAAGTCAAAGGCCGCATCGAAATCAGCAACGATGAGTTGGATGATTTGGTTATTGCGCGTCCCGATGGCACGCCCACCTACAACTTTTGCGTGGTGGTCGATGACATCGACATGGCCATCACCCACGTCATCCGTGGCGATGACCATGTGAACAACACGCCGCGCCAAATCAATATCTTCAAGGCCTTGGGCAAAGAACCGCCGGTCTATGCCCATTTACCCACCGTGCTCAACGAGCAGGGCGAGAAGATGAGCAAGCGCAACGGCGCCAAAGCCGTCACGCAATACCGCGACGAAGGTTACTTGCCCGATGCCATGGTGAACTACTTGGCACGTTTGGGGTGGAGTCACGGTGATGACGAGATTTTTAGTCGTGCACAGTTTCTAGAGTGGTTCAACTTAGATCACCTGGGACGTAGCGCTGCGCAGTTTGATGAAGCCAAACTCAAGTGGGTCAATGCGCAGCATTTGAAAGCCATGACCGATGATGTGTTGGCCCCCTTGGTGCATAACGAGTTGGCCAAACGTGGCATTGACGCGGATGATCGCTTGCCTGCCATCTGTGGCTTGTTCAAAGACCGTTGTGACACCCTGGTGGTGCTGGCCGATTGGGCGACCGCGTTTTACAACGACGTCACACCGCAAGCCGAAGATGTCACGAAGTACATCACACCTGCTGTGTTGCCAGCATTAGATGCTTTGGCTGCCAAATTGAGTGCCATCACAGACTGGACCACCGCGCAGGTGAGTTCTGCATTTAAAGAAGTGTTGACCGAGCAAAGCTTGAAAATGCCTCAACTCGCAATGCCTGTGCGCGTGCTTGTCATGGGCACACCGCAAACCCCATCAGTGGATGCGGTGCTGTGGCTGTGCGGCAAAGAAAAAGTTTTGACGCGTTTGACGAAACGTTAAAAATTTAGCTATACTATTGTTCTCGACACCCAAAGGGGGTATAGCTCAGCTGGGAGAGCGCTTGCATGGCATGCAAGAGGTCAGCGGTTCGATCCCGCTTACCTCCACCAAACTGAGTGTTGAGTTGGTTTAGTCCACAGGTTTTGACCCTATCGTCTAGAGGCCTAGGACATCACCCTTTCACGGTGAGTACCGGGGTTCGAATCCCCGTAGGGTCGCCAAGTTTTGTAGCACTTGGCTGTATTGCTTCAGCAACACAGCAAACGTTACAGCTACCTGGAGTGGTAGTTCAGTTGGTTAGAATACCGGCCTGTCACGCCGGGGGTCGCGGGTTCGAGTCCCGTCCACTCCGCCAAATTTCCTTGTCAATCAAGGACTTAGAAAAAGCCTGATGCGTAATCATCAGGCTTTTTTCTTATGGGTGCGATTTTCTCTGTTCCCGTTTTGTCCCCAAGTATGTAGCGATTTAGTTAGGGCGCTGAAATCTCGATCATGATTTCATTTCTTCGGAACATGGGCAGTGTCCAGGGTGGGTCATAACGAGACAGTTGTGGTGTACCGATGAGTTTGAGCTCTCTCTTCAGTGCCCAATCTTTGGTTTCTTGCGCCTTTGCTTGAAATCGAGCGACTGTATTGAAGCCAGAGTATTGATGTACAACGAAAAACTTGCTGGGTATTTCTCGTAAGTGCACCGCGCTATTTTTGGGCTTAGGAATGTTGGCGAACGTGTAGCGACTTGGCATCACAAAGTGAACACGCCATTGTTTTGCCTGTTGCATATTTGCGTTTTCGCTTTGAGGTTCCACCGTGACTGGGGCTGTCATCGATATCTTGGTGGATTGGGGCTCCACCGTCACGGGCGCAGTCATCGCAATTTTTTCACTGCTCGTGGTATCAACCACTTGGTTGTTTCCAAAAATGAAGTCAGCAATAAGTCTGAATCCCTTGTTCGATGCCTCGTCCATATCGCCTTCCACGATTGTTTCTGCAATCAAAATAGGCGCGTATTGCCGTACCTCGTAGGTGTCATCAGATTGCAGGACTTCGTATTTGGGCTCTTCAATCGCCATGACCTGTCCTGCCCATGCAAGTCCCAGCATCAGTGCAAGAATATGTTTTTGCATCGTTTTCACGCATTTAGGTTGAAAGAATATGTGTGGCATGACGAGTTGATGATGGCTCATTTCTTTTCTTCATGCAAATCGATGCCTTCATGTTGCGCAATCTTCGCGAGCGCGTTTTCAAACAATGACCTGGCAGACCCTGAGATCGATCGCAAGTAGGCGTGTAAGTGGGCATCGTCCGCGTTCTTGTTCAAGCATTCTTGGCTGTACTCTTCAAAGCTAGCAAGTTGTGAGATCAACTCCGCCACGTGTCTGGGGCATTCACACAATACATTGGTCGAAATGCCTGCAACGCGGGCCAACGTTTCGTCTGAGTATTTCCGACTGGTAATCACGGTGCTGGATGTTCCAAACTCTTGCGCGCGCGCTGGGTCTACGAACAAGACAGACTGAATGAGCTCCGCCAATTCACTGTCTGAAATGGGGTCACGTCTGACAATCAGTCCAGAAAACTTCATGGCCTGTACGACCGTCTCTGGTGCAAAGTTGTAGATGACGATGGTTTGTGCAAATTTGTGTTTGTGGATGAGGGCTTGGATGGTGTTGTGAGCCGTCGTTTGTAGCGTGTTGACTTTGATCAGCAGCACATGGGATTGCTTTGAAAGTTTGCTGGTCGTCGCCGTGGCCAAGTCCGTCAGCACATCGGTGACTTTGATTTTGTTTTGTTTCAAACCGGCGGCAAATTTTTTGGATTCAATGCGATTTGCCAGGCTCAATCCCACGACTGTCAGGTTCAGCGGTTCGTCCTGACGGGGGCGTTTTTGCTCTGCATGGTTTGGCAAGTTGCTCATGCGGCGCAATTGCGCCACGTCTAAATTAGCGATCGCGCTGATGGCATGTCCCTCGGTGGAGAGTTGCTTGAGCAAAATGGCCTTGGAAACATCGTGCTCCTCAAACAAGCGCTGGTTTCCGGCTGTTTTGACAGGGCTGAATGCCCTGTAACGCGTTTCCCAAATGCGAAGCGTGGAGACAGGAATGCCGGTCGTTTTGGAAACCGCGCCGATACGAAAAAGCGCGCTTGTTGTTGCGGTTGTGGTCATCTCATCTGCATCATTGAGTAGTTATTGAGTAGATAATATGTCGAAATATAGATTAAATCTAAATAAATCTATTTTTGCGTAGATAAATATCTCAAAATCCTACTCAAAGGAGTTTGGGTCATGATTTCAAAGAAAACCATCAACGCCATTGAACTGTGCGTATTGCTTGCTGGCCAAAGAGGGCAGGGCTACCTGACCACGTCAGATCTTTCGCCTCGACTTGACTTATCCATCTCGTACCTTGAGAACATCCTCAAACAACTCAAGGAGAGTGGCATCGTGGTGTCCATGAAGGGGCCAGGCGGGGGCTACATGATCAGAGGTGATGTGGCGCTGATTTCTATTTGGGACGTGGCATCTGTGTTTGAGACCACGTTGTTTGATACGGAGGTTGCCAGCGCGACCGGCACCAAGAAGTCCTATGAGCTTGAACTCGAGCAGGTGGTGATCAAGACCTTGAAGAGTTTCACACTCTCTGACTTTGCTGATTTCTCCGCATCCGAAGTGAAGTCCTATGCGGATGCCGTTGGCAGGTTCAAGTTCAAACCATTGCCGATGCCTTTTGTGCCCAAGGCGCCCAACTCCGTGTTTCAGTTAGGCATGTCGTTTTAAACGTGCAAATCCAAAATGGTTTGTTGAACTTCTATTGGAGATCGTCATGACAGATGACCCAAGATGCTGTGGCACTGGTACGTGCATCATCAACGAAGAGGGCTTGTGTTGGTGCGGCCAAAAATGGGACGGGGAAAAAATGTGTTTCCCACACAAAAATGAAGCGGCGCCTGTGAATGAAGATGCCACGAACCCCTCAGCCAATTCAGTTCAGCATCCATCACATGGCGGGTTCACGCCCATTTCACCGTGATGATGGGCGGCGGACTAGCGTCACTGATGGTTCAGCCCCTGCATTCCCGGACTTCGTATGCTTGACACATTCTTTGGCAACGCCGCGACGGTATTGAATAGGACTTGCGGCGGTCATGTCAGATAAATCTTCACGACGAATCGCCCAGCTCTCGGCTGGGGAT
>JACCEC011445306.1_pt1 | contig 11430 bp, 7 predicted proteins | sample 7450121 | NCBI WGS metagenome assembly JACCEC01 (sample SAMN15323455, study PRJNA562643) | freshwater metagenome | isolation source: river surface water | place: USA:Blue River Watershed | collected 2017-08-18 | reverse complement strand
GTATTGGTTAATCCATCCATTGAAACGGAAGATTTTTCTTTGGTATCTCTTCTTGCTATCTCCACTTGGTTATTCTCTAAATCTCTTGCACCAATAGCAATTCTTACAGGCACACCCTTCAATTCATATTCTGCAAACTTCCATCCTGGTCTTTGATTATCTGAATCATCATATTTTACTCTAATTCCAGCTGCTTTGAATGATTGCATGAATTCTTTTACTTTAACATCAATCAAAGCTTTTTGCTCTTCTCCTTTATAAATAGGAACAATCACTACTTGTAATGGTGCAATCTTTGGTGGTAAAACTAAACCTTGATCATCACTATGCGTCATGACCAATCCTCCGATTAATCTTGTACTCACACCCCAACTAGTTGCCCAAACATAATCTAATTGATTACTCTTATCACTGAACTTTACATCAAATGCTTTTGCAAAATTTTGACCTAAGAAATGAGAAGTACCTGCCTGTAATGCTTTACCATCTTGCATTAAAGCTTCAATACAATAAGTATCTTCTGCGCCAGCAAATCTTTCATTAGGTGTTTTCACTCCTTTGATCACTGGCATCGCCATCCAATTCTCTGCAAAGTCTGCATATAAATCCAAGATCATTTTTGTTTCTTCAATAGCTTCTTCTTTGGTAGCATGCGCAGTATGACCTTCCTGCCATAAAAATTCTGCTGTTCTTAAAAACAATCTTGTTCTCATTTCCCATCTCACCACATTGGCCCATTGATTCACTAAAATGGGCAAATCCCTGTATGACTGAATCCATGTTTTATAGGTATTCCATATGATCGCTTCACTGGTAGGACGAACAATTAATTCTTCTTCCAATTTTGCTTCAGGATCCACCATTAATTTTCCTTTATTATTGGGATCTGTTTTTAAACGATAATGGGTTACAATCGCACATTCTTTTGCAAAACCTTCTGCGTTCTTTTCTTCCGCCTCAAACAAAGACTTAGGAACAAACAATGGAAAATAGGCGTTCTGATGTCCTGTGTCTTTAAACATTTTGTCTAATGTTTGTTGCATATTTTCCCATAATGCATAACCATATGGCTTGATTACCATACAACCTCTTACTGCGCTATAATCTGCCAAATCACCTTTAATAATTAGGTCATTGTACCATTGAGAATAGTCTTGTGCTCTTGTCATTAATTCCTTTGCCATAATTGATAAAATATTAACATTTTTAGTAGTAACAATTCATCTACGAAAAACGCTCTATATATTAAACTTTTGTACCTTTAGGTTGTCAAAAGTATGCTAAATCAGGGGCATATTAAAACCAAAAAATATCGTAACATGAAAAATCTAAAAACTAACATCCATTTTGGCATCTTAAGCTTTGGCTTATTGGCATTTAGTTTATTGCAAACAAGCTGTACAAGTTTACAACAAACTACTGCGAGCATTGCAAAAGATGACTTATACGATACCCCAACAAGAGAAGTATCCAATGAGGTTGAAGTAAATACAAATACTGCACAAGAAGAAAATTATCAAGAATACCAAAACTATCAAGACGATCGTTTTTTAAGATTAAAAGTAGCTAACAGAAATAGATGGAATACCATTGACGATTTTGGCTACTGGAATAACCCAAGCTATAGAATGAGTTTGGCAATGGGTTATGGTATGGGAATTGGTGGATGGGGTTTTGGAAATATTGGTTGGGGATGGGATCCATGGTTCGGTGGATGGGGAGGTGGATTTGGCGGTTGGGGCGGTGGATTCGGTGGATGGGGAGGTTTTGGTGGCTGGGGATTCGGAGGTTGGAATAGTTGGGCTTGGGATCCATGGTTTGGTGGTTTTGGAGGATGGGGCGGCTTCGGCGGATGGAATCCATGGTTTGGTGGATTTGGCGGTTGGGGCGGTGGTTTCGGTGGATGGGGAGGTTTTGGTGGATGGGGTGGTTTCGGTGGATGGGGATGGAACCCCTATTTTGCTGGCTACTGGAATCCATATGGACCAATATTTAACGGAGGTGGCATCGGTTTCCCAAATAATGTGGTAAGATTCAGAGAGCGAATTCCAATGCAGCCAAGTAGAACCAATCTTGCAGGTTACAATAACAATAATAGAAGTTTTAATGGCAGTAGCTTTAGACCAAATACAAATTTGAATAGTGGAAGGTCAAGAAATATCAATAGCGCTACTGTAAACAACAATAATTTTGGAAGTTTAATGAGAAGAGCCGTGAGTAGCAATGCTGCTTACAATAACAGAACAAATAATGCTAATTCACTAGAAAGACCTTCTCGTTTTTCTAACAACAATAACTTTAATTCAGCTCCAGTTAGATCCAATAGCAGCCCAAGTTTCAATGGTGGCGGAGGCGGAGGTGGCTTTAGTGGTGGAAGTAGTGGCGGAGGTAATTTTGTTGGAGGCGGTAGAAGAGGTGGCGGAGGTCGCTAACCTATCTTTTGATAAAAGCAATTGTTTAAATAAATCATTATGAAGAAATTTTTATTCTTGGTATCATTGAGTGTGGCAACACAAATAAGTGCTCAAACTCCAGAAGATGCATTAAGATATTCTTGGCTTACGCCAAATGGAACACCTAGGAGTAATGCATTAGGTGGTGCAATGGGTTCTTTAGGAGGAGACTTATCTGCAACAAGTATTAACCCAGCTGGCTTAGGATTATATAAAACAAACGAGTTCTATATCTCCCCAAACTTTAATTCTAACAAAAATCAATTTAACTATTTTGGTAACAAAACTAGTATTGATAATAATAACATGAATTTAGGAATTGCTGGTGTAGTATTCGCTGATGAAAATAGAAGAAATAAATATAAGAAGAATAATTTCTCTATAAGTTATACTAAGCTGGCAGATTATAACAATAGCTTTAGCTTTAAGGGGCAGAATAACTTTAGCAGTTATTTGGAAAAATTTGCAGATCAATTGTATTATGATGGCGCGAACTTAACTCAAGCACAACAAAATTATATCTACGGAAGTTCTTTAGCCTATTTATCAAAATTGGTAGTACCTATATTTGATAATAATAAAGATGTGACAGATTATCAAGCGATTGCCAAGGGAAATGTAAATCAGTTTTATGATGCAACTACCACAGGAAGTTATAATGAAATGAGTTTTACCTGGGCAAGTAATACGCAAGATAAATTGTATCTAGGAGGATCAATTGTATTGCCAATGATTAACTATAGTAGCTCTCTAAACTATACGGAATCTTATTCTTCCAATAACCAAGGAATTTTTGATTTTTTTGAAAATTACAGTTCAAAAGGTTTTGGTATTGGTGCAAAGTTGGGATTAATTTACAAGCCTGAGCCATTTTTTAGAATGGGTTTAACGGTTCATACGCCACAACTCATCAGCTTCAGCGATGCTGTAAATGCTTCTATGTATAGTAACGAATTCCCGGATGGTATCAGCTCAGGAGATTTAAGAAATGAATTTACTGATAATTTTTACCCAAGATTTAGCACTTATAATTTACGTACTCCTTCAAAAGCTATCTTAAGTGGTAGTTACTTTTTTGCTAGTCCAAGTAAACCAACACAACCACTTGGTTTTATCAGCGCAGATGTAGAGTTTGTAAATTATGCTGGCACGAAGTACTATACTTTAGATAATGATCAATCTGTTATTAATTATTACCAAGATTTAAACAGTATCATTAAAAACAATCATAAAAATGCAATCAATTTTAAAATTGGCTCCGAACTTAAATTATCTAACGCTTGGTTAGCAAGAGGTGGCGCAGCATATTATGGTTCGCCCTATAAAGATAATTCCATTAGTGCATCTATTATGAGCATAAGCGGGGGCTTAGGATACAGAATGGGCAATCAATTAATTGATATTACCATTATGAATATCTCATCAAAAGACGCTTTATTCCCTTATAGATTAATTGATAAAGACAATTATTATGCTGAACAAAAAAGCAACAGAATAATTTTAAGTATCGGATACGGAATCAAATTTTAATTTTTATTCAACTTACTACCATAAAAAAACGCTCCAAAATTTGGAGCGTTTTTTTATGGTATAGATGATTAGATTATTTAAGGTCTTCTAATTTTAAACCCTGATTTACTTTGATCGTTTCAAAATTTAGATTCATTTTAAATTGTCCTAAATCCATCACTGATTCTTTTGCGAAAGCTACTCCATCTACTTTTTGATAGTTCTTATAATATTGTTGTTGAGTAACCGGACCTTGTGGCCCTTTCTCTACTTTGGTTGTTTTTACCAATAAATAAGTTTCTTTATCATAGAATCTATGTGATTTTTTACCAGAAGGTGCAGTTAATTCAACATCAATGGCATCTTTACCATCTACTTGTTCAATGCCTACAATATTTAATGTATACCCTTTTTGCTGATACATTAATTCTGGAACCAAATATGCAGACTCATCTAATCCCTCTTTCAAATCATCTGTAATAGGCGCTTGCATGCCTTGTTGACTTACTTCATATTTCCCATCAACTACTGCTTGCTTTGAAATTACCATACCACCCATAGACATTAACATAACAGCACTTCCTGGTTGAATAATTTTTTGAACAACATCTATGGACTGCCCCATTACTCCTACTTTTCCATTTAATTGAACATCTTTGATCTTTTCAATAGATGCTTTACCACCCATTGCTTCTACCGTTTTATTGATTAAAACGTCTACGGTCAAGGATGCATCTGCTTTTACTTCTTTTGGAGCAGCCACTTCATTACCCTCCACGTCAAAATACTTTACTTCTCCATATTTTTCTAAACCTTTTGCAACTTGCTTAGCATCTCCTACAATAACAATATGCATTTGAGCAAGCTGTAATAAACCAGTAGCAGCATCCTGAACCTGTGTTGCACTCACTGAAGCCAAATTGGTTAAATACTTTTGATAATAATCTGCTGGTAAATTGTATTTCTCAATATTTAATGCAAAGCCTGCAATAGTTGAAGGATTTTCCAATGATCTTGCAAACCCACCCGCTAAATAATTTTTCATTCTACCTAATTCTTCTTCTCCAACTTTCTCAGTTTGGATTTTCTTTATTTCAGCAAGTGTTTCTTGAATAGAGCTATCTGTTTTTTCATTTCTTACAGAAGCTTCAGCTTTAAAAATACCTACATACTTATTAGGTTGTAAAGAAGAATATGCCCCATAAGTAAAACCATGCTTTTCTCTAAGATTAGCGAATAATCTACCAGAGAATCCACCTCCTAAAATATTATTCATCACATTAGCAGGAATATCATTAGGAGCTCCTTTAACCAACTGTACGGGAGCAGCAATCGTCACCACACTTTGAACAGATGAAGGTCTATCAACCACAGCTACATAAGTTTTTGCTGGTCTTGGAGACTTTTCAAATTGTTGCGCTGGAACATTTCCTTTTTGCCAAGCACTTAAATATTTTTCAGCTAATTTTTTAGCATCCATTGGTTCAATATCACCCACAAAAACTAAACTAGCAATATTAGGTTTCCAATAGTTATTGACAAATGCCTTCACATCTTCTACTTTTATTGAATTCACTGTTTTAGTTGTCATGATTTCGCCAAAAGGATGGTTTGCACCATAAACCAATTTCTTTACAACATTATCAGCAATAGCATCTGCATCATCTTTATTCGTTTCAATACCAGAAATAGTTTGTTTTCTTACTTTTTCTAATTCTTCAGCATTCAAAGCTGGATGTAACACCACTTCAGATAATAATCCAAATAAAGTTGGGAAATTAGATTTTAAAGAAATAGCAACTGCACTAGTGCTTGATGTAGATAAACTACCGCCCAAATACTCCACTGCTTCATCAATTTGTTCTTTGGTTTTTGTAGTAGTGCCTCTTTTGATTAATTGTCCTGCCATTTCAGCCAATCCTGCCTTGTCTCCCTCTTTGAAGCCATCTAGATCAAAGTTGATACTAGCAATTACTCTTGGTAATTTTGTATTCTTAACAACATAGACTTTCAAGCCATTGGGTAAAGTAAATTTTACTGGACTCGCCACTTGAATCATTGGAGCTTTCCCAGGAGCAGGCGCTTTAGATCTGTCTATTTTTTGTGCGAAGGCAGCAAGGGGTAAAAAACAGATAATTATATTGAATATTTTTTTCATAATATGATAATTGAAATAAGTTAATTTTTATTTTGAAGCGCTTTTTTGCTTAGGTAAATAATACAATACCACTCTATTGTCTTTGTTTAGATACTTTTTAGCAACATTTAAAACATCTTCTCTTGTCACCTTATTATATTTTTCTAATTCTGTATTAATCAAGTTGGCATCTCCAAAATATACTTCATTGTTTGCTAAACTTTCTGCAATACCAGCCATTGTAGCTTTGCTAGAAACTAGATCAGATGTAATTTGGTTCTTTACTTTTTGAAATTCTCTTTCACTTACCAATTCATTTTTTAATTGATCTGTTACGCTATCCATACTTTGCTCTAATGTTTCAATCTTAACACCAACATTCGCAATTGCTAAAGCAATCAACAGTCCCTCATCTTCATTAAAGAAAGGAACAGATTGCGCTGCAGCAGCTTGTTGTTTTTTATCTACTAGGGTTTTGTTCATTCTTGAAGATTCACCACCACTTAAGATAGTAGACAATACATTAAAAGCATAGTACTCATTACCACCTTGCTTGGGTGCTCTATAGGCTTGAAAAACTCCAGGCAATTGAATGTTGTCATAAATGATATCTCTCACTTCACCTCCCAAAGCAGGTTCTTTAATAGTAGGGCGATTGATAGCAATGGTGCCTTTAGGAATAGATCCAAAATAAGCAGCTATCTTTTCTTTTAATTCAGCCTTATTAAAATCACCAGCGATTGAAAGAACACAATTGTTAGGAACATAATAAGTTTTATAGAATTGAATAAACTCTTCTAATTTAGCAGCATTTAAATGATCCATACTACCAATGGGTGACCATCTATAAGGATGTACTTTAAAAGCTCTCTTCAACATCTCGTTCAAAAAACTTCCATAAGGACGATTGTCCATTCTTTGACGCTTCTCTTCTTTCACCACTTCTCTTTGTGTATTTACACCTATTTGTTCAATTTTAGCATGCATCATTCTTTCACTTTCTAACCAAAGTCCTAACTCTACTTGGTTAGAAGGAAGTAATTCATAATAAAAAGTTCTATCCTGAGAAGTATTTGCATTCAAAGCACCTCCAGCATTGGTAACATATTTATCAAACTCTCCTCTTTTAATGTTTTCAGATCCTTCAAATAATAAATGCTCAAAGAAATGCGCGAATCCTGTTCTCGCTGTATCTTCATTTTTAGAACCCACATGGTATAATGCGGTAACTGCAACTACCGGTGCAGAATGATCTTCGTGCAAAATCACTTTTAAACCATTAGGTAATACATATTTTTCAAATTGTATTGACTGTCCAAATGCCGTTGCTCCAATAAATAGCAATAGACAGCTTAAAAAAAACTGTTTTTTCATCTTGTAAAATTTAAAATTTTGAAGGGTAAAACTAGTACGAAAGGAAGATTAGAGCAAATAAAATAATGTTAAAGGCTTGCAATTATCGTATTTAGTAAATCAGGTGCTGATGCATTAAACCATTGAACAGATGGGTCTTTTTTAAACCAGGTCATTTGCCTCTTGGCATACTGTCTGGTATTTTGCTGAATAGCTGCAATTACTTGTTCTTTAGTTTGCTCTTGATTAAAATACGGCAACCATTCCCTATATCCTACTGTTTGAAGCGCATTGAGTGAAAATTGAGGTAAAAGAGCATGTACTTCTTTTTCTAATCCAAGAGCCATCATTTGCTCAACTCGACTGTTAATTCTATTATATAACAAAGATCTTTCCATTTCCAAACCAATGAGTTTAATTTCAAAAGGTCTTTGTTTTTTTTGATGACATTGATATGTGAGAATAGACTTACCTAATCCTTCATATACTTCCAAAGCTCGCATCAATCGATGTGGATTCTCTTGCTCTGCTTGTTTCCAATATAGTGGATCCTTTTGTGCTAATTCTTTTTGCAACCATATCAAACCATTGGATTCATAAGATTCAATAATGCTTGATCTTACTGAAGGATCAATACTAGGAATATCATCCAAACCTTCACAAAAGGCTTTAATATACAAACCTGTTCCGCCCACCATCACTATATTGTCTTTTTGCTGAAATAGTTTTTCAGTTATGACTAATGTTTCCTTTTCGAAAACGGAAGCATTCACTATTTCATGAATAGAATGATTAGCAATAAAATGATGTGGGACCTGATTTAATTCTTCTTGACTTGGTCTAGCAACACCAATATCAAGTTCTCTGTAACATTGTCTTGCATCTGCAGATATAATCTCTGTTTGCAAATGCTTGGCCAATTGAATAGCTAAAGAAGTTTTTCCAACAGCAGTAGGACCTACTATTATATAAACTGTTTTAGACAACATTGTAGAATTTAATATGCTTCGGATGAATCGTCAAAAAAACCTCCATTATCGTCTTCTGTAGTATCTTCATCTTCATCAGTGTCATTCGAATCGGAGTCCTCCCCCTCTTCACCAAATCCCTCATCTGCTTCAGATAAATCATATTTCTCTTCTATGTCTGCAAATTTTTCACCCAATAAACCTTTGGTTCCATATTGCATAGGACCTACTCCTTCAACTCTAGATATAAGTGGGTATTCTGCATTCATATCTGCATCAGCATTTTTGATTACTTGAATTAATTCCACCAAGAAAGTCCAAGCTTTATTAAAATCGTATAAGTAAATAAAATGCTGATTGGTATCCATTATTTCTGATCCAATAGTTGTTTCATCCATCAATAATGGAGCTACAGGATATTCTTTTTGATACACTTCCTTACTAATCTCTCTTCCTCTTTGCCATTTTTCATTGCTTCTAAAAAAAGTGGCATCGTGCTTTTGATCAAATTCAAAAGCTTTCAAAATGATTTGATGAAAATCAGAAAAATGTTGCGTATGCTTCACCAAGACATCTCTATAAATTGCATCTTCCTCTTCCCAATAAACTCTAAACTTTAAAATGGCCATAAGGTGATTTTGAAGCGCTAATTTACTATTTATTAGCCTTAGAAAATGAAAATATGCAACAATTATGCACTAATGGGTTTTAAGCCAAGTTTTGCTGCCTCCTCCATCATAAAGGCATAGGCAGGTTCATATGCATTTGGAATGACTCCATCTAAAATCGCTTCCCTGATAGCATCTTTAATAATACCCACTTCTTTGGAAGGAGGAATACCAAATATTTGCATGATCAATTCACCTGTGATTGGTGGCTGCCAATTTCTAATTTTATCTTTTTCTTCTACTTCTACAATTCTTTGTTTCACCAATTCAAAACCTTGTAAATATCTTCTTACTTTATGTTGATTTTTACTGGTAATATCCCCCGAACATAAAATCATTAAAGAATCAATATCATCTCCAGCATCAAACAACAATCTTCTGATGGCACTGTCTGTAACGTTTTCTTTGGTCAATGAAATCGGTCTTAAATGCAAGGCTACCAATTTTTGAACCATTTTCATTTTTTCATTCAATGGCAATTTTAATTGGGTAAAAATTTTAGGCACCATTCTTGCACCCACTACTTCATGCCCATGAAATGACCAACCAAAACCCTGCTCAAATTTCTTGGTTTTAGGCTTTGCAATATCATGCAATAGTGCTGCCCATCTTAACCAAATATCATCTGATTGTGCAGCAACATTATCTAGTACTTGTAATGTATGTGAGAAATTATCTTTATGGCCAATACCATCCATGGTTTCAGCACCTTCTAATTGCAATAGCAATGGAAATATGTATTCTAATAATCCTGCGTCTTTTAACAAGTACCAACCCTTTGAAGGTTTCTTGGTCAACATTATTTTTTGCAACTCATCGGTAATTCTTTCTTGTGAAACAATTTTGATTCTACCAGCCATACTTTTAATAGACTGAAATGTTTCTTCGGTAATGGTAAAATCTAATTGAGTTGCAAAACGTATTGCTCGCATCATTCTTAATGGATCATCATCAAAAGTTTGGTCGGGAGCAAGTGGCGTTGTTAAAATACCTTTTTCTAAATCTGCTAATCCTCCAAATGGATCAATGATGGTTCCAAAATGTGCATCAGATAATTCAACAGCCAAGGCATTAATGGTAAAATCTCTTCTATTTTGATCATCTTCAATTGTTCCAGGAGCTACTTGAGGTTTTCTACTATCTCGGGAATAACTTTCTTTTCGAGCGCCCACAAATTCAATTTCAATATCTTGAAATTTTACTTGAGCTGTTCCAAAGGTTTTAAATAAACTTACCGGAGGCATTGGTTTGAATAATTTAGCAAATGCCTGAGCCAATTCCATACCATCTCCCATGCATACAATATCAATATCCTTAGTGGGTCTATTTAAGATCTTATCTCTTACAAAACCACCTACAGCAAATGCAGGAATATCCAGCACAGCTGCTGCTTTAGCAACTGCATGTAATAATTCAGCTTCTCTTGTTGTAAAATGAATTTGCATAGCAAGCAAAAGTACTTAATTGTTCAGTATATTCGTATGCAAATAGCCGCTAATCCTGCCAAAATAAATGTAAATGACCTCCCTAAGCATAGTAATTGTTAGTTATAGATGTTGGCAAAGATTAGATACTTGTTTAAAAAGTATTCAAGAACAATCTTTGGACTTCTTAGAAGTTATTGTGGTGGACAATCATTCTAATGATGGAAAAATAAAAGATTTTATGTTGGGCCATCCTACTGTTCAATTTATACAACAAGAAATCAATGGAGGATTTGCACAAGCTTGTAATAAAGGAGCAGCCATTGCAAAAGGAGAATGGATCTTATTTTTAAATCCCGATACCATATTAGCCCCAGAAACACTTTCTCCACTTATCCAAAAAACAAATACTGAACCTGATTGGAAATTAATTGGCATTAAACAATTAGATGAAAAAGGAAGAGATACTTATCCTTTTGGTTTGTTTTTACAATGGTGGAATATCTGGCCACCCATTAGAAGTTTACAAAGATGGATTGGTGGTAAAAAACTTTCTAAAAAAACTTGGAGTGCACTTTCTGTAAGTTATCCTGATTGGATTTCTGGATCATTTGTATTAATGAGATATACCGATTTTAAAACTATTGGCGGATGGGATCAAAGATTCTGGATGTATTGCGAAGATATGGACCTTAGCAAAGCAGCGTCATTATTGGGTTGGAAGAGAGTGATGTATAATGATATTCAATGTATACATAGTCATGGAGGATCTTCAAGAATCAATTCAAGAATAAAAGCCATTACTAAATCGGCAGTGATTATTTCTAATTTTAAATATATCGATAAGCATATTACCCTTCCTGGAAAATGGATTGCTCAAGCAACACTTTTAATAATCACCGTGATCAACTTATTGAT
>JACCEC012344203.1_pt1 | contig 11432 bp, 12 predicted proteins | sample 7450121 | NCBI WGS metagenome assembly JACCEC01 (sample SAMN15323455, study PRJNA562643) | freshwater metagenome | isolation source: river surface water | place: USA:Blue River Watershed | collected 2017-08-18 | reverse complement strand
CCTGCTCGCTGGCATGGTCCACCTCGGTGACGAAGTCGTTCACCTGCTTTTGCGAGATGCGCACGGACTCCACATCAAGCGCTGCGCGGTTGATGATGGCGCCGGCGGCGCGCGCGGCTTTGATGGCCACGTTGAGCATGGGATGCAGGTTGGACGACATGGATTGTGAAGGTGCCAGGAGCGCGCCACGGGCCGGGACGGGCCCCGCGGCGGAAAAACCGGCCCGGCGATGCGGGCGGCGACAATAACCCCGTATTCTACTTTTTCCGCGTGAAGACCCGTTTCATCCTCATTCAGACCAGCCACGCCGGCAACGTGGGGGCCGCCGCCCGCGCCATGAAGGTGATGGGCTTCGACGACCTGGTGCTGGTCGATCCCCGCTGGCCCGACGTCCTGCAGCGCGAGGAAACCCTGCAGCGCGCCAGCGGCGCGACGGACATCCTCGAGCGCGCCCGCATCGTGCCCACGCTGGACGAGGCGCTGGATGGCGTGTCCCACCTGTGCGCCACGGCCATGACCCCGCGCGACTTCGGCCCGCCCACGGCGGCGCCGCGCGAGCACCTCGCCGGGCTGGTCGCCTCGCCCGAGCCCCCGGACGGCGTGGCCTTCCTGTTCGGCCCCGAGCGTTTCGGCATGGCCAACGCCGACGTCTACCGCTGCCACGTGGCCCTGAGCATTCCCGCCAACCCCGACTTCGGCTCGCTGAACCTGGCGGCGGCGATCCAGGTGGTGGCCTACGAGTGGCGGCAGGCCCTGGGCGGCTTTGCCGCGCCCGCGCCCGCCGAGCCCCTGGAGGCCGACGCCCGGGCCGTGGCCGGCCTGCTGGCGCATTGGGAGCAGTCCCTGGTGGAGATCGGCTTCCTGGACCCGGCCTCGCCCAAGAAGCTGATGCCGCGGCTGAACCAGCTGTTCAACCGGGCGCGGCTGACCCCTGAGGAAATCCACATCCTTCGGGGTGTGGCCAAGTCCATGAGTGCAGCGGCCCGGGGCAACAAGGCTTAGACTTGCCGGAATGTTCAGCCGCTTGCGTTCCGACATCCAGTGCATCCTCGACCGCGACCCTGCCGCACGCAGCAAGTGGGAGGTGGTGACCTGCTACCCGGGCCTGCACGCGCTGGTGCTGCACCGCCTGGCGCACTGGTTCTGGGGCCGCGGCCTGCGCTGGCTGGGGCGTTTCACCTCACACGTCTCGCGCTGGGCCACGGGCATCGAGATCCACCCGGGCGCCACCATCGGTGACGGGGTGTTCATCGACCACGGCATGGGCGTGGTGATCGGCGAGACGGCGGTCATCGGCGACGGCTGCACCATCTACCAGGGCGTGACCCTGGGCGGCACCTCCCTGGCCAAGGGCTCCAAGCGCCACCCCACCCTGGGCCGTGGCGTGGTGGTGGGCGCGGGCGCCAAGGTGCTGGGTGGCTTCGACGTGGGCGATGGCGCGGCCATCGGCTCGAATGCCGTGGTGACCAAGCCGGTGCCCGCGGGCGCCACGGCGGTGGGCATCCCGGCGCGCATCATCCAGGCCGAGGACGCGGCCCGCCGCGAGGAAGCCGCCAGCAAGCTGGGGTTCTCCGCCTACGGCATCACCCAGAGCGACGACCCGCTGTCGCAGGCCATGAAGGGCCTGATCGACAACGCCTCCTCCCAGGAGCACCAGATCGCGCTGCTATGGGCCGCCATCGAGAAGCTGTCCTCGCAGCAGCAGGACTGCGTGCCGCAGGACGCCGCCCGCAAGGAATGCTTCGAGGCGGACAAGCTGCAGCAGCTGGTGGGGAAGTAAGCAGGCCCGCGCGGCCGGCCTCCACGGGCTCGATCCGTCCCCGGCGGCCGTGCCGTCAAGCCACGGGCTTCACGCCGGCGCCGGAGGCTGCTGCCGTGCCGCCACGCCGGCAACGAACCGGCCAAAGGCCTCCAGCAAGGGCTCGCCATCGAAGGCCGGCCCTTCCAGCATCGCCAGCGCCTGTACCGTTGCTTCCAGCGTGGACACCTGGTCGGGCCGCCGGGCCGCGCGGATCGCGCGGTAGCGGGTCGGCGCGGGGGCGTCCAGGGACAACCTGGGCAGCGCCGCCAGGGCCGGGTGCTCCAGCAGCATCCGCAGGCTCTTGCGCCACGTGGCGTCGATCACCACCAATCGCAGGGGCCGTCCGTTGCCGCCCGGGTCCGGCGGGGCCGGGGCGGCGGGTACATCGGGGTAGAGCAGGCGCGTTTCCCGGCCGGGGCGATGCAGCAGGCCCTGCAGCTCGGCGGGCGTGAAGCGCTCGCCCACCACCACCTCGCAAGCCGCCAGGGACAGCCGCAGCAGCGCCACGCTGTTCTTGGCCTGGCGCTGCTCCTGCGGGTGCTGCAGGACCAGCACCTCGGTGCTGTGAGGGGTCGGCCGGGCGAGGGCGCACAGGCAGGTGGCCTGGGGCCGCAGGCAGTGCCCGCAGATAGGGCGGCGGGGCGCGGGTTCAGCGCTCACGCGACCCCGGGACTGGCAGCCGCGTCAGCCCCGTGCGGGCCGGATCGCGCTCTTGGGGCGGAAGGCCTTGCATACGTTCTCGTCGGCCTCCAGGTAGGGGCCACCGATCAGGTCGATGCAGTACGGCACGGCAGCGAAGATGCCCGGCACCACGCTCTTGCCTTCGGCATCCTTGAGGCCTTCCAGCGTCTCCTGGATGGACTTGGGCTGCCCCGGCAGGTTGATGATCAGGCTGTTGCCCCGGATCACCGCCACCTGCCGCGACAGGATGGCCGTGGGCACGAATTTCAGCGAGATCTGGCGCATCTGCTCGCCAAACCCCGGCATCTCCTTGTCCGCCACGGCCAGTGTCGCCTCGGGCGTCACGTCGCGCGGGGCCGGGCCGGTGCCGCCGGTGGTCAGCACCAGCGCGCAGCCGGCGTCCACCAGTTCCACCAGTGCCTGGCTGATGCCGTCCTTCTCGTCGGGGATCAGGCGCGGCTCGAAGGTGATGGGGTTCTTCAGCGCGCGCGTGAGCCAGTCCTGCAGCGCGGGCAGGCCCTTGTCCTCGTACAGGCCGCTGGAGGCACGGTCGCTGATCGACCCGATGCCGATCTTCACGGGGTCGAAATCACGCATCGTCGTCCTCGCTGTCGTCGTCGGCGACTTCATCGCGTGCCTGGGCCAGTTGCTCCCGCACCAGCTGGAACAGCTCCCGGTACGAGCGGCTTTGCCGGGGCGCCAGCCCCTTGGACACCGCGGCGGCGTCCGGGGCCGGGCGGTCCTTGCGGGCCTGGCGCACCAGCGCGCGCAGCTGCTGCGAGTCGGTGCCGGGGTACTTCGTCAGCCACTCGCCCACCGCCTCGTCCCGCTCGATCAGGTCGTCGCGCCAGCGCTCGGCCTCGTGCAGGGCCATCGTCTCGGCGGCGGAGCCCTTTTGCTGCACGTCCAGCGCCGCGCGGGCGGCGGCCAGCGTGTCCTCGTCCAGCAGGCGCATCAGCTTGCCGACGAACTGCATCTGCCGGCGCTTGCCCTCGAAGTTGGTGATGCGATCGGCCTCGCGCAGGGCTTCGACCAGCCGGTCGGGCAGGTTCAGCCCGTCGAACAGGTCCTTGCGCAGGGCGATGAGCGCCGCGCCGAGCTTCTGCAGCTCGGTGCTCTCGCGCTTGAGGTCAGTCTTGCTGATGTCCGAGCCTTTGAGCTCGGCTTTGAGCTGCAGGTCGAGTTCGCTGCCTTCGGCGACGAACTGGCCGCGGACGAAGTAGCCTTTGGTGGGTTTGCGTGACATGTGGGGAATCTCGGGAGCGGGCCTTGCCGCGCTGGGGTCGCAAGTATCATAGCCCCGCCATGAAGAATACCGACGCCCGCACCGAATCCGGCTTTGCCTACAGCCGCGCCCAATTCGAGCAACTGGTCGACACCGCCCTGGCCCATGCCAAGTCGCTGGGCGCCACGGATGCGGGTGCCGAAGCCTCCGAAGGCTGCGGCCTGAGCGTGTCCGTGCGCAAGGGCGAACTGGAGAACGTGGAGCGCAATCGCGACAAGTCGCTGGGCGTGACGGTCTACATCGGCCAGCGCCGGGGCAATGCCAGCACCTCCGACTTCTCCGAGGCCGCCATCCGCCAGACCGTGCAGGCGGCCTACGACATCGCCCGCTTCACCGCCGAGGACCCGGTGGCCGGCCTGCCCGACGCCGGCGACATCGCCCAGGTCCACGAGCAGCCCGACCTGGACCTGTTCCACCCCTGGGACATCGACAGCGAGCAGGCGGCGCAAATCGCCCTGGCCTGCGAGGCGGCCGCCCTCAAGACCAGCAGGAAGATCACCAACAGCGAGGGCGCGGGCGTGTCCGCGCAGCAAAGCCACTTCTTCAGCGCCCACACCCGGGGGTTCCGGGGCGGCTATGCCAGCTCCCGCCACTCCCTGTCGGTGGCGCCCATCGCCGGCAAGGGCGACAAGATGCAGCGCGACGCCTGGTACAGCTCCATGCGCAACGCCGCCGACCTGGCCTCGCCCGAGGCGGTGGGCCGCTACGCCGCCGAGCGCGCGCTCTCGCGCCTGAACGCCCGCAAGATCTCCACCCGCGAGTGCCCGGTGCTGTTCGAGTCGCCCCTGGCGGCCGGCCTGCTCGGGTCCTACGTCAACGCCACCAGCGGCGGCGCCCTGTACCGCCGCAGCACCTTCCTGCTGGATTGCCTGGGCAAGCGCGTCCTGCCCAAGCACATCGACATCACCGAGGACGCCCATGTCCGCGGCGGCAAGGGCAGCGCGCCCTTCGACGAGGAGGGCGTACGCACCGGCGCCCGCAAGGTGGTGGAGGCCGGCGTGGTCGGCGGCTACTTTCTTTCCAGCTACTCGGCGCGCAAGCTGGGCATGAAGACCACCGGCAACGCCGGCGGCTCGCACAACCTGTCGCTCACCTCCCGCCTGACGAAGGCCGGGGACGACCTGGACGCGATGCTGCGCAAGCTGGGCACCGGCCTGTTCGTCATCGAGCTGATGGGGCAGGGCGTCAACTACGTGACCGGGGACTATTCCCGCGGCGCCAGCGGCTTCTGGGTGGAAAACGGCGAGATCGCCTACCCCGTGGAGGAAATCACCATCGCCGGCAACCTCAAGGACATGCTCCTGGGCATCGAGGCGGTGGGGGCGGACGTCTACAACTACGGCGCCAAGAGCGTGGGCTCCATCCTCGTCAACAAGATGAAGGTGGCAGGCAGCTGAGCCCGCGGGCCTGACGGCTGCGTGTGCTCACGCGCAGCAGCGCGAGGCCGTTTCCTCAGCGACAGCGAAACGGATTCGTTGCCGCGTGGGATTCGGCGCCTATTTCACCAGCTCATTGAGCAGTGCGTCGTTGATGTAGTACATCTCACGCCCCTGCTTGCTCGGCCTCAGGACGCCCAAGCCAGCCAGGGCCTGCAGATAATTCGACGCCGTTTGGCGCTTGGCGATGCCCGCATCCACCAGGAATTGGATCTTGGTATAGGGGTGCCTGAAGATCACCTCCACCAAGTCCTTGCTGTAGATGCCTGGAGCCCGCGCACTGACTTGTGCCCGCACCTGCTCGATGAGGCCACGGATGCGCACGACCTGATCGAAAGTCTGTTGCGCCGTCATCTCAACCGCTTTGAGCATAAAGAGGATCCACCCCTCCCAGTCCTGGCGTTCTGTGACCCCCCGCAACCCCTCGTAGTACCCGGTCTTGTGGGTCATGATGTGCCGGGACAGGAACAGGACCGGGATGTCCAGCAAGCCCTGACTCACCAGGTACAGCACGTTCAGGATACGGCCTGTCCGGCCGTTGCCATCTTCAAACGGGTGGATCGCCTCGAACTGGTAGTGGGTCACGGCCATCTTGATGAGTGGATCCAGGCCATCATGCGCGTGCATGAACCGTTCCAGGTCGGCCAACTTGTCCCGGATCAGCCGCTCACCCACCGGGGGGGTGTAGACCACCTCGCCCAGGTCGTTCTTCAACGCCGTGCCGGGCACTTTGCGGATGCCCAGTTCCACCTCTTTGATGATCTGGACGATCTCGATGAACAGGTTGGTGGTCAGCGGCCGTGCCTGCAACTGCCGGAAGCCATGGTTCAGGGCCTGGCGATATCGGAGCACTTCCTTCGTATGTGGATCTGTCTTGCCGTCGGCGCTCGCATCAGCCCGATAGAGTTCGTCGTTGGTGGTGACGATGTTCTCGATCTCTGAGGACAACCGCGCTTCCTGAAGCACCAGGCCCTGGATCAACATGCCCTGATTGGGAATCTGCGCGGCCAGGCCCCTCAAGTTCGCGAGCACCCGATTGGATGTGATGGCCTGCTTGAGGATCGTGCGTGATTCCAGGTCTGCCACGGGCGGAAGCCCGGGCAGATCATTGAATGGCTGCTGGCGATCGAAGGGCATCACTGGACAAAGGGTCTGTCGATTGGACGTACATGATACGTCGATGTGTCGAATTTGAAACCATTTTTCGACAAATCAGGGTCGACCGTCCCTTTGTTTCGCGTCAGGCCGCTTTGCCCCGTGAATCAGCCCGCCAGCGCCGCCTTCACCGCCGCCGACACCTGCCCCATGTCGGCCTTGCCTGCCAGCTTGGCCTTCACGGCGCCCATCACCTTGCCCATGTCGCCAGGGCCCACACCGCGGCCCCATTCTTCGCCCAGTTCGGCCACGATGGCCTTGACCTCGGCGGCCACTTCCTCGGCCGACAGGCGGGCGGGCAGGTAGGCCTGCAGCACCGCCATCTCGGCGGCTTCCTTGTCGGCCAGGTCCTGGCGGGCGGCCTTCTGGAAGGCGTCGATGCTGTCCTTGCGCTGCTTGATCAGCTTGTCGACGATGGCGACCACGCCGGCGTCGTCCAGCTCGATGCGCTCGTCCACTTCCTTCTGCTTGATGGCGGCCTGCAGCAGGCGGATGGTGCCCAGGCGCTCCGTTTCCTTGGCGCGCATGGCGGCCTTCATGTCTTCGCTGATCGTGGCCTTGAGGGACATGGTGTTTCCTTGTGGTGCTGGTTCGTTCGGTGGAAAAAGGACAAAAGCCCGCTCGGGCGTCCCCGGGCGGGCTTTGTGGATGCCTAGGCAGCCGGGAAGCTGATCAGTACAGCTTCTTGGGCAGCTGCATGCTGCGCACGCGCTTGTAGTGGCGCTTGACGGCGGCAGCCTTCTTGCGCTTGCGCTCGGCGGTGGGCTTCTCGTAGAACTCGCGGGCGCGCAGTTCGGTCAGCAGGCCCAGCTTTTCAATGGTGCGCTTGAAACGGCGCAGGGCGACGTCGAAGGGCTCGTTTTCTTTGACACGGATGGTCGTCATTCGTATTTGGATCCAAATGTGTGCCGTGAGAGATCGGGCTCACGGCGGGGGTCCCCGGCTTTAAGGATGATCAGGCCGCCAGGGGTTTGCCAGCAAAGCCTAAGATTATAGCCAATTTGTTGGCACCTCAAGTGCCGGCCGCTCACGCGGCGCTTGACAGGCCCTGGGCGCACGCCCACCCGCTGGACCAGGCCCACTGGAAGTTGTAACCGCCCAGCCAGCCGGTCACGTCCACCACCTCGCCGATGAAGTGCAGGCCCGGCTGCTTCGATTCCATCGTCTGCTGGGACAGGTCGCGCGTGTCCACGCCGCCGGCCGTCACCTCGGCCTTCTTGTACCCCTCGGTGCCCGTGGGGGTCAGCTCCCAGGCAGACAGGCGCTGGGCCAGGGTGGCCAGGGCCTTGTCCGAGGCCTCGTTCACCGGCCGCTGCCAGGCCGGGTCCTGCTGCGCCCAGGCGTCGGCCAGGCGGGAGGGGACGAAGGCCGCCAGCTCATTGGCGATCAGCTTGCGTGAGCGCAGCTTGGCGCCGGCCAGGGCCTCGGCCAGGCCGGCGGCAGGCGCCAGGTCCAGCCGGATGGGGGCACCGGGCTTCCAGTAGCTGGAAATCTGCAGGACCGCCGGGCCGGACAGGCCCCGGTGCGTGAACAGCAGGTCCTCGTCGAAGGCCATGAAGGCCTTCTTGTCCTTCTTCGATCCGGTCTCGATGCGCACCGGCAGGGCCAGCCCGGCCAGTTGCGCGTAAGGTGCCCACCCCGAGCCGTCGAAAGTCAGGGGGACCAGGGCGGGGCGGGGGTCCACCATGCGCAGGCCGAACTGGCGGGCGATGCGGTAGCCGAAGTCGCTGGCGCCGATCTGGGGGATGGACAGGCCGCCGGTGGCGATCACCAGTTGCGGCGCCTGCACGGGGCCCCGGTCGGTACCGATCTCGTAGCCCGTGGCGTCCGACCATCGCACGTCACCCACCGCGCAGGGCTGCCAGCGCTGCACGCCGCCGGCGTCGCATTCGGCCAGCAGCATCTGGATGAAATCCTCCGAGGAACGGTCACCGAACAGCTGGCCCTTGTGCTTCTCGTGGAAGGCAATGCCATGGCGCCTGACCAGGTCGATGAAGTCGTTGGCCGTGTAGCGTGACAGCGCCGAGCGGCAGAACTGCGGGTTCTCGCCCAGGAAGTGGCGTTGCGGGGCGCGCGGGTCCAGGTCCTTGTTGGTGAAGTTGCAGCGGCCGCCGCCGGCGATGCGCACCTTCTCGGCCACCTTGGCCGAGTGGTCGATGACCAGGACCTTCAGGCCCCGCTGGCCGGCCACGCCGGCGCAGAACAGGCCGGCCGCGCCGGCACCGATGATGACGGCGTCGAACTGTTGCATGGGAGGGGCGCAGTGTACCTGCGCCCGCCCGGGGCCCTGCTTCTGGCCCGGGTGGGCCCGGGGCGGCCCGTCAGGCCGCCCGGCGGCCGGACGCCTGCTCGCGCGCGCTGGCGGCGGCCACGCCGGCCATCACGTCGCCCACCACGATCACCGACGGGCTGCCCAGCCCCTCGCGGGCGATGGTGGCCGGCAGGTCGGCCAGGGTGGTGCCCACATGCCGCTGCTGCGGCAGGCTGGCGTGCTGGATCACGCCCACCGGCGTGGACCCGGGCAGGCCCTGCAGCAGCCCGTGCTGGATCTCGCGCACGCCGCTCACGCCCATGTAGATCACCAGGGTCAGCCTGGCATGCAGCGCCGCGTCGGCCAGCCTGGCCCAGTCGGTGCCGGCATCGCCGGGCTTGGCGTGGCCGGTCACGAACACCACGCCATGGGCGTGGTCGCGGTGGGTCAGGGGCACGTTGAGCGAGGTCACGGCGGCCAGGCCGGCGGTGATGCCGTTGACCACGGACACCCGGATGCCCGCAGCCTGCAGGTGCTCCACCTCCTCGCCCCCGCGCCCGAAGATGAACGGGTCGCCGCCCTTAAGCCGCACCACCCGCTCGCCTTCGCGGGCAGCGGTGACCATGAGCTTCTCGATGAAGGCCTGCGGCGTGCTCTTGCAGCCGCCGCGCTTGCCCACGTACACCACGCGGGCGGAGGGAGGGGCCAGGGCCACCACCTCGTCGCCCACCAGGTCGTCGACGAACAGCACCGTGGCCTGCTGGATGGCCTTCACGGCCTTGAGCGTGAGCAGCTCGGGATCGCCCGGGCCCGCGCCGACGAGGGTGACTGTGCCTGCCTGTGCCATGGTGAAAATGTCCTTGTTCATGCCTGCGCAGCGAGATGCACGATGTGTGCCACCTGCGCCTCGACGGAGGCCGGCACCGGCTTGCGCCCGGCCAGCACGTCCTGGATATAGGCCGCCGTGGTGTCCGCGTCAATCCCTGCGGGCAAGTGGGGCAGGTCGGTCAGCGTCCCCTTGCGGCCTTCCTCCAGCGCCACGCGCCGGCCGCGGATGAAACCGTCCATCTGCGGCAGGCGGCGCGCGTCGGCCACCACCTCGCCCTCGGTGCCGCGCAGGAGCAGGGCAGTGGCCCCCACCAATTCGTACACCTGGGCCATGGACACCGCGTACTCAGGGTGCGTGTAGCTGCCCACGATCACGGCAGGGCCCTCGCTGATGTTCATCAGCTTGACCAGGCTGTGCGACGAATTGCGCAGGCCCACCACGCGGCGCACGTCCAGCAGGCGCTTGAGCCCCGGGCACAGCAGCTCGGTGGGCAGGTAAGCCACCTCACCGGGAGCCATGGCGCGTACGGCTTCCAGCGGGTGCAGGCCCAGGGCACGCATCACGTCGGACACGAACACCCGGCTGCTTTCCGTGGCCGTACCGTGGATCGCCACCGGCAGGCCCGCGCGGGCCACCAGCAGCGCCAGCAGGGGCGTGAGCACGGGCAGCTTGCGCGCCCCGTTGTAGCTCGGGAGCACCACCAGCGGGCGCTCGACTGCCGGGATGCGGTGCATGCGCGAGGCCGTGGCGTCCAGGAAGCCGGCCATCTCCTCGGGCGTCTCGCCCTTGATCCGCATGGACAGGCAGAAGGCACCCACCTCCAGGTCGGTCACGCTGCCCTCGAGCAGCTGCCCGAACAGGTCGGCCGCCTGCTCCCGCGTGAGCGAACGCGCGCCCTGCTTGCCGCGGCCGATGTCCTTGATGTAGTGGCTGATACTGCCCATGGTTGTATTGTCAGCTATGGCTCATTACTTTCGGCGATAAGCTGATTCGCGGTTTCGGGCGTGTTCAGGCCGCCTGGGCTTGCGGCATGGCGGCCCGCACCATGCGTTTGAGCTCGGGCACGCAGGAGCCGCAGTTCGTGCCGCATTTCAGGTCGGCCTGCAGGGTGGCCAGGCGCTGGTCGGCGTGGCCGGTGCAGGAGGCCAGCTTGCCCAGGATGGCGACGTCCGTCACGTTGAAGCAGGTGCACACCTGCCTGCCGCGGGACTGCACTGCCACGGGCGCCTTGGCGCCCGGCGCCAGCAGCAGCCGGCCGTAGGCCTGGGCGGGCAGGCTGTCCTGCAGCAGGGTCCTCACCCAGGCCTGGGAACGGGTATCGCCCGCCAGCAGGAAGGCCTCCAGGTGGACGTCGGCCTCCTTGCCGGGGCCCTGGCGCGCCAGGCGCATGGCGCGGCGCTGGCCCTTGCGCGGGTCGGCGTAGCGGATCGTGTCCGTACCGGCCAGGCCCAGCAGGGCCTCCAGCCGCGCCAGCAGCTCGGGCGCGGGCGCCTCGTAAGCCGCGGCGCGGAACAGCACCCCCGCGCGCTCGCGGCCGAAGGGTACGCAGGTGGCGAAGGGGAACTGCGCCATCAGGGCCTTGAGTTGCTCGCGCACCGACAAGGCATCGCCGTCCGGCAACCAGGCCATCGCCAGCAGCGACCAGTCCAGTTCGGCCTTCAGGATCTTGACCGCGGCGTGCTTGAGTTCCGGCTGCTTGGAGCCGGGGCAATACGCCGAGGTGGTCAGCGCGTTGACGCCCGCCAGCCGCCCGCCGCTGGCCGCCTGGCCGCCCAGGAATTCACTGCCCCAGTGCATGCCCATGAAGGCCTGGGACGCGCCCACCTCCTTGCTGGCCTGCGCCGGCACCACGATGGAGCCGCGCCGCGAGGTCACGTGCACCAGGTCGCCGTCGGCCAGGCCGCGATCGGCCATGTCCTGCGGGTGCATCTGGATCACCGGCTCGGGCACGTGGCCGAACAGGCGGCCCAGCGTGCCGGTGCGGCTCATGCCGT
>JACCEC012515717.1_pt1 | contig 11433 bp, 11 predicted proteins | sample 7450121 | NCBI WGS metagenome assembly JACCEC01 (sample SAMN15323455, study PRJNA562643) | freshwater metagenome | isolation source: river surface water | place: USA:Blue River Watershed | collected 2017-08-18 | reverse complement strand
GGCTCCATTCGCTGTTGTAGCGGATCTCGGTCCTGGCCGGGTCGAGCACCAGGCTGGCCTGCTTGTAGTAGGTCTCGGCGTTGAGCTTGATCTGCTCGGGCGTGAGCGGCGGGCGCGTGCTGTTGCGCCCCGACGGATCGCCGATCAGGCTGGTGAAGTCCCCGATCAGGAAGATCACCTGGTGGCCCAGGTCCTGCAGCTGGCGCATCTTGTTGAGCACCACGATGTGGCCGATGTGGATGTCGGGCGCGGTCGGGTCGAGGCCGAGCTTGATGCGCAGCGGCTGGCCGCTGGCCTCGCTCCTGACGAGCTTCCTGACCCAGTCGGCCTCGGGGATCAGCTCCTCGCAGCCGCGGCGCGTGACGGCCAGCGCGTGGCGGACGGCATCGGACAGCTGCACGGGCTCGCCACCTGCCGGCATGGCGGTTTTCCCGGACTCAACTTGTTCATTCATAAGACAATTTCCAGTTGCGGCTTTCTGTGGCCTGGGTAAAATGGACGAAAGTTACAGACCGGATTCTAGTGAGCGCGCCTGCCATCCCCCGTGGCGCGCGCAGCTCGCACCGGCAGCGCCGCGTTACTGGCGGCACTCCATCCCCTCACCCGGGCGGCAGGCTATTGGCTGGCGCCAGACTCGTTTTTTCATGAAGCAACATCTCCAACTGCTGGCGCAAGCCATGCGGCAGCACCCGCGCCGTTTCATGGCCGGACTCGGCGCCCTGCTGCTGGGCACCGGCGTCACGGCCGTCGCCGTCGCCCCGCTGACACCCGATACCGACCTGCCCGTGCGGCAGGTGGTCGAGACGGTCACGCCGCTGGCGACGCAGCCGGGCCAGGCCACGTCGTTCGAGCTGTTCCACAGCGATCTGACCCGGCGCAACGACTCGGTCCAGAGCCTGCTCAAGCGCCTGGGCGTGCGCGACGGCGAGGCCGCCGCGTTCATCGGCGGCGATCCGACGACGCGCCTGCTGCTCGGCGGCAAGGCGGGCAAGCTGGTTTCGGCCCGCACCGACGACAAGGGCCGGCTGATCGAGCTCAAGGCACTCTGGCTCGCCGACAGCGGCAAGGAATTCGTGCGCCTGCAGATCGGCCAGGACCAGGGGCTGCGCTCCAGGCTGGAGACCGGCCCGCTCAGGCGCCAGGTCAGGCTGGCGGGTGCCACCATCCGCAGCTCGCTGTTCGATGCCACCGAGGCCGCGCGACTGCCCGACAGCGTGGCCGAACAGCTGGCCGAGGTGTTCGACAGCCAGATCGACTTCCGCAACGACCTCGCTGCCGGCGACCGCTTCCAGGTCGCCTACGAGACGCTGGAAGCCGACGGCGAAGTGCTGAGCTACGGCCAGCTGCTCGGCGCCGAATTCATCAACCGCGGCCGCAAGCACCAGGTGATCTGGTTCCGCCCGTCCGGCGGCTCAGGCGCCTTCTACACGCCGGACGGCCTGAGCCTCAAGCGCGCCTTCCTGGCCTCGCCGCTGCCCTTCACCCGCGTCAGCAGCCATTACGGCACGCGCTTCCATCCGATCTCGGGCCGCCAGCAGCCCCACCTCGGCGTCGATTTCGCAGCCCCGACGGGGACCCCGGTGCGCGCGGTGGCCGACGGCAAGGTCGAATTCGCCGGCTGGAAGACCGGCTACGGCAATCTGGTGGCGATCGAGCACACCGAGCAGAAATCGACCGCCTACGCCCACCTGAGCCGCATCGGCGTGCGCCGGGGCCAGCGCGTGGCGCAGGGCGACCTGATCGGCGCCGTCGGCAGCACCGGCGCCTCGACCGGCCCGCACCTGCATTTCGAATACCTGGTCAAGGACCGGCATCAGGACCCGCTGACGCTGGCACGCAACGCCGGCAGGCAGCCGCTTCCCGCCAGCGCCAGGGCCGAATTCCGGCGCGTGGCGCAGGCGATGCGCCAGCAGCTCGACGCCGCCGCCACCGTGGTGCAGGCCAGCGCCGAATGACGGGCGCTGACGCCGGCCGGGCACTCTGCATCGGGCTGATGTCCGGCACCTCGCTCGACGGTGCCGACGGCGTGCTGATCGACTTCTCGGCGCAGCCGCGCGTGCTCGCCAGCCACGGCCTGCCGCTGCCTGCAGGACTGCGCACCGAACTGCTCGCGCTCAACGCCAGCGGCGCCGACGAGCTGCACCGCGCCGCGGTCGCCGCGCACCAGCTGACCCTGGTCTATGCCGAAGTCGTCACCGCGCTGCTGCGGGCTGGCGGCGTGAGCGCGCGGGAGGTGCGCGCGATCGGCGCCCATGGCCAGACGGTGCGCCACCAGCCACCCGGTGCGCAGCTGCGCGGACGCCGGGTCGATGCACAGGACCCGACATTTCCGCCCTACACGCTGCAGCTCAACGCGCCGGCGCTGCTGGCCGAGCTGACCGGCATCAGCGTGGTGGCGGACTTCCGCAGCCGCGACATCGCCGCCGGCGGCCAGGGCGCACCGCTGGTGCCGGCCTTCCACCGCGAGATCTTCGGCTGCGCCGGGCGTTCGGTGGCGGTCGTCAACATCGGCGGCATCGCCAACGTCACTGCGCTTGCCGCGGATGGACGCGTGCTCGGGCTCGACACCGGCCCCGGCAACATGCTGCTCGACCTCTGGTGCCAGCGCCACCTGGGCCAGTCCTACGACCGTGACGGCGCCTGGGGCGCGCGGGGACGGGTCGATGCCGCGCTGCTGGATCGCATGCTGGCAGAACCCTATTTCGCCCTGCCAGGCATCAAGAGCACCGGGCGCGACCTGTTCAACGCCGGCTGGCTGGAGCAGCAACTGCAGGGATTGGCGCTGCCGCCCGCCGATGTCCAGGCCACGCTGGTCGGTCTGACGGCGCGCAGCATCGCGCGCTGCCTGCGCGAGCTGGACTGGGGCGGGATGGCGCTGTCGGAACTGCTGGTCTGCGGTGGCGGCGCACGCAACCAGGCGCTGCTGGCCGCGCTGCGCAGCGAGCTGCCATGCCCGGTTCTGACGACGGCCGAGCGCGGCTGGCCGGTCGATCTGGTCGAGGCGGCGGCTTTCGCCTGGCTGGCCTGGCGTACGCTGACCGGTCAACCCGGCAACCTGTGCGCCGTCACGGGCGCGGCAGGACCTCGCATCCTGGGCGCGATTTATCCGGCCTGAGGCCGGATTCCCAGGGAATGGTCAGACGCTGAAGCTGGAGCCGCAGCCGCAGGTGGTGTTGGCGTTAGGGTTCTTGATCACGAACTGCGCGCCCTGCAGATCTTCCTTGTAGTCGATCTCGGCGCCGACCAGGTACTGGTAGCTCATGGCATCGATCAGCAGCGAGACGCCGTTCTTGGTCATCACCGTGTCGTCGTCGTTGACGATCTCGTCAAAGGTGAAGCCGTACTGGAAGCCCGAACAGCCGCCGCCTTGGACAAAGACACGCAGCTTGAGGTCGGGATTGCCCTCTTCGGCGATCAGGTCGGCCACCTTGACCGCGGCCGCATCGGTGAAGACCAGCGGCTCGGGCATTTCGGTATCGACGGCAAGGGATTCGCTCATGGTGTGAACTCTCGGGATCAGGAAGAATAAAAATACTATAGCAAAAAACTCGGGAATAGCAGACCGGCCGGCGATAACGCCACCACCCGCAGGGTCTTTGACCGGCTTCCCAACAAAAAACCGCCCCCAGCGGAGCTGGCAGGCGGTTTCTCGCGGAACAGCTTGCGGATTAACGCTTGCTGAACTGCTTGGCGCGGCGTGCGGAACGCAGACCGACCTTCTTGCGCTCGACTTCGCGGGCGTCGCGGGTCACGAAACCGGCGGCGCTCAGCGCGGGCTTGAGCGCTGCGTCGTAGTCGATCAGGGCGCGGGTGATACCGTGACGCACTGCACCGGCCTGACCGGATTCGCCGCCGCCGTGCACGTTGACTTGCACGTCGAAGGCTTCGGTGTTCTCGGTCAGCACCAGCGGTTGCTTGGCGATCATGATCGAGGTCTGACGGCCGAAGAACGCTTCGATGTCCTTGCCGTTGACCGTGATCTTGCCGGTACCCTTCTTCAGAAACACGCGGGCGACGCTCGATTTGCGACGGCCGGTGCCATTGTTCCAATCACCAATCATGGCAGCTCCTTAGATGTCCAACACTTTGGGTTGCTGGGCAGTGTGCGGGTGCTCAGCACCACCGTACACCTTGAGCTTCTTGATCATGGCGTAGCCGAGCGGGCCCTTGGGCAGCATGCCCTTGACGGCCTTCTCCAGCGCGCGGCCGGGATGCTTGGCTTGCAGATCGCGGAAGTTGGTGCCGTAGATGCCGCCCGGGAAACCGGAGTGGCGGTAGTACACCTTGTCCAGGGCCTTGGTGCCCGTGACTTTCAGCTTGGCTGCGTTGACGACGACAATGAAGTCACCGGTATCGACGTGCGGAGTGTAGATGGCCTTGTGCTTGCCGCGCAGACGGCGTGCCACTTCGCTGGCGACACGTCCGAGCACCTTATCGGTGGCGTCAACCACAAACCACTCGTGCACGACCTCAGCGGGCTTGGCGCTGACAGTAGTCTTTTGCATAAGTCTCTCTTCGAGTTGGGTTTGGCGGGCTCTTTTCCACGGTCGGCGCTTCTCTGAAGGAAGCCTCTTAGGTGGGGATGAATCTTCGCCGCGGAGCCCATTGAATCGCTGCGAAGCCGACCATTATATGATTTCCCCTGTTTTCAGGCAAGTGCATGGCGCCAGATGATCAAACGCAAGCGCCATGCCCGGACCGCCCTGCGCCGGCCGGCACGGCGGCCTGGCAAAGACTGGCGCGGAATCGGCGGCAAAAAACTACAATCCCGGGTTCATCTGTATCACCCCGTGCACGGCGTCTGAGCGCGCCCGTGGCACGAACCTGGAAATCCATCATGCGTACTGAACTGAAACTGGCCGTGCTGGCCGCCGCCGTGTCCCTGGCCGCCTGCGGCAAGAAGGAAGAAGCCGCCGCGCCGGCAGCGGCTCCGGCAGCGGCTGCGGCCGAACAGCGGGTCATCATCGGCCATGTCGGCGCCACCAGCGGCCCGGTCGCCCACCTCGGCCGCGACAACGAGAACGGCGCCCGCCTGGCCATCGAGGAGCTCAACGCCGCGGGCATCAAGATCGGCGACAAGGTCGCCAAGTTCGAGCTGCTGGCCGAGGACGACGCCGCCGATCCCAAGCAGGGCACTGCCGCCGCGCAGAAGCTGGTCGATGCCAAGGTCAGCGGCGTGGTCGGTCACCTGACCTCGGGCACCACGCTGCCCGCCTCGCAGATCTACAACGCCGCCGGCATCCCGCAGATCACGCCCTCCTCGACCAACCCCAAGATCACGCGCCAGGGCTTTGCCGGCACCTTCCGCCTGGTCGCTGACGACACGCAGCAGGGCGGCGCACTGGGCCGCTACGCGGTCGAGACGCTCAAGGCGCAGACCGTCGCCGTGATCGACGACCGCACCGCCTACGGCCAGGGCCTGGCCGACGAATTCGAGAAGGCCGCCGCCGCCGCGGGCGCCAAGGTGCTCGGCCACGAGTTCACCAGCGACAAGGCGACCGACTTCAAGGCCATCCTGACCTCGCTCAAGGCCAAGAAGCCCGACGTGATCTTCTTCGGCGGCATGGACTCGGTCGGCGGCCCGATGCTGCGCCAGATGAAGCAGCTCGGCATTCCCGCCAAGCTGGTCGGCGGCGACGGCCTGTGCACCGGCGAGATGATCAAGCTCGCCGCCGAGGCGCTGGGCGATGAGCGCGTCTATTGCGTCGAGGCCGGCGGCGTCGATGGCGACGAGGTCAGCGCCAACGAGAAGTTCCGCGCCGACTTCAAGGCCAAGTACAACGTCGAGGTGCAGGCCTACTCGCCCTACGCCTACGACGGCGTCAAGCTGCTGGCCGAAGCGATGAAGACCGCCGGCTCCTCCGATCCCGCCCAGTACCTGCCGGCGCTGAAGGCGATCAAGTACCAGGGCGCCTCCGGCAACATCGAGTTCGACGAGAAGGGCGACCGCAAGAACGCCGCGCTGACGCTCTACACCTTCAAGGGTGGCGAGCGCGCCAAGCTGGCCGTGATCCGCTGATCAGTCGGATCCCCAGCTCCCAGGACGGCCCGCAAGGGCCGTTTTTTCGTTCGGCACGGCGCCCCCTTGGGGTACCATGCGCCCCATGTTCAGTTACCGCCACGCCTTCCACGCGGGCAACCATGCCGACGTGCTCAAGCACATGACGCTGGTCGCCATCCTGCAATACATGGGTCAGAAAGACACCGGCTTCACCGTGATCGACACGCATGCCGGCGCGGGCGTCTATCGGCTGGACCAGGAGCATGCGCGCACCTCGGCCGAGTCGGACGCCGGCATCTTCCGCCTGATCGCCGCGGTCGAGGCCGCGCAGGCCGGCAAGCAGGCCGTGCCGGAGCCAGTGCTGGACTACCTGCAGCAGGTGCGCCGCTTCAACAGCGGCAGGGAACTGCGCACCTACCCCGGATCGCCCTGGATCGCGCAGGCGCTGCTGCGGCCGCAGGACCGGCTCAAGCTGTTCGAGGTCCACCCGACCGATGCGCGGCTGCTCGACCGCCAGGTGGCCGAGCTCGACCGCGGCAAGCAGATCGAGGTACTGCGCCGCAACAGCTTCGAGGGCCTGAAGTCGCTGCTGCCGACGCCGACCCGGCGCGGCCTGGTGCTGATGGACCCGAGCTACGAGCTCAAGACCGACTACGCCGCCGTGGTCGAGACCATCGAGGAAGCACTCAAGCGCTTCCCGACCGGCAGCTACGCGGTCTGGTACCCGGTCATCGGCCGCCCCGAAGCGCATGCGCTCGCGCGCAAGCTCAAGGCCATGAGCCAGCGCCTGGGCCGCAGCTGGGTGCAGGCCGAGCTCAACGTCGGCCTGACGCCGACCGAGGGCAAGAGCACGGAAGTCGCGCAGGGCCGGGCGCAGACCGCGATGCGCGCCAGCGGCATGCATGTGATCAATCCGCCGTTCACGCTCGCCGCGCAGCTGCGCGAGGCGCTGCCCTTCGTCACGCAGGCGCTGCAGGAGCCGACCGGCTCGGGCTGGACGGTCGAGAGCGGCGGCAACTGACCCTGCGCAGGCTCAGCGCGCGGGTTTTTGCGCCTGCGCCTCGACGATCTCGACCTGCGACAGGCCCGCACTCTTGATGCCGAGCGCCACCGCCGCGGCATGGCTGAGGTCGATGATGCGGCTCTTGATGTGCGGCCCGCGGTCGGTGATGCGTACCGCGACCTCGCGCCCGGTCTGCAGGCTGCGCACGATGACGCGGGTGCCGAAGGGCAGCGTCTTGTGCGCAGCGGTCAGCTCGTTCATGTCGTAGCGCTCGCCGCTGGCGGTCCGGCGGCCGTGCAGCGCATTCGCCAGGTACGAGGCCGTCCCCTTCTCGATCACCAGCGGCTCGGACTGGCCGCCGGCGAGCCAGCCCACGCCACCCTGCAGCGTCTCCTGCACGGCCCCCCTGACCTGCCCCAGCAGACCCGGCGCCTGAGCCTCGGGCTGCGCGGGCAAGGCGGGCGTGGCCGTCTCGGCCGCCTGCAGCGATCCCGACAGCAGCCAGGCTGTCGCCAACAGACCGACGCGCAAATCAGACCGCCGCAAGCGCCCGCTCAAGGTCGGCCAGCAGGTCGTCCACATGCTCGATCCCGATCGACAGCCGCACCATGTCGGCGCTGACGCCGGCCTTCTGCAGCTCCTGCGGGTTGAGCTGGCGGTGCGTGGTCGATGCCGGGTGGCAGGCCAGCGACTTGGCGTCACCGATGTTGACCAGGCGCGTGAACAGCTGCAGCGCATCCTGGAAGCGCGCGCCGGCCGCGATCGCGTCGTCGGCCTTGAGGCCGAAGCTGATGATGCCCGAGGCCCGGCCGCCCATGTACTTCTGCACCAGACCATGGTCACGGTGATCGGGCAGGCCGGCGTAGTTGACCCAGCCCACCTTGGGATGGTTGCGCAGATGGGTTGCAATCGCGAGCGCGTTGTCGCAGATGCGGTCCATGCGCAGCGCCAGCGTCTCGATGCCCTGCAGGATCTGGAACGCGTTCATCGGCGACAGCGCCGCACCCATGTTGCGCAGCGGCACGACGCGTGCACGCGCGATGTAGGCGGCCGCACCCAGCGCCTCGGTATAGACGACGCCGTGGTAGCTCACGTCGGGCTCGTTGAGTCGCTTGAAGCGCTCCTTGTGCTGCGCCCAGGGGAACTTGCCGCCATCGACGATGACGCCACCGATGGTCGTGCCGTGGCCGCCGAGGTACTTGGTGAGCGAGTGCACGACGATGTCGGCGCCATGCTCGAACGGCCGGCACAGATAGGGGCTCGGCACCGTGTTGTCGACGATCAGCGGCACGCCGGCGGCATGCGCGACCTCGGCCAGCGCGCCGATGTCGGTCACGTTGCCCAGCGGGTTGCCGACCGACTCGCAATAGACCGCCTTGGTACGGCCGTCGATCAGCGCAGCGAAAGCCGCCGGGTCGCGCGGGTCGGCAAAGCGCACCTCGATGCCCATCTGCGGGAAGGTGTGCGCGAACAGGTTGTAGGTGCCGCCGTAGAGCGTCGAGGCCGAGACGATGTTGTCGCCGGTCTCGGCGATGGTCTGGATCGCGTAGGCGATCGCCGCCATGCCGGATGTCACCACCAGCGCGCCGATGCCGCCCTCCAGCGCCGCCACGCGCGCCTCCAGCACGCCGTTGGTCGGATTCATGATGCGGCTGTAGATGTTGCCCTGCACCTTGAGGTCGAACAGGTCGGCACCGTGCTGGGTGTCGTCGAAGGCGTAGGCCACCGTCTGGTAGATGGGAACGGCCACCGCCTTGGTGGTCGGATCGGGCTGGTAACCGCTGTGGACGGCAAGGGTCTCGAACTTCATGGCATCTCCATCGGGGGCAAGGGGTTTCAGGCCAGCGCCAGGCGCCGGGCGAGCTCGATCGTGGTCACGCTCTGGTTCATGGTGTAGAAGTGCAGCGCAGGCGCACCCCCGCGGACCAGGCGCTCGCAGAGTTCGGTCACGACGTCGAGGCCGAAGGCCTTGATCGATTCGGCATCGTCACCGTAGCCCTGCAGGCGCAGGCGGATCCAGCGCGGCACCTCGGCGCCGCAGGCGTCCGAGAAGCGCAGCAGCTGCGCCGAGCTCGTGATCGGCATGATACCCGGGACGATCGGAATCCCGACGCCGAGCTGTTGCGCCTCATCGACGAAGCGGAAATAGGCATCGGCATTGTAGAAGTACTGCGTGATGGCCGAGTCGGCACCGGCCTCGACCTTGGTCACGAAGGCCTTCAGGTCCGCCTCGGGCGACTTGGCCTGCGGATGGGTCTCGGGATAGGCCGCGACCTCGATCGCGAAGTCATCCCCGGTCTCGGCGCGGATGAAGGCGACCAGGTCGCTCGCGTACTGGAACTCGCCGCCCAGGCCGTAGCCGCTGGGCATGTCGCCGCGCAGCGCGACCAGGCGCCGCACGCCCATCGCCTTGAGCTGCGCCAGCTGCTCGCGCACACTGGCCTTGGTGGCGCCGATGCAGGAGAAATGCGAGGCGGCAACCTGACCTTCGGCCAGGATCTCGCGCAAGGTGGCAAAAGTGCCTTCCTGCGTCGAGCCGCCCGCGCCATAGGTCACGGAGCAGAACTCGGGATTGAGCGCATAGAGCTTCTGGCGCACGGCGCGCAGCTTCTCGGCGCCCTCGGGCGTCTTGGCGGGGAAAAATTCGATACTCAGGGGCAGGCCCATACAAAAAACTCCCGGTTGCCGTCACCGCCGGTGATCGGACTTTCAAAGTAATCGAGCACACGCCAGCCCAGGGCAGCGCAGGCCTGGCGCAGGCGCGCCTCGACCAGCGCATAGCTGGCCGCATCGCGCACCAGGCCGCCCTTGCCGATCTGCTCGGGCTGCAATTCGAACTGCGGCTTGACCAGCATCAGCAGATGGCCGTCGGCTTTCAGCAGCGGCGCCAGCGCCGGCCAGACCAGGGTCTGCGAGATGAAGGACAGGTCGCCCACGATCAGGTCGAAGGGCGGCGCGGCCGGCTCGCCACCGGCTGCCAGCAGCGCCGCGGCAGACAACTCGCGGGCATTGAGCTTCTCGACGCAGACCACGCGCGACTCGGCGCGCAGCCGCTCGTTGAGCTGGCCATGGCCGACATCGACGCCGACCACGCTCGCCGCGCCCTGCTGCAGCAGGCAGTCGGTGAAGCCGCCCGTGCTCTGGCCGACGTCGAGGCAGCGCAGGCCAGCCACCGGCTGCCCGGTGCGCGCCAGCGCGCCTTCGAGCTTGAGCCCGCCGCGCGAGACATAGCGCGACTCGGACTCGTCGGCCAGCTGCAGCTCGGCCGCATCGGGCACCAGGTCGCCGTTCTTGCTCACGGCCTTCCAGGCGCCGGCACCGACGCGCCAGCGCAGGCCGGCGGCGATCAGGCGCTGGGCCTGCGAGCGCGAAGCCGCCAGGCCGCGCTCGACCAGCAGCTGGTCGGCCCGCATCAGTAGCGGTAGGTGTCGGGCTTGTAGGGGCCCTGCTTGGGCACGCCGATGTAGGCGGCCTGCTCGTCGCTGAGCTCGGTCAGCATGGCGCCGACCTTCTTCAGGTGCAGGCGCGCGACCTTCTCGTCCAGGTGCTTGGGCAGCACATAGACCTTGCCCACGTCGTAGCCTTCCTGGTGGCAGAACAGCTCGATCTGCGCGATGGTCTGGTTGGCGAACGACGAGCTCATCACGAAGCTCGGGTGGCCGGTGCCGCAGCCCAGGTTGACCAGGCGGCCCTTGGCCAGCAGGATGATGCGCTTGCCGTCCGGGAAGATGACGTGATCGACCCGGGGCTTGACCTCCTCCCACTGGCAGTTCTCTTCGAGACGCGCGACCTGGATCTCATTGTCGAAGTGGCCAATGTTGCAGACGATCGCCTGGTCCTTCATCGCCGCCATGTGCTCATAGGTGATGACGTCGCGGTTGCCGGTGGTGGTCACGAAGATGTCGGCCTTGTCGGCGGCCCACTCCATGGTCACGACCTTGTAGCCTTCCATCGCGGCCTGCAGCGCGTTGATCGGATCGATCTCGGTCACCCAGACCTGTGCCGACAGCGCACGCAGCGCCTGCGCCGAGCCCTTGCCCACGTCGCCATAGCCGCAGACCACGGCCACCTTGCCGGCGATCATCACGTCGGTGGCGCGCTTGATGCCGTCGACCAGCGACTCGCGGCAGCCGTACAGGTTGTCGAACTTGCTCTTGGTGACCGAGTCGTTGACGTTGATGGCGCGGAACATCAGCGTGCCCTTGGCCGACATTTCCTTCAGGCGGTGCACGCCGGTGGTGGTCTCCTCGGTCACGCCGATGATCTGGGCGCTCTTGCGGCTGTACCAGCTGCCGTCTTCGGCCAGCTTGGCCTTGATCGAGGCGAAGAGGATGGTCTCCTCTTCAGAGGACGGCTTGCCGATCACCGAGCGGTCCTTCTCGGCCCTGGCGCCGAGGTGCAGCAGGAGCGTTGCGTCGCCGCCGTCGTC
>JACCEC012407051.1_pt1 | contig 11433 bp, 11 predicted proteins | sample 7450121 | NCBI WGS metagenome assembly JACCEC01 (sample SAMN15323455, study PRJNA562643) | freshwater metagenome | isolation source: river surface water | place: USA:Blue River Watershed | collected 2017-08-18 | reverse complement strand
CGCCGGTGATCTTGCCGTTACGAGGCAAGTAGCGCATTGCTGCGTAAGCAGCCGTCGACTTTCCGCATCCAGATTCACCTACAAGGCCATATGCCTCACCAGGCTGAATAGAAAGCGAAATGTTGCGCAGTACTTCTCGATCAATTCCGCGAACGGTATATGCAACTTCGAGGTTGCGTAATTCCAGGGTAGGAGTGCTCATATTTCGAATACCTCGAGTAGACCGTCGGAAATGAGATTGACGCTTACTGCCAATGAGGCAATTGCGATTGCAGGGAATGCAGTTGGCCACCATTGGTTGTTAAAAATCTGTGCCCAGTTTTCTGAGATTTGAGTTCCCCAGTTTGGTGACCCGTATTCAACACCAGCGCCAACGAATGAAAGCGTGGCGATTGCAAAGATCGCGTAACCAAGTCGAACTGTGAATTCAACAATGATTGGTGGCATCACGTTGGGAAGAATTTCCTTGAACAAAATGTGCGCAGTGCGCTCGGTGCGAAGGCGAGCAGCTGCAACATATTCAAACTCTGCTTCTGCCAACACTGCAGCACGAACAGTGCGGGCAATGTTTGGTGTAAATACGAATGCAATGATCAATACGGTGAGCGTTGGTGATTGGCCATCGATTGCCGCGATGGCAAGTAGGGCAATGATGATTGCTGGAATGGCTGAAATTGCCTCGAGCAATCGCATCACCACGATGTCGAACCAGCCCTTGAAGTAGCCGGTGATGAGTCCAAGCGATGTTCCCGCAATGGTTCCAATAATCGTTGCCGCAAACGACATCACCAAGATGAGTCGTGAGCCAACGATGACTCGTGAAAACACGTCCTGACCATTTGGGTCGGTTCCAAACCAATATGTTCCGCTTGGCGGTGTGCTGACGAATTCGTAATTTTGTTCGTCAACTGCAAATGGCGTGAAGAATTTTCCAAAAGCTGCGCACAGAATCCAAAATCCCAAAATGCTCATGCCAATGATGAATGCCTTGTTGCTGCGAAGCAGGGCAAGGCGCTCTTTGCGGATCTGAAGCCTCTCGGCGTTCGACTTGTCAGAAATATCTGTTGCTGTCGTGTTCATTCGGAAATCCTTTGACGAATTCGTGGGTTCAACACTGCAAACAAAATGTCAGCAATGAGCTGGAACGAAACAATGACGGTGCTGGTCAAAATAACGCCCGATTGAAGAACGGCATAGTCACGACCGCCAACTGCAGCAAGTAGCACAGTTCCAAAGCCTCGATAGTTGAACACCATCTCTACGGCGACAAGGCCACCAATGAGGTAGGGGATCTGGCTGGCAACAACTGCGATGGTTGGCAACATTGCGTTACGCAAAACGTGCTTGGTAACTGCCTTGCGGCGCGAGTAACCCTTCAGAACTGCTGTGCGCATGTAGTCAGAGTCGAGCGCCTCAATTACCCCAGCGCGTGTGATGCGCGCGATGTATCCAAACAGCACGAGTAGCAGCGCGATGGATGGAAGCAGTAGGTGCCAAACGCTTTGCAGGAAACCGGCATTATCGTCGTCTGGCATTGCCGAAATTGGGAAAATTCGAATTGCCACGCCAAATACCAGCAACAAAATAACTGCCCATACGAATTCGGGAATAACAGCTGCCGACAATCCGCCAACCGTTATTGCACGGTCAACTTTTTTACCGCGGTTCATTGCGGCAAGAATTCCGCCGGCAATGCTCAGGGGAACAATCAATATGAACGCCACTCCTGCAAGTCGCGCCGAGTATCCCAATGCAGGGATAAGTGTTTCAGACACTGGGCGAGAGGTGGACATGGATACACCAAGATCGCCAGAAAGTAAATCTTTAATCCAGTCAAACAATTGGGTGAGCATAGGTTTGTCAAGGCCGTACAACTTGTTGAACGCGTCGACATCTTCTTGAGTTGCCTGGCGACCAAGGCTTTGACGCGCAACGTCTCCAGGGAGGATGTGCGTCATCATAAACACCAGAATTGCCGCAAGACCGATAGTCAATACCGACAACCCGAGTCTTTTTAAAATGAAAGATTTCATGAAATCCAAACTCTACTCACACAGTGTGGAAAATAAAAAAACCCCAGCACACAAAGTGTGCTGGGGTTTTTTCTAACTAATTACAAGTGATCAAACGATCTTTACGTCTTTTGCGATGATCTGACCCATGCCGTTTACGGCGAAGCCAGTAACACCCTTGCGAGCGCAATAGATCAAGTTCGAGGTGTAAGCCAAAATGTATGGTGTCATTTCAAGCGAACGCTCTTGAATCTTCTTACTTGCAACCTTTTGCTTGGCTGGGTTTGGTGCTGCAATGTATTCATCAATTGCTGCGTCCAAAACATCGTCCCACAGCTGAGCTGCTGACCAGTCTGCTGTCGACTTCCATTCGCGCTGGAGGTATTGGTCTGGAACACCACGACCTGCCCAGTCAACGATTCCAAGGTTTGAAGCCAACCACGAGTTGTTGTCGTATTCAAATACCTTGCCCTTGACCGATGGGTATGGGTTGTAGGTGTAGTAGACCGCGCCACCACCGTCTGAACCGTCAATCTTGAGCGTGACCTTGATGCCAATCTTGGCGAACGAGCTCTTGATCAAGTTTGCGTACTTGTTGATGTCGTCACGTGACCAGGTTGAGAGTTCAACTGAGAATCCGTTTGGAACTCCAGCTTCCTTCATCAATTGCTTGGCCTTTGCAACGTCCATCTTGCGTTGTGCAACTGTCTTGTCAGCTGATGGGTATGGATCCATAACGCTGTCGTTACCAACAACGCCACCGATGGTCTTCAGCACACCCTTTACATAACCTGCGCGGTCGATGGTGAGAGCTGCTGCTTGACGAACTCGCTTGTCCTTGAATGGACCGAAGTTGCAACGCATGTGTACGTGAGCAAATCCAGCACCAGCTTTTGTTGTCATGACCTTGAACTTGTTCTTGTCAAGTGACAATGCGTCTGCTGCGTCCATTGCTGCAATTGCATCGAGCTTGCCGGTCTTGAGTGCTGGCAAAGCTGTTGCTGCTGAGGTGTACTGAACGAGTTCAAGCTTGTCAATGCCTGGCTTGAAGCTGGTGTCCCAGTAGTAAGGGTTCTTCACAAACACGGTCTTTTCAAATTCCGTGTAGCTCTCCATCTTCCAAGGGCCAGCTGAAATCATGTCCTTAGTCCACGCAGCACCACCGTTTGCACCATTCTTGATGATGCACATTCCGTATGACACCGATGACACGGTGTATGGGAAGTTTCCTGATGCTGTCAACAAGTTGAACACGAGGGTTTCGCTGTCAACCTTGACAATGCCGTTCGCATCGAGCAAGCCAGAGAAGTTGCCCTTTGAACGTGATGGGTTGGCAGTGAATACCGACTTGTAGGTGTAGACGATGTCGTCAATGGTTACAGGGGTTCCGTCATTGAACTTCACGCCCTTGCGGATCTTGAAGGTCCAAGTCTTTGCACCGTTTGAAGACTTCCAGCTGGTTGCAAGGCGTGGCTCAAGTGAACCGTCTTGCTTTTGGAAGCAAAGCCATTCACCGACTTGGCTCAGAATGAACAAGCTTCCGTCTGAAGTTTCCCATGGAGCAGCTGGGTGTACTTGCTTTCCAGTTGCAACACGGAGAGTCTTTGCGGTTGCTGCACTTGCAGCACCCGACCCAACAAGGCCGGTCAACGGAAGAGCAGCACCTGCTGCGCCCGCTGCTGCACCTTGAATGAAATGACGACGCGAGACACCAGTCTTCGCAACGTCATTCGATGTTTCGTCGATAATTGACATTTATTCCCCCATAGGTAGATGGACTAACGCTCCAGAGAATACGTCTCTGAAGTTGGGTAAACACTAGGCAAACAAAGGTGCAATCCGCAAGCCAATCCTGTGGATAACTTTTCAGGTCCAAAGTCGATAAAACGCCTAGTTCTCGGGGTTTGGTCAGCGAATCTGAAATTTGAGGCCTTTAGGGGGAGTGCTCGTTGAACAAAAATTAAACCGATTGGACCCTTTGGGCAGGGCGACAAACCGAGCGCTGTGGAGAGTCCACTTACGTCTCGTGAGTGCCAAAAATACTGCACCACAACTAGTACAGAGAAACCGTGGTACACCCACCTAACATCGTGGGCTGAATGTTTTCGTCACAACTTCCTAATTGGGTGCGTTAAGTCTTCGTGCCTAGAAATCCATTTGTCATATTGGTCGCAGATCGCGACCCTGTTGTCGAGGTTGTTTCGGCGCGTCTGCTTTCATCTGCGCTTGAAACAGAGCACACAATATTTCCTGCACGTGTGCGCGTACTCGTACCACCAGATGAAATCGCTTCTATTGACGAACCCGAATTGCCACCCTCTGTAAAAGCGATCACGCAACGAGTAGTAAGTGCTGATCGGGAAGACATTGCACTGGCGAGGCTCATCGTCGGGTTTTCGGGCTTAGACGGGGCAAAGGTCAACGCAATACGCGACGCTGGTGTCGCGGCTCCAGCAGTCAATCTGTGTCAGTTTGTGCTGAACCTTGAATCGGTTTCAGATGAATTCAAGAAGCAAGATGCCATTGATGTAAGAGACGTAATTGTTGGTGCTGCGCTGCAATTTGGATTTGGTGGAGGGTCTAGTCAATGTGAAATCTGTGCCGACAAAGTGGGCGACAGCATTGATTATTGGATCAATATCGCTGACACTTGCGCGCGTTTTGCGCAGACAGCTGGAAAACTTCAGTCGTAGCGCTGAATTTATTTTGCAAGCAATGCTGATGGTGTGATGCCAAGAGCAACACTCAAACGCACGATGGTGTCTAATGCAGGTGAGAAGTGACCATTTTCAATTCGGTTGATGGTTTTGCGATCAACACCAGCAATTTCAGCAAGGCGAGCTTGGCTTAAGTCTGCTTCGGAGCGCAATTCAAACAATCGATCAGCAAGAACTTTGCGCATGTCTTTTACATCGCGCTTCAGGGTTGCTTCAGTTGCTTTGCGAACAGTTACTTTTGCCATATATGAAACGATAACCAATTTTCGGACAAAAGTCCGAATTCTGGGAAACTAATTGAAAGACAGATGTCATACATACATATAAGGTGCTCGTATGCGAATCGGCGTGTTGACAGGTGGAGGCGATTGCCCCGGACTTAATGCGGTGATCCGGTCCATCGTTCGAAAAGCTGAAACCCAGTTTGGTGCTGAAATCATTGGGTTTTATGACGCTTGGGACGGCGTTATGGAGCAGCGATATTCGTTGCTAAAAACCAACGACGTGCGCGGAATTGCGCCCAAAGGTGGAACCATTTTGGGCACTCGACGTGGTGGTCCGTTTGACACCGATGACGGTGTTGCCAATGTGCAACAGGCTTTCCGTGATTTGGAATTAAATTCTTTAGTGGTAATCGGCGGTAATGGTTCGCTCACCGTTGCGTCACGGTTGTATGAGGAATACGGCCTTCCTACTGTTGGGGTGCCAAAAACCATTGATAACGACGTGGTGGGCACCGATGCCACCTTTGGCTTCCAGACTGCAGTGCAAATTGCAACCGATGCCATCGACCGCCTGCACACCACAGCTGAAAGCCATGATCGAATCATGGTGGTGGAAGTGATGGGCCGCGACGCGGGGTGGATAGCCCTCAATGCGGGAATTGCCGGAGGGGCGACTGCGATAGTTGTGCCGGAAGCACCTTTTGACATCGATCAACTCACCGAGGTTGTCAAGCGCCGGCACGCCAACGGTCGATACGCGTCAATCGTTGTTGTTGCAGAGGGCGCAAAGCCCAAGGCAGGCACTTTGGAAATTCCACCGCCAACAGTTGATAAGAACGGACACGCATACAACGGCGATGTGTCGCGAGTGATTGCAAGTGAGTTAGAAACCCGAACAGGTTACGAATCACGTTTAGTGCAACTTGGACATGTGCAACGTGGTGGCACGCCAACAAGCTATGACCGCGTATTGGCAACACGATTTGGTCTTGCTGCGGTTGATGCTTGTGTGAATAAAGAATTTGGACAAATGGTGGTTTTGCGCAGCGGAGAAATAAAGCGCGAATCAATGAAGGTGACGAGTGGGAAAACACGCACAATTAGTTTGGATCTGTATAACGACGTCGTGGCGTCGTTTGTCGGTTAAAAGTGCTCTAAATAATTCTGATCAGTTTGGCGGACCAAATTGACGGTCACCTGCATCGCCAAGTCCAGGAACGATGAATGCGTGTTCGTTGAGACGCTCATCAATTGATGCTGTCACGATGTGAAGATCCATCCCTGATTTTTCTAGGTAGGCGATTCCCTCTGGTGCGGCAAGCACGCAAGCAATGGTGATCGGTTGAGGTGCTCCACGTGCTGCGAGCAACTTGCATCCGTATTCAAGCGAGCCGCCAGTTGCGAGCATTGGGTCGAGCACGATGCAGTGTCTTCCATCAAGGCGCGAAGGAAGCTTGGCTACGTATTCACTCGGCTGATGTGTTGCTTCATCTCGCTGCACACCAACAACAGCAATGTCTGCATCGGGCAGAAGTTCCATTGCGGCGGGAAGCATGCCGAGACCTGCGCGCAAAATTGGCACAAGTACTGGTCGCTGCGAAATCTTTATTCCATCGGTTTCGGCAAGCGGTGTTGTTACCCGAACTTTTGTAGTGGGGACGTCACGTAACGCTTCAGCAATCACCACTAGTGAAAGTCTGCGCATTTCTGCTCTAAAAAATTGATTTGACGAATTTTGGTCACGCAAGTGCGTGAGTGCTTCGGCGGCAACAGGGTGGTTAACAACGGTGACTTTTACGGACATGTACCTATCTTTGCCGATGGATAGAGTTTTGACCAATGTCGAATCCTCTGCGATTTCAGCTTGCGCATACCCCTGCAGATGCGGCAGTGATTTCACGGGTTTTTGATGAGGTGTGGTCTGTGAAGACGATGGTTTCTCCGGAGATCATCGTTGCATCGATTCATAACGGCGCGTATGGGTCTGTGGTGTGGGACAGCGAGCGTCCTGTTGGCGCGGCATTCGCCATTGTGGGAAAGTCACTTTCACATGACGCGGCGCATCTCAACTTGCATTCCCATGCGGCAGGTGTTGTTGCGTCGCATGCCGGTCAAGGAATAGGCGCACAGTTGAAGAATCATCAATGGCAGTGGGCGCGTACTAACGGATTTGCCACTATCACGTGGTCATTTGACCCGCTGGTGCGCCGAAATGCGTGGTTCAACATGGTCAAGCTTGGGGCACGTGTCACGAACTACTACCAAAATTTTTATGGCGAACTTGATGACGGGATCAACGCCGGCGAACAAAGTGATCGGGTTCTTGTGCGTTGGGATGTAATCGCTAACGAGGAGCCAAAATCACTTTCACTGGTTGAGCCCCAAGAGGAAGATCTCGTGATTGCAACTCCAGGCGATATCGAAAGTTTAAGAAAAACAGATCGCGCAAATGCGCAACGGTGGCGAACTGAGCAACGTGCGGCATTTGAATCCGCAATGAGCAAAGGATATTTCGTGCGAGGATTAAGCGCAGATTTTTCATACGTATTGAGTAAAGGCCACAAATGATTCGCAGAATTGAACTTGTTCGTGCTCACATCAATCTGGTTTCGCCGTTTAGGACTTCGTTTGCCACTGAAGTTGATCGTGATTTGCTCTATGTCCATGTGATTGGCGACGACGAAGAGGGATGGGGCGAATGTGTAGCTATGGCTGCACCGTTGTATTCATCTGAATACGTAGATGGATGTGAAGAGGTGATGAAGCGCTATCTCATTCCCATGGTGAAGAGTACAACTACAGCTGAAGAATTTGTGCAAAGTGCTTCGGTAATTCGTGGTAATTTCATGGCTAAAGCCGCGATTGAAGCGGCGTTACTTGATTATCAACTACGCAAGGTATCCATTTCGCTTGCAAAGTTTTTAGGGGCAACACAAACCAGGGTTGCGTCTGGTGTTTCGGTGGGGATTCAGCCGACAATTGACGACTTGTTGAAAGTCGTTGCCGATTATCGAGCCGATGGTTACGTGCGAATCAAACTGAAAATTGAGCCAGGTTTAGACATTGACCGTGTTCGCGCAGTTCGTGAAGCATTTGGCCCTGACATGCTTTTGCAAGTAGATGCAAATGCCGCATACACAGTTGACGATGCGGCGCATCTTGCCAAGCTTGACGAGTTCAATCTTTTGCTCATTGAACAGCCTTTGCCGGAAGAAGACATAGTTGGGCACGTTGAGCTCAGTAAACGAGTGGGTACTCCAATTTGTTTAGATGAGTCAATCACGTCGTACGACGTTGCGCGTGGTGCGCTTGATATCAACGCATGTTCCATCATCAACATCAAGCCCGGTCGTGTTGGCGGATATCTCGAATCAAAACGGATTCATGATCTGTGCGTGTCGCGAGGAATTCCGGTGTGGTGCGGGGGAATGTTGGAAACCGGAATTGGTCGTGCAGCGAACCTGGCACTTGCTGCACTTCCTGGATTTACTCTTCCTGGAGATACATCGGCTTCAAAGCGTTACTTCACGCAAGATGTAACAACGCCATTTGAGTTGGTGGACGGATACATCGAAGTTCCTGACACCGTTGGTATTGGCGTGCGACCGATCAGCGAAGTGCTTGAGGCAATGACGTCGCGAATTGATTCGTATTCAATAGCGAATTAATGACTACGCCGTAAGCGTCACAACAACTGCAGTTTCGGGTTGATCTTTGCCTTTTCCGAAGTGTTCGGAGAACCACAAGTACACAGAAAACAATTTGTAAGTGAAGCCGTATTTATTGGCGATGGCATCGCGTACTTTTTCAGCCTCGGCGCCACTCACAACGACAGCCGTTCCGGCAACTAGTTGTGAGCCGGGCGAAATGCGGCCACGAACATCGCATGGCTGAACCGTGACAGTGTTGGTGTGTGCAAGCCGTTTTGCTTTTCCAGCGTTCGCGTCAATGGTGAAACCGAAAACATGAGGCCCCTGGTAAGGAAGCGGTGCAATCCACACCGGCGTGGCAACAGGAGTGCCTTTCTTGCGTGATGAAACAAACGAGACGTACTTTGCAGCGCGGATCGCATTGATCGCTTTGTCTGCAGATTCTGAAGTACTCATGAAATGGTCGGAGTGGCAGGATTTGAACCTGCGGCCCTCTGGTCCCAAACCAGATGCGCTACCAAGCTGCGCCACACTCCGTTAGGCCTTCATCCTAGCGATGACAGATGAAATAACGGCGTGAGAAAAATTATGCGCGTTTTGCTGCGCGTGCCAATCGGCGTGCAGTTTTTCCAATTGGTTGCAAGTGGCGATGATCAAGGTCGCCAATTTCAACGCCGTTTGTGAAACGCACGCGATAACGAAGCCAGTTAAAGCCGTTGGCCAAAATGACCTTGCCCTCTGTGCCAACAGGAATGCCATCCACTTCGGTGGTCAAGGAGACCTTGTCTCCCATCTTTAGGTTGATCTGGCCCTCATGGGGCGTTGCGAGTGCATGAGGTTTCCACGAGGCTGTCACGAATGCAAAGGGTACACTTTGCGCCCTGTGAAAACCATTATTGAGACCCTCGAGGGCAACAAAGTCAAAGTATCGGTGGAAATTGACGAGGTCGAATTTGACCGCAATATCGACCAGGCATTCCGCAAAATCGCGAAAGAAGTTCGCATTCCGGGCTTCCGTCAAGGCAAGGCGCCTCGCCAATTGCTGGAGGCACAAATTGGAACTGGGGCTGCGCGCTCCCAAGCGATCCAAGACGCTGTTCCTGAATACCTCTCACAGGCAGTTCGCGAACACAAGATTGATCTCATTGCAACTCCTTCAATTGAAGTAACAAAGGGTGAAGTCGAAGGTGTTGTTGGTTTTGATGCAACGTGCGAAGTTCGCCCAGTCATCACCGTAAGTGGTTATAAGGGTTTGCGTGTTGAACTTCCTTCAATTGAAGTGAAAGACAGCGAAGTCGATGATGCAATGCGCAGCGAACGTTCGCGTCACGGCAAGTTGGTCGACGTAGATCGCGCAATCGCAAAGGGTGATCATGTTTCGCTTGATCTCAGCGGAGTTCGAGAAGGTAATCCTGTGCCAGGACTCAATGTTGAAGATTGGGCTTACGAAGTGGGCAAGGCGTGGGTTTCACCAAGCTTTGATGACAAGTTGATTGGCAAAAAAGCTGGCGACAAAGTGGAGTACACGGAAGCGCCTAACGGCACTACTGAAGATGCAGACATGACAGTGGTGATCAAGAAAGTGCAAGAGATGGTGCTCGAAGATCTCACAGATGAGTGGGTGTCAAGCCATGTTGCAGAGTTCGATTCGGTAGAAGCATGGAAGACCGCGTTGCGCACACGATTGGCTGACATGAAGTTGAATCAGGCACGAAGTGTGTTCGTTGATCGAACAACAACTGCGCTCGCTGAACTCGTTGACATGGAGTCACCTGAGTCAATGGTGAATAGTGATTTGCAGTCACGCGTTCGCGGAACGGTTGAGCAATTTCAAGCACAGGGTATTGCGCTCGAGCAGTGGCTTTCAGCAACGCGTCAAACGCCAGAAACTTTTGTTGAGTCACTTCGTGGCGAATCAGTGAAGGCAGTCAAAATTGATCTCGCATTGCGCGCAGTTGCACTTGCCGAGGGTTTTGAATCAGACGCCGATGACCTTGAAGCAGAACTCACACGCATTGCAACCCAAGCTGGTCGCAAGTTGGCTCAGGTGCGCAAGGTGTATGAGCAAAATGATGCGATTTCAGAGCTCGAAGCGCAAATTCGCAAGTCGAAAGCTGTGGATTGGTTGTTGCGTAATTCAACCTTGGTAGATGCAGACGGCGCATCAATTAGTGCTCAAATCTTGTTTGGCGAAGAAGACGGCGAATAACGCTTTCTGTCGTAAATCAGATTTTCTGCCCCTTTTCGTGACAGTTGTTACGCAAAATGGGCAAGTGGCACACCTAATTGACACAAGGGCGTGAGCCCCCGCAACTATCATCGTTTCCAGACGGTTCGCCCTGAGGAGATGCACCATGCGTGAAAACAATGTGATGCGGAATTACTACATTCCGAGTGTCACCGAGACAACAAGCCGCGGTGAGCGTACGTCCGACCTGTACAGCAGGTTGCTGAAGGAAAACATTATTTTCCTCGGAACACCTATTGACGACACCATCGCCAACTTGATCTGTGCTCAGCTCATTCACCTAGAGAGCGAAAACCCAGACAAAGACATCAACATCTATATCAATAGCCCTGGTGGAGACATCACTGCACTATTTGCTATTTACGACACAATGCAGTTCATTAAGAACGACATTGCCACCATTTGTTTGGGCCAAGCAGCATCTGCGGCAGCAGTGTTGCTTGCTGCCGGAACAAAAGGCAAGCGCTTGGCTTTGCCACATGCTCGCGTTTTGCTGCACCAGCCGTACGGTCAAGTTGGCTACTCGCAAGTGACTGATCTCGAGCTCGCGGCGCGCGAGATTTTGCGCATGCGCGAACTGCT
>JACCEC010818821.1_pt1 | contig 11434 bp, 12 predicted proteins | sample 7450121 | NCBI WGS metagenome assembly JACCEC01 (sample SAMN15323455, study PRJNA562643) | freshwater metagenome | isolation source: river surface water | place: USA:Blue River Watershed | collected 2017-08-18 | reverse complement strand
GTTCCATTCTGTGCCTTGAGGGTTAATGTAATGGCCTTGCACATATACCCGGCCACGCTTGTCATAGCGATGAGTTAAATAGAACTCATTGCCTTCTTTGCAAGTCAGTGCCATGACTTGATAAGCATGGTTGGTGTACTTTTCAAATGCCTTGCGGCGTTTCTGGTAATCAAGGTGGGATTCATCCTCCTTTGGCTTATCCAGGTTTCGCCACTTGTTCTTGACCATGAGGGCCGTGTCCAAGTTAATGCACAGCTTGATGCTGTTCATTCTGTTGAGGTGGTCAAGGCACACATCGTCGTCAGTGTGGTTGTTCTTCAAGATTACAGATCCTGTAGCACCACTGGCCAGATACCCTGTCTGTGTGTTCTTGGTAATGTGCTTAGGACGCACCACCAATGGCAGAGGGTATTGAAACCTGTCCAGCTCATCCTGCACATCTGCAGGCATGGTGAACACCGTGATGAACTCACTGCCTGACCATGTGACCAGATTGGCTTCCACGCACTTGTGCACTTCGTCCATGGCAGCCTGTGCTGTAGGCATGAACTTGCGTACCAAGCCCACCAGTACGGTGAGTTGGCAACGCTTTCTCAATGCCATCTGCACGAGCACAGCCATGCCCACCTTCACATCAATGCCCATTGCTTCAAGGTCATCCTTGGCTCCACAGTCTTCAAAGACTTTGCGCATTCTGGGCAGCAGCTCATTATTGGAATAGAGCCGTTCCAGTTCCACTTGGTGGTCTAGCTTTGCTTTGAGAAGAGCGTCCATTTCAGTTACCTCCTGAGTATGACTATCGAAAAAGGGCAATAAAAAAGCACCCGATTGGGTGCTTTGGGGATGAGCGATCAGCTTTAGACGATACGGCAATTTTCCAATGTGCCGTTTGCTTCTGCTTCACGAATAAAGAGGGGTTTTCTACCGCGCCCAGCCCACTTGGCTCCGGTGACGGGATCTTGCCACTTGGGTGGGACTTTGGTGCCGGCACCATTATCAGTGCGTGTGATTTCTTCAATCGTGAGCTCATGCTTGGCCATGAGTTCTTTGATGGTCTTCACCGCAGCTTTGCGAGCAGACTTCTTGGCCTCCTCGATTTGCTTGTCGATGGATGCACGTTGTTCAATCAGGGTTTCGAGAGACATAGTTTCTTGAGTGAGTGGGTTAATGGAAGTCCAGATGGTACACCAACTAGACCTTAGCTGGCATCAGCTGAAGCTCAGTCTTGTAGATGTAATCAGCCAACTCTTCCAGTTTTGCTGGATCGTGCAGATTGAATACCGGGATCTCAAGGTACTCGGCCAGACGCAGTGCCTGTCCAGTTCCTCCTGAAGACTTACCATCCTTTGTCCAGCACACAACACACTTGACTGGCGTGTTCAAGTCTTGGCCAAGGATTTGGTAAATGTTTCTGGTGTGCAGTTTCTTGGCTCCACGAGAACACTTTTCCCATGCAGGATGGAAATGCTCTGCGTAAACCATGGCTTGCTTGTAGTTATCCAGTGCTTCTGGGTTGATTGCGTCATCAACACCAAAGTGCCCGCCATTGAAACCATTCCAAGGCAGGTAAATTTCTTTGGAGCGACTGAATGCACCCAGCTCGAATGCAGAATCAGCGCCCTCAGCATGGCCTGATCGCAATGTCCATCCACGTGCACCGAGCTCAGCAGCTACAGTGCGCATGGTGTCTTGCACATGTTGTGGTGTTTCGCGGCTACCTACGCCGGAATAAAAGAGTTGAGTCACGATTACCTCCTGTGATTACCAAACAAAAGAACTCCGACAACGGAGCGCCAGCGACCTCGACCAATCAACTACTGGTCGTAACTATCCGAACCACAAATAAAAAGAGGAAGCCTAAGCTCCCTCCCTTGGTTCAGTTGCTGATCTCAAGCCATGTCAACGAACATGTTGCGCAAGGTCTTGGCATAGTGGCCAGCAAACTCGACCCGTCTGCTGTTCATGCGCTTGCTGTAGGTGTCCTGTCCAAATGGCCGGCTAGGGTTGTGCCCAGCATGGAGGAACAGTGCTTGCATGAGCTCTTCCCCGTGCCAGTGCTTGTCTACGGCGCCTGTGTGGAGCAGCTCTTTGACGTACTTGTCGAAGGCTACATCCAGTTCATCATTGTCATTGAACTCCGTAGTGGAGTAGGTGGCCACAGCCCAGCGATGCCAGGCATGCAGGAACATGGACATGATGAATACCTCAGACCTGTCCCACTTCTCAGGTGGACGTGGCTCAGCAAATTTCTTTCGTAGTAACACGCTGATCGTCATGATGGCTATCGAGAGGATGACCACTACCCCAATCACAGCCAGCAAGGTGGACATGGTTGGGTGATACGTCAGCAGCGTAACGAGGTAGGATTCAGTGGCGCTGGGAAGGATCTGCATAGCTATCTCCAGGGGTAAAAAAGATGAAGCCAGCATTACGCCAGCTTCTGATGAATTTTGCTTAGGCACCGTTAAACCACGGTGCCAGCATTTGGCTCATGATTTCGGGCTTGTCCGAAGCCAGTTCTTCAAAGAACACACCGTGTTCTGGGTGAAAGACAGTGATAACTGGGATGGCTTGGTCGTACCAGATGCAGAATTTGAGCCCTTTATGAGTGACATCAATCAGCTTGCGTTGAGCTACTGCAAGTACCAAATCAGCGATGAGTTGAGTGGTCAATTCTGTGGTGTTAGGCATGTGCTTCCTTGGTTCAAAAAGAGGGTTAGAAGTAGGTTCAAACACCCAGTTAGTTCTTTGGGCGGATTCAGTCGAAAAGTGCAATTTGAGTCAACTTAGGTTTTAGGTTGGTTGATTGCCAAGTTGACTTGAGTTGAACTTTGAGTTGGATTAAGTTGACTGTCTTTGACTGTCGGTAAGTTAAAAAACAAAGGCTGCACACCCCGAAGGATGCACAGCCAATGATGATGGATTAGTTGCTGAAGCTCAACTTGGGCATTGCCGCCCGAGCAGCAGCCAAGCGGTCAACAGCAGCCTCGGATGGGCCTTCATCGGTCTTGGCGTGGTATGCCTCGATCGTGAAATTCGCTGGCAATTCAACAGCTTCGCCAGGTGTGATGCCTGCTACGAGATCACGCAGCATGGCCAACAAATCGTTAGCCAAGTGAGCTTTAACAGCCCAGTCATCTCCGCCCTTGGTGTCCTTGTCGTTCATGTAGTCGAGCGCAAGGTTGAATGGCAAGTTGATGCGGCCTTCCGTTGGGTGGATGTAGCCCACGTTCAGGTACAACTTTGCCTTGGGCTTCTTGGCATCCGAGGCAGTGTTTTGGTTGGCTTTAGGTGCTGAGTTAGCAGTCAGAGCAGCCAGTTGAGCCAGACGGAGTTCGGTGGTAGCTTGGGACATGGTTTTCTCCAATGAAATCAAGGGTTTGCTGCTATAAGTTTTGCAGCAGCGCTCAACAGTGAACGCCTTCAACGCTGCGCCAGCAGCGCCGGAAAGAAGTTCTCCAACAGAAGGAAACTATTGGGAACTGACCGTCGATTGGTATTTTGTGTTAGGTGTTGATGTGTTGTGAAATTTTTAATGGAGCCCCGAAGGGCTCCATTAAGTTTTGGTTGATTACTTGATTTCGATCTTGGGCAGATTGGTAATGCCCATTTCTTTAGCGATGGTGTCGATATATTCAGCTGATGCTTTGTATGCAGCAGCGTGGACATCAGACTTGGAGATGAAGGCAGCAGATTCGATTTGAACTGCAGCCAAGTTACGCTTTGCTTGTTCTACCTGTTCAGCAATACGTGTACCAGCATTGAGCTTGTAGCCACGTTTCTGATCTTCGAGTTCAGCAGCCATGAAAGCATGGGCCATGTCCACAGCGATGGCTGCGGTGGTGATGGATTTGGTAGCTACGTCGAGGGTGGTAGCAACGGTGGTGAAGGTTGCACGAACAGAGGTCTTGAAGGATGCCATGGTGTACTCCTATGTACGATGAGGGTGGTGGTTCATGCAGGAGCGCATGAGTGCCTACAACCCACGGCAGTGGGTGTGTTGAGTGCGTATGAGGTGGGGTGGGTCGGCTGAGTGGAGAGCCGAAGTACCGGGGGGGTACTTGGTGTGTTGGGGCTGCGCCCACACAGAGTAGTGAGCTAGAACCTAGATATAAAAATACGCCCACGAAAAAATTTGGCCAGGATTTTCTCTATAAGCGCTATCAATTTAATAGCACGATATACTGGCCACTCTCTAACCACTCAATGAGGACTCACCATGAATGAAGCGCAACTGGAACAGAAGATTCAAGACCATGAACTGAATGCACCACGGGTAACACCTGCTGATCTGGATGCAGCCATTGATTCGGTGGACTATGTGAAGCACGTCATCCCATCTGGTTCGGTATTGCGTTGGGCTGTGCTCAACCTGAAGAATGGTTTCTCTGTGACTGGTAAGCCATCAGCCGCGGTGAGTGCAGCCAATGACAACGAAGAGATTGGACGCCAGGTGGCCTATGCCAATGCTCGTAATGAGCTGTGGGCATTCCTGGGCTACCGTCTCAAAGAGCAACTGCATCAAGCTATCCTCTCCCATACCGCCGAGTAAGCGACTGCGAAGGACAGCGCCCGAGGGAATGAGCGAAGCGCAGCGTAGCGAATGACCGAAGGGATGCTGGACTGAAGCAGGAGCGAAGCTCACCTGAAATACAAACCAACCTAAATAGATATGACCATTCGCCAGGCAATTGCTCACAACCTTGAAGCCACTATGCAGCCCATGACCCGACTGGAGTACAACCAGTTCCGGGGCTGGACACTGCCTGAAGGAGAAGACCCAAATGATCCAGGCTACCTCATGAACTTTGGTTTCCACACTGCATGGTGGCCGGCTGGTGTGGTGGACAAGGCTTTTGTGGTTCTACCCCCAGCCCCACCCCATCAGCAGCGTGTGCATGGTGAATATGGGCAGTTGCGCGATCGCCAGGAGAAGCTGGGCAAGTTCCTCAAGACCGCCCAGTTCAGCACCTTGGTTCCTGCGGAGCAGATTCGCTTGAGCAAACAATACAACCTGCAGCAGCAATTACTGGAGGTGCTGAGTCAGCGCATTGCAGAGTTCTGATCAAAGAGTTTCAAATAAAAAAGCCGGGAACAAGTCCCGGCTTTTTTATTGCTGTCCCCTCACTGGAGTGGTGATGACCAGCTGCAGTAGTTTACTGGCCCAGCCCCCACACACTGCTTACGGGGCGTCCTCGTCCTAAATCCAAGCGCATGTCTTTATATACTATGCGCCTCAGAGATGCGAGTGACTCGTCCTCAACCTTCAGCTAATTAACCGAATAAGCCGATAACCGAGAAAGAACAATCACTCAAGACTGGTTGAGAACAACTTAGTTGGTGGTGGGTTGGGTGTCCCCCAGAGGGTCTTTCGCAGAAAGACAATAGGGTGTCCCCTCTCATTCTCATAGGTTTTGAGGAGAGTTTGGACATGGGGGTGGGTATGAAGGATGCGGATCATAGCATGGGGGTAGGGAATCGGCAGAGCACCATCGACTGTATGGCTAAGGTGGTGCGGGCACTGCTGGTGTGTGAGCGGGTCACTATCAAGGTGTTGGCCGATAAGGCGGACATCTCCGAAGACACCGCACGACGGGCGATAGCCGGTCTGCAACGGGAAGGTCTGGTTAAGCGGGAAGGCCTGCGCAACCTGGCCAAAGAATTTGTGTATGCCTGGGTGGGCACCCAAGAGTAATGGAGTTGGCATGAGCGTCCCAATTACAAAAGAGCTGGTAGCGCGTGCGCTACCTGGCAATCTAAAGTCTGCGGCAACAGATCAGCTGGCGGACATGATCAACCAGATCAGCACTGACCCGCTCATTGCTGAGCAGATTCGGGACAACTTCCTGAGCTACACCTCTGTCCTCAAGGACGGGAAGTTCAAGGTGGAGGATTACCTGAACGCGGTGGCGTACTGCAGCTACAAGCTGATGGGTGACTCGAACCAAGATGCCTACTTCAAGACGTTCCCTCAGCGGTACGCCAATCTGGTGGCTGCCGGCCGAACACCTAAGGAGATCTCGTCCTACGTGGCGGCATACGCCAAGGGTCAGCTGGTGAACAAGATCATGGAGCAGACGTTGGTGCCTTCGTGGGTACTGAACCAGCACATGTACCAAGCTGCACTGAACACCCAGTTCAAGATCATGACCGACGAGGACGTGAGCCCCAAGGTACGCTCTGATGCGGCTGATTCATTGCTGACTCACCTGGCCAAGCCCAAGGAAGCTGGGCCTTTGATCAACATAGATATGGGAGAAACTTCCGGTATGAATGAGTTGAAGGATGCTCTGTCCCGAATGGCCCAGCAACAACAGACACTCATCAATGCTGGAGTGTCCACCAAAGAGATCGCAGCCCAGGACATTGTGGACGTAACCCCCAAGGAGATCCAATGAGTCTAGTTAAACAGGAACTTGATGAGTGGTTGGATCAGGTTGACTATGCCATCTTGAACAGTCCAACCTATCTTCCGTCAGAGTTTGCGCTGACATTCATGAACTTTGTGAAGTTGGTGAATGGTTCAGTTGGGGAATCCAATAAGACACCGCCAGTTCACTTGAAGATGCTGGACAAAGTGGTGAGCCCCAGCAAGTACATCGCCAACTTGTGCTTCCGTGGTGCGGCTAAGACCACACTGTTTATGGAATACATGACACTCTACATTGCGATGTTCGGGGAGATCCCCGGCTTTGGTCGCATTGAAGGAATGATCTATGTGTCTGACTCGATGGACAACGGGGTGAAGTCCGCACGGAAGAACATTGAGTTCCGGTATGTGAACAGTGAGTTTTTGCAAGAGTGGATTCCCAAGGCCACCTTCACCGACAACTACCTGGAGTTTGAGAACCGAGAAGGCAAGCGCCTGGGTGTGAAGATGTTCGGCGCCAAGACTGGTCTGCGAGGTACGAAGATCTTCGGTAAGCGCCCCACCTTTTGTGTGCTTGACGACTTGGTGAGCGATGACGATTCCAAGTCCAAGGCCGCCATGACTGCCATCAAGGACACGGTATATAAGGGTGTGAACCACGCCCTTGATCCGACTCGCCGCAAGGTGGTGTTCAACGGCACACCGTTCAACAAGGACGACATCTTGATTGAAGCGGTGGAGTCCGGCGCTTGGGATGTGAACGTCTGGCCGGTGTGTGAAAAGTTCCCGTGCACGCGGGAAGAATTCAGTGGCGCTTGGGAAGATCGTTTCAGCTACGACTACATCGTCGAGCAGTACGAGATGGCCGTGAAGACTGGCAAGCTCGCTGCGTTCTACCAGGAGCTGATGCTGCGTATCACGTCGGAAGATGAGCGCCTTGTCCAAGACCAAGAGATTCGCTGGTTCAAACGAACCCGACTCATGGAAGCCATAGGCAACTTCAACTTCTACATCACTACCGACTTCGCCACGTCTAACAAGCAGACGGCTGACTATTCGGTAATCAGTGTGTGGGCATACAATGCCAACGGAGACTGGTTCTGGGTTGACGGGGTATGTGAACGCCAGACCATGGACAAATCCATCAATGACCTCTTCCGGCTGGTAACTCAATACCGCCCACAGCAGGTCGGTGTCGAAGTCACTGGTCAACAGGGAGCATTCATCACTTGGCTCCAACAAGAGATGCTGACGCGGAACATCTGGTTCAACTTCGCGTCATCGGAGAAATCGGGAACGCCCGGTATCCGCCCTGCAGTGGACAAACTATCTCGCTTCAACTTGGTTGTGCCTTGGTTCAAAGCAGGGAAGATGTACTTCCCTGAAGAATTGAAGGAGTCCGTAATCATGGGTCATTTCATCGGGCAGATTCGACTGGCTACGATCAATGGGCTCAAGGGTAAAGACGACTGCTTGGACACCATCTCTATGCTCGGTTATCTCAAGCCATGGAAGCCGTCCATGGGAACTACCCAGTCGGGGACTCATTCGGACGAGCCTGACTTCTGGGGAGATCGCCGCGAAGAAGATGAACGCCCAACATTGGCCAACTACATCGTATAACCATGCTGCTCGAAGATCTGTACCAACGCCTCTCCTACGGAGAGCTCAATAACTTGTCCATGGCTGCTGACGGTAACGGCTCCATCTTGGAGAGTGGTCAGCCGCGAATTGTTATGTATGCCAACGAAGCCTTGGTGCGCCTCTACACGACATTCGTTCTGCGCACCAACAGCCTCATCATCACGCCCCTGGATCACGTCACCAACTACCATCTGAAGAAGCGCTTTGCTTTTTCTGAGCGGGATCGTAGTGACGAAGACTTCTTCTACATCCAAGACCTGGATGATGAGCCTTTCCAAGAAGACGTGATCAAAGTGCTAGAGGTGTACGACGGGACAGGTGCTGCAGTCCCATTGAATGATGCCGAGCAGCCTCTCAGCATATTCACTCCGCAGACGCTGATGCTGCAAATTCCAAATGCATGGAACGGGCAAGTGTTGTCCTTGATGTACCAGGCCAGTCATCCCAAGTTGGATCACACAGACCCACACTCGATAATTGAGCTGCCCGAAGTCTTGCACGGTGCGCTAACTGCGTTCATTGCTCACAAGGTGTATAGCCATATGAACACTGCAGAGAGTTCGGCTAAAGCCCAAGAGCACATGGCCACATTCGTGGGCATCTGCACTGATGTCGTGGAGAAGGATCTGGTGGCAACCAGCATCTTGCAAAGTAATACCCTATTTCATAAGCGAGGTTGGATCTAAATGACAATGCGCCCTTTCACAGACAACCGTGGCGGACTCAACCATCTGGTTGACGCTCAAATTGGTCGTGCATTCCCCGTGGTTCACAAGGTGTACCAGCACCTTGATGCTATTGAGTACATTGTCCAGGTGTTCGACTCCGGCCGTGCCCGAGACATCGTAATCCGCACAAACCACACCAAAGAGTGGATTGAGTGGCAGTACAAGGGCGAGGCCAAGTGGACAATCCTGTTCAAGTTCAGCGATCTGCTTGGCGCTGACATTGCTGATGTTGTGGCTGCAGAGCAAGCGATTGCTGCTGAGCTGGAGCAGTTGCGGCAGCAGTTGGCTGCTGATGCAGCGACTGTCATCGAAGCTCGTGCTGCAGCTACTGAAGCACGCCTTGGTGCCGAAGCTGCCCGCACTGGTGCTGAAGAAGCACTGGCCTCCACGGAGGAAGCTCGTGATGCGGCCCAGGCCAGCCAAGAGGCTGCTGCCCAATCTGCACTTACGGCTGATCAATATGCCCAGGATTCGGAGGCTGCGAAGACCGCAGCGCAGCAGTCTGCCGACCAGGCTGCCGCCGATCGAACATTGGCAAACCAGGCCGCGCAGACTGCACAAAGTCAGGCTACGGCAGCTGGAGCCTCCGCCACTTCTGCAGCAGAAGCCCGCCAAGCTGCGGCAGTATCTGCAGCCGAGGCTAACGCCGCAAAATCTGCGACAGCGCTGCTTCAGTCTGCTGCTGATCAATCTGCCCAAGCTGCTGGCCAATCACAAGCTGCAGCGCTGGGCTCTGCTAATGCGGCTGCTGTTTCTGCCACTGCCGCTGGGGTAAGTGCACAAACTGCTGCTACTCACCAAGCGGCTACTGAAGCAGCAGCAGCTACGGGTGCGCAGCATCTGGCTGACGCTATAGAAGCTGCTAATGCAACTACCGCCCAGCTGGCTCAAGTCACAGCACTTCACGGTGCTACAGAAGCATTCGCCCAAGCTGTCCAAGCGTCAGCTGAACAAGCAGACACCGCTGCAACTTCTGCTGGCGTATCTGCCAGCGATGCTTTGCAATTGCGTAATGAAACCCAAGGATTCCATGATGCGGCTTCCGCTATGGTTGTGGATGCTGCACAGGTAAGTGCTGACCGTGCCACAGTTCAGTCCTTGGCTCAAGAAGTCCAGCTCGCTGCTGATCAAGCTCAGAGTAATGCCCTTGCTGCAGCTGACTCTGCGGGTACTGCAGTAGCTTCTGCAAATGCCGCTGCCAATTCTGCAACCACTGCTCAAACGAGTGCCAGCGAAGTATTGGGCCAAGTGACTGCCATTACTGGGCGGTTAGCTGAAGCTGACTCTATTGTCTCGACAGTGACGACATTGCGCGATCAAACGCTGTCGTATAAAGAAGCTGCACAGGATTCAACTACAAACGCTCAAGCGGTTGCTGCGGATCGTGCTGCAGTTGCAAACATGATGGTGACTATTGCTTCGGATGCAGCCTCAGCCGTTGCAAGTGCAACTTCGGCTGCTGATAGCAAAGATCAAGCCTTGGCTGCTGCAGCAACTGCAGCACAAGCTGAAGCAGCAGCGAACACAGCGGTGACAGTGGCACAGAATGCTACACAAGCTGTTGCGAACAATACCTCCGATGCACAAAGTGCTGCCACCCGTGCTGAAGCAGCTGCAACTCAAGCTGAATCCGCCAAGCAAGGCGCAGAGACTGCCGCCAGCACCGCCACAACTGCAGCTGCAGGGGTTGCCGGGCAACTGGGGATCGTTAATACGCAAGCAACCACTGTGAGTGGATTGCGCGACCAAGTGCAGCAACTGCATGACCAGACCCTGGCCTATAAAAATACAGCTCAGGCAGTGGTTGTTTATGCACAAGCTGTTGCAGACGACCGGGCTGCAGTAGCTGACATGAAGGTTGCTGTTAGTGCTGATGCCCTGGCTGCAGATACAAGCCGCAGTCAAGCAGAAGCTGCTGCAACGGCTGCGGCTGCAAGTCGTGATCAGGCAGTGGCTGCAGCGGCTACGGCGCAAGAATCATCTCAAGACGCTGCAGACAATGCTGCTGCAGTTCAACTCGTAGCCGACACAGTTGCGAGTAGCCAGACAGCTGCTGCTGCTTCCGCAACTGAAGCTGCCACCAGTGCTTCGACTGCGACTACGAAGGCTGGTGAAGCTGCTTCTTCTGCGGCTTCTGCGACAGCAGCTTCCACCGCAGTAGTGGCAACCCACGAAGCTGCTGCCAACCCCCACCCGCAGTACGCAATGGGTAACACCACTGCGCTGACCTATACCTATTCCGGCGTTATGAATGTGCCGCCAGTAGCTTTGCCTGGTACTACTGAAACGGTGCTGGCATCGCCCACCGGAAAAGAGCGGGTCAATGGGTTGCTGCTATCGTCAGCCAATATGTTTCTGACAGGTGTTGAGTTCCCAGTATTGGAGTATGTTGGGGGCAACTTCTCCCCTTACGCCATGCCTGCACTTACTAGCTTGAGCATGCCAGCACTGACAAGTGTTGCAGGCGGCTTCAGCCCTAGTATGCCTGCACTTACTAGCTTGAGTGCACCAGCATTGACTACTGTAGGAGGCAATTTTACCCCTTACAGCATGCCCGCACTCACTAGTTTTAATTTGCCAACACTAACTACTGTGGGAGAAAGGTTCAACCCTTCCGGCCTGCCCGCACTTACTAGCTTGAGCATGCCGGCACTGACTACTGTAGGTGGCGGTTTTGCCCCTTCCCACATGC
>JACCEC011070438.1_pt1 | contig 11436 bp, 6 predicted proteins | sample 7450121 | NCBI WGS metagenome assembly JACCEC01 (sample SAMN15323455, study PRJNA562643) | freshwater metagenome | isolation source: river surface water | place: USA:Blue River Watershed | collected 2017-08-18 | reverse complement strand
TTTCCTATAAACCTCTGATAAGTACCGACTCGAAGTGTATATTAGGAAACACAATATTTATAATTCTAAAAAACTTAGGTGAAGAAGATTTGAAACAAAACTATAAAAATTTAAGATACATTATGGAGATTTATACAAAAAAAGTCTCAAATTTCTTTGAGACTTTTTGCGGTCTGGACGGGACTCGAACCCGCGACCCCATGCGTGACAGGCATGTATTCTAACCAACTGAACTACCAAACCGTTTGCGATAAACATCTGATTTGTTTAACGTGGTGCAAAGGTATATCTTTTATTATTACTTGTCAAGCGTTTGCCGAAAAAAAATAAATATTTTTTTATCTTTTTTTTACAATTTCACATACTTCGTTCATAATCAATCAATTAGAATATTAAATAAATTTTCAAACTTTCCTAAAAAAACATCAACACTCATTCATCATTTTTCGATTCTTATATTTTTGTTTTTTTCTCTCATACTTTTTTAAATATAAATCGTAAATTGTCCTAAATTTTATCAAAACTTCAACAAATTATGAATCGATATCTACTTTTATTGATGATTGGATGGATTACTTTCCAAAGTAAAGCTCAAAATCTTAGTCCCATCGAACAAAAAATTATTCAATATGTACAAAACAATAATCCAAAAACCGAAAAGTTTTTGGCAGATGCAGTCAATATTAATAGCGGAACTCTAAATCATGAAGGAGTTCGGGCGGTAGGCTCATTATTTCGTAAAGAATTAGATGCTTTAGGATTCAAAACCGAATGGATAAGTCTCCCTGATTCTCTCAACCGTGCTGGGCATTTGGTAGCAGCCCGTAAAGGAAATAAGGGTAAAAAAATATTTCTCATTGGTCATCTAGATACAGTTTTCGAAAAATCAATGCCATTCAGCCCATATACCCGTCTAAACGACTCCACAGCCACCGGACAAGGAGTGAATGACATGAAAGGAGGTGATGTCATGATTATTGCTGCTCTTCAGGCATTGCACGCACAAGGTTTATTAGACGATACTAACATTACGGTATATTTTACAGGCGATGAAGAAAGTGCAGGAAAACCAACTTCAGTCAGCCGAAAAGACTTTATCGAAAGAGCTAAACAAGCAGATATTGCCTTGGCATACGAAACTGCCATGGGGCTAGATATAGTCGCTACTGCCCGACGTGGAGCTAGTGGTTGGGAGTTAAGTACAGGTGGAAAAACAGGGCATTCTTCTGGGGTATTCAATCAAAATATGGGATATGGGGCTATTTATGAAGCCGCAAGAATCTTAGACCAATTTCGGGTTGCATTAAGTCAAGAAAAATACTTAACCTTCAATCCAGGAGTGATTGTGGGAGGAACAGAAGTAAATTATGATTATGGACAAGCCAAAGGAACGTCCGTAGGCAAGACGAATATCGTTGCCCAAAAAGTATTGGTTACCGGAGATTTGCGATTTATTTCAGAAAAGCAAAAAAATGCAGCTCGAGAAAAAATGAAGGAAATTGTAGCTCAAAACCTTGCTATGACTTCCGCTCACATCACGTTTTCTGATGGTATCCCTGCCATGGAGCCTACTGAAGCCAACCAACAATTATTGGCGATTGTGGACAAAGTGAGTCAGGATATGGGATTGGGGAAAGTAAAAGCAGGCGACCCTGGAGCAAGAGGTGCTGGAGATATTTCATACATTGCCCAATATGTTAGTTGCTTGGATGGATTGGGAGCTTCGGGTAGAGGAGCACACGCCCCAGGCGAAACCATTAATCTAAAAGAATTTCCTCTTCTTATTCAAAGAACAGCTCTTTTATTATACCGATTGACAAGATAAAATAATTCTTTTTTAACCAAAACTAAATTAATGAAAGCACTAATTATTGATGACGAAAGACTTGCCAGAATTGAATTAAAGCGTTTGTTAGAGAATTTCCCTAAAATTGAAGTAATCGGAGAAGCTGCCAATACCGATGAGGCACTTGATATGATTGATGAACTATCTCCCGACCTATTGTTTCTCGATATACAAATGCCGGGAAAAAATGGCTTTCAATTATTGGAAAGTATTGAAGGTAAAGTTCCTGAAGTAATTTTCACTACTGCTTACGACGAATATGCCTTAAAGGCTTTTGAATTTAATGCCTTGGATTATTTGATGAAACCTATCGACATTGCACGTCTTTCGGAAGCTATTCAGCGAGTGGAAGAAGAACGCATTGGGGAAGAAGAACGAAAGGAAAATATTAAACTTTTAGGAGAGAACGACCAAGTATTTGTGAAAGATGGAGAAAAATGTTGGTTTGTCAAATTAGGAAATGTAAGGTTGTTCGAATCAATGGGAAATTATGTAAGGTTACATTTCGATGATCAAAAGCCTATGATTCTCAAATCTTTAAATAGTCTGGAAGAACGACTCGACCCTAAAATTTATTTCCGAGCAAACCGCAAACATATTATTAATTTACATTGGATAGATAAAATTGAGCCTTGGTTTTCGGGTGGTTTATTGGTTACGCTCAAAATAAATGATAAAACAGTAAATAGTGAAAAAATAGAAATTTCAAGACGACAAGCTATTAAATTTAAAGATTTAATGTCTCTTTAATTAAATCTTTCTATTTTTATTTAGCAAAAAAAACAAAAATGAGCGGCAGAAGACTGCCGTTTTTTTTTAAACTTTTCATAGATTTGTCTATTCAATCTAAATCACTTCAAGGATAAGTCATCTTTGTCTGGTTTTTCAAATGTACAACAAAACTTAGAAACAATGTCAGCAAAATCAAATCGTGATAAATTAGAGATTCTCAGTCAAAAAAATGCAGAAGCCGAGCTTGGAGGTGGACTCAAAAGAGTGGAGTCGCAGCATAAAAAAGGTAAACTTACAGCGAGAGAACGAATCGAATTACTTTTAGATGAAGGTTCGTTCGAGGAAATCGGCAAATTCGTATTACACAGAAGCAGTGATTTCGGATTAGATAAGGAATATTATCTTGGAGATGGCGTGATTACGGGCTATGGGACTATTTCAGGAAGATTGGTTTATGTATTTGCCCAAGATTTTACGGTATTCGGAGGGTCTTTATCTGAGACTTATGCCGAAAAAATCTGTAAAATTATGGATATGGCACTCAAAAATGGAGCTCCAGTGATAGGCTTAAATGATTCGGGAGGAGCAAGAATACAAGAGGGTGTAAATTCATTGGCTGGCTATGCTGATATTTTCTATAGAAACACCCTTGCATCTGGTGTTATTCCTCAAATTTCTGCTATCATGGGACCTTGTGCGGGAGGGGCTGTTTATTCACCTGCACTTACTGATTTTGTGATGATGGTAGAAAATACCTCTTATATGTTTGTTACAGGACCGAATGTAGTAAAAACCGTGACTCATGAAGATGTCAGCTCTGAAGAGTTAGGAGGAGCTATGACACACGCCACCAAATCTGGTGTAACTCAATTCGTGGCTTCCAATGAAATTGAATGTATTCAAAACATACAAAAATTATTCAGTTACATTCCTTCCAATTGTGAGGAACAAGCTCCGTCTATAGCCTATGAATCGAATTCAAGTGAAAAAAGGGCTAAATTAATTAATTTAATGCCCGAAAACCCTAATCAGCCTTATGATATGAGAGAAATCATTGAGGAATTGACAGATGAGGGAAGTTTCTTCGAAGTACATAAAAATTTTGCAGAAAACATAGTCGTTGGTTTTGCACGAATCGGTGGAAGAAGCATTGGTGTAGTTGGCAATCAACCAGCAGTTATGGCAGGGGTATTAGATATTAATGCGAGTTTGAAAGGAGCAAGATTTGTTCGCTTTTGCGATTGTTACAATATTCCCTTATTAGTTTTAGAAGATGTCCCAGGATTTTTACCAGGTACAGACCAAGAATGGAACGGAATTATCTCTCATGGAGCAAAATTATTATATGCTTTTTGTGAAGCAACTGTTCCTAGGGTTACGGTTATTACCCGAAAAGCTTATGGAGGGGCGTATTGTGTCATGAACTCTAAACACATTGGAGCAGACATGAACTATGCTTGGACTTCCGCTGAAATTGCCGTTATGGGAGCTGCGGGAGCTGCTGAAATTATTTTCAGAAAAGAGATATCTGAAGCCGCCGACCCTGTGGTAGAACTTAAGAATAAAGTAGATGAATATACGGATAAATTTGCAAATCCTTACAAAGCTGCCAATAGAGGCTATATTGATGAAGTCATCAACCCGGAAGATACAAGAGAGAAATTAATCAAAGCATTTAAAATGCTCGAAAATAAGGTGGCGAATCTTCCTAGAAAAAAACATGGAAATATCCCGCTCTAAATAAATATTTATAACATTGTGCAAAAAAACAGCCGATTTTAATAAATCGGCTTGTTTTTTTTATAAAATTCAAAGAAATTATCTCAAACTTGATAAATATTCTACTAAATCACGAATTTCCCTTTTTGATAAAATCGAACCCATCGGAGGCATGCTAGAAGGCATATTTTCTCTTTTGGCTATCCTTGCAACTGGAACAACCAAAGGCTCGGCATCTGATGTTGTAATAACTAATTCATGCTCATTTTCCTTTGCCAATATTCCTGTTACTTCTTGTCCATCTGTTAGTTTTAGAGAAACTGTACCATAACCTGGTGATAATCTAGCACTAGGTTCAACCAAAGCTTGTAAGATTTGTTCTCTTTTTAAGGTACTTCCTATTTTTGACAAATTCGGCCCAACCGAACCACCTTCTCCGCCCATTGAATGGCATCTCACACATTGGGCTGTTGAATTATAGTTAAATATGGCATATCCATTCATTCTATTACCACCAAATAAGGATTCTAAATATTCGTCCATTGGAGAAGAAGCTGGTTTGATGCCTGAAAGTTTTGTTTTTAAATCAGCAGAAGCACTAGCCTCAACTGCCTCTTTCAGCTCAAGAGTAATACTTGGTGATAATTTATTATCTTTGAGCTCATCCAATAAATTCGATAGAATTTCCTGCGTTTTTTCGATTGCTAGTTTACCCAAAACAACTAATAATTGCTGTTGTTCCTTGATTGTTCCTTTTCCAAAAACAGTCTTTACAATTTGAGGCAAACTTTCTTTTGAAATATTCTCATTTTTCAATAATCCCAATGCAACAGTACGTACTTGTTCGTTTTTATCCTCCATTCCTGTTCGGATTAATGTCTCCATACCTGCAAATTTCAATTTATCGAGTGCAGGTAAAATAGCTGCTTTAACCTTTGGATTTTCATTGGAAGCATAAATTTCCGATAATTCATTATTATAATTATCGATTCCTAATTCCGCTAAAAGCACGGCAACAGCCATCAAAGTTTCAGGATTAGTTTCCTTCAAGAAGCCAGCTATATTTGGTTGTACTTTATTTCGAACCATCTCAGCCTCACGCACGATACTCCCTCTGTATCTTCCATCTACTCGGTCGGTCAGAGAAGGATTTGCCCACGTACCCAACGTTGCCAATGCCTCTGCTTTGATAGCATCTTTAATATCAGTTCTTTTGGCAAAAGTCAATAATAAATCAAGCTCTTTCGCTCCGCCAACTCTTTGTGCCGCATTGATAGCACGGCGTAAAAGTGGCTCAGACGTGAATCTATTTTCCGACAACAATGCAGCCAAGGCAGGTAAAGCATCCGGTATAGACAAATCATCATTGATACCTCGTGCTGCTTCCAATACTATATATTCGTCTTTATCGTTCAAGAATGCAGCAATTTGAGGACTTGATAATCTTCTTAGTACCAAAACCGCCGCCGTTCTCAAAGCTTTACTTGGGTGATTTGCCAAAGCAAGCATTGGTTCTGTTTGCCCAATTCTTGCCAAAGCCAATACTGCCGCATGACGTAAATATACATCAGCATCGTTATTTCTTTCAAGCATTTGAATCAAAGGATTGACAGCATCCACAAATGCAGTTCTTCCCAATGCTTCTGCCGCATAAAACTGAATACGAGGATTTTTACTTTTCAATAGAGAAATTAATTCATTTCCAGTATTTTTCAGACGAATATCTCCAATAACTTTAGCGGTTTGAGCAATAATTTCTTCATCTTTATCAGCCAACAAACTCGGTAATATTACGGCGTAAGATTTATCTTGGCGAGCTAATTGCCCTACACCCCAAATCCCATGGATTCTTGCCAATTGGTTGTTTGTCTGACTGATTGCTTGCAATAATTGAGTATATCCTTTTTTTCCTCGATTCACAAGCTCGAATTGAGCTTTTTGACGAACCCTCTGATCTCCGTAACCCAATAATTCGAGTAATTTATTATCAGTTTGCTTGGCATAATCCAATTGAATCAACTTTTTGGTTGCTTCTCTCAAATCTTTGAAATCATTTTTATCTTTCGTTACATCTAATTTCCAAACACGACCATAGTTTTTGGTATCCCAACCATTTATCCAATCTGCCGCATACAAAGCACCATCTGGTCCGAATCGAATTCCTGTTGGTAAAATACCGCTTACTACATCTTTTTCGCCATCCAATTCGAAAGATGCCCCTTTAGGCTTCAAGCCAAATGACCAAATATGCGAGCGTGAAGGACTACCAACAAACTCTACTAAAAAGAATTTATTTTTCCAATCCGAACCTAAGGCTGTTCCTGGATTGTAAACCATTCCAGTAGGTCCGTTGTGGAAATTCATAATTGGAGGAATGATATATGCAGCTTGCCCTTCCCAACGAGGTTTAAACAATTTTTCGTCCATCCAAACATTGAACTTATTATTTTTAGGATCTGTATATTTTCCATACTGCCAATTAGAACGCCAACCCGCATCAGAGCCTTCTACCACATGGACTAATCTTTCGCTTTCTCCGGGATAATCACCATCATTGTCTGAAGAAATTAAATTCCCATAATCATCAAATACGAACTCATGTGTATTTCGCAAACCAGAAGCAAATATTTCAAAATCACTTCCGTCAGGATTTGCCCGTGCAATAATTCCCGAATTAGGATTAGCCAATTTGCGTCCATCAGGACTAGTAATATTCGCTCCAATATCACCAATATTCCAATACAAGCGTCCGTCAGGTCCTTCAATTAATCCAGACATTCCATGACCAGAAAAACCGATATGAACTCCGTATCCATGGCTAATCGATGTTTTTTTATCAAAAACACCATCTCCATTTGTATCTTTCATTCGCCAAACATCAGGTGCAATGGCTACAAACATTTCTTTCGCACGCAATAAAAGACCACCAGCAACGTCCGTAATCTCCTCAAAAAAATCATTCACCACACGCTTGGAAACATCAGCAATACCATCTTGGTCAGTATCTTCCAACTGCCAAATTTCATCTTTTTCAATCGCTAAATCTTTCCAATCGTGGCTTCCATCACCATTCAAATCTTTTAGCCATTCATTTTCTTTACTTTTTTCAGGTGCAAAGATTTTGTGTAGAAAAGCCCTTCGATCTTCTACCGTTTGTAAACCAATCGATTCTGTCATCCAATCACGATGTCCTCGAATATCAAATTCAGAGTTTTTTTGACGATTAGTACGAATCAAATATACCTTCCCTTCATCATCAATCGTCATTGCAACTGGGTCAGGGGCGAGCGAATCCGATGCCCATAAAGTCATTTGTATTCCATCGGCTAATTTGACAGCAGTTTTTTCTCTAATTTCTTTAGCTTTGGTTTGAGCAACAGAAGCATTTTCTTTCACGATTAAAGGTTTTTCTTGTTTGGATAATTTGGCACAAGAAACCACAATCGCAACAGACACCACCGCCATAGACACTTTGGTGATTTTATTTTTTTTGATTGTCATAATTATTAGGGTTGAATGATAGACTTGCTTGAAAGGCGAAAATAACAATAGATTGCGAAATTGGCAAAGGATAGTTTCTATTTTATATATGAAATATACAATTCAATCGACAAAAGCAAAAATAAAAAATATAGTTTTTTCTGAAATATATGCGATTTTGATACCTATTAATTATTTTTTCGAATAATTGTATTTTATATATGAATAAAAATAGGTACTTTTAAGACAAAAAATTGAATATTTCAAATATTTGCTGAACAATTACAATTAAAATCTAACCTATTAAATTTACCTTATAATATGTACCAAAACCAAGCAAATCAATCTCGCTCGGAAACTAAAAGTCATGCCAAAGAATCTGTCGTAGATGTTAAAAAACTGAAACAAAAAAAGACAATCTTAAAAGAGTTATACCTTCATCGGCAAAAAACTATCTGGGATTTATCTCAAATCTTAAGTTTAAGTATTCCTTCTACCACAAGTATTCTCGAAGAGTTATGTCAAGAAGAGTGGATTCGGGAATCAGGTTTGGCAGTATCCAAACAAGGAAGAAGACCTGCAGTTTATGAATTGAATCAGCAAAAAAACTTTACCTTAGTTTTAGATATTAATACTCGTGAAACCAATGTTGCTATTATTAACTTAAAAAATGAAATTATTCATTCAGGAAACTTCCCTCTTCCAATTGTAAATAATCCAAATTTTATAAGTAATTTAATTGTCCATCTTAGTAATTTTTTCATACAAAAAGCAATTAATAATACCCATATATTGGCAGTAGGCATTTCAGTACCAGGGCTTATCAACCGAGAAAATGGCAAAAATTATACTTATCCGATTATTGATCAAACAGCGATTAATCATTTTTTGGCTACTAATTTTGATGTTCCAGTATTTATACTCAATAATTATAAAGCGAGTGCCTATGGTGAATTTCGTTTAGGTACAGGAAAAGGCAAAAAACACATACTTTCTTTCAATGCAGACGATGGAATTGGCTTAGGAATTGTGATTAATGGAGAAATTTTCGATGGAGCAAATGGTTTTTCGGGTGAATTAGGACATATACAAGTTAATCCTGATGGAGAATTGTGCAGTTGTGGAAAAAATGGATGTTTGAACACCTTAACTTCCACCGAAACCTTATTTAAAATTATCCAGAAAAAAATACAAAGCGGGCAAAGCACCAAACTGCATTCGATACTAGAAAATCCCGAAAAAATAAGCATAGACACCGTAATTGAGGCAGCCAAAAATGGTGATATTTTTTCTATTGATTTACTTCATTCTATCGGCTCTGAACTTGGAAAGGGTTTGGCTTTTGCTGTTCAAATGTTCAATCCACAAGTGATTATTATTGGAGGGGCTTTATCAAAAGCTAAAAAGCTCATTATTAATCCAATCGAGCATACAATTAATAAATTTTGTACAAGCGAGTTAAAGGAAGGACTTAGTATTGAAGTTTCAGAATTAGGGGATGTTGCCAAAATATTTGGTATTCATGCCCATGTAACAGAGAATATGTTTTCGATTTGAGTAAGAAAGGGCTATTTTCAAAAATAGCCCTTTTCAATAAATTATGCAATATCACAAATCGTAACACCTTGTTGAAGAGAAGTAAGTGGGTCTCTTTTTGGAATAAATTCTTGCCCAACAAAACCTTTATAACCAGTTTCGACGATGGCACGCATAATTGCTGGATAATTCAATTCTTGTGTTTCGTCAATTTCATTACGTCCAGGTACTCCTCCTGTATGGTAATGAGAAAAGTATTTATGATATTTTTTAATAGTGGCGATTACGTCACCCTCCATGATTTGCATGTGATAAATATCGTATAATAGCTTAAAATTAGGCGAACCAACTTTTTCACAAAGAGCCACCCCCCATTTGGTTGTATCACACATATAATCAGGGTGATTGACCTTAGAGTTTAGAAGTTCCATGGTCATTGTTATACCATATTTTTCGGCAGATGGCATCAAACGTTTTAAGCCAATAGCACAATTTTCCAGCCCTTGCTCATCCGACATTCCTCGTCTATTTCCTGAAAAACAGATTACTTTATCAAGTCCAGCAGCTTTCAATTTAGGAAAGATTTCTTCGTAACTTTTCACCAATTCATCATGAAATTTCAAATCATTAAATCCATCAGGAATACCCTTTCCAGCCCCCCAAGGCATGGCACAAGTCAAGCCATATTGTTTTAATATTGGCCATTCTTCGGGGCCTTGCAGTTCGATAGACTTTATACCCATTTTTACGGCAGCTTTACACAAATCTTCTAAAGGTATTTTGTTGTAGCACCAACGACATACCGAGTGATTGATTTTTCCGTGTAATTCAGCCCCCAATATTGATTCATTGGCAGCAAAAGCCTCAGACAAAGAAATTGGAGAGGAGGCTATTGCCGCTCCCCCAATAATATTTTTTAGAGCCATACGACGTGAAGAGTTTGATTTCATTTGAATATTAAGGTTTAGTTGAATAAATTATTTCGTACTTTGTTTTGTAAAAATAGGGTGATTTTTATTTCCTCCTGCCAACAAAAATGCCATCAAATCTTTCAGCTCTTCTTCTCCCAAAGGGTTTATCAAGCCAGGCAACATGGTAGAAACGGAAGCATATTTCTTAGAAATAACCATTTTTTTTGAAATTTTCTCTAATACCTCCGGAGAATATGGATTTTGTGAAATATAATAAAATTCTTTATCCTCATTCACTAATCTTCCTACCAAACTTCGACCATTTTTCAATTGAAATTGAGTAGCGGCATATTGATCCGATATTACTTTGTTAGGGTCAATTATTGCCTCTAAAATATCTTTTCTACTAAATCTTGTTCCTAATTGTGTTAAATCAGGGCCAATATTCCCTCCCTCTCCCTGAATACTATGGCATCTACTACAAGTGACTGCTTGATAAATGGCTTTCCCTTGTTCAAAACTTCTTTCTTTTAAGTCTTGGTCAAATAATTGCATGGCATCATCCAATTTCCAATTCCGCCAAGGGCCTTTGGGTGTGACATATTCAGCAATATCATTCCCAGATTTAGTGAGAAGAGTACCTCCCGAAAGTTTATCATAATACGCTTGTTTATTGACAGGCACATTTTTTAATGCCATTTTACGGGCTTTATCTATAAATCCGATATAACTCAAACCTCCACGATAATCGAATGCTTTTTTAAACCAAAGGAAATATTTTTCACTCAACTCTGGTGTCCAATTTTCTTTCGCTTGACTTAAAACTGTGGCATAGTATATTTGCTGAGCAGGTGGGGTTTTCTCCAGCATTTTGGCAATATCTAATCCATATTGTGGATTTCTTAGAATTAAGTCTGCGGAAGCGGTAGCTGTTTTTCCTCCTGCCACTTCTTCATTTGGAATTTCTTGTTCGCCCAATAAATCTATGATTTTTATCAAAGTTTTTTTAGATTCAAGATATACCAATACTTTACTCAACTCACGGTTTAATTCAATTGATTTGGTTGGAAAAGCAGCTTCAATTTGAGCAAAAATAGCATTTTTTTGAGTTAAATCTGGCTTTGACATTCTGAGGAATGTTAGCTCATAAGCTCTCAACAAATCGATTTTTTCATTCTCGGTGAGCGTTTTAAAATCACTCGACAATAATTT
>JACCEC012047902.1_pt1 | contig 11439 bp, 9 predicted proteins | sample 7450121 | NCBI WGS metagenome assembly JACCEC01 (sample SAMN15323455, study PRJNA562643) | freshwater metagenome | isolation source: river surface water | place: USA:Blue River Watershed | collected 2017-08-18 | reverse complement strand
TCAACCTGAATCAGAACCTCAACCTGAATCAGAACCTCAACCTGAATCAGAACCTCAACCTGAATCAGAACCTCAACCTGAATCAGAACCTCAACCTGAATCAGAAGAAGGAAATCAAGAACAGATTCCAAAGAGTAAGTGGGGCTGGATTAAAGAGCGATTAAAGGGGTTTACGACATTTGGTTATTGGGAAGTACATCAGGCAGAGCGATTTAGAACCCAGACAAAAAATGTGGGAAGTGAAGTTGCAAATCGTGCATTAATGCTTGAGCAGACTCGAGATCTTGATTTTGATGCTGCCCTCCGTGAAGCGAATCTTATACGTCGGGAAGCTGAGCGAAGCGGAGGTATGAATCGTGAAAATATCAATAAAATTTCAGGTAATATTGATGCAGTAAAAGAAACATACAATAATATTTTAATGGGCAATATTATTCGAAGTGCTCGCAGAGAAATCGATACTCGATTGTCAAAATATAGAGACGAATATGGGGTGAGTGTATTAACTGATCAAAAATTTGCACAGTTCGAAGATGCGCTATGTCGAGCACTTCAAGAATCTACCACTGGTCTTACCCAACGCGTGGAGAATATTCAAAAAAACGAAGTAGATTTCACTGCTAGAATTCGAGAGCAAATGGATCCAAAGTTTTGGAGACGATATGTATACGCTGGTGTTGAGGCAGCACTCATGTTTGTTGGCTTTAAGTACGCTCTTTCAAAGAGTGTTGTAGGTGGAATTGAAAATGCTATTCCATCCGATATTTCTCAACTTGGCTCAGGTTCAGAGTTTGTTACAAATGGTGATTCATTTGTCTCCATGAAAGATACTATTTGGGATACATCAAAAGAGTGGTTGAATCAAAATGGTATTACTAATCCGACTTCTGAAGAAATAATGAATGTCTCAAAGCAGGTTGCTCTCGATAATCACATTGCTGTGCAAGAATGGGGAATAGAAGGAAATCCGATTGACACATCAATGCAGCAAGGTCATCTTCTTAATTATAAAGGCGCAGCAGCAGTGCTTGCAGCGATTAATGTCGCGCGATCAATAATCTAATACAATTATATGAATACACTAAGTCTTTCAAAAATTGAGAAGGTAGAATCATTGATTCGTGAATCATTTGTTTCAGATGAGGTTAAAAAATTGTTACTCGATTCTGTATATGCATTTACTCCACAAGTTACTGATCAATTAATTGAATCATTTGAACGAGAGCAACACGCATTGCGTACATTAGAAGAGATGTTTCATAATCATGACATTGCTCAGAGAGATGAATTGCGTCAGTTTGAATTGGATACGCGTCCGATGGTACAAAAGCATATTGATGCTTTTGTCGAGAGTGTTATGAGAGATATCGATCAAAAGGTTGCATCATAAGGGTTGTCTTTTCGAGAGGTGAAAAATGCGGTATGCTGTGTGCACTATGAAAAAGATTGCTATTCCACGTGCAGAAATGAAGAAACGTGTTATGGAGGAACATATTCCTCGTACAACACTCTCTTTTTATCGCTATGTTCGCCTCAGCGACCCAAAGGCGATGCGTGATGAATTATTCCGTGTATTTTCAGAGCTTGGTTGTTTGGGACGTATTTACGTTGCCTCTGAGGGTATAAATGCGCAAATGAATGTACCTACCTATAATTGGGATGCTTTTGATGCATATATACAAGGAAAGGAAGAGTTCACTGGTATTCCATATAAGATAGCAGTGGAGGAGCGTGATGTTGTCTCTTTCTACAAGCTTACGATAAAGGTGAAAGATAAGATTGTTGCTGACGGACTCGATGACTCTTCGTTTGACGTAACAAAGACAGGTGAGTATCTTACTGCTGAAGAGATGAACGCATATATTAATGATCCTGATGCAGTGATTGTGGATATGCGAAATGGCTATGAGAGCGAGGTGGGGCACTTTGAGAAGGCAATTACTCCTGATGTAGATACATTTAGAGAAGAACTTAAGGTAACGCCTGAACTTCTTAAGGTACATAAAAATAAAAAAATTGCCCTCTATTGTACGGGCGGTATTCGTTGCGAGAAGGCAAGTGCATGGCTCCGTCATAATGGCTTTGCCGATGTGAAGCATCTTAAAGGAGGGATTATTGACTACAAACGACAAGTAGATGAGAAAGGGCTTCCAAATAGATTTAAAGGAAAGAACTTTGTATTTGATGAACGTATGGGAGAGCGGATTAGTGATGAGGTGATTGCGACGTGTCACCTTTGTGCAAAGAATAAGTGTGATGAACACAGGCACTGCAAGAATCAGGCATGTCATGTGCTCTTCATTGGGTGTGAGGAGTGTGTAGAAAAGAAGAAGGGATATTGCTCATACAAGTGTATGACTTTTGATAGACTTCCAGAGAAAGCAAAGAAATTCTTCACTCGAAATAACCATAAGAAGAAGCTTGAACAATTCAAGAAGCACAGACTAAAGAGTGTGGTGAGATAATTAAGAATGAATAGACAGATCATAATAGGGTCTATTGTTGGACTACTTATTGGAGTATCAATTGGTTATTTTTTATGCATACCTATGTCTTCTAAAATGGTGGAGTATATTGAATTCTCTATGCCGAAGGCAAGTAAAGGTGATCCTGTGTTTATAACAAAGAGTGATGAACTTTATGTTATCGCACGTCCGTCCATGTCCAGTATTATGCAAATAAAGTTTCTACCCGAAGCTCATTTAGAGACGGTGCGCTTGGTTCAAGATGATACAGGGAAGGCGACACAGTACGCTGCTGATAATGCACGAGTGTATTATGTTGGGGGTGAGACAATTCTGGAGAGCACTCTTTTAGAAGGAGTTTCACCAGAAAGTTTTGTTATACTCTCTGGCGAACGAAGTCTTGCTAAAAGCGATAAGTTTGTATATTTCTATGACCGTGTACTCTATGGTCTGGATCCTCAGAGTGTGGTACTAAGAGAAGATGGTGTCTTGTATGATCTAGATGGAACGGTTTGGTATCCGTCAGGCGACTGTCATTTCTTTGAGTATACTGAAGGTACTCTTGAAGATATAGATGCATGGGTTCCTTCGTGTAGTTAGAATCCTATAATAAAAACCGCACAGAATGCGGTTTGAACATATTTGAGGCCAGGACGAGAATCGAACTCGTGTATGTCGGTTTTGCAGACCGAAGCGTTACCACTTCGCCACCTGGCCATGTACTTGCCATGTGACGAAGCTTCGGTCTAAGACCTTAGGTGAAACTATCTCCCAGAAAGTTTCACCTACTTCGCCACATGATCATGAACCTGCATAGCTTACCATTTTTTCTTAAGAGAACAAAATAAAATCCTCCCTAGGACAGTCCTCGGGAGGATTTTAGTAAGTGATATTTTAAATGCAAAGTGCGTAGGAGAGGACTTGAACCTCCACGGATTGCTCCACTAGTTCCTAAGACTAGCGCGGCTACCAATTACGCCACCCACGCACTTTATATTCAAAATATCTACTACTAATTTTAAGCTTCTATCTGTACGGTAGAGAGTATCTCATGATTTTGAATTTTTTGCACGTGGTAAATAAAGGTAATCGCATATTCTTCCTAAGTCATATTCACAAACGCTAAAATCCTAGCTTATGCTAGGATTTTTAAACGCGTTTGTGCCCGGGGCGGGAATCGAACCCGCACGGCCTTGCGACCACAAAATTTTAAGTCTTGCGTGTCTACCAATTTCACCACCTGGGCGACGGCAATATCATAGCATAAAAAGTGTGCAAAGATACTGTACGTAGGTACTTGTTTTTGGTACGTATTTTTAGTACACTCTCTGAGTCCAGTATATATCCGCCCATAGCTCAGCTGGTAGAGCAGCTCGCTCTTAACGAGAAGGTCCTAGGTTCGATCCCTAGTGGGCGGACAAATAAAAAAAGACCACACGTATGTGTGGTCTTTTTTTACTCACCTTTTTCAATCTTTTTTACGACTTCATCGATATGCTGACGATGTCGTTCTCCGTGATCAATTTCAAAATCGATATGGGGAATGTGTCTAAGACGTGCGTGCTTTTTAATATATGTTCGCAAGTCAGAACCTTTTCGTTTCAAGAATATAAGAGCATCTTCTTCTTTTCCGTCTGGAATGGTAGTAAATAAGATTTTTACTTCACGGTAGCTTGGGGAAATAACGGTGTTGGTGACCGTAATGAGGGGGTTGGTGTTAGCCTCTTCACGAATAAACTTTGCAACTACTTCTGTTAAGAGCGAGCGCGCTCTGTCGTGTTTATCAAATTCCATATACTTATGATGTTACCGTGTCGTATGCTTCAATATAGTCTCCAGGTGCAACCTCTACCTTGCTGTCGAGTTGCATCCCAAATTCTCCCTCGGTAATCATTTTTACGTTTGACTTAAGCTGTTGCAAGTTTTTGAGGATTCCAGTGCCGAGCAACACGTCACGTCGTGTGATGCGTACATGTTGGTCGAGTGAGAGTGTTCCTTCTTCTGCACGTGCACCAAGTACGTGTGAATTCTTTTGTGTACTGAAGTATTTAAGGATTTTAGCCCGACCGGTTACTACTTGTTCAGTTTTCTTTGGTGTTCGAGCCTTAAGTGCTCCCTCGAGCCATTCAGATAATTTGTAAATAATATCAAATGTTTCAATCTCTACACCAAGACGCTCGGCAAGTTCTGCTGCACCTCGATCTGGTTTTACGTTAAAACCAACGATGATAGCGTTTTCAGTAGCACTTACGTTATGAATGTCGTTTGATGAAATCGGCCCTACTCCTGTTCCAATAATGCGAACAGAAATTCTTTCGTTTTTGTATGTTTCGAGTTCATGGACAATGGCGTCGATAGTACCGAGAACATCCGCTTTAATAAGAAGAGGAATACTTGGAATGCTTGTGTCATGGGGAACAGATACTGTTGGAATATTCTTAACTTCTTGTGTTATACGCTCAGCGTCTTTCTTTGAAGAAACAGTAATAAATGTGTCACCAACTTTAGGTACTTCACTCCAGCCCACAATACCGATAGCTTCTGAAGCATATGCTTCTTTAATTGTTTTACCTGACCAGTCTTCCATAATACGTACAGGAGCAAAACTTGATCCAGAAACAATAAAGTCACCGCTTTTGATTACTCCATTCTTGATCATGAGAGTAGCAGTGCTTCCACGCTTTCCATCAAGCTTTCCTTCAATAACAGAACCTGTTCCTGAAGCAGAGTTGTCGGTTGTTAATTCTGCGAGTTCTGCGGTAAGAAGTACCATATCAAGAAGTTCATCCACTCCTTTTCCTGATTTTGCAGAAATGGCTGTCCATGAAATATCTCCACCCATTCCTTCGATATAGATACCGTTTTCAATAAGACTTGATTGTGTGCGTATGAGGTCAGCGCCAGGTTTGTCGATTTTATTGATAGCAACGATATAGGGGATACCAGCCTTTACAATACATTCGAGCGCTTCGAGGGTTTGTGGCTTTACTCCGTCTTCTGCAGAAACAATAAGAATTGCAATATCAGCTACATCTGCACCTCGAAAACGCATTTTTTGAAATGCTGAGTGTCCTGGAGTGTCGAGAAATGTTATTTTTTTAGTGCCGTGTTCCTTTGTGGTGTGTTCGACACAGTATGCAGAGAGGTGCTGTGTAATTCCGCCAGCCTCAGAATCAACGATGTTTGTTTTGCGAATATAATCAAGCAGTGTTGATTTGCCGTGGTCGATGTGACCCATGACGACTACAATTGGTGGACGACTTGTAATATTTTGTTGTGGAGTTTTAGATTTTGCCATGGTATTTCGTACTTAAAAAACGCCCAAAGAGAGGCGTATTCGGTTATATGAGGAGTATAGCAGATATTTACTGATTTAGCCATGTGTTGTATAGATTTTGCGTATATGATGGTGGTATACTGTACGGCAGAACTAAATAGGAGTAATAAATTAATTTGTATATGTTAAATTCAAAGTCAAAACTCATCACAGTAGTAGCGTGTGTTGTTTTGCTTAGTGTTATTGTGTGGGTGGGTATATATATTTACAATGCTACGATTTCAATGCGTGGAAGTACGGAGTCTCTTGTTGATACATCGTCTGATACTCCACTTGAAGTAGCTAAAGTTGACGAAAGTTCTCATGAAAGTGCAGTTGCACAAAATGAACGATGCGATTTCCCTTTAGATGCAACACGAGGTTCATATGGTGTCGTAGTTCGTGTTCCTGATTCAAATATAGTAACAGCACGAAATGCAATGGTAGAAGTCCTTAAGTCAAAAGAAGGTGCACTATCAAGTTCGGGTGAAAATAAGGAGTATGATGCACAAGCCGGTCTTATACTCGTTGCGTCAATGTATGGTACTGTGCCAGTGAGTAATATAGATTCATTCATAGCTGAAGTTAGAAAAAGTGTTGGAACCGTTGCTTCTTTAGGATATGCTGAAAATGAATATTATACAGTTACCGATTCGGCTTCTCTTAAACATGAATGTGAAAACTATTTAGGGTATTTGCGTGATCAAATCGAAAAAGAATCAGTGCTCACTAAACGACTTGAGAAATCAGAAACACTCAGTGTTGATGATATTGCTATCATAACGACTATGCTTTCGGATACTCGAAATCAGATTACCTCATATCAAAGTAGTATTCAGTGGATGTGGAATTCGTTGAATAAAGTTGATGTGAGTATAAATTTCAAAAGAATTCCAGGTTAGTAGGGAAAATATATACAAGTAGTCATGAGTAATATTATAAAAAATTTCTTTCATAGCAAAGACCCAGTAAAACGTATTCATCTAGATTACGCATCGACAACACCAGTACATCAGGATGTTTTTTCTGCGATGAAGCCATACTTCAGTGATGTGTGGGCGAATGCGAGCGCGATATATGCAGAAGGGGTTGCGGTTCGTGAAGTTATTGAGGATGAGCGCGCGAAGCTCGCTCGGCTTTTCTGTGTTCGGCAGTCTGATGTTGTGTATACCAGTGGAGGTACTGAGTCAAATAATCTGGCAATCTTGGGTCTTGTATACAATCTCCATGCTCGTGATGTTGCCTTCTCTGATATGGAGATTATTTCAACCTCTATTGAACATCCTTCTATACTACAAACACTAAAACATGTAGAAAAATTGGGTGTAATCGTCCGATTTGTTTCTGTGGATGGGGAGGGAAGAATTGATATAAAGGAGTTTGAATCGTTGCTTACCGACAAAACTCGTCTGGTGACCTTTGCGTATGTGAATTCTGAGATTGGTGTTATTCAAGATGTGAAAAAGATATCTCGGATTGTTCGGGGAAGAAATGAGAAGTATCACACAAGCATATATGTACATATCGACGCATGTCAGGCGCCGCTTTGGTTACCATGCGCACTTGATGCACTTGGGGTAGATATGATGTCACTTGATGCAGGAAAGTGTTATGGGCCAAAAGGGGTAGGGGTGTTACTTAAGCGACACTGGGTGGGGCTGAGTTCAAGTATGTTTGGTGGTGGGCAGGAAGGCGGGTTGCGTGCTGGTACAGAAAATACTGCGCTTGTAGTGGGGTGTACGCGCGCGCTCGTACGCGCACAGGATGGCTATGAAGCTCAAAGCGCGCGCGTACAAACCATTCGTGATTATGCTTTTAAACAAATATCTGAGCACATTCCTCGCGCGGTAATAAATGGAAGTATTCAGCATCGAGTTGCTAATAATATTAATATTTCAATTGTGGGAATTGATGGGGAGTATGCGGTGATTACACTTGATGCACATGGTGTAGCGGCATCAACACGTAGTGCATGTGGGGCAGGAAAGGGCGCGGGCTCGCTTGTTGTGCGAGCAATTTCTGACGATGATGCCCGCGCCCTTTCTACCATCCGCCTTACACTTGGTGAAGAATCACATACGGATGATATAGATGTTGTGATTGATGTCTTAAAAAAGCATCTATCACGAATGCAGGTTTAGTGTAAAAGTTTGACATTCTGATATTCAATTGTACTATATTACTATTAGTGAAATAGAAACTTGTTACCATTTTGGATTAAAAGTTTCTCACGTATAATATCTATACATATGCCAAATTTTCACAATTTTACGTCGCGAGCTAAGGAAGCAATTCGAAAGGCACATGAACTCGCTATCGAGCGAGGTCAAAACCACGTAAGTCCAACACATCTACTTGCGGCACTTGTCATGCAAGATGAAAATACGGTTATATCACTGCTTGATAGACTAGATGTTGATATTATTACACTTACCGATTTGCTTATTGAAGCGTTGGAGGTTCCTGCAATGGGTCAGACTGTTTCGATGTCTGCATCATATCAATTGTACTTAACACCTGACCTTGCACAGGCACTTGAGGAGTCTGGGCGTATTGCACAAAGTTTAAGTGATTCATATGTCGGGGTTGAGCATTTATTCTTAGCCCTTCTTGAGCACCCAGGTCCTGCTATTGAGGTTCTTGAGCGTGCACATATTGATAAGAAAAAAGTACAAAACGCATTAAATGAAGTGCGTGAGCATCATGTACAAGATGCGCAAACCCCGAATAAAAAGTTTCGTGCGCTATCAAAATATGCACGCAATCTCACCAAGCTAGCACAAGAAAACAAGCTCGATCCTGTTATTGGACGTGACGCTGAGATTCAGCGAGTGATTCAGATTCTCTCACGTCGCACCAAAAACAATCCAGTCCTTATCGGAGAGGCAGGAGTAGGAAAGACTGCAATTGCTGAAGGTCTTGCAAGCGCAATCGTACAAGGAAATGTTCCCGAGTCAGTGCGTGAAAAAGAAATTCTTTCACTCGACCTTGGTTTGCTTGTAGCAGGAACAAAGTTCCGTGGAGAATTTGAAGAACGTCTTAAAAACGTTATGAAGGAGGTTGAGCAGGCACACGGGAATGTCATACTTTTTATTGACGAGCTTCACACTATTGTTGGTGCTGGGCAGGCAGAAGGCTCTATGGATGCTTCAAATATGCTTAAGCCTGCACTTGCTCGTGGTGAGATGCGTGTAATTGGTGCAACGACCCTGAAAGAGTATCAGAAGCATATCGAGCGAGATCCTGCGCTTACACGACGTTTTCAACCAGTGTATGTCAATGAACCATCAACAGAAGATGCTATTGCCATTTTGCGTGGCGTTGCAGAGAAGTATGAAATTTATCACGGGGTTCGCATTACTGACGATGCGATAGTTTCTGCCGTCTCACTTTCAAGTCGATATATTACAGATCGTTTCCTTCCTGATAAGGCTGTCGACCTCATTGATGAGGCGGCATCAGCGTTACGTATTTCACTCGAAAATAAGCCAGATGAGCTTGTGATTGCTGACAGAGCGGTGCGCAGGCTTGAGATAGAGCGTGAAGCATTGCGTAAGGAAGAGCAGATTTCTGAAAACAAAACAAAGATTAAAGCGCGACTCAAAGATATTGAGCATGAGATTGGTGAATTGAAACAAAAAACATCAGTACTTGAAACAAAGTGGAATAATGAGAAGGATGCTGTAAAAGAAATTCGCGAAATGAAGAAGCAACTCGAGTCGCTTCGACTTGAGGCAGATTCTGCAGAAGCGACTGCCGATCTCACACGAGCGGCCGAGATTCGGTATGCGCAAATTCCAAAACTTGAAAGTGACTTGGATGCAAAATCTAAAAAACTTAAAAAGCTACAACGTACACGTCGACTTCTTAAAGAAGAAGTGACTGAAGAAGATATTGCAGGAGTGGTGTCTCGTTGGACAGGTATTCCTGTCTCTCGCATGCTTGAAGAAGAAGCAAAAAAGCTTGCGCGTATGGAAGAAGAGCTTCAAGAACGAGTAGTTGGGCAGTCTGATGCAGTAAAGCGTGTAAGCGATGCAATTAAGCGTTCCAGGGCGGGTATTGCAGATCCAAATCGTCCTATCGGATCATTCCTTTTCCTTGGTCCTACTGGAGTGGGAAAGACAGAGCTCTCACGCGCACTCGCAGGATTTATGTTTAACGATGAGAGTACGTTGGTGCGTATCGACATGAGTGAGTATATGGAAAAGCATTCCATTTCCAAGATTATTGGTTCTCCTCCAGGATATGTGGGGCATGAAGAAGGTGGTTCTATTACTGAGCTTGTGCGTCATCGACCGTACTCGGTAATTCTCCTTGATGAGATTGAAAAGGCACATCCTGAGGTGTTCAATATCCTACTTCAGGTGCTGGATTCTGGACATCTTACCGATGCTAAGGGGCGCAAGGTGAACTTTAAGAATACGGTCATCATTATGACTTCAAATATTGGCGCAGAGCATATTGATCGCATGAGTAAGTTTGGTTTTGCGGGGCATTCTGACGAGCAGACACAATATGCACAAGCAAAGGACAAGGTGCTCGATAGTCTGAAAAACTTCTTCAGACCAGAATTTCTTAATCGTCTCGATGAGATAATTATCTTCGATATCCTTTCTCAAGAAACTATTCGCGGTATCGTGGATATGCAAATTAAGATCGTTGAGGAACGACTTCGTCAAAAAGAAATCGAACTTACTGTTACTACTGAAGTACTCGATTATATTGCAAAGGAAGGATATGATCCTCGCTTTGGAGCACGTCCGCTTAAGCGTGTGATTCAAACCAAGATTCTCACTCCGGTTGCTTCTATGATGGTGGGAGAGGGGATGCTTCAGGGGGGTACAGTAAGTGTCTCAATTAAGAAAGGTGAATTTAACTTTGAAGTTAAAAAGAAAGGAAAACGTGCGACTCCTCCATCAAAAAAATCTCAGAAGAAAGAGGTGGTGGTGAGTTAAAAAGAGAAAAAAGCGGCGCCAAAGGCGCCGCTTTTTGTTGTGTCATCAAAAAAGCTCGTTGCAAACGCAACGAGCTTCCGAATAACACTCACTCGAGGTAGTGTAGTAGTTTTTCGGTGTTGGGATATTTTTCTGCGAGTGACGTAAGGACTGGGCGAAGGGATGCGGTTTCTTCTTCAGTGAGAAGTCTGAAATCGCTATTCGCGCAGTCTAGGTACAAACGTTCAGCCCATCCTTTCGGTGCTGGAAAACTTTCGGGCGCTTGCGTAATAGTGTCCACGAATTCTCCAATGAGCACAGGACGTTCACTTACTGCTGCGGTGTCTCCTTCATGAATGAAGAATACCCTGCATTCCTTTCTCTCTGAGTCAGAATGTTTATTTTGTACTAATACAAACATTGGATTCTCAGGGAGGGAAGTAAGTTTTCTTTTTTGCATTTTTAAATTCCCTTCTGTAAAGAACAACAGCATACCCAATGTATGCTGTAAATCGGGCGTTATTTAATACTATTTCAAGAATGAAGTCAAACGTATTTATTAACTAGTCTTTTGCGCCACATACGCCGAGCTGTGGTGTGTCTTAGATCCAAGACCGTCAACAATGGTGACATTGTATGCATCACATACTGTGCGTTCGGGAATTTCGTATGCAAATCGGTCGCCGCCTTTTGTAAAAATAATTTCACAATCGGGATTCTTTGT
>JACCEC011539660.1_pt1 | contig 11439 bp, 8 predicted proteins | sample 7450121 | NCBI WGS metagenome assembly JACCEC01 (sample SAMN15323455, study PRJNA562643) | freshwater metagenome | isolation source: river surface water | place: USA:Blue River Watershed | collected 2017-08-18 | reverse complement strand
CTTTAAGCGAAGGTTTCGATAAAATCAAAGAAATGGGTAAATTTGAAATTGATTTAGAAACAGTATGCTTTTCAAAGCCAATTTATTTTGCACTTTATCGCCCCCTAAGTAAGTGCTTATTTTTTACTTAATTTATTGATAATCCATTTATTAAACTAAAAAAATAAAAATCAGTCGAAATCTTCGCTTTAAGTGACGGTTTCAATAAAAACTAAAAATAGAAAGTAGATGAACTATTCATAAACATAACTCGTATATCTTTTTAAGAAAAAAATTGATTGATTAGCAGCGCATTGAAAATGTTAAAAAAAATAAATATATAAAAATGAAAAAAATAAAATATTCTATTTATCTTATTTTTTATTTGATTTATTGTTCAAGCTGTCGTCCACACGACCCCACACTCAACGACCCACGTTTGAGAGTAGTGGCAACCACTTCTATCATTGCCGATATTGCACAAAATATTATTGGCGATAAAATGCTTGTGCAAACGTTATTACCTGTCGGCACAGACCCACACCTACACGAAGCCACGCCCCGCGATGCCCACAAAGTTTACAAAGCTAACTTATTGTTAATGAATGGTTTAACCCTCGAAGGTTGGCTATCCGAATTGGTCAAAAATTCGGGCAGCCAAGCAACTATAACGACCGTTACTGAGGGGGTGATTGCCTTAGCTTCACCCGAATATGAAAACTCGACAGACCCCCACGCATGGATGACGGTGCGCAATGGCATCATTTACGCCCAAAATATTGCAGCCGCCGCAATAGCATTAGATAGTATGAATAAAGATTTTTATAAAAAAAAATTAAATATTTATATTGAAAAACTGAACCAATTAGAAACCTATATCAGAAAACGAATTGCAGAAATACCTGATAATCAACGCATTTTGATTACTTCACATGATGCTTTTCAATATTTCGGACGTGAATATGGTTTCAAATTAGAATCCGTTTTAGGTACTTCCACCGATGCAGAAGCCCAAACTTCCGACCTTCAACGCATTGCAAACATCATACGACAATCAGGCATAAAAGCCTTGTTTGTCGAAAGCACCGTAAACCCCAAGTTATTGCAACAAATTTCAAAAGATTATCAAATAAAAATTGGGGGCAATCTTTTTGCCGATTCGCTTGGCAACGAAGCGAGCGAAGCCAATACGTATTTAGCCATGCTAAAAAAAAACATTGATACAATCATTGATGGATTAAAATAAAAAAATATGGTATGCAAAAAATAATAACAATCAAGAATTTATCCGTTTCGTATGAGCGAAAAAGAGTTTTGACAAATATTTTTTTAGACCTCGAAATGGGGAAAATGTACGGTTTGATTGGTCAGAATGGCGCAGGAAAATCTACACTTTTCAAAGCGATGTTAGGTTTAGTCGAGCCGAGTGCGGGCGAAATTGAATACATTGGGCATAAAAGTTTGGCAACTTTGCGCCCTAAAATGGCTTTTGTCCCTCAAAAAAATGAAGTAGATTGGACATTTCCTGCCACAGTTTTCGATGTGGTGTTAACAGGACGCTATCCACATAAAGGCATTTTACAGCGCATCAATGCACACGACCACACCCTCGCACTCGAAGCATTGCAGCAAGTAGGCATCGAACACCTCAAAGACCGACAAATTAGCGAACTTTCGGGAGGGCAACAGCAGCGTATGTTCATCGCACGCGCTTTGGCACAACACGCCGACCTCTTTTTTTTAGATGAGCCGTTTGTCGGGGTGGACGCTGCTACCGAAGCAAGTATTATTAACATTCTCAAAAATTTGGTGGCAAAGGGCAAAACCGTTTTAGTCGTGCATCACGACCTTTCAACAGTTCACGCCTATTTTGATAAAGTGATTTTGCTCAATCAACGATTGATTGCAGCAGGAGATGTCAACACTACTTTCACACCCGAAAATATAGGAAAAGCATTTGGCGGACAATTAGGTATCTTACAAATGATGAATATTCCAAGATAAATATATTTTTATTTCAATATAAAAAGTCTCTCAATATCCTTGATATTGAGAGACTTTTTATATTGAAATTATTTCTTATTCATTGTGAAAAGCGATGCCGATTTTTTCAGCCGACATCAATTCGCTCAATTCGTCAAGCACTGTAATATCTTCAATCGTAGAGGGCGCACTAAACGACTTGCCGTCTGCAATATTGCGCATGATTTTACGCAAGATTTTTCCAGAGCGAGTTTTAGGCAAACGCTTCGCCACTACCGCCCTACGGAACGCCGCAACAGGTCCGATAACATCGCGTACACGTTTAATCAATTCTTTTTCAATTTGGTCTTGCGTCTTTTCAATCCCTGCTTTCAACACCACAAAACCAACAGGAATTTGTCCTTTCATTTCGTCTTCTACCCCAATCACCGTACACTCTGCCACGTCAGGGTGTCCTGCTACCACTTCTTCCATCTCAGCCGTAGAAAGGCGATGCCCTGCCACATTGATAATATCGTCCATGCGTCCAGTAATATAGACATACCCTTCTGCATCTTTATAACCACCATCGCCCGAAAAATAATAGCCCGGATATTGCTCCAAATAACCTGCCTTGAAACGCACCGTTTCGTTCCAAAGATTAGGCAAACAGCCCGGCGGAAGTGGGTATTTAATCACCACAGCCCCCTCAGTATTGGCAGGAAGTTCTTGATGATGGTCGTCTAAGATGCGAATATCAAAACCGGGTACAGGTTTACCTGCTGACCCTGGTTTTACGTCAAACAACCCAACACCTGCCAAATTTGCCAACATGGGCCACCCCGATTCGGTTTGCCACCAATGGTCAATCACAGGGCGTTGAATCAAATCACGCAACCATTCCAAGGTTGCCACATCGCAACGCTCACCTGCTAAAAATTGATATTGAAATTTTGACAAATCATATTTTTTCATCAATTCACCCTCTGCATCTTCTTTTTTGATAGCGCGAATAGCAGTCGGCGCAGTAAAGAAAATTTTCACGCCATACTCTTCCAAAACGCGCCAAAAAGCACCCGCATCAGGCGTTTTGATAGGTTTTCCTTCATAAACAATGGTAGAACAACCCGTAATCAATGGCGCATAAGTAATATATGAATGTCCTACAACCCAACCCACATCACTCGCCGCCCAATAAACATCACCGGGTTCAGCATTATAAATATATTTCATCGAAAAACGCATGGCTACCGCATGACCACCATTGTCGCGTACAATCCCCTTTGGTTTGCCTGTTGTGCCACTTGTGTAAAGAATATAAAGTGGGTCTGTAGCGTCCAATGCTACACAATCTACGGGGGCAGCCGCCGCTAAAAGTGTTTCCCAATCAAGGTCGCGCTCGCCGTTCATTTCCGCCTTGATAATATCGCGTTGATACACTACTACATGCTCAACTTGATGCGTAGCTTCCTTGATAGCCTTATCCACAATCGGTTTGTAAGGCACAAGACGGTCAATTTCCTTCCCACCGCTTGCCATCAAAATCGCTTTGGGGTGCGCATCGTCAATCCGAATCGCCAACTCATGCGCCGCAAAACCACCAAACACCACCGAATGAACCGCACCAATACGCGCACACGCCAACATCGCAAACAATGTTTGAGGTATCATCGGCATATAAATAATCACGCGGTCGCCTTTCTCAATGCCCAACTTTGTCAAAACACCCGCAAAACGCGCTACCTCCGTCTGCAATTGACCGTAAGTAATTTGTTGTTTTGTGTTTGTTACAGGCGAATCAAAATAAATTGCCACTTGCTCGCCACGCCCATTTGCTACATGATAGTCAACGGCAAGATAACAAGTATTCAATTTTCCCCCTTTGTACCAACGATATAACCCATTCTCATCTAAGGACAACATCGTTTCAGGTTGCTCAAACCATTGCACTAAATTCGCTTGCTCTCTCCAAAATTCCTCTGGATTAGCCAAACTTTTGTCGTATAACTCTTGGTAAGACATCTTTTAATTTGGTTTTAAATGCTACTTTCCAAATAACTTTTAGCTATGTTAAAATTATTTACAAATATAGATAGTTATATGTTTGTATCCAAATAAAAAACTATTTTTTTTCAGATAATTCTTTTTATTTTGAGCCAAAATGATAAAAGCCAATATTTTGAGCAAAAAAACAAATTTATTTTTTTAAATTATCAAAATATTTTTAACACAAAAATAAATAAAAATCAAATACTTTAATAATTGATAATCATTAAATTAAATACTCGTTATTATTTTTTATTAAAAAAAATAAAATTTTTATCCTATTCTGTTTCATCAAAACTTTTAGGCAAAGCAAACGTTTCGATAGACTTTATTACAAATTTTTATTCGTCCAATCCATTAAAAAAATATGCAAAAAATATTTATTATATTTTTAATATTAAATTTCTTCACAACCTACGCACAAAACAATACAATTACAAAAAATTTGCAAGATACCACCCCCTCAGTAACTGCGCAACAAATAGAAATAACTGCCACACGTCTGCGCCTAACGCCTGAAAAAGCCCCATTTGCAATTTCAGTGTTGACTAAATCGCAACTTCAAAACACAGGCACACAACTTTCGATTTACGAGTCACTCAATACTGTCGCGGGAGTTGTGGCGATGAACCCCGACAATTATGCGCAAGATTTGCGCATTTCGATACGCGGTTTTGGGGCGCGGGCGGCGTTTGGTATTCGGGGTATCCGCATTATCACAGACGGGCTGCCCGAAGGAACGCCTGACGGACAAACAGATGTAGATAATTTAGATATTGGCATCGTGCAGCAGTTGGAAGTCTTGCGAGGGGCGGCGGCTGGGCTATACGGCAACGCATCGGGCGGCGTAATTTACCTAAGCACCGAAACACCCCTCAGTAAGCGTCCTATTTTGGAAGCACAAACTGCCATTGGGCAATTTGGTTTTCAGCGATACCAAATAAAATTTGGTGAAAATAGGGGTAAAATTATTTATTTTGCAAATGCGTCTTTCAATAAAACCGAAGGTTATCGCTATTTGAGTGCCATGGAAAATCATCTTTTGAATGGAAAAATTATTTTTCAACCACATACCAAACATAAATTCACGCTACTTGCCAATGTCGGCGCAAGCCCTTACGCCTTCGATGCAGGTGGCTTGACGCAAACCCAAATCCAAGACAATCCACAACAAGCGAATAACAATAATATAACATACGAAACCACCGAGCGAGTTGCACAAAATCGCATTGGTTTAATTTATGATTTTGAAATAACTGACAATCAACAACTTCAAATCCGCACGTTCAATACTACGCGACATTTAGAAAACCGTTTACCTGTTTTAGCCAATGGTTTTGGGGATTTAAAACGTATATACAATGGTTTATATGTCAATTATCAAACTCGAAAATATTTGCCCCAACTAAATACGTTTTATCGCTTCAAAGTTGGTTTAGATATTGATAATCAATTAGATACAAGAAATCGTTTTTCTTATAAAACCATTCAAGAGGCAGGGAAAAACCGCTTCATTGCGGATAAAAATGTATTGCAGCAGTTGGAAAAATTCCAAAGTATAGGCATTTTTGCTTTACAAGATTGGCAAATTGGCAAAACGCTTTTTTTATCTTTTGGGCTTCGTTATGATAAACTTTTTTTAAGTGTTGACGACCAATTTTTGAATGACGGCAATCAATCGGGCAAACGCCACTTTGATAAATGGAATCCGATGTTTGGCGTAAACTATTTGTTGATGCCTCAAATTTCTATTTATAGCAATATTTCATCTACTTTTGAAAGTCCCACCCTCAACGAATTGAGCAATAACCCCACAGGTACAGGCGGTTTTAACCCCGACTTGCAACCGCAAACGGCGCAATCAGTAGAGTTAGGCGCGAAAGGAACTATTTTTTGGAACAACCAAACCCAAAAAATCACTTATGATATGGCAATTTATCATATAACTACGCAAAACGATGCCGTACCTTATCAAATAAGCGGTCAAGCGGGAAAGACTTTTTTCAGAAATGCAGGGAAAACAAATAGAAAAGGCATTGAATTAAGTTTGAATATGTTAATTCATCAAGATTTTACTATTCAAGCAAGTGGCATGTTAACTAATTATAAATATGTGGATTATACAGTTAACAATATTTCATATAAAGAAAATCAACTACCTAATTCGCCTCGAATTAACACGCAATTCGCCTTGCAATATGCGCCAACTTATCTAAAAGGTTTTGCTACGCAACTCCAATTTTTTTACCGCGATAAAATGTTTGCCAACGATGCTAACACAAGTTTTGCGGCAGCTTATCGCCTCTGGAATCTACGTTTATCGCATATTTTTTCGTTTAGGCATCTTGAAATTGCCCCTTTTTTAAGCATTAATAACTTAACAAATACTCAATATATTGGCAACATTTTGATAAATGCTACGAATGACCGTTTTTTTGAACCTGCGATGCCTCGTTATTTTTTTGGAGGTATAAAATTTAATTATAAAATTAACGACCTTCAACCATAATTTTACACAACATTTATATTTTATCCCCCCTCAGTAATTCATAAATATTATTTATTTAAAATTACATAAAAAATTGATTTTTAATATAATAGAAATCCTCTCCTTTGGAGAAGATGTAGGCAGGGCTACTTACTGAGGGGGGGGGTAAAATGCTTGAAATTTAAAATTTCATTTTGCAAGCCTGTAACGTATTAAACATTAAAGCGGTGACAGTCATTGGTCCTACGCCGCCGGGTACGGGTGTAATATAACTCGCTTTTGGGGCAATCGCTTGATAATCTACATCGCCCACCAAACGCGAACCTTTCGGGTGCGTGGGGTCTTCGATGCGATTGATGCCCACGTCAATCACCACCGCACCCACTTTTACCATATCGCCTTTTACAAAATGCGGCAGCCCGATAGCAGCCACCAAAATATCCGCCTGACGGCAAACCTCTGCTAAATTTTTAGTGCGCGAATGTGCCAAAGTCACTGTACAATCCCACCCCTTGCGCGAAAGCAAAATACTGAGGGGGGTTCCAACAATATTAGAACGTCCGACAATCACACAGTTTTTTCCTGCCGTAGCGATATTATTTCGTTTGAGCAACTGTAAAATACCAAAAGGCGTTGCAGGCAGATGAGCGGGCAGCCCCTGCACCATGCGCCCGAAATTAAGTGGGTGAAAACCATCTACATCTTTTTGAGGATCAATAGCTAACGTAATTTTACTTTCGTCAATATGTTTTGGCAAAGGCAACTGCACAATAAAACCATCTATTGCTGCATCATGATTGAGTTTTTCGACCTCTGCCAAAAGTTCAGCTTCTGTGATGCTACTATCTCGGCGAATTAAAGACGATTGAAAACCAACTTGCTCACAAGATTTGATTTTATTTTTAATATAAGCCTCGCTTGCAGGGTTATTACCTACCAAAATTGCCGCTAAATGTGGCGTTTTTTCCCCTCTTTGCATTCGTCCTTCTACTTCGGTACGGATTTCGGCTTTCACGATTTCAGCTAATTCTTTGCCGTTTAACAATCTTTGCATGATATAAATTTATATTATAAAATTAGTAGCTCATTAACTACTATATATTTTTTATTGAAAACCAAGATATAATAAATATTTTTTAAACAGTATTTATTATTTTAACTTTATTCTTTTTAACTCTTAGAAATAAATGCCCCAAAGTTTGGGTTGTTGTGTAAGTTGTAAAGTTGGCATCGGGAATTTGATATAATTAAGGCGTTTTAAAGTCATACGCCAAAAACGGCTTTTAGGTTTAAATAATTTTACCCAATCAATATCGGGCGCGATATAAATTTCGGGCTTTCCACCTGTACCGGGGTCGTTAGGGTCAGTATCCCAACTTGCTGCCTCAATGCCCAAGCCCACCGAAAGCCCCAACCAATCGGGAATCCAACTCACTTTATTAGCCGTCAGGTAGCGCATGGAAGTAGTTATCCAATAAGTTTGATTAAGATAATCATCAATATGAAAAACATTAGGATAATACACATTTGATTTGGGTTTGCTCAAATGCCTTAAATAACTTCCTAATTCAAACACTTGCGGTGTCCAGCCTCGATTATCAAAATAGCGTGTGGTGCGTTGCCAATAGCTCATTTTAAAATCGGTATTTTTAAAAAAATTAGATGTTTGTTTGAGGACGGGTTGAAGTGCGCCAAATGCCCCAAATGCCATATCTCCAAGACTAAAACCCCAATACGGACCAAACGCATCTTTCATTTCAATCGCCACTTGCAAGCCCAGCCCCATGCCAAAGCCCCACCATGCCGCCTTTTTTTCAGACATTTTGAGCCACCTAAAGCCGTCATAATAGGCATCTGCCACCATCAAACCACCCATCAAATGCCCCATTTTGTCTAAATTATTGGCATAACGATAATCTCTATCCCAATCGAAATGAAAACCTCTTGCTTGTTCTTTCCACCAAACACCCTGCGCATATACATAAAGCCCTCCTAAAACAACCACAGACGAACCAGCCAAAGCCACTTTTTTACCCCATTCTTGACGGCGTTGCTCGCGTGCTGAAAGGGTATCCCCAGCCTGCGAAAAATCCGTCAAAAGTGAAGGCGGTTGAGCGGCTAATTGTGGCTGTGCTACCCAATAATCCGCATTTTGTAATCTTTTATGTATATTTTTTTGTTCAATATTTGGAATATGCAATAAAGTTAATTGGCTTAATGCTTTGATTATCAAAGAAAAATAAAAAAATAGGCTAAGGTATAGCTTATATTTGTTCATTATGAAAACAATTATAGTAGATAAAAGAAAAAGGTTTTATAAAGTATATGATGGTTAAAAGGCAAAGTTAAGGCAGTTTTATAAAACGGACTGTTAATTTTGAGAAAATTTATACCCCTCAGTAAATTGCAATCGGTGAGCGCAATTTTTGTTGAAAGTCGTTAAAAACGCCTAATTTTGCAGCTTCAAGTTTTTTACTGAAAGTATATTTTCAAAAATATATTTTTTCAAGATTTTTATTTATTTTAAAAACAATACATTACGCTATAAATGGCTACGCCAAAATCGGTTGCATTTCATACATTGGGCTGTAAACTCAATTATTCTGAAACTTCGAGTATTCAACAACTTTTTAAAGAACAAGGCTTTTTCATCAACGAATTTGAGGAAGGCGCAGATGTTTTTGTCATCAATACCTGTTCAGTGACGGATTTTGCAGACCAAAAATGCCGTCAGACGGTGCGGCGTGCTTTGCGACAGTCGCCCGATGCGCTGGTGGTGGTGGTGGGTTGCTACGCCCAACTCAAACCGCACGAAATCGCCAATATCGAAGGCGTGGATTTAGTGTTAGGTGCTGCTGAAAAATTTAGGATTTTAGATTATATTGACGGACTTTCCAAAACGCAGGGCAAAGGCTGGGTGCAAGCGGGCGAAGTGCGCGAGGCAACCACTTTTCATAGTGCCTTTTCGTTTGGCGACCGCACGCGCTCATTTTTGAAAGTGCAAGACGGTTGCGATTATAAATGTACTTTTTGTACCATACCTCGCGCACGCGGGGCGAGCCGAAGTGATAGCGTAGAAAGTGTGGTGGCAAATGCCGAGCGCATCGCAGCAATGGGCGTGAAAGAAATTGTTTTGACGGGGGTAAATTTGGGCGATTTTGGCAACGGAACGGAAGTAATAGAAGGGACAAAACCCCAAAAAGAAGCCCTTTTTATTGACCTCATTCGCGCTTTGGATAAGGTGGAAGGCATTGAACGCATTAGGATTTCGAGTATCGAACCTAATCTATTGACAGATGAGATTATTGCGTTTGTAGCTGATAGTCAACGTTTTGTGCCGCATTTTCACATTCCGTTGCAATCGGGAAATAATAAACAGTTGGCACAAATGCGCCGCCGCTACAAACGCGAATTGTACGAAAGTCGCGTTGAAAAAATCAAATCTTTGATGCCGCATTGTTGCATCGGGGTTGATGTGATTGTGGGTTTTCCGAATGAAACAGATGACGATTTTAAAGAAACTTATCGTTTCATTCAAGGGCTTGACGTGTCGTATTTGCACGTTTTCACATACTCTGAACGTGCCGACACGCTCGCTGCCGAGATGCCCGAAGTAGTGCCGATGCACGTCCGCCGAGAGCGAAACGAGCTATTGCGCATTTTATCGGAGAAAAAAAGAAGGGCTTTTTATCAACCTTTTATTGGCACAAATCGAAAAGTTTTGTTTGAAAATCACAAAAATCCAATGTTTTTAACAGGTTTTACGGATAATTATTTGAAAATTGAGCTACCAAAACCACCCCTTACTGAGGGGGGTAAATCGTGGGCAAATCAACTTCATCACGTACATTTAGAGGGCTTCAATGCCGAAGGTGATTTAATCGCTTCTTTAATAACAAATTGATTTTCATTTTTTTATAAATATCAAGTTATACAATTTTTAAACACACCCCTAAGTAAGTCATTACAGAGGGGTGTGTTTTTTAAAGTTTTATACTTTTACAAAGTACCAACTTTAGGGATAATATGTATCAAAAAGCGTTGATTCTTACTTTCGTCTTCTTTTTCTCTCGGCTCGCCATATTGTCCGCTTCCTGCTATCACAATCTCACAATTTCGCAACTCGCCCTCACCTAAGCGAATATTATTATTCTGCCAAAACTTGAGCAAAGCTAATGCCCTATCATAACTAAGTTTATAATTATAATATTCTAAATCGTCTCCATTTTTTGAAGACTGTCCCTCAATAACAACTAAATACTTAATATTATCTTTCTTAAACTTTAGTACTTGTTCTTTAATCAAAGAACCCGCTTTTACCAATTCTTTTTTAGTGGTATCTGTCAGAATAGACATATCACTTTTGTTGCGTTCGAACTTCACGCTGACTTTGAGAATGTGTTTCTTGAACTCTGGACGATATACGAAATAATTAGAATCAATAGCATTTACTGATTTTTCAATTTCTTGAATGCGCCGTAATTTTTCTGCGTCTGCTTTATACTTGTTTTGTTCTGCTTTAAGTACTGCAAAAGTTACCACATATAACACAAGCATTAAGAAAAAAAGACTGGTTAATAAGTCGGAGTAACTTGTCCAAAAGATACTCATCTGACTATCTATGTTTTTTTTACCCATATTTATATCATTGGCAATCAAGCCTAAAACTGTTATTTATTTAGATTTACTTTTTACCCATTGCAATTTACTTTTTATCCATTCAAAGAAAGTCATACCTCTTTTTTCTTGCAAGGCTACAAGTTTTGCCAAATGCTTTTCCATATCATTTGTTTTTTGTATAAGAGCGTTTTGACGTTCTATATCATTTGTTTTTTGCGTAAGAGCATTCTGAATTTTAGTGTTACTATCTTTTAAAAAACTTTGCAAAGTATTAAGACTTTGATACATTTTGCTTAAATAATCTAATTCTTTAATTGAATTTTGATTTCCTTGTAATGCCTCTT
>JACCEC012780988.1_pt1 | contig 11444 bp, 13 predicted proteins | sample 7450121 | NCBI WGS metagenome assembly JACCEC01 (sample SAMN15323455, study PRJNA562643) | freshwater metagenome | isolation source: river surface water | place: USA:Blue River Watershed | collected 2017-08-18 | reverse complement strand
CTTTGGAAAGCTCAAATTTTTTAATTGGCTCCACGACCTTTTTCGATTTGTTGGGTCAAAAATACAAAATCTGCCACATCCAATTGCTCTGCACGCTTGTCCAAAATTGGATTTGACTTGAATTCTTCTGTAAGTTGAAAGGATTTTAGGGAATTACGAAGGGTTTTTCTGCGATTTCCAAAGCCTCCTTTTACTACCTGCTGGAAAAGCTTTTCATTGCAATCCAGCTTTTGCACTTGATTTCTCGTCAATCGGATCACACCAGAATTCACCTTTGGAGGAGGATTGAATACACCTGGAGGCACCGAAAACAGGTATTCTATATCGTACCAAGCCTGAAGTAAAACTGAAAGGATTCCATATTCCTTACTTCCCTTTGGGGAGGCAATTCGCCGTGCAACTTCTTTCTGCAGCATGCAGACCACCTCAGTCACTTGATTCTTATGTTCCAAAACCTTAAAAAAGATCTGAGAAGAAATATTGTACGGAAAATTACCTGCAATAGAAATGGGAGCTGGAAAAGCAGCACCTAAATCAAATTTCAAAAAATCTCCTTCCAAAATTCGATCCTTCAATTCAGGATATTTTTGATGCAAATACGCAATGCTCTCTCGATCAATCTCAATGAGGTGAACTTCCAAGGTTCCCTTCATCAAAAAATCAGTCAACACACCCATCCCAGGTCCTATTTCCAGTACTTGGGTAACTCCAGCATGGCCAGTTACTCCCTCAGCGATTCGCTCTGCGATGCTGAGATCGATCAAAAAATGCTGACCGAGATGCTTTTTAGGTTTGACCTTTTCCATCGTAACCCTCTGGTTTTTTTTTGTAAATTGCAGTCCTAAAATTAAGGGATTATTCCCAGACGGCACGGAATTTTGTTTCGCGCCCTGCACTATGGAAGCCATGCAAACAAAGAAACAAAGACCCATCATTGGAATTAGTATTGGAGATATCAATGGAATTGGACCAGAAGTAATTCTGAAAGCACTTGCCGATACACGTGTCTTTTCCAATTTCACCCCTTTGATTTATGGTCATGGCAAAGCCTTGTCCCACTACAAAAAGTTATTGAATTTAGAGGACCTTTACTTTACCCAAGTGCGCTCCTTAGATGAAATTCAACATCGAAAAGTCAATGTCATCAACTGCCAAGAAGAATGCCCTGAGGTCATTCCGGGAGTAGAAAGCCAGGAGGCTGGCAAACTTGCTTTGACAGCTTTTGCCGCTGCGGTAGAAGATTTGAAAGCAGGTAAAATTCAGGGCTTGGTAACCGCTCCCCTATCAAAAAGTACTATCAATTCCGAGACGCAACCCTTTGTGGGGCACACCGAATACCTCATTGAGGCCACAGGAAGCAAATCTGGGTTGATGATGCTCGTGGGCGAAGACCTACGCGTTGGCTTGGTTACAGGACACATCCCATTAGCTCAGGTGCCTGCAGCGGTCACCAAAGAAAAAGTCATTGAAAAAGCTAAAATATTTATCCAAAGCCTTGAGAAAGATTTTGGAATCAATAAACCAAAAATCGCCATCCTAGGCTTGAATCCGCACGCTGGAGAAGATGGACTATTGGGTTCAGAGGAAGAAACAATCCTCAAACCTGCCATCCAAGAATTGAAGGATGCCAAGCATTATGTTTTTGGACCTTACCCTGCAGATGGATTCTTCGGGATGATGCACCAACAAAAATTTGATGGCGTGCTTGCGCTTTACCATGATCAAGGGCTAATCCCTTTTAAATCGATCGCTTTTAGTAGCGGAGTCAACTTTACCGCAGGCCTTTCGGTGATCCGAACTTCTCCAGATCATGGGACTGCTTACGCCATTGCTGGGAAAAATACAGCAGATTGCTCCTCCTTTCGAGCCGCACTTTTCCTAGCTTCAGATATTGTGGAACGACACCAAGGAGAATCAGAATAGCCTTAAAATTGAAAAAAGATGGGTGCAGCCAAATTATATTTCAATTTCTGTTTCACCTATGACAAATAATTACCTAAATTTGCGGACTTAATTCAGGAGGAAGTAAGGTGAAGTTTTGGAAAACCTATGCTATTGAAGTCATTAAATTCAAAGAAGGACTGCATGAAGTGGTTTTTCAGATTGAAGATGCCTTTTTTCAGCAGGTTGAAGGAAATGAACTCCTAGAAAAAGGAAACTTGACCGTACGGGTCAAGATTGATAAGGGTGCCAATCTCATGGAGCTAACTTTCCACATCTTTGGAAAAGTGGAGCTTACCTGCGATAGAAGCTTGGAAGTTTTTGATCATCACTTGGACATCACTGAAAAGATGATTTACAAGTTTGGATCAGAAGTAAAAGAAATTGATGAGTCAGTGATGATGATTACTCGGGAAACCCCTACAATCAACGTGGCCCAACTCATTTATGAATACATCTTACTCGCTTTGCCCTTAAAAAAGATACATCCTGCATACAAAAATGAATTGGATGAGGAAGACAATGAATTGGAAGGTGGCTACGTCTATGTAGACGGAGAAGCTGCTGAAAGTTCTGACGAAGATTCATCTAACAATACAACAACCCCTGTTGATCCACGGTGGGAGCAACTTGGAAAACTAAAAAACAAAGAATAACCATAAATCACACATAGAAATGGCACATCCTAAACGCAAAATTTCGAAAACCAGAAGAGATAAAAGAAGAACCCATTACAAATTGGAGGCTCCTGGATTAGCAAAATGTCCTACCACTGGCGAAATGCACCTGCCACACAGAGCGTTCTGGTTGGATGGTAAATTGTACTACAAAGGACAAGTGATCATCGAAAAAGAGGTGAAGGCTTAATTTCCTTTAATCCACTACGAATTCCACTCCCAAAAGAGTGGAATTTTTAGTTTTAATAAATACTAGCCAGTTGATTACCAATAGTTTACGGTCACGATTTCGGAAGGCTTTGGCGTTCATAAGGCATTGTACTATTTTTGACTTCCCTGATATCAAATGACTTTGACTTCTTCAAAGAATTTGAACATCAACAAAAAGAACTGAATCCGACACGATGGATAAATTAAGAGCAATGGTCACAGGAATTCATGGATATGTTCCTGAATACCGGTTGACCAACAAAGAATTGGAAACTCTAGTAGACACCAATGACGAATGGATCATGTCCAGAACGGGCATCAAGGAAAGAAGAATCCTAAAAGGTGAAAATCAAGGAACTTCCGTGTTGGGGATTGGAGCAGTGAAAGGCCTCTTGGAAAAAACAGGAACCGATCCTCTTGATGTAGAACTCATCATTTGCGCCACAGTTACCCCTGACATGCCCTTCCCTGCTACTGCCAACATCATTGCTGATAAAGTAGGTGCCAAAAATTCTTTTTCCTTTGACATTGGAGCTGCCTGCTCAGGCTTCTTGTATGCGCTGCAGCTGGGTGCTCAATTTATCCAAGCGGGAACACACAAAAAGGTAGTGGTAGTCGGAGCAGATAAAATGTCTGCCATTGTCGATTACCAGGATCGAACCACTTGCATCCTTTTTGGGGATGGTGCGGGAGCGGTGCTTCTAGAACCTACTACTGAAAAGTTGGGTGTAATGGATGCGATTTTAAAAGCAGATGGTTCAGGCGAAAACTTTCTACACATGAAAGCTGGCGGTAGCCGAAAGCCTGCCACCCTAGAGACCATCGCAAACCGAGAGCATTATGCTTACCAGGAAGGTGCTACTGTATTTAAATTTGCAGTGACCAACATGGCCGATGTGAGTGCAGAAGTAATGGAAAGAAACGGCCTTACAGGTGATGATATAGCATGGCTAGTTCCGCATCAAGCCAACAAGCGAATCATCGACGCCACTGCCAATAGAATGGGCGTGGGACCTGAAAAAGTGATGATGAATATAGAACGCTATGGAAATACCACCGCAGCGACGATTCCACTATGTCTTTGGGAGTATGAAAGCCAACTGAAAAAAGGAGATAACCTCATTCTTGCTGCCTTTGGTGGTGGGTTTACTTGGGGTGCTATTTACCTGAAGTGGGCTTTGGATCCGAAATAATAAATTTGACTTAAAAAAAATATGGCAAGTACTGCAGATTTTAAAAATGGGCTTTGTCTCGAAATGAATAACGACATCTACACGATTGTCGAATTTCAACATGTGAAACCTGGAAAAGGGGCTGCTTTTGTTCGTACGAAACTAAAAAGTTTGCGTAGTGGCAAAACCCTAGACAAGACCTTCAATGCGGGAGAAAAAGTAACCACTGCACGTGTAGAAAAAAGAGCTCACCAGTTTCTGTACAAGGACGATTTGGGATATAATTTCATGGATACTGATAATTTCGAGCAGATTTCCTTGGAAGAACGCTTGATTGAGCGTTCTAATCTTTTGAAGGATGGACAGCTTGTAGATATTTTGGTTCATGCAGAAACAGAAACTCCCCTATCGGTGGAACTTCCCCCATTCGTGGAGTTGATGATCACCTACACTGAGCCCGGAATCAAAGGCGATACCGCCACCAACGCGCTTAAACCTGCAACTGTGGAAACAGGTGCGACTGTCATGGTTCCTCTTTTCGTAGAACAAGACACCTTAATCAAGGTGGATACCAGAGATGGATCCTATTCAGAACGAGTAAAATAAGTAGCTTAAGTGTCTAGATTTATTTAAATTTCCTAACTAATTAGTTTTCGCTCAACCCTTAACTGCTCCAAACTCATGGAACAAAAAAAGAACACTATGAAACCTAAAGAAATTCAAGATTTAATTGATTATATCTCAAATACTGGCCTTGCAGAAGTAAAAATCAAGACGGAAGAATTTGAACTTTCCGTAAAGAAATATGCAGATGGCCCAGCTCCGGCTCCGGCTCCACAGGCAATCGCTCCAGCTCCCGTAGCAGCGGCTCCGGCTACTCCAGCACCTGCGCCAAGCCCAGCTGCAAGCTCCAATTTAGTGGAAATCAAGTCTCCGATAATCGGAACTTTTTACTTAACACCCAATCCAGAAGCGGGACCATTTGTAAGCGAAGGCAGCATCATAAGTGCCGGAAAGACCGTTTGCATTATCGAAGCGATGAAATTGTTCAATGAAGTTGAATCCGAAATTTCTGGAAAAATTGTAAAAATCTTGGTTGCCAATGCTACCCCAGTAGAATACGACCAGCCTTTATTCCTCGTAGATCCAGCAGGTTGATTTTTGCACTAAATCAAAAAGAACGTGTTTAAGAAAATTTTAATTGCCAACCGTGGCGAAATCGCACTTCGGGTCATTCGTACCTGTAAGGAGATGGGCATCAAAACTGTAGCGGTTTATTCCACTGCAGACAAAGACAGTCTTCATGTGCGCTTTGCAGATGAAGCCGTTTGTATAGGACCTGCTCCAAGCCGTGAATCCTACCTCAATATCACACGAATTATTTCTGCAGCTGAGATTACCAATGCTGATGCCATCCACCCTGGATACGGCTTCCTATCTGAAAACGAGGAGTTTTCGAGAGTTTGCGAGGAGTACGGCATCAAGTTTATCGGAGCATCACCGGATATGATTGCCAAAATGGGAGATAAAGCTACGGCAAAAGCAACCATGAAAGCTGCAGGTGTACCGACCATACCAGGGTCAGATGGATTAGTGGATTCTATTGAACAAGGTCTTGCCATCGCCAAGGAGATGGGTTATCCTGTGATCTTAAAAGCTACTGCCGGTGGCGGTGGTAAAGGAATGCGAATCGTTAAGGAAGATAGTGAATTCAAAAAAGCTTGGGATGATGCCAAAATGGAATCCGGAGCTGCTTTTGGGAACGATGGCCTCTACCTTGAAAAGTTTGTAGAAGAACCTCGTCATATCGAGATTCAAATCGTAGGAGACCATACAGGCAAAGCCTGTCACCTGTCGGAGCGCGACTGCTCCATTCAGCGAAGACACCAAAAGCTTGTTGAAGAAACTCCTTCCCCATTCATTACAGAAGAATTGCGAGAAGCCATGGGTAAGGCTGCGATCAAAGGAGCGGAAGCAATTGGTTACGAAGGAGCTGGAACCATTGAGTTTTTGGTGGACAAAAACCGCAACTTCTACTTCATGGAGATGAATACCCGTATTCAAGTGGAGCACCCCATCACCGAAGAGGTTACTGATTTTGACTTAATCAAAGAGCAAATCAAAGTGGCAGCTGGTGAAACCATCTCTGGAAGAAACTACTATCCAAAGCTATTTGCGATGGAATGCCGTATCAATGCAGAGGATCCATCCAATGGATTCCGACCAAGCCCAGGAAAGATCCTAAACTTGCATATCCCGGGTGGTCGCGGAGTACGCGTAGATTCGCACGTGTATGCAGGCTATGTGATTCCTCCTAATTACGATTCCATGATTGCCAAATTGATTGTGAGCGGTCAATCCCGAGAGGAAGTAATCGTTCGAATGAAGCGCGCTTTGGAGGAATTTGTGATCGATGGCATCAAAACCACCATCCCATTCCACATTGCACTATTGGAAAACGAACAATTTAAGGCGGGTAACTTCACCACCAAGTTTCTCGATACTTTTGATTTTTCGATCATCAAAAAATAAGAGATTCCAAAGTTTGGAATTAGGTACAAAAAAAGGAGAAACTGCTGTTTCTCCTTTTTTCGTTGTAGTTAACCAAGCATGGTCTAATTATCCCACCACGTGTACCTTCAACATGTTTGTTTTTCCTTTTTCACTCAATGGCATGCTCCCCGTATTCACAATTACTTCTCCCGCATGCACATGTCCATCTCGCTTCAAAATGGCCTCAATATCAGCAAAAACCCCATCTGTGGAAGCTTGTCCTTCGTAATAATAGGCACGGATACCCCACACTAGAGACATTTGAGTCAAGAGTTTCTGATTTCTTGTAAAAACAAAAATATTGGAAAGTGGACGGTGAGAAGCCAAGCGAAACCCGGTAAATCCAGAAGAGGTTATGCCCACAATCGCCTTTGCTTTTACGTTTCTTGATAGCCTAGCAGCCATCAAAATCAGGTTATTGCTCAAAAAGGTAGGGTCTTCCTCAGGGATTTTGTAGAGATTGTGGTACACCTCAGCATTTTCTTCCAAGTACGAAATAATGCTAGTCATTGCTTTTACGGCATTAATCGGATATTTACCTGAGGCTGTTTCTGCTGAAAGCATCACCGCATCGGCACCATCCAATACCGCATTTGCCACGTCGTTTGTTTCAGCACGTGTTGGGCGAGGATTTTGAATCATGCTTTCCATCATCTGCGTAGCAATGATCACTGGCTTGCATGCCAATTTACATTTCTCTACCATCTTCTTTTGCCAGAGGGGCACGATTTCCATAGGTACTTCTACGCCAAGGTCACCACGGGCAACCATGATCGCATCAGTCGCTTCGATGATGGCATCGATATTTTCCAAAGCCTCTGGCTTTTCGATCTTCGCAACTATTTTACAGAACTTACCCGCCGCCTTGATGCGGTTTCGAAGGTCTACGATGTCCTCGGCAGATCTTACGAAAGACAAGGCAATCCAATCTACGTCGTTGGCCAAACCAAATTCAAGGTCTTCCAAATCCTTTTCGGTCAAGGAAGGTGCAGAAACTTTGGTATTTGGCAGGTTTATCCCTTTTCTAGACTTCAAAATCCCTCCGTGAATTACCGTGCAATTCACATCTTTTCCATTCGTATTATTGACCACCAACTCCAAATTCCCATCGTCAATGAGGATGTGCTCCCCTTCTTGTACGTCCTGAGGCAGGTTTTTATAAACCGTGCTCACCAAAGATGAAGTGCCCACTACTGGATCACTGGTAATCGTGATTTTATCACCTGGGTTAATTTCAACACCGTTGTTTTCCACCTCACCCACACGGATTTTTGGTCCCTGAAGATCTTGAAGTATCCCTAAATGACAATTCAACTCCTGATTGACCCGACGGATGGTATCCAAAACTTCCTTGTGAACCTCATGCGATCCATGTGAAAAATTGAGTCGAAACACATTGGCACCAGCAAAGGCCAAACTTTTTATCATCTCGTAATTATTCGAAGCTGGGCCAATGGTGGCTAAAATTTTAGTCTTTTTAAAGGGTAAATGAGACATGTCGTATTAATAAGTTAATAGGTTTTCTTTTGATTTCAACTTGGAAATATCAATCCGTACGATGCTTTGTACCAAAGAATTTTGGGAAAGTTTCTCCATAAAGTTGCTCAAATCTAACTGTTCTGTTTCATCTTGAACCAATAGAAAATAGTCAAGATTTTTCAGTTCAGGTATCAAATAGGCCAATTGCTGTGAGGAATTAAGCGCTTTATTTTTTAGCAACTGAATGAATCCGTGCGGTAAAGAAAGAAAATACTGAGAGATTTCTAACTTTTCTGCGCTAAGAAACTCCAATTCCAAATCATCTGCCTTCACTAAATTCAACTCCAGTTCTTTGTTGACCAACCAGGCCATTCGGTAATCTCGAATCGGAGATACTATCCCGAGTAATTCAAAGTCAAAAGTAGGTTCAACAAGTAGCTTGGCCTTCTTCATTACGGAAGTTCTGGATGGAACACAAAAATAGAAATTAAAACGGAGGAAGAGGCATATTCGCAATCCCCAAAATTTACTTCCCCCATTTCTTTGTCAATTAGGCATTAAATATATTTCTTTGCGGAGAGTTATTAACTAAACTGATCACAAAATGTCTGAAATTGCACAAAAAGTAAAGGCCATCATTGTTGACAAACTTGGCGTAGAAGAATCTGAAGTAACTATGGAAGCAAGCTTCACCAACGATCTTGGTGCTGATTCTTTGGACACCGTAGAATTAATCATGGAATTTGAAAAGGAATTCAATATTTCTATTCCAGACGATCAAGCAGAACAAATTGGTACTGTAGGCGCTGCCGTAGCGTACCTTGAGGCTAACGTAAAATAAAATCCCTCAAATTCATTTCTATGAATTTAAAAAGAGTTGTAGTAACGGGCATAGGTGCACTCACACCGATTGGTAATACCAAAGACGAGTTCTGGAAAGGATTAGCTTCTGGTGTGAGTGGCGCTGCGCCTATTACTCATTTTGACGCTTCCCTTTTCAAAACTCAGTTTGCTTGCGAAGTTAAAAACTTAGACATCGAACAGTTTATCGAACGAAAGGAGGCACGCAAAATGGACCCTTTCACCCAATATGCAATGGTAGCCGTAGAGGAAGCCATGGGTGACTCAGGTCTAGATTTAGAAAAACTTGATCTTTCTCGTGCAGGGGTGATTTGGGGCTCCGGTATCGGCGGCATCAAAACTTTCCAAGAGGAAGTCATGGCCTTTTCACAAGGTGATGGCACTCCTCGATTCAATCCTTTCTTTATCCCCAAAATGATTGCTGACATTGCGGCGGGCTTTATCTCCATCAAGTATGGTTTTAGAGGTCCAAACTTTGTCACTGTTTCTGCTTGTGCTTCAGCTACCAACGCCTTGATCGACGCATTTAACTTGATCAGACTTGGCAAAGCCGATGTATTTATTAGTGGTGGATCAGAAGCTGCCGTAACCGAATCAGGTATCGGTGGATTCAACGCCATGAAAGCCCTTTCCCAACGAAATGATTCTCCTCAAACTGCTTCAAGACCTTTCGACAATGACCGCGATGGATTTGTCTTGGGTGAAGGAGCTGGTGCCTTGATTCTAGAAGAATTAGAACATGCCAAAGCAAGAGGAGCAAAAATATATGCTGAATTGGTAGGTGGCGGGATGACCGCTGATGCCAACCACATCACCGCCCCACATCCGGAAGGTTTGGGAGCAAGTAGTGTCATGCGCATTGCACTTGAAGATGCAGGCCTTAAGCCAGAGCAAATTGATTACATCAATGTGCATGGTACTTCTACCCCACTCGGGGATGTGAGTGAGACCAAAGCCATCCAACAGATTTTTGGAGAGCATGCCTACAAAATGAACATCAGTAGCACCAAGTCCATGACTGGCCACCTTTTGGGTGCAGCAGGAGCTATTGAAGCCATTGCTTGTATATTGGCCATGCAGCACAGCCTAGTGCCTCCTACGATCAACCATTTTACGGATGACGAGGCATTTGATCCAAGACTCAACCTCACCTTTAACAAGGCGCAGGAACGAGAAATTAATTATGCGCTAAGTAATACCTTCGGATTTGGCGGGCACAACTGCTCCGTCATTTTCAAAAAATACAACTGATCCGCGTGAAGCTCTTTCAGCGATTAGGAATCCATTCCCTCTTTTTTAGTGCTAAAGACAAAAGGCTTGCTACCTCGATTCAACTGATTCTGGGAAGCAAGCCTTTAAATTTATCCCTCTACCGACTGGCACTTACACCTGCGGGGCTGGGTGAGGAGACGGACAAAGGTTTTCGGAAGTCCAATGAACGTCTCGAATTCTTGGGAGATGCCATCCTGGGCGCTGTTATTGCCGAATATTTATTCAAAAAATACCCCTACCGAGACGAGGGTTTTCTTACCGAAACCCGATCCAAACTCGTCAACCGAGAGACTCTGAATGAGGTAGGAATAAAAATCGGCTTGAAGAAAACTTTGCAACAGGTGGTCGATAACCGTCAGTTTGTAGGCAACAAATCCCTGTATGGAGATATTCTGGAAGCATTCCTAGGCGCAGTTTATTTGGATAGAGGCTATTCATTTTCAAAAAAATTAATTCTCCAACGAATCTTGATTCACTTGGACTTGGAAGGAATGGTAACGACAGTTTCCAACCACAAAAGCAAAGTGATTGAATGGTCGCAGCGGGAAGGAAACCAAGTGGAATTCCAGGTTGTTCACGTAAATAGCAACCAACGGTACAAAGAGTTTGTGGTAGCCATAGTGGTCAATGGAGAATCCATTGCTCAAGGCAAGGGTGAAACCAAGAAGAAAGCCGAACAGGAAGCTTCTAAGAATGCCTGCGAACAATTACAAATTTCGACGCGTTGATTACTTGAATTGAACGATCTAACCATGGATGCACTAAAAATTGCCGGAGCTACCCTCAACCAAACCCCATTGGATTGGCAGGGCAACTTTGAGCGCATTGTACTAGCAATCCAGGAAGCGAAAAGTCAAGGGGTAGAATTACTTTGCTTCCCGGAACTTACCGTCACGGGTTACGGGGCAGAAGACCTTTTTCTAAGCCCCTGGTTTGCAGAGAAAGCCAAGCTACAACTCGAGCAACTCCTACCCTATTCTAAAGACATTACCCTATCCGTAGGTCTACCGATCCGATTGGAAGGCAAGGTATACAACACCATGGCCATACTTGAAAATGGCGCGGTAAAAGGCATTGTAGCCAAGCAATTTATGGCTATTGATGGCGTTCACTATGAATTCCGATGGTTTACCCCCTGGCCAGCATTCGAACTAACTTCAGTTGAAATTAACGGCATACAAGTGCCTTTTGGAGATCTTACATTTCACTTGAAAGGCATACACTACGGATTTGAAATCTGTGAAGATGCCTGGAGAGGAGATGCAAGACCTGGATACCG